>Ga0208888_100781_pt1 | contig 13117 bp, 9 predicted proteins | sample LakWasM115_HOW13_2_FD_183929 | JGI IMG/M metagenome (GOLD analysis project Ga0208888, IMG submission 183929) | Freshwater sediment methanotrophic microbial communities from Lake Washington under simulated oxygen tension - Sediment Metagenome... | ecosystem: Environmental > Aquatic > Freshwater >...
TCGATCCGCAGCGTGGTCGAGCGCAACCCCGACATGCAGCCCGGCAACGTGTACGTGCTCAACGACCCCTACCACGGCGGCACCCACCTGCCCGACATCACCGTGGTCACCCCGGTGTACCTGCACGACGGCGACGCCCAGCCCAGCTTCTTCGTGGCCTCGCGCGGGCACCATGCCGACGTGGGCGGCACCACCCCCGGCTCGATGCCGCCCTTCTCGAGCCGCATCGAAGAAGAAGGCGTGCTGATCGACAACTTCTTGCTGGTCGAACGCGGCGTGCTGCGCGAGGCCGAGATGCTGGCCCTGCTGCAAAGTGGACCCTACCCCAGCCGCAACCCGGCCCAGAACCTGGCCGATCTGCGCGCCCAGATCGCCGCCAACGAAAAGGGCACTCAAGAGCTCAAGGCCATGGTGGCCCGCTACGGCCGCGCCACCGTGGCCGCCTACATGCAGCACGTGCAGGACAACGCCGAAGAATCGGTGCGTCGCGTGATCACCGCCCTGCAAGACGGCCACTACACCTTGCCGCTGGACAACGGCGCGCAGATCCAGGTGGCGGTGCGGGTGGACCCGGTGCGCCGCTGCGCGGTGGTCGACTTCAGCGGCACCAGCCCCCAGCTGAACAACAACTTCAATGCCCCCAAGGCCATCACCATGGCCGCGGTGTTGTATGTGTTCCGCACCCTGGTGGACGACGCGATTCCGCTGAATGCGGGCTGCCTCAAGCCCATCGAGGTCATCGTGCCCGAAGGCTGCATGCTGAACCCGCGCGCGCCCGCCGCCGTGGTGGCCGGCAACGTCGAGACCTCCAGCTGCGTGACCAACGCGCTGTATGGCGCGCTGGGCGTGATGGCCGCGGCCCAATGCACCATGAACAACTTCACCTTTGGGGACGCCGAGCACCAGTACTACGAAACCATCTCGGGCGGCTCGGGCGCTGGCGCCGGCTTTGCCGGGACCAGCGTGGTGCAGACCCACATGACCAACTCGCGCCTGACCGACCCCGAGATCCTGGAGCTGCGCTACCCCGTGCGCCTGGAAACCTACGAGATCCGGGCCGGCTCGGGCGGCAAGGGCCAGTGGCAGGGCGGCGATGGCGGCAGCCGGCGGGTGCGCTTTCTGCGGCCGATGACGGCCTCGATCCTGAGCAACAACCGCCTGCAGGGTGCCTTTGGCGCCGCCGGGGGCCAGGCCGGCGAGCCGGGCTGCAACCGCGTGCTGCGGGCCGATGGCCGCGCCGAGACCCTGGACCACATCGGCCAGGTCGAGATGGGCGTGGGCGATGTGTTCATCATCGACACCCCGGGCGGCGGCGGCTACGGAGCGCCCACGGCCGCGCCCACCTCGGCTGCCACCGCCGGCGCCGCCCCCGGGGCCCAAACCTTGACCGCCGAGGTCTGACGGGTTGCTCCCCCGCCAGCGGCCCCAGGGGCGCTGGCGGGGGCCGGCTGCTCTCCCCCCATCCCACCGTCTGGAGTCGATCACCATGCCTACTTTGTCCCTGCGTCAAAAACTCTGGCTGCCGCTGGTGCTGGCCTGGCTCAGCCTGCTGGCCCTCAGCGTGTTCCATGCCTGGCAATCGCGTGAGCTGCAGTTCGAAGCCCGGCGTGCCGCGCTGGCCGACATCACCGACATGTCGCTCAGCCTGGTGCGCGACCTGGCCCGCCAGGCCAGCGAGGGCAAGCTCACCGAGGCCGAGGCACGCCAGCAGGCGCTGGCCCGCCTGGCCGCCCAGCGCTACGGCAAGGACGGCTATGTGACGGTGGTGGGCGCCGACTCGGTGATCGCCATGCACCCCATCAAGCCCGAGCTGCAGGGGCGCAACATGATCGCCTTCAAGGACGCCAAGGGCACGCCGCTGTACGTGAACATCGCCGCCGCGGGCGCCTCGGCCGAAGGCCATGGCTATGTGGACTACTGGTGGCCGCGCCCGCAAAGCGAGGCCCCCAGCCCCAAGATCGCCTGGGTGGTACGCTTCAAGCCCTGGGGCTGGGACCTGGTGGCGGGCGACTATGTGGACGACATCGAGCAAGGCTTTCACCGCGCGCTGCTGCAGTCGGGCGCCGCCCTGCTGGTGTTGGGCCTGCTGATGTCGGCCCTGAGTGCCGTGCTGGCGCGCAGCATCGAGCGCGCGGTGGGCGGTGAGCCCGCCCAGGTGGCGCGCCAGGCCCTGAGCATGGCCGAAGGTGACCTGGCCAGCGAACTCGCCCCCCGCGGCGCAGACCCCCACAGCCTGGCCCATGCCGTGAACCACCTGCGGCTGCAGATGGGCCACAGCCTGGCCCAGGTGCGCGAAGCCACCACCACCATCGATCACGCGGCGCGCGAGATCGCCCAGGGCAACCTGGACCTGTCACAGCGCACCGAGGCCCAGGCCAGCGCCCTGCAGCAGACAGCGGCCACCATGGACCAGTTCAGCACCACCGTGCAGCACAACGCCGACAACGCCCACCAGGCCAAGCAGCTGGCCCAGAACGCCTCCGACGTGGCCAGTCGGGGGGGCAGCGTGGTGGCCCAGGTGGTGCACACCATGAAGGACATCAACGACAGCTCACGCCGCATCGGCGACATCATCGGGGTGATCGACAGCATCGCCTTCCAGACCAACATCCTGGCGCTGAACGCGGCGGTGGAGGCGGCTCGCGCCGGCGAGCAAGGCCGCGGCTTTGCCGTGGTCGCCAGCGAGGTGCGCCAGCTGGCCGGCCGCAGCGCCGAGGCGGCGCGCCAGATCAAGACCCTGATCCACACCAGCGTGGGCCAGGTGGCCCAGGGCAGCACCCTGGTCGATCAGGCCGGCCAGACCATGGACGAGGTGGTGAGCGCCATCCGCCAGGTCAGCGACATCGTGAGCCAGATCAGCGCCGCCAGCGCCGAACAAAGCGCCGGCGTGGGCCAGATCGGCCGGGCCATCAACCAGCTCGATGAAACCACCCAGCAAAACGCCGCCCTGGTCGAAGAGGCCAGCGCCGCCACCCACTCGCTGGCCGCCCAGGTGGCCGTGCTGCGCGAGCAACTGGCCTTGTTCAGGCTGGGGCCGGTGCCGGCGGGGCGGCCGCTGGCCTTGGCCAGGGCTTGAGGCCACCAGGCTTCAGGCCACCTGCAGCCCCAGCGCCGCCACCAGCGCCACAGCCTGGCGCACCGAGATCGTGGCGCCCTTGAACAGGGCCAGGTTGGCGGGTTGCAAGCCCCCCAGATCCACCTCCCGCAGATCGGCACCTTCAAAGCGGGCCTGCTTGAGGTGGGCATCGCGCAGGCTGCCGCCCTCGAACACCGCGTCGCGGAAATCGCTGCCCGACAGATCGGCTTCAGAGAAGTCGATCTGCTCCAGGCGCTGCTTGCGAAACGAAAAACCCCGCAGGGTGGCGGCCACCAGCAAGGTGTCGCGAAAGCCCAGACCCAGCGCGCTGTTGTCGGCAAAGCGCGCCCCCGTGAGCTTGACGCTGACAAAGCTGGCCGAGGCCAGCTTGGCCCGGCCCCATTCGGTGTTGTTGAGGTCGCAGCCCACAAAGCGCGCATCACTCAAGTCGGCCAAGCCGAAATCGGCCTGCCTGGCGCGGCAGCCCGACCACTGGCTGCCCTGCAGCTGAGCCCGGGTGAAGTCGACCTCGGCCAATTGGCAGTCGATGAAGCAGGCCTGGCCCAGCGCCAACTGCCCCAGGTCCTGCTGCTCGAAATCGCAGCGCTCAAAACGCAAGGCAGCCCCATTCGCGACCCTCACGATGGCCTGTACCTCGTCACGGCCAAGGCGCTGATCACAAAAGGTAGTGAGTGGCGCGGGTACAGGGTCAGAGACAAACAATTCGGGCTGATGCATGGCAGGTGACGGTGGCGCACAGAAGCAAAAAGGGGCACAGCTTGCCACAAGCAGACCGCCCCTGCGGCAGGCATGCACCCAAGGTAAGCCAGGCCTCAAGCGCACCACCGGCCCGGATGAGAACCTTGCGGCAGAGAGACGGGCCCGCCACTTCTAGGCCGCGAGCAGATGCATCACGGGCATCCGGGCCCAGGCGGCGGTCTGAAGTACCTGCTGCTCGTGCTGACACCGAGCCCGCCGGGCACCAAGCCAAATCACGAAGGCGGCCTTCGCGCATCGCCTGCATGGCCCACCGTTCCCTCTGGACAGGATTGAGAGATGAACGGTATCCTGAACGTGACATGCCATGAAGGCCTTGCCCAGCGGGGGCATTCGAGATGCGTGAACGGCATCCTTCAGAACATATGACCAAGGACTGTTCATGGCGCTTCACCGCCCTGCAGTGGCGGCCATAAAACCAATAAATGAGCACGGAAGCCATGTCGTTCATCGACAGGCTGCGACGTCAACAGCTCTACCCTTGAGGGAGGGATATGCAGGGTCTTGCGGGGTTCAATCCGTCTTGCCGCCATTTGCTGGACGCCACGCTGAATGTGGTGCCCCACGGCATGGCCGTTCTCGACGCGGATTTCCGATATCTGAGCATCAACACCTGTTTGGCCCAATCGAACGGCCTGCCCGTCGCTGCCCATCTGGGCCGAACCGTGCGCGAAGTGCTGCCTGCGGCGGCCGACCGGATCGAAGAGTTGCTGCGGCGTGTGCTCAGCACGGGGTTGCCGGTGATCGACGAAGTCGTCATGGAGCCCAGCGTTGAACCCACCCCGGGTGCACAAGCTGAGGCGGCCCGCTGCTGGCGGGCCAGCTACCACCCCTACCGCGATGACCAGGGCGCGCTGCAGGGTGTTCTCGCGTTTGTTCAAGATGTGACCCTGCAGCGGCAGACCGAGTTGCAGAACGAGGCCCACGAGCGGCATCTGCAGAGGCTGCTCAACACTTTGTTCGCCTTTGTCGGAATTCTCCTGCCCGATGGCACGCTGATCGAAACCAATCAGGCGCCTCTGGACGCCGCGGGCATCGGCATGGAGGCCGTGCTGGGGCGCAAGTTCTGGGACTGCCACTGGTGGAACTACGATCCCGCCGTCCAGCAACAACTCAAGGATTCGGTGGGCCGGGCCACCAAGGGTGAGGTGATGCGTTTTGATGTGGTGATGCGGTCGCGCGAGGACGGCCGCATCACCACCGACCTGATGCTCGCCCCCCTGCGCGACAGTGCCGGCCTCATCACGCACCTGATCGCCTCGTCGATCGACATCAGCAGCCGCCAGCAAAGCGAACAGGAATTGCGCCAGAGCGAAGAGCGCTTCAGGCAGGCCGTGGAGTCGTCTCCAGACGGCATGGCCATGGTTGATATCCATGGACGGCTGCAGATGGTCAACGGAAAAATGGTTGCGCTGTTCGGCTATTCACGCGAGGAGTTTCTCGGCATGACGATCGAGATGCTGATGCCCGAGCGCTACCGGGCGCGCCATCCCGGCCTGCGCCAGACCTTCTTCGCCCAGCCCTCTGCCCGTGAAATGGCGCAGCGGCGAGAACTGTACGCTCGTCGCCGCGACGGCAGCGAGTTTCCGGTGGAGATCGGCCTGAACCCGATCACCACCAGCCAATCCCAGCGCGTTCTGGCCACCATCGTCGATGTGACGGATCGCAAGGCAGCCCAGCTGCAAATTGAACGGGCTCTGGGCGAAAAGACCGCCCTGCTGGGGGAAGTGCACCACCGGGTCAAAAACAACCTTCAGGTGGTCTCCAGTCTGCTGAGCCTGCAGGCGCGGCACGCACCGGCGCAAGCGCAGGGGTTGCTCGAAGAAAGCCAACGCCGGGTCAAGGCCATGGCCCTGATCCACCAGTTGCTGTATGAGCGCCACGATTTCAACGAAATCGATCTTGGCACCTACCTGGAACGACTGGCCAGCCTGCTGCGCGAATCGATGCTCCGGGGCCGGCCGCATGTGCAGCTGCAGGTGCACCACCGCCACAAAGTGGCACTCGACCTGCAACGTGCCGTGCCCTGTGGCCTGCTGGTGACAGAGTTGGTGACCAACGCGCTCAAACATGCTTTCCCTGACCAGCGGCACGGCGAGGTCCAGGTCATTCTGGACCGTGACACCCAGGGCCGGGGCCGCATTGTGGTCAGCGACAACGGCATTGGCCTGCCTGAAGGACCGGCGCTGGGCCAGGCCCGATCGCTGGGGTTCCAGCTGATCCCGCTGCTGGTGGACCAATTGCAAGGCCAGTTGCACATGGCGAGCGAGCAGGGAACCCGCTTTGACGTGGTCCTGCAGCCGTCGGACGACACCCCCCAGGAACACCGGGAAGCGCCATGAAAAACACCCGCATCCAGATCGTCGAAGACGAACGCATCGTGGCACTCGACCTGAAGCAGGCCCTGGAGGCCCTGGGATGCGAAATCACAGGCATTGTGGCCACAGGCCCCGCAGCGATCGAATTGGCCCGGCGCAGCCCACCCGACCTGATTCTGATGGACATTCACCTGGAAGGGCCGATGGATGGCACCGAGGCCGCACGCGCGATCCGGTCAATGGTCCCTGTGCCCATCATCTTTCTGACGGCCTATGCGGAAGACGACAACCTGCGCAGAGCCGCGGCCAGCGCCCCCTATGGCTACTTGGTCAAACCCTATGAGATGCGCGAATTGCGCGCCACCTTGCAAATGGCCCTGAGCCGGCGCACCGCCGAGCTGGACATCGAAAGTGCCGAAGAGCGGCTGCGGCTGGCAGTCGACGCCGCTGAGCTGGGTGTCTGGGAGTGGGACACGGACAGCGGTCACCTGAAAGTTGGCGGCCATTTCTCCCGCATTGTGGGGGGCGCGCCCACGACCTTTCTGGAAGGTGAGAGCGCCTTGCTCCATCAGGTTCATGGCGACGACCGCGCCCTATTGGTCGAGGCCCTGCAGCAACCCGGCATGGCCTGTGCCACGGTGCGCCTGCAGCGCGATGCCGGCGTGCACCTGTGGGCGGAGATCCACGCCAAACGACACGGTGAACACCGGGTTGTCGGGGTGCTGCGCGATGTGACCGAGCGCAAGGAAATGGAGGAAAAGCTGCGCCAGGCCAGCGTCGTCTTCCGCACCACCGCCGAAGGCATCGCGATCATGGACAAGCAGCAACGCATCGTGTCAATCAACCCTGCGTTCACCTTGCTGACGGCCATGGAAGCCGACGAAGTGATCGGCAGCACACCGGACGAGGTGCTGCATGCGCGTCGGCACAGCCCCGTCTTCTACGAGCGGCTGGAGGCTTCGGAACACGGCTACTGGAACGGAGAAACCGTGTGCCTGAGGCGGTCAGGCGAACGCTTCACCGCCTGGGAGCACGTCTGCGCCGTGCGCGACGACCTTGGCCAGGTGGTCCAGTACGTGCTGGCCTTCTCCGACCTGAGCGCCATTCGTGACGCGGAGCTGCAGCTCAATCACCTGGCCTTCCATGACGCGCTCACAGGGCTCGGCAATCGCAACCTGCTGGCCGAGTGCATGGAGAGTGAAATCGAGCGCTCCCGGCGCTCCGGCATACCGATCGCGTTGATCTTCATCGACCTGGATGGATTCAAGACGATCAACGACACCCTGGGCCATGCAGTGGGTGACGAGCTGCTCAAACAGGTGGCGCAGCGCCTGCGTGGCACGATCCGACGCGCGGACATCGCGTTTCGCCTTGGGGGCGATGAGTTCGTGGTGCTGGCCCCCGACATGCTTCGCGTCGAGGACGGCGCCGGCCTCGCCGACAAGCTGCTACGGGCGGTGCGCGAACCACTGGACCTGAGCAGCCACAAGCGCCTGGTGGTGTCGGCCAGTCTCGGCATCGCGGTCTTTCCGGCCAACGGCGAAGACGTGGACCACCTGATCCGGGCGGCCGACAGCGCCATGTACGACGCCAAGCGACGCGGACGCAACCGCTATTGCTTCTACGCACCAGAGATGGCAGAGCGGGTCCATGAACGCATGCGGATCGAGCAAGGCCTGCGCCACGCCGTGGAACACCATGAGCTGACGCTGTACTACCAACCGGTCGTGGCGCTGCCGGGGCGCCACATCATCGGCGTCGAAGCGCTGGTGCGCTGGCAACACCCCGAGAACGGCCTCGTGTCACCTGACCGATTCATCCCCGTGGCCGAAGAGTCCGGACTGATTGAGGCCGTGGGGCGCTGGGTATTGCACGCGGCCTGCCAGCAAGGTGCTGCCTGGCACCGGCAAGGCCACACGGACCTCACGGTGGCAGTCAACGTCTCCGTCCGCCAGATGGCAGCAGAAAACTTCATACAGGATGTGACCGAAGCGCTGGAGGCCTCGGGATTCGCGCCGCAATGTCTTGAACTGGAGATCACGGAGAGCCTGCTGCAGGAACTGGAGCTGAGCAGGCGGGTGCTGTGGCAATTGCGGTCCATGGGCATCCGCATCGCGGTGGACGACTTCGGGACCGGATTTTCCTCCTTGTCCTATTTGAAGCATCTGCCCTTGGATCGCATCAAGATCGATCAATCCTTTGTCAGGGACCTGCCAGGCAATGCCAACGACATGGCCATCGTGCGAGCCATCATCGGGCTCAGCAAAACCTTGGAGCTGGAAGTGACCGCGGAGGGCATCGAGACCGAGGCACAGCTGGCCTTTCTTTGTGCGCAGGGTTGCCCCATGGGGCAGGGCTATCTGTTCGCACGCCCGATGCCGCCGCAAGAGCTGGCCATTTTGCTGGGACCGGACAGCCCTTGACGACTCGGCCTCCAGCGGCCGGGTCAGACACCGGGCGCGGTCGTGGGCTGGACCAGCGGTAGGTGCACACTGAACCTTGTCCCGACACCGGGCGTAGATTCGACCTCGATGCGGCCACCATGCTTCTGGACGATGGAGTAGGAAAGCGACAGGCCCAAGCCAGTCCCTTGCCCCACAGGTTTTGTGGTGTAGAAAGGTTCAAAAATGCGATTTTTGACGTCCTCAGACATGCCACACCCGGTATCTGACACAGAGACAACCACCCAGCCGTTGCGCAATTCAGTCTGAAGCACAATCCGACCTTTCTCCTGAATGGCTTGCGCCGCATTGACAATCAGATTCATGAACACCTGATTGATCTGGGCAGCCAGGCACTTCACCCGAGGCAGGGCAGCGTAGTTCTTGATGACCTCGGCCTTGTACTTGACCTCATTTCTGACGACATTCAGGGTCGAATCCAGGCCCTGGTTGATGTCGGCCTCTGCCCACTCATCGTGGTCCACCCTGGAAAAATCCTTGAGGTCTTGCACAATCCGCTTCACACGATGGAGACCCTCTTCGGTCTCGCTCAACAGATTCGGCAGGTCTTCAGCCAGAAACTCAAAATCGAACCGCTCAAATGCGCCGGCAAGATCAGCCCAGGGGCCCTCTTCAGACGCGTGATCCGGTGATTTGAGCAAGGCCATGGCGGTCCGCCCCACCTCCAGAAGGTCTTTAGAATACCGCCCCAATGCCCCAATATTTGAATTGACAAATCCGAGGGGGTTGTTGATTTCGTGGGCCACACCAGCTGCCAATTGCCCAATCGAGGCCATTTTTTCAGACTGAAGCAACTGATTCTGAGCCTCCTCCAGTTTGTTGTTGATGTCCTTGATACGGTCAAAATTTTTCTGTAGATTTTCGTGGGCAGTCTTGATATCAGTTCGATCCAGCAAGAGCCACCATGAGCTTTCATCGCCAGCACCAGGTTGCGCCGGATAACCAATCAATTGAATCCAGCGCAGGTTTCCCAGATGGGTTTTCATCCTGGCTTCATAATTAAAAGCCACCCCTGCCTTGAGCATCGGACGTGACATTTTGCGAATAAAATCGTAATCATCACGGCTGGCGAATATATGCTCAACCCGCAATTGGTCGATGGGCAGATCTTGCAATTCAAACATACCGACGAAGGTATCGTTCAATCGCGAAATCAAGCCATCCTGTATCTTGACGATGCCGATGGGGGCATTCTCCAGCAGCGCCTCGATTTGCTGGTGCTGCGCGCGCACCTCGGCGGTTCTCTCGGCTACCGACCACTCCAGCGCCAATTGCTGTCGACGCAGCGCATCCTCGGCGTCTCTTCGACTGGTGACGTCCTGCAAGGTTTCGATGGCACCAACCAACTGACCTTTTGAGTTGCGCAAAGGCGCCGCCGAGAAATACAACCAGCACCCGCTGGCACCGATATTTGGAAAAAAGTCCTCGGCCTCGACGGCATTCGGTATCAAGTTGGATTTCTTCCCGAGACCCTTGTAAAGCTCAGGCATCGCGGTGTCCACCGAACCTTCGATGATCAAATCGGCCAGGATCGGCCGCGCACTGGCATAAAAAGGGCGCCATCCGTCACGCCCACCGACCATGGCTGCCTTGCTTACCCCAGTCAAATGCTCGGCCGCCGCATTCCAATGGGTCACAACATGATCGACATTCATGACCAGGGTCGCCACCGGATCATTCTCAATGATCTGGTTAAGCCGTTGCCCCATTTCCATCAAACTGTCTTGGACAATTCGGATATCACTCAGGTCCAGGCAGGTGCAAATCACTACATCCTGCTCCGCTGTAGCGTGCTTGACGCCTGTGAGTTCCATGCATCGCATCAAGCCGCTTGCAGAACGGATGTCCAACTCGATCGATGGGGACTGCGCCTTGCGGTTCAGGCAAGTGCGCAAGTAAATATTTGCCTGGCTTTCGTGCTCAGCAGAGAAAAAATCAATACTCGGCGCGGACAGCAGATCCGCCAGACTGCGTCCCAGCAAACGCAGCATCTTCTCATTGGCGTGAACAATCACATGCCCATCGTATACAAATATGGGCTGACTGACGGCATCAAGTATTTTTAATTCCAGAGCACCCATCATCTACTCACAAAAATACCAAGTTAACCGCGACACTGTCCTGGGAGAGCTCATTCAGCCAGAGGATTCGGGTCTGAATTGCATCAATCCCACACCAGCCAACTCTCTCTGGTATCGGTCATCGGACGCCTTATTCAATGCCATACCAATATCCCGACACAACTCTTCAGAGACCCACGGCTTGATGAGGTATTTGTATATATTCAACTCATTGACCGCTGTGCGCATGACCTCAAACTCTGTAGAGGCACTGAGCATCAGAAGAACGGCATCTGGCTGCAGCGTCCTGGCGATCTTGATAAATTCAAGACCACTCATATCGGGCATCAAATAATCTGAAACAATGACATCAAACTCGATCTCACGCACCCACTCCAGCGCCTTTTGTAGATCGGAAGTGAAATAAATATCGGCATTTTCAGAAAGTGCCGGGATCAATACGCGCTTGAGTGCCGAAATAATATTCAGCTCATCGTCGATGAAGATGACTCTTTGTTTCATGATTGATCCTCAGTCATTCTTGATGTAAAAAACATAATGACTCGACTCTCTGACTTCACGCGACCGAATGCGTTTTATCAGATCGCCATGAATCACGTGGCCGGCAGACAACAAAATCAGCCCTTCAGGAGATATCAGATCCCGTGCCAGGCACATACCTTCACGCAATGTCTCTGAGCGCAACTGACGCGGTGGCTTTTCAGCCTGGAGTTGAGCCGCCAGCAGCACTTGCAAAAACACATCAACTATTTCTGGATCAAATTGGCTGCCTCGCCCTCTGGAAATCACCAGACGGGCATCCGCATCACTCAGTTTCGCACTGGTGATGCGTCCGAAACGCAGGTCATCGTAGGTGTCCGCAATCCCGATGATGCGAGCCCCCAGTGGAATCTGCGTGCCGTGCAGTCGGTCTGGAAACCCTGCACCATCGTGGCGCTCGTGGTGTGAGCGGATGATGCTGGCCACCCCCTGTTGATCATCCTGCGACAACAGGATCTGCTCGCCAAAAGAAGGATGCCTTTCATAGCGTAGCAAATCATCGCCCTGCAGCAATGAAACTGGCTTTTCGATCACTGAATCAGAAAGCGATATCAGGCCGATGTCATGGATCAGGCCTGCGATAAATATATCTTGAAGCTCTTGCTCAGAGCAATCCATGGCTTTGGCGAGTTTTCGCGCCATATCGGCCACGCGACGCGAATGTCCGGCCAGCAAACCTTCACGCCATTCAAGCAAAGTTGAGAATATCTTGATGGAATTGATCTGACTTTTCCTGATTTGTTGCGCCATCCGCTCGACTTCTTTGGTGCGAGCTTGTACACGCTCTTCCAAGGATTCGTTCAGACGATTCAAATCCTCATTCCTCGAATGAAGCTCTGCTTGCAGGCGCAGATTTTCTCTCTCCATGCGTTGACGCTCGAATGCTTGGTTAATGACGCCTAGCACCTCAATATCATTCCAGGGCTTCGCAATATATCGATAAATCTCGCCCTTATTGATCGCCTCAATCGTCGAGCTGACATCCGAGTATCCGGTCAGCATGACCCGGGTGATCGAGGGCCAGTTTTGGCGCGCAATCGCCAAGAACTCCGCGCCCTGCATGCCTGGCATCCTCATGTCAGAAATGATTAAATCCACTTTTTCTTCTGCAAGCCGGGCAATCGCTTCCTCGGCACTGCTGGCTCCGAGAAACTGATAGCCGCAGGGCTTCAACAGCCTGCGCAGAGAACTCAGGATGTGAGGTTCATCGTCGACACACAAAATAGTCCAGCTTTCACCGGATTCTTGGGTCGAAGCAGTCATTGCGGGTCCTCTCTGCTGAGATATTCATCGGCCCGCTGCTCTGAAACCTACCGCCATATTTTCAAAAAGGAACGGTGCCTTTGTTCAGTCTACACAAGACCAGATCTTTTTCAGGCTGGATTAACCCTGTATTTATAGGTGGTTGATGAAACCCTTCAGACATTCAATGCCAAGGCGCGCTGGCATGGCCACCTGCTTGCGTTGATCCGGCCCATGTCGGCCGCAAGGCCAACCTAGCCAACTCAAGGGGGCCTGGCCGTCCAACCCCGCCCAGCCCGACGCCTAGAGCCGCCTGGTGCAGCACCTGGGCGAAGACCGCACCTTTGGCGCCGCAGCCGACCGACACGGCCTGCTGTTCCTCTGTGGCGAGTTTGGCGGCCAGGCCGTGTGCAACCCCCAGGGTCTGGCCCTGGCCGAGGCCTGCATCGAACGCCTGATGCAGGGCATGGGGCTGCTGCCCCCAAGGCTGGATGCCCTGCCACGCGAAGCCACCCACCTTTACCGTGTTGAGGGCGACACCCACTATGTGTTCGCCCCGGTACCCGGCCTAAAAGCCTGAATCGATCGCGTGGCTGGCCGCCCGCGGGGGCATCGCCGGGG
>Ga0208888_100786_pt1 | contig 13076 bp, 10 predicted proteins | sample LakWasM115_HOW13_2_FD_183929 | JGI IMG/M metagenome (GOLD analysis project Ga0208888, IMG submission 183929) | Freshwater sediment methanotrophic microbial communities from Lake Washington under simulated oxygen tension - Sediment Metagenome... | ecosystem: Environmental > Aquatic > Freshwater >...
GGCGCCCACCGAGGCCGAACTGGGCCGTGATCAGCTGCTGCTGGTGCCCACCTTTGTGACCGGCGCGGTGCCGGTGGTGAACCTGCCGCGCGTGCCCCGGGGCCGGCTGCGCCTGACCGGCGAGGTGCTGGCGCAGATCTTCCTGGGCAGCATCACGCGCTGGTCGGCCCCCGAGATCGCAGCCCTGAACCCCGAGCTCAGCCTGCCCGACCTGGCCATCCGCCCGGTGGGCCGCAGCGACGGCTCGGGCACCACCTGGTACGTGGCCGACTACCTGGCCCGCCTGAGCCCGACCTGGAAGGAACGCCTGGGCGCCAAGACCAGCCTGGCCTGGGGTGAGCACGTGCTGGGCGCCAAGGGCAGCGACGGCGTGGTGCGCGCGGTGCAGGACACCGCAGGCGCCATCGGTTATGTCGACTTCAACTACGTGGGCGCAAACAGCCTGAGCCCGGTGCAGTTGCGCAATGCCGCCGGTGAATTTGCCACGGCCGGCGTGGCCGGCTTCAAGGCCGCCCTGCGCGCCAGCGACTGGGCCGCCAAGGGCAACTTCCACGCCAGCCTGGCCAACCTGCCCGGGCCCGGGGTGTGGCCGATCACCATGGGCACCTTTGTACTGCTGCCACGCGTGAGCAGCCAGCCGGCCGAGACGGCACGGGCGCTGCGCTTTCTGATGTGGGCGCTGCTCAAGGGCGACTCGGTGGTGGAGGGCCTGAGCTTTGTGCGCCTGCCGGACGCCCTGCAGGCCAGCGCCTTCAAGGCCCTCAGCAGCGTGGTCGACAAGCAGGGCCGCAAGCTGGGCACCGAGGCCTTCTCGGCGGTGGCCCAGGCCGGCTGAACCTGGGCGACAGCGCCCCGCGCCGGCGGGCTCCAAAATCGCGGCCTTTGCGCTGCGCCGCGGCGCAACAACGGTTTTTCTAGGAGCCCTCATGAGCAAACCCTTTGACATCGTGGTGCACGGCGCCACGGGTTTCACCGGCCGCCTGGTGGTCGAATACCTGCTGCGCCAATACCCGAACACGACCCCGAACCCGAACTCGGCCGGCAATGGCCTGCGTTGGGCCATGGGCGGGCGCAGCGCCGCCAAGCTGGCCGCCGTGCGCGACGAGCTGGGCGCCCCGGCCGACACCCCCCTGGTGGTGACCGACAGCAGCGACCCGGCCAGCCTGCAGGCGCTGATGGCGCAGACCCGCCTGGTGCTGACCACGGTCGGCCCCTACCAGCTGTATGGCAACGAACTGGTGGCCGCCTGCGCCCAGGCCGGCGTGGACTACGTGGACCTGTGCGGCGAGCCCGCCTGGATGCGCCACATGATCGACGCCCACGAGGCCCAGGCTCGCGCCAGCGGCGCCCGCATCGTGTTCTCCTGCGGCTTCGACTCCATCCCCTTCGACCTGGGTGTGCTGCTGCTGCAGACCGAGATGAAGGCCCGCTTCGGCCAGCCCGCCCAGCGCGTGCGCGGCCGGGTGCGCAAGATGAAGGGCACCTTCTCGGGCGGCACCGCCGCCAGCCTGAAGGCCACCATGGCCGCCGCTGCCAGCGACCCCGGCGTGCTGGCCCTGCTGCGCAACCCCTTCTCGCTGACTCCGGGCTTTGAAGGCCCGCGCCAGCCCTCGGGCAACAAGCCCGAACTCGACGAGGCCCTGGGCCTGTGGGTGGCCCCCTTCGTGATGGCGGCCATCAACACCCGCAATGTGCACCGCTCCAACTTTTTGCTGCAACAGGCCTACGGGGCCGATTTCGTGTACGACGAGATGCTGGTCACCGGCGCGGGCGAAAAAGGCCAGGCCATCGCCCAGGCCGTGGCCAATGACAAGTCCATGGGCTCGGACGCCGGCCCCAAGCCGGGCGAAGGCCCCTCACGCGAAGAGCGCGAGGCGGGCTATTACGACGTGCTGTTCCTCGGCCACGACAGCGCCGGCCACAGCCTGAAGGTGGGCGTGACGGGCGACCGCGACCCGGGCTATGGCTCCACCTCCAAGATGATCAGCGAAGCCGCCGCCTGCCTGCTGCTCGACAGCGCCGCCACCCCAGGCGGCATCTGGACCCCGGCCTCGGCCATGGGTGACAAGCTGATCGCCCGGCTGCAGGCCCATGCGGGCCTGAGCTTCAAGGTCGAAGACTGAGAACAGGGGGGGCCGAGGACCAGGGGCTGAGGCCCCGGGCCGCAGCTCAGTCCCCGCGCGCCAGCAGCGCCGCCACCTGCTCGCGCAGGCTCTCAGGGCTGAGCCCGGCCGGCGCCATCGGGGCCCCCACCTCCAAGCCCACGCGGTTGAACAGGCCGCGCCGGAAGGGGCGCACCATGGCGTCACCCTGCTCGATGCGACTGAAGAACGAGCCCCACAGATGGGTCAGCGCCAGGGGCACCACCGGCACGCTCAGACCGTCGGCCTGGGCGCGCTGCAGGATCTTCACGATGCCGCCCTTGAAGGGCTGCAACTGCCCGTCGCGGGTGATGCCGCCTTCGGGGAAGATGGCCAGCAGATCGCCCTCGCGCAGCACCTGGGCGGCGCGCTCGAAGGCCGCCTCGTAGGCCGCGGGGTCTTCCTTCTGCGGCGCGATCGGGATCGCCTTGGCCAGGCAGAACAGCGTGCCCAGCAGCGGCGCACGGAAGATGCGGTGGTCCATCAGGAAGTAGATCGGGCGCGGGCTGGCCGCCATCAGCAGCACCGCATCGACAAAGCTCACGTGGTTGCAGGCCAGCACGGCGGCCCCAGCCACCGGCAGGTGCTCGTCGCCGCGCACCTTGAACCGGTACACAAAGCGCGACATCACCCAGGCCACGAAGCGCAGCAGGTACTCAGGCACCAGCAGGAAGATATAGCCCGCCACCACCGCGTTGGCCAGGCCCACGAACAGGAACACCTGCGGGATGCTGAAGCCCGCGCCCAACAGGGCGCCGGCGATCACCGAGCTGCCGATCATGAACAGCGCGTTGAGGATGTTGTTGGCCGCGATGATGCGGGCCCGGTGGGTGGGCTGGCTGCGCATCTGGATCAGGGCGTACATGGGCACGCTGTACAGGCCGGCAAACAGGCTCAGCAGCAGCAGGTCGGCCATCACACGCCAGTGCGCCGGCTGGGCCACGAAGGCGGCCAGGCCCATCTGCTCGGTCGGCGGCAGGCCGCGCGAGGCGAAGTACAGGTCGATGGCAAACACGCTCATGCCGATGGCACCCAACGGCACCAGGCCGATCTCGACATGGCGGCGCGACAGCACCTCGCACAGCAGCGAGCCGATGCCGATGCCCACCGAGAACACCACCAGCAGCAGCGAGGCCACCTTTTCGTCACCGTGCAGCACCTCCTTGGCAAAGCTGGGGAACTGGCTCAGGAACACCGCGCCGAAGAACCACATCCAGCTGATGCCCAGCAGCGAGCGGAACACCACCACGTTCTCGCGCGCCAGGCGCAGGTTGCGCCAGGTTTCGCTGACCGGGTTCCAATTGATCTTCAGCCCCGGGTCGGTGGCCGGCGTGGCCGGGATCGCCTGCGCCACGCCGCGCCCCAGCAGGGCCAGCAGCACACAGGCCACGGCCACCTCGGCATGCCCCACGGCGGGCACGGCCACCAGCAGCCCGCCCGCCACCTGGCCGAGCAAAATGGCCACGAAGGTGCCCATCTCGACCATGCCATTGCCCCCGGTGAGCTCGCGCTCACTCAGCACCTGGGGCATGTAGGCAAACTTGACCGGCCCGAACAGGGTGCTGTGCAACCCCATCAGGAAGGTGCACAGCAGCAGCACCGGCACCAGGCCACTGACAAAGCCCCAGGCCGCGATCAGCATGATGGCGATCTCGAGCGACTTGACCAGGCGGATCAGCCGCGTCTTGTCCCACTTGTCGGCCAACTGGCCCGAGGTGGCCGAGAACAGCACATAGGGCAGGATGAACAGCGCCCCGATCACCAGCCCGGCCAGCGAAGCCGGCAACCAGCTGACCTGCAGCTGGTAGGTGACCATCACCGTGAAGGCAAACTTGAACAGGTTGTCGTTGGCCGCACCACAGAACTGGGTCCAGAAGAACGGTGCAAACCGACGCTGGCGCAGCAGGGCGAACTGGTTGGGGTGCTCGGAATGAGCGTCCTGGACGGAGGGGTTCATGGTGTGACAGAAATCAACGGTGACGGGAGTTTAGAGGCAAGCCGACGTGAGCAGCTGAGCCCAGAGTGTCTGCAAGCGGCTCACCCGGCGACACGTTTTTGGCACCAGAATGCTCAAAATCACCTTTTAGTAGCCCTATTCGATACCCAACCCGCCGACAGCCCCCATGAGCAGCACCGCCGACCTGATCCGCATCCTCAAGCAGGAACTGAAAACCGCCCAGATGACCTATGCCGACCTGGCGCGCGCCCTGGGCATGGCCGAATCCAGCGTCAAACGCATGCTGGCCAAGGGCGATCTGTCGCTGTCGCGCATCGACGCCATCTGCCGCGCCCTGCGGCTGGACTTTGCCGACCTGGCGCGCCGGGTGGCCGATGCCCAGCCCCTGCTGGCCCAGCTGACCGAGGCGCAGGAGCGCGCCGTGGTGGCCGACAAGAAGCTGCTGCTGTGCGCCATCTGCGTGCTGAGCCAGTGGACGCTGGAGCAGATCACCCAGACCTACCGACTGAGCGAGGCCGAGGCGGTGAAGGCCCTGCTGCAACTGGACCGGGTCGGCATCATCGAGCTGCGCCCGCAGAACCGCTACCGGCTCAAGCTGGCCAAGACCTTTCGCTGGCGCCCGCACGGGCCGGTGATGAACTTCTTCCGCGAGCACGCCTTGCTGGACTATTTTTCAGGGGCGTTCTCGGGCCCGGACGAAGGCCTGCTGCTGGTGCACGGCAGCATCAGCCGCAGCCTGGCGCCGATGTTCATGGAGCGGCTGCAGCGCGTGGCGCAGGATTTTGCCCAGCAGCACCTGGCCGACCAGAAGCTGCCCGAAAGCCAGCGCGAGGGCTACACCCTGCTGCTGGCCCAGCGCAGCTGGGAGTTCGAGGCCTTCAGCGCGCTGCGGCGCATGCAGCCGCTCAGGCCACCTGCACCTTGATGGCGTGGTCGAGCCAGCTGTTGTTGGCAAAGCCGCCGGCGTTGTCGGTGCGCAGGCGCGGCTGCTCCCGGCCCTCCACATCGGTGACCCGGCAGACCAGCACGTGGCTGCCCGTGCGCAGCTCGGTCTCAAAGACGAACTGACGCCAGGCAAACCGGCCCAGGTCGGGGCCGGAGAACTGCGCCACGCCCCAGCGCTGGCCGCCATCCACCGAGACCTCGACCTGGCGCACGGCACGCGTACCGCCAAAGGCCACGCCCAGCATGCGCACCAGCCCGGGCTTGAGCGGCCGCCCGCCCGGGGCGGGGCTGTTGATCCAGGATTTGAGGTCCATCTCCCACAGCGGGGCGTCGCCCGGCCCGGGTTCGGCCCCCACCGGGGTGAGGCGGTAATCGCGCGCCATCATGCGGGCCGGGCTTTCGTTCTCAGTGAAGGCCAGGCTGCGGATGTATTTGATCTGGTTCTCGGCGTAGTAGCCGGGCACGATCAGGCGCAAGGGGCCGCCATGGGCCAGCGGCAGTGGCTCGCCATTCATCTCCCAGGCCAACAAGGCATCGTCGAGCGCACGCAGCGGCACCGAGCGCTCAGGCACCAGGCTCAGTGGGTCGGTACCCTCGGGCAGCACCTCGGCCCCGGTGGCGGTGATGAAGCGCGCCGCGGGGTCCAGCCCCCCCAGCGCACTGACCACGCGGCGCAGCGGCACGCCGCTCCAGACCACACAGCCCGCCGCGCCCACGCCCCAGGGAAGGCCATTAACCTTGCCCGGGATGAAAGCCCGCCCATTGCCTGCCGATTGCAGCACCGTGGCCACAGTCTCCAGGCCCAGATCGCGCAGTTCGCCCAGGGTGATGTCGCGGGCCTGCTTGAGGCCGGCCGTCTGCAACACCCAGGCGTTGCGGTCGCTGAGGATGCGGGCCTCGGGCGGCGGCAGGTGGCTGCGCACGAACAACTGGCTGGCCGGGGTGATGACGCTGCTGCCCATGGCGCTGCGCCGGGTCTCCAGGGCCAGGTGGCTGTGCTCTTCGAGGGCGGAGGCGTCTTTCCAGGACGCATAGCCGGGCAACACACGAGGCTCGGCAAACACCGGGGATTGCCAGCCTCCGAGCAGGCACAAGCCGGCCGCCCCCCCCAGCCAGCGGCGGCGTGAGGGATCAGAACGAGAGGCTGTCGGGAGGGATTCGGACATGGAACACCAGCAAGGAACAGGCTATCGGTCACGCCCTCACACGGGCGGGCGCATCGATGGGCCATGGAAGGTCTGCCCGCGATTGTGGACCAAAGCCAGGGCCTGCCCGGGCTTGGCCGTGGGTAGACTTACCCCTATGGCGAACACCCCCTCAGACTCCATCACAGCGCAGCGCGAGACCGTGCCGGCCATGCCGCTGGAGCGCACCCTCACCTACCGGCTGCACCTGCTGCACAAGATGACCGACCTGGAAAGCCAGCGCGCCTACCTGGCCGAGGCGGGCCTGCCGATGAGCGACGGACGCTGCCTGGCCTCGATCGGTGCCTTCGAGCCGCTGTCGGTGAACGACCTGGCGCACCGGGCCAACCTGAACAAGGGCCAGGCCAGCCGGGCCGCCCAGTCGCTGGTCGATCAGGGGCTGGTGCTCAAGCAGGCCAGCCCCAGCGATGGCCGGGGCGTGGTGCTGAGCCTGACCGAGGCCGGCCGCAGCCAGTGGCGCCGCACCATGGAAGTGATCGAGCGGCGCAACCAGGCCATCTTCGGTGCCTTGTCCGATTCAGACCAGGCCCGGCTCGGCGAGCTGTTCGACCTGCTGATTGCCCATGCGCGCCGCCAGGGGGTGAGCGAGACCCAGGACGGCCCCCCGGACGGGGCGGCCGCAGCCGATCAATCCTCGGTGGTGAACACCGTCAGCACGCCGGTGTAACCATACAGGTGGTGGCGGGCGATCTCACCACCCGCAAAAAAGCCCACCAGGGGCACATCGCCCAAGGCATGGCGCACGAGCTGCAGCTCGGCACTGGGGCCGCCGAAATGCGGGCCGCCACGACCTGAGCAGCTCACGTACACGGCCCCGGCCATGCGGCGCCCGGCCACAGGGCCGGCCTCGGGCAAGCCCGCCGACAGGGCCGTGGCCTGGTCGACGGAGAGCATCTCGGGCTCCAGCTCTTCGCGGATCTCGGCGCAGATGCGCATCAGGTCAGCGCGGGCGGCCTGCACATCGCGCCGGCAGAACGCCAGGCGCATGCCCACCTGCAGCGGGTGCGCCACGGCCACGCCCTGGCGCGCCGGATCGAGCCCGATGATGTGGCGCACCAGCACATCGGTGCCGAAGCGGCCGTGCCGGTCCAGGCTGTCGTCGCCCGCCGCACTCAGGCCCACCAGGGTGGAGCGCAACACCTCCAGGGCCTGCTGCAAGGCGGGGCTGCGCTGGGGGCCGTCGAGGTCGAGCGTGACGCGCAGGTCGCGCAGCAGCACGGCCAGCGCCGGCTCGCCGTCCAGGGCCAGCACCACATGGCCGTCGGCGGCGGTCACCTCGTGCACCGGCGCCACCGGCAGGCAGCCCTGGGTCACGCGCGAGATCAGCGACACCTCTTCGGTGAAGGCCACCCCACTGAGCCCGCCACGGAACACGCCGCGCGCCGCGCCGTGGCCGCGGATGTTGCCATCGCCGCCGACGGCGAACTGCACGCTGCCGTGGCGGCTGGCGGCCAGGCCGCCAAACAGGTAGCCCGTGTCGGTGCGGGCAGCCATCTCGGCGATCAGCTCGGCCACATCGGGCGTGCCGGCGTCGGCGTGCACCAGCGCGGTATGGGGCTGAAAGCCCAGGCCCAGCGGCGCCACGCCGGAAAACACCCGGTACTGGTGCGCCGGGATGTCGCACAGCATCAGCGACAGAGCGGGTTCGTCAAAGTATTCGGCGTTGTTGGCGGCCACCCCGATGCCCACGGTGCCCGCCCAGTCGTTGATCTCGGGCAGCTCGGCCGACAGGAAATCGAGCAGGTCCTGCGCCTCGGCGGCGTAATGGTCGGTGATGTAGAGCAGGCCCAGCGTGGGGTTGTGCGCATAGCCGGGCAAGGCCATCTGGGCCCGCAACTGGGCCAGCACCAGGCCGGCTGCCATGCGCCACTGGGGATGGGTGGCGTGGCCGTGAGGAAAAAGTGACATGAGGACTCCGCGATGGCGTGCCCCCATTCTGCCGCGTCAAAACCCCTTCAGAGGGAATCTGGCCCGCTGGAACCTGGGCCAGCCTGACTTCAGGAGGCGCGGCGCGGCGCCGCCTTCTTGGCCGGGGCGGCCTTCTTGGCGGCAGGGGCTTTGCGCGCGGCAGGCGCCTTCTTGGCGGCGGCCTTTGCGGGCGCCGGCGCTTTGGCTTCGGGGGTCGCCCTGGCCTTGGCGGCCTTGGCCACCTGGACGCCGGCCGTCACGGCTTCGGCCGTGGTCTTGAGGGCCTCGCGCGCCAGGCCGGTGGCCAGGTTGCGCGTGCTGTCCAGGGCCTGGGCCACCGCCGTGTCCTTGATGGCGTCGGTGGCGATCTGCTGGAACTGCTGGGTCAGCGCACCCCACCATTGCAAGGGGTCGATCACACCGGGCGCAGCTGCCGCCTCGGCCTGCGGGGCGGGTTCAGGCGCGGGGGCCGGGGCTGGCTCGGGCTCCGGCGCGGGGGCCGGGGCCGGTGCGGGGGGTGCCGAGGCTGCGGTGGCGGCGGCGGCCAGATTGGCCGAGGCCTTCTGCATCTCCGACATCATGTCGGCCGTCTTGACCTGGAAGGCCTTGGCCACATCGCCCATGCTGAAGTTCATGCCCTTCAGGGTGGCCAGGGTCATCTTCTGGACTTCCAGGGCCTGGATGGTGGCGGCCAGGGCGCGGGCATTCTGATCGAGCCAGAACTGCACGGCCTTGAGTTCGGTGATGCGCTTGTCGATCTCTTCGACGCTCAGGGTGGGGGCCACCCAGCTGGAGAGGCTGGGCATGTTGGGCAGACCCTGCTGAGCCCCTTTGACGGCCGAACTGGCCAGGTTCTGCAGGAAGTCGAAACCCGGCACAAGTTTGCCGAAGCCGAAGGGGGTGGTGTCCGTCATGTCTGCTCCATCTTCTGAAAATGAGATCGGTGCCGCAGCTTACCGGAGGTCTCGCCACTGGAACAGGCGGAATTGCACCTGATCGGGGCGCTGCACACAAGGCTTGCCTTTGGTTGCAGCGCCCGGGGCTTCAGTGCTTGTGGTGCTCGTGGCCGGCCATGCCGCCCGCCGGCGGCGTGGCCGACACGGGTACGCTGATGTCGAGCTGGCTTTCGGCGCCCTTGGCGTCGCGCAGCTTCAACGTCAGGGGCACCTGGCTGTCCTTGGCCAGCGGGGCCTTGAGGTCGAGCAGCATGACGTGGTAGCCACCGGGCTTGAGCTCCACCGCCTGGCCGGCCGGCAAGGCCAGCGACGGCAGGGCGCGCATCTTCATCACATCGCCCTCCATCTTCATCTCGTGCACCTCGGCCACGCCAGCCGCGGGCGAGCTGACGCCCACCAGGGTGGCGCCCGCCGGGGCGGTGAGGGTCATGAAGGCGCCGGTGGCCTTCTGGCCCGGCACGCTGGCGCGTGCCCAGGCGCCCTGCACCTGCACCACCTGGGCACTGGCGGGCAAGGCGGCCAGTGCGAGGCTGGCGGCGGCGATCAGGGTCATGAGTGCTTTTTGCATGGAGGTCTTTCTGGCAATGAAATCAATGAACATGGGCGGACGGGGCAGCGGCAGGGGCCGGCGCCACCACCTCGAGCAGGGCGGCCGGGGCCTTCAGGCCCCGGGTGGAACGACCGGACGCCGGCACCTCGGCCCAGTCGGACTGGCCGCCATCACAGCCCTGCAGCACCTTGAACCACAGCGGCCCGGCCGGGCCGGCCGGCGTGCCACGCAGCACGAACTCATCATAGTAGGCGCCCGGCAAGGCGTTGGCGGGGCCCTGGGCCTGCCAGCGCACCTCGACCACGTCGTCCTTGACCAGGTGGCCATGGGCCTCGTAGGGCTGGGCCAGCGCGGCACGCTGGACGCTCAGGGTCCAGCCCGCCTTGGGCACCGGCTGGGCGCCGCGAAAGCCCTCGGGCACGCGCACGGTGATGGCGTTGGTGGATTGGCCTTCGCCGCAGGCATGGCCCACCTTGAAGGCGGCCTTGTAGGCAGCCCCGGCCGTGGCCTGGGGCTGCTCCAGGGTGACGTGGGCCTGCGCGGCAGCGCTCAGCCCGAGGGTCAGGGTCAGGCCCAGAGCGGCCCGGAGGAAAACAGGTTTGAACATGGGATGTGCCTTCAGAAATCAGCCCGCAGATTGGCCTGGTAGCTGCGCTGCGGGTAGGGGTGGAAGTTCCAGTACTGGTCATTGTTCAGGTTGTCGATGCCGAACGAGGCCGTCAGGGTCTTGTCGATGCGCCACAGCACCCGCAGGTCGGTGGTGAAGTAGCGGCTCACGCCCATGTAGGTGAAGCCATTGGTGTCTGCGTTGTTCAGCGTGCGGTACTGGGGGCCGCTGTAGCGCGCGCCCAGGCTGGCGCTCCACTGCGGGCTGAAATGCCAGGTGGCCTGGGCCGTGGCGCGCCAGCGCGGGATGTTGGGCTGCTGGCGGCCCAGCGTATCGCCGGGGGTGCTGACGTAGCCGGCGTTCTCCTTGATGATGGAGTGCGCATAGGTCACGCTGCCCAGCACGTCGAGCTCGCGCCAGCCCACGCCCTGGCCATTGAAGGCGGCCTCCAGGCCCTGGGTGTCGATGCGGCCCACGTTCTGCACGCGGCTGATGTTCTTGTTGGCCGCGCCGTCGTACACGGTTTGCGAGTACAGCGCGTCACGCGTGGTCTCTGCGAAGTAGGTCAGGCGCGCCAGGGCGTTGCCCAGGTCTTTTTCGGCACTCAACTCGGCCGTCCAGGAGCGCTCGGGCTTCAGGTTGGGGTCGTTGATGTACTGCGAGTTGGTGGTCGAGGTGGCGCCGTACAGCTCGGCCACGGTCGGGAAGCGCACAGCGCGGCCCAGCGAGGCCTTGAGCACGGTGTCGGGCTGCCACTGCCACGACAAAGCGGCCTTGGGCGAGGCAGCCTGCACCGAGCGCTCGGCAAACGCCAGCGCGCTGCTGGCCGAGAAGTTGGTCTGGCCCTGGGTGGCCGTCCAGTCTTCCAGGCGCAGGCCCAGCACGGCCTTCCAGCGCGGCGCGAAGGCCCACACGTCCTGGGCCCACAGGCTGCGCAGCTGGGTGCGGCCCTTCACGCTGGAGGCCAGGCTGCCCGCCGCATCGCTGAGCCAGTTGTTGCTGAGGGTGCTGGTGACGTAGCTGAGCTTGTAGCTGTCTTGCTGCACGCCGAAGTCGACGATGTGCGCACCCTGCAGCCCGGTGGGGCGCCAGGTGCCCCGCGCGGCCAGGGTGTTCCAGCCGGTGCCGCCACCGTCGGCCAGGGTGCCGGCGCCGCCACTGGCCGCCGCTGGTGCAGGGTTGCTGGCCGCGTTCTGGCGCAGCAGGTCGCGGCTGTAGTCGTACAGGCTGGCGGCCAGCTCCCAGTCCCACTCGCCCTGGGTGTGGCTCTTGAGCGAGAGGCCGTGCATGAAATGGGTGCTGGCCTGGCGCGTCAGCGCAAAGTCGGCGCCGGTCAGGGCCTGCGAGCCCGAATAGGTCAGACCGCCCGTGCTGAAAGCCCCGCTGTAGATCGTCTGCCCGGCCGCGTTGCGCAGGTAGGACACCGGGCTGCCCACCGAGGTGTTCTGCCAGACGCCCAGGGTGTAGCTGCCGCGCACGGTGGGCGTGAAGTCATAGGCCAGCTTGGCCTTCACATGGTCCTGCACCGTGTGGTACTGCGTGCCGGTGCCGAGCACGATCCACTTCTGGCCGGCGTTGTTGGCATTGGCCACGGCACCGGTCACGGCGGTGCCCGAGCCGGTGGCGCTGCCGGCACTGAGCAAGCGGGTGGCAAAGGTCAGGGGCTGGCCGTCGCTGTCGGTGTGGTTGAAATTGAGCCACCACGACAGGTCGCCATTCTTGTTGCCCAGCGAGGCGCTGGTCTGCCAGGCCTTGTAGGTGTCACTGGTGTTGTACAGATCGAAGGGCTGGGTGGTGAAGCCGGCCGAGACATGGGCCTCGAAGCGGGTGGGCATGCGGGTCACGTAGTCGACCACGGCGCCGGCCGAGTTGCCGGCATAGGCCGCCGAGAAGGGGCCGTACATCACGTCCACGCGCTCGATCTCTTCGGGCGTCACCAGGCCCCAGCGGGGCGGAAAGCTCAGGCCGCCGACCCCATTGCCCAGCAGGTTGGACAGCAGGATGCCGTCGGCATACACCATGGAGCGGGCACTGTTGCCGGTGCCCGAGGCCCGGGTGGACAGGATGGCGTGGTTGTAGTCGCCGATGTATCGCTTGCGCACCAGCAGGCTGGGAAAGTACTTGAGCGCGTCTTCGCTGTCGGTGGCGTTGATGGTGGTCTCGATCTGCTCGCGGGTGGCACCTTCCAGCGTGGTCGGGATCTGCGTGGGCAGCGAGCTGGGCTGACCGCTGCTGATGGTGACCACGCCCAGCGACTTGCTGGGGGCGCTGCTGCTGTCGTCGGCCTGGGCCAGGGGCAGCAAAGACAGGGCCAGCACACCGGTCAGGACCGGAGCGACGACAGAAGAAGACGAGGAAACACGGGGAAAGGCGGCGGCCAGGGCCGACGCCATGCGGCTTTTGCGCATGGGCACTCCAGAAAAGAACAGATCGGGGCGCACCGGCGGCTCACATCAGGTGAGCGCAGGCGGTGGCCGGGAAGGCTGGATTTCAGGCGAGTGCGGGCGGGCCGCGAGGCGGCAGGGGCGCTGCCGTGAGGGCCGCGATGCGCGCGGCAGGGATGCTCTGCAGCACATGGCCCAACGGCAGCACCGGGGGCAGCACCAGCGTGTGCACCGGTGGCGGTGCGCCCAGGGCGGCGCACAGGGGGCAGTCGAGCGTGTGGCCGGTTTGAGTGGCCTTGGAGCCATCGTCAGACTTGACCAGCACCTTCAAAGCCCCTGAGGACGAGCACACCAACTCCATGTCGAGCGGCGCAACCAGGGGCGAAGCCACCGCCACGCCCAGCGACAGCACAAACCACGCCA
>Ga0208888_100794_pt1 | contig 13007 bp, 11 predicted proteins | sample LakWasM115_HOW13_2_FD_183929 | JGI IMG/M metagenome (GOLD analysis project Ga0208888, IMG submission 183929) | Freshwater sediment methanotrophic microbial communities from Lake Washington under simulated oxygen tension - Sediment Metagenome... | ecosystem: Environmental > Aquatic > Freshwater >...
GCATGGGCTGCGTGGCGAAGCAATGGAGTCATTGGACTGTTTCTATCGTGCGGTGTTGTGCGCGTTGAAACGGGGTAGTGATGGCTCATGATCGGCTCGCGCTGAGTTCAATCTGGATGCTCGATGCGCAGGGCTTAAACCCAAACTCCATTCGCATGAGTCCCGCGTATTTGCCGGTATTTGGGCCGCTGAATACATGCACTTGATAGCCGAACCATTGCCCGCCTAGTTTCGTGAGCTCTTGCGGGGTAGGACGGGATGGTGCTGTGCGAACACTTGCGGGTTGAAAGAGATAGCCGGGTTGGTTTTCAAAGGCCTTTTGCAGGTCAACTGGTGTGATGCATAGTTTTGTCGTGTCTATGCCGGTGATCGATAAGTCTCGTTTTTTGGATATCTTTGCGCCACGGGATGAAACGTACTGCCTTCCATACACACCGAGAATCTCACTGTTGGTGTCTAGTTTCGATAGTGCTTGACCTTTGACAAAGGAGATTGATCGGGTTGTTTCCCCATCCGAAAATACCTTGTGCTCGACCTTGGAAGGTGGCAACGTCGCCCCCAACCAAGCATTCACATAAGCGACCCAGTCATCCGACTCCGCCGCCACATAGTCCTTGATACCCTGCAACAACAGACTCACACGGGCTTCGTGCTCTGGTGTGCGCTCGGGCACGTACTTCGGGTTGGGATAGCTCTGGGTCGTCCAGGCGGAGTCCAGATCGGAGCAGGCCTCAAAGTACGCGCTGTCCTTGGATACATCGGGCAATTGAGATACCTCAATCCAAGGCACTTTGGTTTCAGGCGTAACCGGGGAGCATTGCAGACGACTGGGGATCGTATTCACCCGCACCGGACTATCGTTGCGCGGTGTGACTGGTTCCGCATACACATTGCATGCCCCCATCAGAAGACTGATTGCCCAGATAGCAGACGTCCATCCCGTGGGAACGAAAAGCTGACCGCACTTCATGCGAAACCGATCCATGCGTGATGATGCGTGAGACAAAAGCTGTTGAGTCATTGGGCTGTTTCTATCGTGGCGGTGTTGTGTGCGTTGAAACGGGGTGTGGTAGCAACGCCACCGATGCTGTCGCGTGACTCTACAAAGCCGGGTTGGCCGGCGATGGGGCGGTCTAGTGTGCCGCTGGAACCAACGACGTAGATGTTGCCATTGAGTTCGACTGTTTGGTAGGCAACGTGAGAGAAGATTGATGAGTGTTCATAGGTATTGGATTTCCATCAATATGTAGAAGATACCTTGGAAACCGGAGTTAGGGGTTGCAACGAAACTATCTACCTTGACGGGAATCGCATTGCCAACTTGCAATCCGGTAGTACCTGCGCCCGTTCCGTAGCTGCCAATGGCATACGGCAAGTAATGCAATACCCGGCTGTTGTTGGTTATTGGCATGACTCAACTCACTCAAGGCTTTACGGCAGCACTGGCTGGCGCAACGGGGGCAAAGACGCGTCTAGCAAGCTCTGCCACGTTGCGGCCACGGGTGCGGTCGGCTTCGGACATTTTGTTGGTGAACGCCTCCGGGAACTCGATGACGTGCGAAAAATCTGCCATTGAAATCCCTTTGAGATTTGGACCGTCGTACTTAAATCCCTTCGGCAAGAACGAAATCACGAATTGCGTCACATTGTTTTGTTTGATGCCGGGGTTCTCAAAGAAACCGGTGGAGCCTTCGAAAGCGTAATAGTCAATACCTTCAAAGATGCCACCGAAGTGTGTCTGCTCAAACAACGAGACGATGGGCCACGCCACCTTGCCATTCTTGACCCCCTGAATTCCGACTTGATGTCCATCGAAATGGAGTTTAAGAGCGGATTCGGGATGCTCTCTGTGGTACTTCATACGAGCATTGTTCTCACTTTGGGATTTCGCAATCAACATTCGGCTAGGCGTCATCGTCATCTGGAAATAGGTTCCCTCATGTGCCTTCGGCAACTTCACATCGCTCTTCACATATACATCAAAGCGCAGGACGACCTCACCAGCACACACATTGGGGTTGCCGCCAAGGCCGCAGTTCTCGTCATCACCTTTGCTCAGAAGCCGAAACGCCACGGCCTCCGCTCCCTTGAGATCAGCGCTGACAAACTCGGGCGGCATGCAATACTTTTGTGCGAATGCCGGGGTTACCACCCATAGCCAGGGGTCCTTGGCGTAGCGTGCCTTGCCAGGCCGTGGACCGCTGTACCAGCCGCGCTCGCAGTTCTGGTACTTGGCTTTCACCTCAGAGTCGGTCAACATGCGCTGTTCTTGGGTGAGCCTTTCCTGTGCGCTGGCTGCTGTTGTGGCGGCGAAGAAAATCACACTGGTTGCGATGCAAGCTGTGGCTAGAGAAAATACCGTGCGTCGGAAAAATAGTGTCGTCGTTTGAATTCTGTCTGCAGGCGCCTGGTGCGCTGAAATAGCGCTGTAGTGATGCGTCATGATCTGCTCTCGGTGAGTTCAATCTGAATACTCGTTGTGCAGGGCTTAAACCCAAACCCGATTCGCATGAGTCCCGCGTATTTCCCGGTATTTGGACCGCTGAATACGTGTACTTGGTAGCCGAACCATTGCCCGCCAAGTTTTTCCAGTTCTTGCGGGGTCGGACGGGATGCTGCTGTGCGAACACTTGCGGGTTGAAAAAGATAACCGGGCTGGTTCTCGAAAGCCCGACGTAGGTCAACTGGAGTGACACAAAAATTTGTTCCGTCGATGCCAGAAATGGACATACTTCTTTTATTCGAAGTAACCATCCCCGTCGGAGTGACGACCCGCGTTTCATATACGCCCAGTGTCTTGCTCTCCAATTGAAACTGCATTGAAGTCTGATCTTTTGTCTCGGAATGAAACGTCAAAAAAATATCTCCGTTCGAAAATGGGCTGCGCTTGATTCGTGACCGTGGCAACGTGGCCCCCAACCAAGCATTCACATAAGCCACCCAGTCATCCGACTCCGCCGCCACATAGTCCTTGATACCCTGCAACAACAGACTCACACGGGCTTCGTGCTCTGGTGTGCGCTCGGGCACGTACTTCGGGTTGGGATAGCTCTGGGTCGTCCAGGCCGAATCCAGATCGGAGCAGGCCTCAAAGTAGGCGCTGTCCTTGGATACATCGGGCAATTGAGATACCTCGATCCATGGCACTTTGGTTTCAGGCGTAACCGGGGAGCATTGCAGACGACTGGGGATCGTATTCACCCGCACCGTACTGTCGTTGCGTGGCGTGACTGGTTCCGCATACACATTGCATGCCCCCATCAGAAGACTGATTGCCCAGATAGCAGACGTCCATCCCGTGGGAACGAAAAGCTGACTGCACTTCATGCGAAACCGATCCATGCGTGATGATGCGTGAGACAAAAGCTGTTGAGTCATTGGGCTGTTTCTATCGTGGCGGTGTTGTGTGGGTTGAAACGGGGTGTGGTAGCAACGCAGCCCGACTGCCATGCGCATCAATGCGGAGCAGACTACACAAACGTGCAATGCGTAAGAAGATCCATCTCTCTTCTTGTCACCCGTAGCGCCGTTTTCAGTCCCATCCGGCTTTTGGTTTTCGCTACAACTTACTGCAACCTGACAAATAAGTAGCGAGCGAGTGTCGTCGAGTTAGCCTGTTCTGTCCATCAACAATTTCAAGAATCTGGCCAGATTTCGTCCATTCTCCGCAACACAATTGCATCGCGCTGTGCTACAAAATACGTAGCAAAATCTATGGGGCTTTGGTAGGTCGGTCGATTCCCGGCGTCCGTTCCAGTTTCAGCCAAAGAATTGTGCCAAGCCATATGGGGTGGTCATTGGGCAGTTGCCATTCCGGATGCATTGAGTGGCAACCCTGGGTGCTGCAGCCCAGAATCCTAGACCGGACGTTCATACAATCCGGCGCCAGCCCGCTTGGCATCATGTTTGGCCAGCGCGGCCAGGTTCGCCACATCTTCCGCCCGTGAGAAGCGGCTGCCGTCAATCGCTACTGCCCCAATGGAGACGGTTGTGCAAGGAAAGAATCGGGGCAAGCCGTGGCGATCTTCGGCCTCAATACCTCCAGCCTGCCGCGCTGCATCGTCAAAAAGATTCAGTGCCTGGGTATTGAATTCCTGCACCAGACGCTCGCTGCGGGCGCGCCAGTCCGGGCTCTGGAACAGCAGCATGAAGTCGTCTCCACCCACATGCCCCAGAAAATCGCGCTGTGGGTCACATTGCTCCATGGCAAGCCGCGCCAGCAGGCGAATCATCTCGTCGCCACGCCAGTACCCGTAGTAGTCGTTGAAGGGCTTGAAGTTGTTCAGATCCGCGTAGCAGGCTACAAACCTGACCTTCTTCTTGATCAACCGATCCATGTGCTGGCTAATCGGAATGTTGCCGGGTAAAAACGTCAGGGGGTTGGCATGCCGTGCCGCTTCTATGCGGGTCTCGGTCACCGAGCGCACCAGCTGGTCGCCGGTGCCCAGTCCGACATACCGGCCGTTGTCGGTCACGATAAAACCGTCGCTCAGGTAGCGCTGGTCCTGCGAGGTGAGGATGCCAACCAGCTCGTCCACACAGTGGTCACGTTCAATCAGCCGCGGCGCATAGTTGGCATGAACCACGCAGGGCTTGCGTCCCCACACCTCGCGGTAGTAGAGCTTGCTGTATTCGTTCATGAATTGCGCACGGTTGATCAGGGCCACGGGTTGTTCCCGTTCCAGCACGGCAATGGCATGCAGGGTGGGCCATTCTCCAAAGCAGGCGGCAAGCTCATCATTGGATGTTTCGGCGGTTACCGTCGGTGCCTGCACCAAGGCCAGGTTGCGCAACTGCCCGTTCGGTGTGGCCCGACCCAACTCGGGGAAGACAACGATCTGGCGTTCACCCAACACGCGCTGGGCGTCTACCCCCAGATAATGCACCGGAGCGGGGTTGGGGTGACCCAAAAAATATCCCTGCCCATAGGCAATACCCAGGTCCCGCAACACGCGAAGGTCCTCCTTGGTCTCTATGCCCTCAGCCACCAACGAAGTCCCAAAAATATCAGCGATTTGCAGCAGCGCCTGGATGGTCTTCAATTTGTCGCCGTGTTGACTGATGGCCTTGGTGAAGTACTTGTCAATCTTGACCACTTCCGGCTTCAACTGCGACCACAGGCGCAGGCTGGACCGGCCATCGCCAAAATCATCCAGCGCCAGCGAGACGCCGGCCGTACGAACCTGCGCGACCACTTCAGCCAGCTCGTCCATGTCATTCACCCGCTCGTGCTCGGTAATCTCCAGCACCAGCATGCGCGGCAATATGCCCATATCACGGATGAGCTTCAGCAGGTCTTCTTCACCGTGCGATTGAACCACCTGGGTCAACACCGCCGCGCTGATATTGACGAACAGGCGGCCCGGCACATCCATCTGGCCCCACGTCCGCAGGGCAGCCACCACGCATGCGTATTCAAACTCGAAACCCAGGCCCTCCTGTGCGGCCGCGCGCAACAGCGCGTCAGGGGTATGCAGTGCGCTGCCTCTGGGCCCCCGAATCAGCGCCTCGTGGGCGTGGATGGATGCATCGGTAAGGCTGACGATGGGCTGGTAGACCGGGTAAAGGCCGCCTTCATGCAACACCTTTTCCAGCGGACCTTGCGCATGAATGGATGGCACATGCCCGGAAAATTTCTTTCTTCCGTCCGGCGTATCCCTGCCAGTGGCATGCAAAGCAGAGACGGCAAAGTTGCCAGACAGGTACGGCATAGGGTCCATTCAGAGAAATGACTAGCATCCAAATCTAGGGCATTGCAATGACATTTCAGTGACAGCCGTGTGACCTTTTTGTGACGTGGTGATGGCACCTCACCGTCTGCGTCAGATACACCAATACCTACCGGCCTCTCTGCCGTTGACGGCTCTCATGAAACAAAATAAACTGTATATATCGTTTTACGAAAGAACTTATTGATGCCACCCATTGCAAAGACAACTACGGCTACCAAACGTGCCGCAGTACCCGCCAAGCCAGCTGCTAAAACCACCATCAAGGCAAGAGCACCCGCTACCGCTAAGCCTTTAGTCAAACCCGTGGTCAAGGCTGCCCCTGCCATCCCCGCCAAGGTCAAAAAGCCCAAGATGGTTCGGGACAGCTTTACCTTTCCCAAAGCGGAATATGCTGTTTTGGATGCGCTGAAGTTGCGTGCCGCCAAGCTGGGCAGGCCTGTCAAAAAAACCGAACTGCTGCGTGCCGGCGTCAAGGCCATTGCAGCCATGCACGACACCGCCTTGCTTGCTATCCTGCAAGCGGTTCCCAGCCTTAAAACGGGGCGGCCGGCAAAAGCCTGAGGCGCACGCGGCGCTACAACATGTCGGGAGACTGGACGGTCAGAACGACGGTCTGCGCGCCGGCTTCCCGTTCCCGGTAGCGCAGCCACCACAACGCGCCTTTCTTGACGGCGCAGTCACCGGTACCCAGGCCCAGAAGACCTGCAATCGTCTGACCCAAGGTGGGCTGGTGGCCAACCACCAGCACATAGCCCTTTGCATGGGGCCACTGGACCAACTCCAGCAACTGCCCGGAAGTGCCCATGGGGCCCAGCGCCGGGCTGAATTTGAATTTTCGTCCCAGCGCCAGCGCCGTTTGTTCGGTACGCCGCGCCGGGCTCACCCAGATCCGCGCACCGTCGGGCAGTTGGCGGTCCAGCCAGGCAGCCATGCGTGCTGCCTGCTTTTCACCCCGTGGCGTCAGCGTGCGCGCCATGTCATCGCCGTCTGGCGCGGCCTCCACGGCTTCGGCGTGTCGCCACAAAATCAGGTCCATGGATTGATCTCCGTTTTACCCTTTTCCGCTGTCGGCATAGCGTGCCATGAGCGCCGCCTGTGCACCGTGGGCCTTGGCCTTGTCGTCCCTTTGGTAGCGGGTGTAGGTGCCATCGGCCCCCAGATCCCAGGCGTCTACGCCATCATGCAGGTAGGCCACCAGGCATTCATCCACCAGCCGCTGGCGCTGCACCGGATCGGTCACGGGCCAAGCCAGTTCGACACGGCGCACCATGTTGCGGTTCATCCAGTCGGCACTGGACAAATACAACTCTTCCACCTCGCCTTCACGGAAGTAGAAAACCCGTGAATGCTCCAGAAACCGGCCAATGATCGAGCGCACCCGGATGTTGTCGGTGTGGCCCGGAACCTGCGCAGGCAACATGCATGCACCGCGCACGATCAGGTCGATCTTGACGCCCTGACGCCCGGCCCGCATCAGGCTGTGAATCAGCGCTTCGTCGGTCAGGGAGTTCATCTTGACCACGATGCGGGTGGCCTTGCCGCGGCCCGCGGCCACACCCAAAGCGTCGATTCTGGCGATCAGGTTACGGTGCAGAAAAAACGGAGCAAACCAGAGCTTGCGCAGATGGGGCAGCTTGCTCTGGCTGGCAAGGTGCACGAAGACATGTTCCATGTCCGTGGTCAACGCCGTGTCGGCCGTAATGTGACTCACATCGGTATAGAGGCGCGCCGTGCGCGGGTTGTAATTGCCGGTCGACAGATGCCCATAGCGCTTCAACGCCTTGCCCTCGCGGCGGGTGATCAACATCATCTTGGCATGGGTCTTGAGACCGACAACACCATACAGGACCTGTGCCCCGATGGATTCCAGCATCTCTGCCCAATTGATATTTGCTTCTTCGTCAAAGCGTGCCTTGAGCTCCACCACCACGGTGACTTCTTTGCCACGCCGCACGGCCTCCCGCAACAGGTCCATCAACTCCGAATCGGAGCCGGTGCGGTAAATGGTCTGCTTGATCGCCAGCACCTGGGGATCATTGACCGCTTCCCGCAAAAAATCCAGCACGCCGTTGAAGCTCTCAAACGGCTGGTGAATCAAAATGTCCCCCTTCTTCAGCTGCTCAAAGAAGGACTGCCCGGGGTTGATTTGAACGGGATAAGACGCCTTGTACGGCGCAAAACACAGGTCCGGTCGATCTGTCAGGTCAATGAGCTGGGTCAGCCGCCCCAGATTCACCGGGCCCTGAACCCGGTAGAGGGCCTTGGGTGGCAAGTCAAATTGCCTGAGCAAAAAATCGGACAGGTATTCCGAGCACCCGGCTGACACCTCCAGCCGAACGGCCTGTCCAAAATGCCGGTGCACCAACCCCTGCCTCAAGGCCATACGCAGGTTCTTGACGTCCTCTTCATCAACCTCCAGATCCGAATGCCGTGTGACCCTGAACTGTGAAAACTGCCCCACATTGCGGCCCGCGAACAGCTCTGCCAGATGGCCACGGATCACGCTGGACAGCGACACAAAAAGCGTTTTGGAACCCGCCACCTTGGACGGCATGCGAATCATGCGGGGCAGAACGCGGGGCACTTTGACAATGGCAATTTCGTTCTCGCGTCCGAACGCGTCCCGCCCGCCCAGGCGAACAATGAAATTGAGTGACTTGTTGGCCACCTGGGGAAAAGGATGGGACGGGTCCAGGCCAACCGGAATCAGCAGCGGACGGACTTCCCGCTCGAAGTACTGCTTGACCCATTGGCGCTGGGCCGGGTTGCGATCACCATGGGAAATGATCTTGATGCCCTCGCGCTCAAATGCCGGCATCAGCTTTTCGTTGTAGAGCGCGTACTGGCGCTCCACAATCGCATGCACAGACGCCGCCAGCCGCTCAAAGGTGCCCACCGAGAAAACGCCTTTGCGATCGTTGGCCTGGTTGGCGATCAGGTGGGGCTCGGCCCGTACTTCAAAAAACTCGTCCAGGTTGGACGACACGATGCACAGGTAGCGCAAGCGTTCCAGCAGGGGCACATCGTCGCGCACAGCCCAGTCCAAAACCCGCTCGTTGAACGCCAGAATGCTGTGGTCGCGATCCAGTAGATCCGGTGCCTTGAGCGGTGCCTGCAATTTTTGATTGCGAAGAGATGACAACATAGATACGGCCTTGACCATGACACAGCAGTGAAGAATTGTTTACATATTAGATGACAATTGTGTGACAAGTCCGTGAAGCACAGTTCCGTTGCCCCACACGTCGATGGGGTGTGAAACTGGAAGCAGTTCACCAGTACCACGTCGGCATTGCGACGCAACTTCAGATCCGGGCCAACTACGCAGCCAAGGGATGCGGGAAATTACCGATCAAATGGAACTGGCGCGGCATCGCTTCGCATCCATTTCATCACCTCGGCGCGTGTTCGGTAGGGAACCGTGCCAAAGCGCTTGAACCGCGTTTCGATGTCCTTCAAGGAAGCCTTTGAAAAATCCAGTTCCGGCAGCGGGTGTCCCTCGGCATTCATCACCAGTCCCCAGTTGGACGCGAGCTGCCCGCCCTTGAAACTGACCACTTTGAATGACCATACGCAGGCAGCCCAACCCTGCTGCGCATACGCATCAAAGCTGGCCCGGGTGATTTGCCCTCCCAGCTCGGCATCCAGATCCGCCCAGGGCTGGAATTCGCCCAGGAACAGGGGTGCATCCAGCGCCGCCATGCGGTCTTTCCACGCGCACAACCCACTGCCCGCTGGCACACATTGCAGCCAGTTCCTGTGCACTTCTGCACCCGGCTTGCCCCAGCCAAAGTGACCCGGATAGGGATGGGTTTCAAAGACGACGTTGTGCATGCCGTGTTCACCGGGCTTGCCGTAAGCACCTATGCCTTTGGGATGATCGGCCAGGAGGATGATGTGGTGGGGGTCGATCTCACGAATGCTGGCGTACAGCTTCTGGCTGACCTCGGCCAGCTGCACATCGGTGCTGCCCCAGGGCTCATTGAGCAGCCCGTAGGCGGCCACGACCGGGTTGTCCTTGTACCGTGTGGCGATTTGACGCCACAACCAGTCGGTCCGCTCCTGGTACTCAGGCGTGGTCCAGTACAGGTTTTGGCCGGCACAGCCGCTGTGGTGTTCCTTGCCCTGTGACCCCACTGCCCCATGCAAATCGAGGATCACATACAAGCCGCGGGCCTTGGCCTGGGCGATTGCCCCGTCCAGGTAATGCCAGGCATCGGGCCTGAGGTGGCGGGGATTTTGTTCGTCCTCGATCAGGCTCCAGATAAAGGGCAGCCGCACCATATTCAGGCCGAACATGGGTATCAGATCCCAGTCCCGGGTCGTGATCCAGCTGTCGCGGAACAGCTGGATCAGGCGCTCGCGCTCCTGGAACCCGAAGCGCTGATCCAGCACGGCCTGCAGCGTGCACTGGTCGTTGATGGCTGCATGGTCGGCGTAACCCATCATCCAGAATTCCGGCAACAGCCAGTTGCCAAGGTTGACGCCTTTGAGCTGGATGGGACTGCCATCGGCCTGGACCCATTGCGTGCCTTGCGTTCGCAGCATCGAATGGGCTGCCCCCTGCCCCGCCATGGACGCTGACGCGCCCAGCTGCCCGAGCACAACCGCCAGCAGAGGCAACAACTTCCGCGCCAGCATGCGGCCAATACGGAGTGAAGCGCCCATGGTGTACTAGTCTTTCAGTTCAAAATTGGCGCGCAGGCGGATGTCCGCCGCAGACGCCCCGACCATCAGTTCGAAGTCGCCCGGCTCGGGGCCCCACTGCAATTGCGCGTTATAGAACGACAGCTTATCGCGGTCCACCGTGAAGCTCACGCGGCGCGACTCGCCGGGTTCGAGCCGCACTTTCTGGAAGTCTTTCAGCTCAAGGACCGGGCGCACGACGGACGCCACCTTGTCATGCACATACAGCTGCACCACCTCGTCGCCGGCGCGCTTGCCGGTGTTCGTCAGGGTCAGCGATGCGGTGATCTTTTCGTCCCTGCGCATGCGGGTCTTGTCCAGGCGCAGGTCGGCGTACGCAAAGTCCGTGTAGCTCATCCCGAAGCCAAAGGGATAGCGCGGGCTGCCCTGCAAATCGATGTAGCCGCTGACATAGCCGCCGGCCTTGTCGCCAGCAGCCGGGCGCCCGGTATTGAAGTGGTTGTAGTAAACGGGAATTTGCCCCTCGCTGCGCGGAAAGCTCATGGGCAGCTTGGCGCTGGGGTTGGTGTCACCCAGCAGCACATCAGCAATGGCGTTGCCCGCCTCACTGCCCAGCCACCAGGTGTACAGAATGGCGGGTACGTTGTCGGCCATCCAGTTGAACACCAGCGGTCGGCCTGCGTTGATCAGGGCCACCACCGGCTTGCCGGTGGCCTGCAATGCCTGAACCAACTCTTCCTGCACCCCGGGCAGGCGCAGGCTGCTGCGGCTCTTGGCCTCGCCGCTCATGTCCCAGCGCTCGCCCACGCTCACCACCACCACATCGGCCTGCCGGGCAACGCGGACGGCTTCGGCAAAGCCGCTGCGGTCATCGCCCTCAACCTCGCTGCCCTTGGCATACAGCAGGCGCGTGCCGCTACCCAGATGGTTTTTGAGCCCGTCCCATTGCGTCACGATGAATTTTGAGTAGTCGACGTCCGGCAAGACCACCGACCAGAAGCCGTGGTTGTCCTTGACAGCCTTGACCATGGGGCCAATGAAGGCGATGGTTTTCACGTCCCTGGACAGAGGCAGGAGCCCATTGCTGTTCTTCAGCAGGACAATACTCTTGGCGGCCATCTCGCGCGCCGCCTGGCGATGCGTTGCTTGGCCAACCAGAGCCTTTTCACGCTCGGCATTGCTGAAGCGGAATGGGTCGTCAAACAGCCCCAGTTCGAACTTCTTGCGCAGCACTCGCCGCACGGCGTCGTCCAGCACACTCTGGGCGACTTTCTTGTCGGCCACCAGCGCGGGCAGGTGGTCGCGGTAGGCATTGCTTTCCATGTCCATGTCGCTGCCGGCATTGATGGCCAGGCGGGCGGCGTCCTGCTTGTCTTTGGCATAGCCGTGCGCCACCATTTCGCCGATGGAGCCCCAGTCCGACACCACAAAGCCGGTGAAGCCCCATTGGCCCTTGAGAATGTCACGCTGCAAATAGGCGTTGCCGGTGGCCGGAATGCCGTTCAGGTCATTGAAGGAGTTCATGAAGGTAGCAGCGCCCGCATCCAGCGCGGCCTTGAACGGCGGCAGGTAGGTCTCCCACAGCATGCGTTCGCTCATGTCGACCGCGTTGTAGTCGCGCCCTCCCACCGCGGCGCCATACGCCGCAAAGTGCTTGGCAGTGGCCATCACCGCATCCAGATCGCCGAGGTGCTTACCCTGGAAGCCCTTGACGCGGGCATAGGCAATCCTGGATGCCAGGTAGGTGTCCTCGCCGGCGCCCTCCATCACACGCCCCCAGCGGGGATCGCGTGCGATATCGACCATGGGTGCAAAGGTCCAGTGGATGCCGCTGGCAGAGGCCTCAATCGCAGCGATACGGGCCCCCTGCTCGATGGCGGCCAGATCCCAGCTCGCGGCCTCCGCCAGGGGGATGGGGAATGTGGTCTTGTAGCCGTGGATCACATCCATTCCAAAAAGCAATGGAATCTTCAGCCGCGACTGCATCGCCACCTGCTGGTACTGGCGGGTCGAATTGGCCCCGATCACGTTGAGCAGGGAGCCCACGTGCCCTTCCCGGATGCTCTTCTCCTGGTCGCCCTTGAAGGTGACAGGCCCGGTGGCCTGCGACTCGCCGGAGTACTGCGTGAGCTGGCCCACCTTCTCCTGCACGGTCATGCGCTGCAGCAGCGCCTCCACTTTGGCGTCGACGGAATCGGCAGGAGCAGCTACTACGGACATGGGCATACAGACCTGAACCAGGCACCACGCGGCGCCCAATATTTGGATTTTTTTCATTTGAGACATCAGAAACGGCCTTCCATGGCGACACGCGTGCCGGTCTGACCATCAAACCAATGGGCATGCTCCGGCGCAAACTGCAGTCCAACTGCCTCGCCGACCTTGACCGCGATGTTGGGCGCCGTACGGGTGGTGATGGCGCCCGTCGCGGTCTTCACCACCACAAAGGTGTCCGCACCGGTGGGCTCCACCAGCTGCACCTCGCCGCGCCACGGCGCATCAGCGCTGAGTTGAATGTGTTCAGGGCGAAGTCCCAGCTGGCCCTCACCAGCGAGTGGACAGGCCACGGAACAACTCCCATTCTGGAAGTTAAATTGACCTCCAGCCCCCGTGTGGACTGCGTAGCCA
>Ga0208888_100801_pt1 | contig 12894 bp, 9 predicted proteins | sample LakWasM115_HOW13_2_FD_183929 | JGI IMG/M metagenome (GOLD analysis project Ga0208888, IMG submission 183929) | Freshwater sediment methanotrophic microbial communities from Lake Washington under simulated oxygen tension - Sediment Metagenome... | ecosystem: Environmental > Aquatic > Freshwater >...
AACGAACCCTTCCTGGACTTGGTGCTGGATGCCAACTGGGGCTCAGGCCGCATCGTTCGCAGCTACACCATGCTGTTTGACCCGCCAAGCATGCGCCGCGCAGCGCCTGCCGTCACAGCAGCGCCCCAAATTTCTGCACCGGTGGCGCCCCAGGTCCCTGCGACGCGCCCCGCAGCCACAGCCCGTGCCAGCGAGGCAACCGCCGCTGCACCCGCACCCCGTGCGGCAGCCCCACGCCCCGCCCCCGCAGATGGCGTGACGGTACAGGCCGGCGATACCGCCGGCCGCATCGCGAACGCGTACAAGCCTGCAGGCGTTTCGCTCGACCAGATGCTGGTCGCCATGATGCGTACTAACCCGGACGCATTCATCCAGGGCAACGTCAACCGCCTGAGGGCAGGTGCCGTGCTGCAAATGCCCGACCAGGCCGCAGCGCAATCCACTACAGCCCCCGAAGCACGTCAGATTCTGGCCGCACAGGCCCGTGACTTCAACGACTTCCGCCGCAAACTCGCGGGTGCGGCCCCTTCGACCGAAGTGGCAGCTGCCCAGCGCTCCGCCTCTGGCACCGTACAGACGCGCGTAGAAGACAAAAAGCCCGCGACTGCAGCGCCCGACAAGCTCACTCTGTCCAAGGGGGCCGTCAAAGGCCAGAAGGCAGCCGAAGAGCAAGTCGCCAAGGACAAACAGGCCAGCGAAGCCGCCACGCGGATGGCAGAGTTGTCCAAGAACATCACCGACCTCAACAAGCTGAGCGCAGCCTCTGCAGCCGCGGGAGGCAGCCCTGCGCCCGCCGCAGCGGGTGCAGCCAGCGCACCTGCGGGGGTGGCCGTGCAGGCCCCAGCCGTCCCGGCAACACCGACCGCGCCGCCGGCGCCCGAAGCCCCGGCATCCGCCCCCGCAGCGGCCGCGAGCACCCCGCCAGACACCGCAGTGGCAGCAGAAGCGGCCGCCTCGGCACCCGCCACGGAAGCGTCGGCACCCGCACCGGCCCCCAAACCGGCGCCCACACCCAAACCTGCTCCGGCCCCCGTCGAGGAGCCCGGTTTCCTGTCCACCCTCATGGACGACCCACTGTTGCCTATTGGCGGCGGCATCCTGGTGGCGGGTCTGCTCGGATTTGGCGCTTACCGCCTGGTCCAGCGCCGTCGACAGAACGGTGGGGTGGACAGCTCCTTCCTGGAAAGTCGCATTCAACCTGACTCGTTTTTTGGTGCCAGCGGCGGCCAGCGTGTAGACACAGCCAACAGCGACATGACCACCGGCTCGTCCATGGCCTATTCACCCAGCCAACTGGACGCCGGCGGTGACGTGGACCCCGTGGCCGAAGCCGACGTTTATCTGGCCTACGGCCGCGATCTCCAGGCCGAAGAAATCCTGAAAGAAGCCGTGCGCCACAACCCGGGCCGCGTCTCAGTGCACGTCAAGCTGGGTGAAATCTACGCCAAGCGCCAGGACCGCAAAGCCCTTGAGGCCGTCGCAGGCGAAGTGTTCAAGCTGACCCAGGGCGAAGGGCCTGACTGGAACCGCATTGCCGAACTCGGGCGTGACCTGGAGCCCGAAAACCGCCTGTACCAACCTGGCGGCCGCCCCGGAATGGCCGAGGATGAATCGCCCTCCGTGCCACCGGGCGGGTTCCCCAGCACCTTCACTGGTGCAGGCAGCCCTGCCGCAGCCCTGCCCCCAGACTTGGACCTCGACCTGGATCTGGACCTGCCCGATGACGCGCTGACGGACGCCCCCCCCGCTGCAGCCGGTGGTTTTGCTGCGGCCGCTGCGGCTGCTGCGGCCAACAACCGCAGTGAAGCCAGCGAACCACAGACGCTGCGCCCCGAGTTGGATCTGCCCAGCATCCCCGACGAGCCCACGGCCGCGTGGAGCAGTCAGGAAACCGCTCCGAGTCCCATGATGGCGCCGCCTCCAGTGGCCAATCTGGACTTCCCCAGCAGCGACGACCTGACCATGGCGCCGTCCGGCCCCATGCCTCTCCATGGCGAGCCCCAAGACTCCGGCCCTATGGAGTTTGATCTGGGCGACCTGTCGCTGGACCTGAACGCCCCCTCCAAGCCCATGGCAGCTCCCGCCGCCAAGGCCCCGGCGGCTCCCGCACCGGAATTCACCGACGATGGATCGGCCGCAGCGCAGGACGACCCGCTGGCCACCAAGCTTGCGCTGGCCGAAGAGTTCAACGCCATCGGGGACACCGACGGCGCTCGTACGCTGATTGAAGAGGTGGTGGCAGAGTCCAGCGGCGCCCTCAAGACCCGCGCCCAGCGCATGCTGGCCGAACTGGGCTGATGCCGCTCAGCCCCTCCGCTGATTTAACCCCCAGCACGTCCCCAGGCCGCCCCGTGACCCGGGTGGCGCTGGGTGTCAGCTATAACGGCCAGGCCTACAGTGGCTGGCAGAGCCAGCTTTCTGGCAATACCGTGCAGGACAAACTCGAAGCGGCCCTGGGCCGCTTTGCTACGCATCCGGTCAGCACGCTCTGCGCAGGCCGCACGGATGCCGGTGTGCACGGGCTGATGCAGGTCGTGCACTTTGATACCCCCCTCAACCGCTCTGCCGCATCTTGGGTGCGGGGCACCAACACCTTCCTGCCGCCTGACATTGCGGTTCAGTGGGCTCAGGCCGTGCCTGAGCAATTCCACGCGCGCGCCAGTGCGGTGGCACGGCGGTATGCCTACGTGTTGCTGCAGTCGCCGGTACGGCCCAGCGTAGATGCCGGTCGGGTGGGCTGGGTGTTTCACCCGCTGGACCATGGCGCCATGCGGCAGGCAGCCGACTACCTGATCGGCGAACATGACTTCACCTCGTTCCGCGCGTCCGCCTGCCAGGCCAAGACCCCCGTCAAAACCTTGCATCGCATCGACATCGTGCGACGGGGCGCGAGTGCACCGCACCCAGAGCTAGGCTGGAGCCCCTGTTACTGGCGTTTTGAATTTGAAGCCAACGCCTTCTTGCACCACATGATCCGCAACATCATGGGCTGCCTGATCGCCATCGGCCAGGGCACGCAGCCTCCCGAATGGATGGCCGAGGTGCTGGCAGCCCGGTCCCGCAAGGTGGCCGCGCCGACATTCTCGCCAGACGGGTTGTACTTTCAAGGGCCCGTCTACGACGCCGCCTGGGGGCTACCCCAGCGCACGGCTGCGTATGATTGGCTTCCATGAACCAGGCCACCACACCGACCGCAACCACCCCAGCCGCCAGTCAACGCCTCCACGCCCCTTTCCAGGCATCTGCCAACGTACGCACCCGCATCAAGATCTGCGGGCTGACCCGCGAGGAAGACGTGGATGCAGCTGTGGCTGCGGGCGCCGATGCGGTGGGTTTTGTGCTCTACGCCCCCAGCCCACGGTCGGTCACCCCCCCACGGGCCGCGCAGTTGGCACGGCGCCTGCCGCCGTTTGTCACGCCCGTGCTGCTGTTCGTGAACGAATTCACTCCTAATGTGATAGCAGCCAGTGCAATGATTGCTGGCGCTACAGTGCAATTCCATGGTGATGAGACGCCACAGGACTGCATGGCGGCCACCCACCAGGGGGCACGCCCCTACCTGCGCGCAGCCCGAATTCCCCTCGGTGATGGAGCGGCGCAGTTTGACCTCGTAAAATACGCCCACGATTACTCTCACGCCCAAGCCATCCTGCTCGACGCCCATGTCGAGGGGTTTGGCGGCAGCGGCAAGGCATTCAATTGGTCACTCCTTCCACCAAGCGTCAGCTCTCACCTCGTTTTGTCTGGTGGACTCACGCCTGCAAACGTGACCGATGGCATTTTGCAAGTCCGCCCGCGGGGTCTCTCGCTGGCGGTTGATGTCAGTTCCGGCGTCGAAGCCGATGGTCCTGATGGCAAACCCGTCAAGGGCATCAAGGACGCCGTGAAGATCCAACGCTTCGTTGCCGCCGTGCGTGCGGCCGATGCACAACTTGCAAAGAACCCCCATGAATTCCTATCAGCAACCTGATGCTTCCGGCCATTTCGGCCCGTATGGTGGCAGCTTCGTCAGCGAAACCCTGACCCACGCCATCCAGGAACTGCGCGAGGCTTACGCGCGCTACCAGAACGACCCTGAATTTCTGGCTGAATTCCATTACGAACTCAAGCACTTCGTCGGTCGCCCCTCCCCCATCTACCATGCAGCGCGCACCAGCCGCGAGATGGGCGGCGCACAGATCTATCTCAAGCGCGAAGACCTGAACCACACAGGCGCGCACAAGATCAACAATGTGATCGGCCAAGCCATGCTGGCCAAGCGCATGGGCAAGCCCCGCGTGATTGCCGAGACGGGTGCAGGCCAGCACGGCGTGGCCACTGCCACCATCTGCGCGCGCTACGGGCTCGAATGCGTTGTTTACATGGGTGCCGAAGACGTGAAGCGCCAAAGCCCCAACGTGTACCGCATGAAACTGCTGGGCGCTACGGTGGTGCCCGTGGAGTCTGGCAGCAAGACCTTGAAGGACGCCCTGAACGACGCCATGCGCGACTGGGTGGCGAATGTGGACAACACCTTCTACATCATCGGCACGGTGGCGGGCCCGCACCCCTACCCCATGATGGTGCGCGACTTCCAGAGCGTAATCGGCAAGGAATGCATTGAGCAAATGCCCAGCATGCTGGCCGAGCAAAAGGTGCTGGGCGACCAACCCGATGCGGTTATCGCCTGCGTGGGTGGTGGCAGCAATGCCATGGGTATCTTTCACCCTTACATCCCTTTCGAGAAAACGCGCCTCATCGGCGTGGAGGCTGCGGGCGAAGGCCTGGAGTCGGGCAAACACTCGGCATCGCTGCAAAAGGGCAGCGCGGGTGTGCTGCACGGCAACCGCACTTTCATCCTGCAGGATGACAACGGCCAGATCACCGAAACCCATAGCATCAGCGCAGGCCTGGACTACCCCGGCGTGGGCCCGGAGCACGCCTGGTTGCAGGAAATCGGCCGCGCCGAATACGTCGGCATCACCGACCAGGAAGCGCTGGACGCCTTCCACTACCTCTGCCGCACCGAGGGCATCATCCCCGCACTCGAATCCAGTCATGCCGTGGCCTACGCCATGAAGCTGGCCAAAACCATGCGCCCAGACCAGTCGATCCTGGTCAACCTCTCGGGCCGGGGCGACAAGGACATTGGTACTGTGGCCGATCTCAGTGGCGCCGACTTTTACTGCCGACCCAGCTGCCAGGGGCAGTCCGTGAAGGGCGGCGAGCAACCCATCAAGTTGGTGAAATAAATGAGCCGTATCGCATCCACCTTTTCTGCCCTGCAAGCACAGGGCCGCAAGGCGCTGATTCCTTATGTGACCGCCGGTTTCCCGTTTGCCGACATCACCCCCGCGCTCATGCACGGCATGGTCGAGGCCGGTGCCGACGTGATCGAGCTGGGCGTGCCCTTTTCCGACCCCATGGCCGATGGCCCGGTGATCCAGAAGGCGGGTGAAAAAGCCCTCAGCCTGGGCATTGGCATGGTGCAGGTGCTCGACCATGTGCGTGAGTTCCGCAAGCGCAACAGCACCACGCCAGTGGTGTTGATGGGCTATGCCAACCCTGTGGAACGCTACGACCAGAAGCACGGCGAAGGTGCGTTTGTGCGCGACTCCGCCGCTGCGGGCGTGGACGGCGTGCTCATCGTGGACTACCCACCCGAAGAATGCGAAGCCTTTGCCGCCAGCCTGCGCGCGCACGGCATGGACCTGATCTTCCTGCTGGCCCCCACCAGCACGGATGAACGCATGGCCCAGGTGGCGCGTGTGGCCAGCGGCTATGTGTACTACGTGTCGCTCAAGGGCGTGACCGGCTCAGGCGCGCTGGACACGGCGGCCGTGGAGCAGATGCTGCCCCGTATTCGCCAGCACGTGACCATCCCGGTGGGTGTGGGCTTCGGCATCCGCGACGCCGCCACCGCCCAGGCCATCGGCAAGGTGGCCGATGCCGTGGTCATCGGTAGCCGCATCATCCAGTTGATTGAAGACCAGGAGCACGCCAAGGTGGTGCCCCTGACCATCGACTTCCTGCGCGGCATCCGCAAGGCCCTGGACGCCTAGTCGCATAATGCAGCCCGGCGCATCCTGCGGGGTGCGCCGACAGATTCACACCCGGCCTGCCCCGCAAACGCCTACGGGCTTTGTAGCAGGTCGCGCCACTGAAGAGGAGAACACCATGTCCTGGCTCGAAAAACTTCTGCCCGCCAAAATCCAGCAAACCGACCCCACCGAGCGCCGTCAGGTGCCCGAAGGCCTGTGGATCAAGTGCCCGAGCTGCGAGACGGTGCTCTACAAGGCCGACCTGGAGCACAACCAGAATGTGTGCCCCCACTGCAGCCACCACCACCGCATCGGCGCGCGCGCCCGACTGGACGCATTTCTGGATGCTGAAGGCCGCTACGAAATCGGCCAGGAAGTGCTGCCCGTAGACGCGCTCAAGTTCAAGGACAGCCGCAAGTACCCCGAGCGCCTGAAGGAGGCCCTGGAGAACACCGGCGAGACCGACGCCCTCATCGTGATGGGCGGCGCGGTCAAGAGCATCAACGTCGTCGCCGCCTGCTTCGAGTTCGACTTCATGGGCGGCTCCATGGGCTCCGTGGTGGGCGAGCGATTTGTGCGTGGTGTGGAAACCGCCATCGAGCAAAAGGTGCCCTTCATCTGCTTTACCGCCACCGGCGGCGCCCGCATGCAGGAAGGCCTGCTGTCGCTCATGCAGATGGCCAAGACCAACGCAGCACTGACCCGCCTGGCCAAGAAGGGCCTGCCCTACATCAGTGTGCTGACCGACCCCACCATGGGTGGCGTGAGCGCAGGTTTTGCCTTTGTGGGCGACATCGTGATTGCCGAGCCCAAGGCGCTGATCGGCTTTGCTGGCCCGCGCGTGATCGAATCCACCGTGCGCGTGACCCTGCCCGAGGGCTTCCAGCGTGCAGAGTTCCTGCAAACCAAGGGCGCGGTGGACTTCATCTGCGACCGCCGCGAACTGCGCAACACCGTGGCCAGCAGTTTAGCCATGCTGCAACGACTGCCTGCTGACGCGGTGATGTAAATACCCGCCCCCCCGAAAAGGGGACTGGGTGAGGCCTCACCACGCCATTGCTATATTTTCAATAGCAAACAGAGCATATTTGGCTAGCGCATCGGGCCTTTGGGATGCTTAACGCATCACACTGGCCTGCAAATGGCCCAGAACAATCATCACGACCTGCAGCGCCACCAGCGCCACCAATGGCGACAGGTCGAAGCCGCCCATCAGCGGAATGACGCGCCGAAAAGGACGCAACACAGGCTCACACAGACGCGCGATCACATCCGCCAGCGGTGAACGGCCACCCTGTACCCAGGACAGGACGGCATAGACAATCAGCAGGCCGATCAGCCCCGAAACCGCCACGCGCAGCAGCCCGAACAATGCCAACCAGGGCAACCACGCCCATGCCGATCCCGCACTGAGCAGCAAGGTCAACAACGCGTACTGCACCAGCTGCACCAGCATCGCAGCCACCAGACTGGACACATCCCAACGCCCCGCAGGGGGGATCACCCGTCGCAGCGGCATGATCAGCCAGTCGGTCAACGCAAACACCAACCCACCGACCGGGTTGGAGAACGGCACCCGCTGCCACTGCATGTACAGCCGCAAAAGGCAGGCTCCGGTCAGCAAGCCGCCAACAACATCGAGCAGGAAAGAGGCGATCTGATAGAGCATGGATGAGACAAAAACAGTGGTGTGCAGCAAAAGCCGACGGTGTCATGGGATGATAGCGGGCGAAGGCATCCACGCGCCCATGACCCCACCCCTCACCTTGTCGTCCCTGCCGCTTTTCCCCCTGGGCTCTGTCTTGTTCCCGGACGGAGTGCTAGCTCTGAGGGTGTTTGAGGTGCGCTACCTGGACATGGTGCGCAAGTGCCACCGAACAGGCGCCCCCTTCGGCGTGGTTGCACTCACCCAAGGCCAGGAAGTGCGCCAAGCCGGAGCGCCAGAAGAACGATTCAACGACATCGGTACCCTGGCCATCATCGAGCAATTGGAGACACCCCAGCCCGGACTGGTCACCCTGTTGTGCCGAGGTAGCCAGCGTTTTCGCATCACTCAACGCCATCACCTGCAGCACGGCCTTTGGATTGCTGACGTCGATCACGTCGAACAGGATCTGACAGTACCGGTTCCAGACGATCTCAAAAAGGCGTCAACTGCATTGGCGCAGGTCTTGCACACGCTGCAGGTACGCGACCCAGACATGCCCCACTTGGTCACCCCCACTGCAGCACAACTGAACGATTGCGGCTGGGTGGCAAACCGATGGTGCGAACTGCTGCCGGTGCCACTGGAGCTGAAACAGCGGCTGATGGAGCTGGACAACCCCCTGGTCCGCCTGGAACTGGTGGAGGATGTGCTGGAGCGGACGGGGATCGCGCAGTAGCGCGAGAGACACAGGCCGCAGCTTGAGTCAACGCACTGAGTATTCAGGTACCAGACTCTGTAGCCAGGCACGCAGCGACGAAGCTGCCGGGGCAACCCCTAAACTCTCAATATCGCTGCAGACCATCTCCGGGTTCAGGCGACCCGGTGAGCTGGTTTTGGCCACGTGCAGTTTGGGATGTGGTGTCGGAATAGTGGTTTCGCCATTGGCAAGAAGCTCTTCGTAGAGTTTCTCTCCGGGTCTGAGCCCTGTGAACACCACAGGAATTTCCTGCTCGTTTTTGCCGGATAACCGTATCAATATCTTCGCGAGATCAAGGATTTTGACGGGCTCTCCCATGTCCAGCACAAAAATCTGCCCTGATTGCCCCATCAAACCAGCCTGCAGAACCAGTTGGGCAGCTTCCGGAATCGTCATGAAGTAACGAACAATGTCCGGATGTGTGACTGTTACAGGACCGCCACGCGCGATCTGCGCAGAAAACAGCGGAACAACCGAGCCACTGGAACCCAACACGTTTCCAAAACGCACGGCCACAAAACGCGTGCTTTCGCATTCGCCAGCCACCGACTGCATGACCAGTTCAGCGAGCCGTTTACTCGCACCCATGACATTGGTCGGGTTGACCGCTTTATCGGTGGATATCAGCACAAAACGCGTAGCTCCGACAGCGCCAGCGACGCGAGCAGCATTCAACGTTCCCAACACATTGGTGCGCAGGGCTTCCACCTCGTTCAAAGACTCCATCAAGGGAACATGCTTGTAGGCGGCAGCATGAAATACCACCGTCGGTCGGTGGAGCTGAGCGATGGCAAGCAATCGCTCATACTCTCGGACGTTCGCGGTGTAGTAAAGCCCTTGCATTTGGGGATGAGCCCTGCGTAGCTCTTGCTCCAGTTGGTAGATGGCGTATTCGGACACGTCAACACACACAAGCCGCGCAACACCAAAGCGCGCAATCTGGCGGCACAATTCAGATCCAATCGAACCTCCTGCACCGGTGACCAGCACCGTCTCTCCGGCAATGAGATCAGACAGGCCCTTTTCATCCAGCGCCACAGGCGCTCTACCCAGCAAGTCCTCCAGCTCGATACGCCTAGGTTGACCATCTTCAGCGCGCAGCCACTCGTCTGGCCGCGGCATTGTCAAAAGGGGCAGACTCGCTTCGCTAGCACCCATGAGCACTTCTCGCCGGGCATCAGACCCTGCGGCCAAGACCACAAGGGCGGCTGCCGCTTGGGTGCGCGCAGCAATGTGAGAGAGGTCGCCCAAACCTCCCAGCACGCTCAGTCCCTGCAGGCTGCGGCCTTTTTCGGCGGCGATGGGACTGACGATACCCACCGGCGACCACAGCCGCGTCCCGCGCAACGCAGGCAGTGCCGCTGCTGTGTCTTGAACCGAGCCCACCAGCAGCAAGGGCTTGCCGGTAGGTGCACTTTGCCCACGGTTGACCAGCAACAGTCGGGCGCTGATGCGGGCACCGCCCAAAAGCAGCAACACCAACATGGGATGCAACAGCAGCACCGAGCGCGGGAAAGACCCGACTCGCAGCATCAGCACTGCAGACGCAGACAACAAACCGGCGAACACCACGCCATATACAAGGCGCGTGAGTTCGGCCACGCTGGTATAGCGCCAGATGTGGCGGTACACCCCCCATACCAGCAGACTCGTACCAAACCCGAGCAACGGCCATGGCAGGGTGTCAACCATCACGGCCTGGAATTCATCGGGTATATCCAAGTTGAATCGCAGCCAGAAGGTAAGCCACCAGCCGAATGCGACCAGTGCCAAGTCCAATACAAATGCCAGCAGATTGTTCTTATGCCAGCGCACGAGTATCCAAAGACGACGTTAAGACACGGCGCAAATGAGCAATTACCCGATCCTGCTGCGCTTCAGACAAATTGGATCCTGAAGGCAGGCATAAGCCAGTTTCAAACAACTGGCGAGAAACATCCACCCCATCAGCATGGGGGAAATAAGGAGCATTCCTGAACAACGGCTGCAGGTGCATGGGCTTCCACACGGGCCGCACTTCAATCGAATGTCGCTCCATCAACCGCATGAGAGCCCTACATTGAGCAGTGGCACCTTCGCCCTCGAGCGTGAAGCACGTGAGCCAACGGGTTGAGAGACAACCCTTCGGCTCTGGCATCCAACGAAGGAAGGGGATATCGGCCAGTGCTTGCTGGTATCGCTCGAAGACACGCCTACGCTGCCGAACGCGCTCATCCAGGACACGGAGCTGTCCACGTCCAATGCCCGCGAGTACGTTGCTCATGCGGTAATTAAAGCCCACCTCCTCATGCTCGTAGTGGGGTGCCACCTCGCGCGCCTGGGTAGAAAGCTTCCTGGCTCGGGCTATCAGCTTAGCGTCGTCAGACACTAGCATGCCACCGCCCGATGTGGTGATGATCTTGTTGCCATTGAACGAGTACACCGCCAGCTGGCCAAAGCTGCCGCTGGCGCGCCCCTTGTACCGGGCCCCCAAAGACTCCGCCGCATCTTCAAGCACGGGCACGTTGTAACGCTCGCAAATGGGCAGTAGCGCCTCCATATCAGCGCTCTGACCATACAGGTTGACAAGGATCACACAGCGAGGAAGACGGTTCTCCCGGCGTGCCGCTTCAAAAGCTCTCTCCAGTGCCCGTGGTGACATGTTCCAGGTGTCCGGCTCTGAGTCGATGAAGACCGGCAGTGCATTGCAATAGAGGATGGGATTACAGCTAGCAACGAAAGTCAACGAAGAACAGAAAACAGTGTCGCCCGGTTGTACGCCCAGCAACAAGAGGCCAAGGTGGATGGCCGCCGTACCGGAGCTCAGGGCTGCGGCATGACCCACGCCCACATGCGTAGCGAGTTCACGCTCAAACGCATCCACATGCGGGCCGAGGGGAGCAATCCAGTTAGTGCGGAAGGCCTCTTCGACAAAAACCGACTCTTCATCGCCTAGGTGTGGAGAAGACAACCAGATGCGCTGCGAAAGGTCGCGTGTGGTGATGAGGTCTACCAGTCGGCCGCTGTCATCGACAACAGGCACATGTGAAATGCCATGCTGCGCGATCAACGCTTGTATCTCCGATGGAGTGGCGGTGTCACGCACATAAATCGGGGTATCACGACCAGGCAGATCGGCCAGCAACGTAGTGACAGGTACAGATTGCAGCAATGCCCGACGCATATCGCCATCGGTGAAGGTGCGTATGAGACTGCCCGTTGAATCGACAGCGAGCAGTACACCCTGGGCGGTGTCGTTCAGAAGGATTGCAGCCTCCCCCCAAGACAGGTTGATAGGTACTTTGAGCGATTCGAAGACTTGCGGTGTCATGACTAGTAGGTGTTGACCTTGTCAAGGAGGTCGGGGGCGATGGGCAGTGTCGCAAGTAGTTCGACAATGCGCTCGCCAGCGTGACCGTCACCATAGCGATTGGCCGGTAGGCAGGGGCCATGCTCCAGGGCCTGAAGCAGCGCCGCGGCAATGAGCGCGCGATCAGCCGTGCAGTCGATGGTGTTTGTGTTGCGCTCGCGAGCGTGCTGTCGGTTACCTATATTGACTACCGGCGTACCCAACGAGGCCGCCTCGATGATGCCAGCCGAAGAATTGCCCATCAAGGCCATAGCATGCTTTGTAGCTGCCACGAACTGCGGACGTGGAAGGTGAGTAAGAAGCACTACCGGCAAGCCGACGACACCGCCCGCATCAGCCTCCAGCGCACGCAGTATCTCAGCGGAGCCAGCGTCGGCATTGGGCGCCAGCCATACAACGTGACTGGCGCGTCCGGGCAGCACATCAGCCAGAGCGCCGATCAGCGCCTGGACCTGGTCCTGTATGCTTGATATTTCTTGCACCACAGGGTGAAATAGCACCAGCACGAAACGAGCATCGATCGGCAAGCGCAAGGTGTTCAGCACCTCGTTACGAGGCCTGGCAGCGAGGTCGGTCAGGTTGTCGAGCGAAGGCGCGCCAGTAATCCACACATGTTCGGGTCGCTCTCCCAAACGTATAACACGCTCGCGTGACTCTTCTGTGGCAACGAAGTGCCAGTGGCTGAGTTTGGTAATAGCGTGGCGGATCGATTCGTCCACAGTCCCCGAACGCTCGCCGCCATGAAGGTGCACGATTGGAATGCCCAAGTGAATCGCAGCGATCGCCGCCGCCAGCATCTCTCCACGATCGCCAAGTACTAGCACGAGATCGGGCCTAGCGTCGGCTATAGCGCGGGTCAGGCCGATGACAGCCTCGCCCACACCCTTTGCCATGGACTGAGGCGTTCGGCCTTCCACGTCAATAGGCACACGGGCGACGATGGGAAAGCCGGCGGCCTCAATCTCTCGCACAGTAAAACCATAAGACTCGCTCAGGTGCATGCCGGTCACCACCAACTGCAGCGACAGCTCAGGATGCTCAGCTATACGCGATAAAGTGGATGCCATTAGGCCGAAATCGGCTCGAGTGCCAGAAACGTATAGAACTTTACGCATCGCTC
>Ga0208888_100805_pt1 | contig 12852 bp, 10 predicted proteins | sample LakWasM115_HOW13_2_FD_183929 | JGI IMG/M metagenome (GOLD analysis project Ga0208888, IMG submission 183929) | Freshwater sediment methanotrophic microbial communities from Lake Washington under simulated oxygen tension - Sediment Metagenome... | ecosystem: Environmental > Aquatic > Freshwater >...
AAGGCGTATTTATAAAATGAATCTAAATCAAATACATAACGTCTATTTCATCGGCATCGGAGGCATCGGAATGAGTGCTCTAGCGCGTTATTTCAAATCGATTGGAAAGAACGTTTCTGGATACGATAAAACCGAAACCGAATTGACCAAAGAGTTAGTAGGTGCAGGAATTGCCATTCATTTTGAAGACAACATTAGTTTGATTCCCCAAGAGTATTATCAAGAAAACACATTGGTAATCATTACACCAGCGGTTCCCGTTTCGCATTCGGAATGGAATTATTTTGTTGAAAGAGATTTCCAAATCAAGAAAAGAGCAGAAGTTTTAGGAATTATTACCAAAGATACCTTTTGCTTCGCCGTCGCAGGAACCCACGGAAAAACGACTACTTCTAGTATTTTAGGACATATTTTGTATGAAAGCGGTGTAGATGTGACGGCTTTTGTGGGAGGCATCGTAGAAAATTACGATTCCAATTTAATAGGAAGTGGAAAAACGGTTACTGTTGTGGAAGCCGACGAGTTTGATCGCTCGTTTTTGCATTTACATCCCAATTTGGCTTGTGTTACTTCTACCGATGCAGATCATTTAGACATTTATGGAGACAAAGCGCATATTGAAGCTTCTTTTCAAGAGTTTGCCGATAAAGTTGAAGATAAAAACAACTTATTCGTAGCGAAAGGACTCGCTTTAAAAGGCGTTACTGTAGCCGTAAATGCTGAGGCTGATTTCAAAGCGTTTAACGTTCGTGTCGAAAACAGTCAGTACGTTTTTGATATACAAACACCGTCGGAAACGTTGTTAAATTTTGAGTTTAGCTTACCGGGAACACACAATTTAATGAATGCTTTAATGGCCTTTGCCATGGCAACAACCTACGGAGTTTCTTCGGAAGATATTCGGAAAGCATTAGCCACTTTCAAAGGAATTCGCCGCCGATTTTCGTTTCAAATTAAAACCAATGATTTGGTTTTTATCGACGATTATGCTCATCATCCAACAGAAATTAATGCAGTGCATCAAGCAGTTCGTGAATTGTATCCCAATAAAAAAGTATTGGCCATATTTCAACCTCATTTGTTTAGCCGAACTAGAGATTTTGCAGATGATTTTGCCAAAAGTTTGTCGGCTTTTGATGAAGTAATTTTGTTGGATATTTATCCTGCCAGAGAATTGCCTATGGAGGGAATTACATCGCAATGGTTGCTGGATAAAATGACAAACCAACATAAGAAATTGGTTTCCAAAAAAGATTTGATTGCCAACATTTTAGATAGTGACGCTCGAGTTATTGTAGCCATCGGAGCCGGAGATATAGGAGAATTAGTAAAACCAATAAAACAAGCTCTGTTATGAAAATATTTAACTGGACCAACATCCGATTAGTACTCATGTTTGCCTTAGTGATTTTTCTTTTTTCATTTACTTCTTTGCGAAATGAAAATAGAAAATTAACGAAATCAGTAGTTGTTTTTGTTGATGATTCGAGTCCGTACATTAAACAGGAAACGGTTAATAAATTGTTAATAGAAAATAAAAAAGATGCCTCAAGCATTCAAAAAGTTGATTTAGATTTGAACAAGTTGGAGAAATCTATCGATGCCAATCCCATGATTGAAAAATCAGAGGTGTTTGTCAGTATTGATGGGGTTTTAAAAGTGTTGGTGAAACAAAAAACACCAATAGCGCGAATGTTCAATGAGGAAGGGTCTTTTTATATTGACTATCAGGGAAGTATAATGCCTTTGTCGGACGAATTTACAGCGCGAGTTCCAATTATTTCGGGGGAAATTAACACAGTAAATAAAGACGATTTAAACAAATTATTGCGATTTGTTTACGACGACGATTTTTTGAAAAAAAACATCATTGGAGTGCAGATTCTCTCCAATGGTAGCTTAAAAATGTTGAATCGAAATTTTAATTACGAGATTGATTTTGGGAAAACCATCAATGTCGAACGGAAATTCAACAATTACAAAGCCTTTTTTCAAAAAGCGGTAGTGGATAGTTCGTTATACAAATACAAAAAAATAAATCTGAAGTTTACGCAGCAAGTTGTGTGCACCAAATAATAGATTATGGAAAAAGAAAACATTGCAGTTGGTTTAGATATTGGAACTACTAAGATTGTTGCCATGATTGGTAAGAAGAACGAGTACGGAAAATTAGAGATTTTAGGGGTTGGAAAATCCAAAAGTCTCGGTGTCGCTCGCGGTGTGGTGAACAATATCACACAAACCATTCATTCTATTCAGCAAGCGATACTGGAAGCGGAAAATAATTCAGGTTATAAGATCAAGGATGTAGTAGTTGGAATCGCTGGGCAACACATTCGCAGCATTCAACATAGCGATTACATCAGCAGAAGCAATGCTGAAGAAGTAATCGGTGGAAAAGACATCGATTTGCTAATCAATCAAGTGCACAAATTAGCCATGCTTCCGGGGGAAGAAATCATTCACGTATTGCCACAAGAATTTAAAATCGACGGGCAATCCGATATCAAAGAGCCTATCGGAATGTACGGTGGACGCTTAGAGAGCAGTTTTCATGTGGTGGTTGGACAAGCTTCATCCATCAGAAATGTGGGACGATGCATTCAAAGTTCTGGTATTGAATTGTCAGGATTAACCTTAGAGCCTTTAGCTTCCGCAGATGCTGTTTTGAGCCAGGAAGAAAAAGAAGCGGGTGTGGCATTGATCGATATTGGTGGAGGAACAACAGATTTGGCCATTTTTAAAGATGGAATTATTCGTCATACGGCAGTTATTCCTTTCGGAGGTAATGTAATTACAGATGACATCAAAGAAGGCTGTTCTATTATAGAAAAACAAGCCGAATTGTTGAAAGTAAAATTCGGTTCGGCTTGGCCAGGCGAAAACAAAGACAACGAAATTGTATCGATTCCCGGATTAAGAGGAAGAGAACCCAAAGAGATTTCATTGAAAAATTTGTCGAAAATAATTCACGCTCGAGTGGTTGAAATTATTGAACAAGTTTTCGCCGAAATAAAAGCATATGGTCACGAAGATCCTCGCAAGAAATTGATTGCAGGAATTGTTTTAACAGGTGGTGGTGCCAATTTGAAACACATCAAACAACTGGTAGAATACATTACCGGAATGGATACGAGAATTGGCTATCCCAACGAACACTTGGCCGGAAATTCTGATGAAGAGATTTCAAGTCCATTGTATGCTACCGCAGTAGGTTTGGTGATGAACAGCATTGAAAACAAAACGCAAAGTGCTGTTAGAAAAGAAACCACAGTGGTTCCTGAGAAAGTAACGCCAAAACAGGAACGAACTTTTGAAATCGTTGACGAACCTAAGAAAGCAGAAGAGGTGGTTTATGAAAGAGTCGAAGCGGAAGTAAAACTGGAGGAAGCAGTGACTTTCAAACCAGAATCGACCGAAACCAAGATTAGAAGATCGTTTTTCGATAAATATGTCGATAAGATTAAAGAATTTTTAGATAACGCAGAATAAGGGCAACCTTACAATATAGAATAAGAATATCAAAAACCAAAAAGTATGACAAGCAACTCAGAATTTGGAAACATTTCATTTGATCTACCCAAAAATCAATCCAATGTGATTAAAGTAATCGGAGTAGGTGGCGGCGGAAGTAATGCCATCAATCACATGTTTAAGCAGGGGATCAAAGGGGTAGATTTTATCGTCTGCAACACCGATGCTCAGGCTTTGCAAAACAGTTCTGTTCCTAATAAAATTCAATTGGGAATGCATCTTACCGAAGGGCTTGGCGCTGGCGCTAATCCTGAAGTAGGACAACAATCCGCTATTGAAAGTATTGCCGAGATAGAAAAAATGTTAGATAGCAATACCAAAATGGTGTTTATCACCGCTGGTATGGGTGGAGGAACCGGAACCGGTGCAGCGCCTGTTATTGCGCAATTGGCCAAAGAAAGAGACATACTTACGGTGGGAATTGTAACTATTCCGTTTCAATTTGAAGGAAAAGTTCGTTCCGATCAAGCGTTATTAGGAGTTGATAAGCTTAGAAAACAAGTCGATTCTTTAATTGTAATCAACAACAATAAATTAAGAGAAGTATACGGAAATCTCGGATTCAAAGCTGGATTTTCAAAAGCGGATGAAGTTTTAGCGACGGCCTCACGAGGAATTGCTGAGGTAATTACGCACCACTACACTCAAAACATCGATTTAAAAGATGCTAAAACAGTATTGTCAAATAGCGGAACGGCCATTATGGGATCGGCGACTGCTATTGGAGATAACCGAGCTAAAGAAGCCATTATTGCCGCTTTAGATTCGCCGTTATTGAATGACAACAAAATATCTGGTGCCAAAAACGTATTGTTGCTTATCGTTTCTGGAACTAATGAAATTACCATTGACGAAATTGGTGAAATCAACGACCACATTCAAACCGAAGCGGGATTCAATGCCAATATCATTATGGGTGTTGGTGAAGACGAAACTCTTGGAGATTCTATCGCAGTGACTATTATTGCAACAGGTTTCAATGTAGAGCAGCAAAATGAAATTGTAAATAACGAACCTAAAAAGATTATTCATTCATTAGATGGAGAACACAAATTAGAACGCGATTTGACCAACAAAACGCTAACCTCTTTTCAATTGGATACTGAAGTAACGACTCCGTCAGCGCCAGTGGCCATTCAAGAAGAAAAAATTGTGTTCGAACTGATTGAAGACGAGGCAACTCCAATTCAAGAGCCAGCAATCAATGAAAACGAATTAATGGTGATTTCTGAATTCATCAAGAATTTTGACGTTACTTTTGAAATTGTATCTCCAGAAAAGGAATTTACCTTTGAAGTAGCAACTCCGAAAGTAACCGATGTCAAAGAAATTACCGTAATCGACCACAAAGTAATCAAAGAAGAACAAGCTACGTTCTCGTTTGACTTACCGCTTGCAACACCAGCACCAGAAGTTGACGAAAACAAAATTCTTTTTGAGTTGACCAATGAAACTAAGAATATCATTGTAAACCAGCCGGTACAAGTAGTTCCGATGACCGAATTGAACGAAAACGGAATCATCAAGTATTCGTTAGAAGAGTACATGGAACTTGAAAATGAATTGCTAAGTTCTAAACCAGTTGAGAATATTGCCGCAGAACCAGTAGCTGAAGAATTAAATATTACAGTTAAACAAGTACCTGAAATTTCGCATTTCTCCTCCGCATTCGAAGAAGTGTCACCAATGGAAATGTCTATTGAAGATACGCTTAAATTTAGAGCCGATGAAAGAAGAAGAAAATTAAAAGATTTCAACTACAAATTTCATAACAATCCTTCTCGCATGGAAGAGTTCGAAAAAGAGCCTGCTTACAAACGATTAGGAATTGATATTACAACCAATTCGCAAGACAATAGTACCTCTCGTACGTCATTAGGAATTGATAGTAACGACGATCCACAATTGCGATTTAACAATTCGTTCTTGCACGACAATGTAGATTAACTAACCCCAATTAGTTGCTAATAACCCGAAAATTCCCTCAAGTTTTCGGGTTATTTTTTTTAATAAATTTTACTACATTAGCGACTTTATTATAAAAACCAACAAACAAACTTAAAAAATGACAAACATTAAAAAAATCTTAGGAGTGATTGCGGCGATCTCTATCTGTTCGGTATCACAAGCCCAATTGGGTGGTATGCTGAAGAAGGCTGCTAAAAATGTAGCCACAGATCAGGCATCAAAAGCACTTTCCGGCAATTCGTCTTCTAGCTCAAGTTCAATCGGTGGTGGAGAAGCCCCTGTTACATTAGATTGGAAGCAATATCCGCAAACTCCAGCCGTCACAATGAAATCTTTGCTAGAAGGCACTGAAGTTTCTCCAGGAGGAAATTTGAGAATGAATTTTTACAGAGCAACATTCATTCCAAGCAAAAAAGCCAACGGAGAAGATGTTAACATGATTTATGACCATCATGTACTTTCAACGAAAGTATATATTAATGACCAACTCGATAGAACGATAATATACAGCGGGGGCGATTATACGATTGATAAAAAGCAGAACAGCTATGAAGCTGCCATTACTAATTCTGACATGGATATAACCAAAGAAGGAAAATACCGTATTGATTTTTTCGCTGGCGGTGTGCAATACTACACTTTCGATTTCGAGGTGTTTAAAAAATTAGATTCCGATCCTTATGCTTCAGCGCCGCAAATGTGGTTCTCTAAAGGGCCATGGGATCGCTATGCTTATGTTACACCGCAAACCACTGGCAACTTCATCTTCGGTTTATATTTGATGCACACCGATTTGAAACCAGATCCGAATAATCCAAGAAAAACATCAAAAAGCGTCAACTGGAATCCTGAATTGATGCAAAACGGAAAAGTGATCTCGGTGCCTAACAAACACACAGCAATTGTGAAGCAAGGAGAATGGGAGGCATCTGAAACTTCAATCAAATTGATTGGTGCTAAGGATTATCTTAAAATAGCCGAACTTAAAGACGGAAACTACACCATGAAAGTAACCATAGAAGGCGAAGCAGCCCCAAGGCTGTACGATTTCAAAATGGCAGGTGGCGCAATCGTCTTGAGCGACAAACAAGATAGAGCGAAAAATAAAGATCCAAAAACTTTGGTGGAAGGATGGAATAACTACTTCTGGTTGGATCGTAAATAATTCAAACCATACCTATTATAACCCGAAAATACATTGTTGTTTTCGGGTTATTTTGTTTAAGAAAGTGATGGGATAATCTAACTTTTTTTTGTAGTTTTGTCGGGCCTTAATCCAGCTGTACGTTTCAAACTTTTCCCTGAAAAAGGTTTTTTCAAAAAACTTAAAAAAGCTTCTGAGGTCGCTTTTTAAGTTCAAGAAAAAATGCCTTTTCAAGAAAAGGTTTTCCACTGCCATCTGGGGCAAGATTGTAAGTTCACAACCATAAACACGCAAATTAGAATGAGTTTATCAGCAAAAATCATGGAGGAAATTAAAACTGCCATGAGAGCCAAAGATACCGTTGCTTTAGAAGCACTACGAGCAATCAAGTCAGAAATGCTATTGGCGCAAACTGCTACTGGCAGCAAAGAAGAGATTTCTGCAGAAGACGAAATTAAATTGCTTCAAAAATTGGTTAAAACACGTAAAGACAGTGCTAAAATCTTTACGGAGCAAAACCGTATGGATTTAGCGGAACCCGAATTGGCTCAAATTGCCGTAATTGAAAAATTCTTGCCAGCTCAATTAAGCGAAGCAGAAGTAGAAGCAGTGATCGCTAAAATTATTGCTGAAACTGGAGCGTCAGGAATTGCAGCGATGGGTAAAGTAATGGGGTTAGCCTCAGCACAATTGGGCGGAACTGCGGAAGGAAAAACCATTTCTTCCATCGTAAAAAAGTTATTAGTATAATTCAGATACGATTTACGATATTGGATTTACGATTTATAAATCTAACATCATAAATCAAAATTGGCTGCGTAGTTCAACTGGATAGAATATCAGATTTCGGCTCTGATGGTTGCAGGTTCGAACCCTGCCGCGGTCACAAAAAAAACCATTCTGAAAAGAATGGTTTTTTTATTGGTGTTAATTTATTCAGTCATCAATCAATAGTTGTTAGTTGTTTCAAATCGGCAATCGTTTGAGTAGGGTTATCCGCCTTAAAAACATAATTTCCGGCTACCAGTACATCGGCCCCTGCATTAACTAGTTGCACGGCATTTTTATTAGTAACCCCACCATCAATTTCAATTAAAGTGCTGGCATTTTTTCTCAAAATTAAGGCTTTTAATTTTTCTACTTTGCGGTAGGTATTCTCAATAAACGATTGTCCACCAAATCCTGGATTGACGCTCATCACGCAAACCAAGTCTATGTCCTGAATTACATCTTCTAAGAGATCAATATTGGTATGGGGATTAATGGCTACTCCAGCCTTCATGCCTTCGGCTTTAATGGCCTGTAGTGTTCTATGAAGGTGCGTGCACGCTTCGTAATGGACCGATAAAAGATTGGCGCCCAAATCAGCAAACGTTTTGATATAGCGATCAGGATCTACAATCATTAAATGAACATCGATTGGCTTTTTGGCGTGTTTGGTAATGGCCTCCAGAACCGGCATTCCAAAGGAAATATTGGGGACGAATACGCCGTCCATAATATCGATATGGAACCAATCGGCATCGCTGTTGTTGATCATTTCAATATCGCGTTGTAAATTGGCGAAATCGGCTGCCAGTATGGATGGGGCTAAAATGGTATTTTTCATTAGTGTAGTGGTGTGTTTGTAGTGCAAAAATAGTGTATTTGCTTATTGGTTGATTTGGTTATGGGAAGAATTTTCTAATTCCCTAGGTTTTGCGTGAGGGATAGGAGCAAAGTACCGCGCACTGCGGATTGCTTCGCCAGTTCGGACAAAGCCTCGGGTGCCCGACCCTTGTGGTCACGCCCGAATAGCAATTCAAATTAAGTTTGTTGGCAATGCTTTGCAGCTTCGTGTCTTTGCAGCAGAAATTGTTTTACTCGCAAAGACACGCAGTTTAAAAGAATCAGGTTTTGCTAAAAAACAAAACTCCGGTAATCAGCCGGAGTTTCAATCATCAATCAAAAAACGAACAGTTAATCAGACTGTTGTTACTTTTCTACTTATCCTAAATAAGTTTTTAATATTTTACTTCTCGAAGTGTGTTTCAATCTTCGGATGGCTTTTTCTTTGATTTGACGAACTCTTTCACGAGTTAAGTCGAAGGTTTCACCGATTTCTTCTAAAGTCATCGGATGTTGGTCGCCCAATCCGAAATACAAACGAACGACGTCAGCTTCTCTTGGAGTAAGTGTTTCTAACGATCTTTCAATTTCGGTACGCAGCGATTCGTGAATTAATTCTCTATCTGGATTTGGAGATTCTCCAGAACGTAAAACGTCGTAAAGGTTAGAATCTTCTCCTTCTACCAGTGGTGCGTCCATAGATAAGTGACGTCCTGAGTTTTTCATGCTCTCCTTCACATCATTTACGGTCATGTCTAGTTCTTTGGCAATTTCTTCAGCAGAAGGTGGGCGTTCGTTAGATTGTTCTAACAAAGCATACATTTTGTTGATTTTATTGATAGAACCAATTTTGTTCAAAGGCAAACGTACGATACGAGATTGTTCTGCTAAGGCTTGAAGAATCGATTGACGAATCCACCAAACAGCGTAAGAAATGAATTTGAAACCACGAGTTTCATCAAAACGTTGTGCTGCTTTGATCAAACCTAGATTACCTTCATTAATTAAATCGGGTAATGTTAATCCTTGATTTTGGTATTGTTTGGCTACAGAAACCACAAAACGCAAGTTGGCTTTGGTTAATTTTTCTAGAGCTCTTTGATCACCAGCTTTGATTTTTTGTGCCAATTCTACTTCTTCGTCGGCGGTAATCAAATCTACTTTTCCAATTTCTTGTAAGTACTTGTCTAATGACGCAGTTTCACGATTTGTTACCTGCTTGGTGATTTTAAGTTGTCTCATGTTTCGTCTCCTTATTTTTAAAGTGTACAAGGCTTGTACGGTAGGAGTTGGAATAAAGTTACAAAAGAGTAAAAAAAAATTAGCTGTCAAAAAATTGACAGCTAATTTACTAGTAAAGTACTACTTGATTACTTAATTATGTTAGTTTTCCGAGCAATCCGGGGAGCGATTTTCCTCTAATTTCGTAAAATGCTTTTAACCACAATGGGAAGAGCATCGGAACAACAATAAAAGAAAGTCGGTTAAATTCCCAAGCTTTTTGAAATTCAAAATGAACAAAATGCATCGTGGCTCTTGTTAATCCACAAGCATAGCACTCTGTGCCGGCGAGTAGTTTTGAAAGACATATGCTTTCTCCGCGATCAAAAAAATCGGCTGGTAACAAAATTAGCACCAATGGAGTGAGAATCGTAATCCAGATTCTGGAATAAAAAACAATTTTTTGTAACATGAAGTATTAGAGTGTTGTAGAGTAACTTCCGTCTTTAGGTTGTAAGTCTCCTGTAATAATTCTAATTAAATCAATGATAGCCCAAACGCCACAACCACCTAGGGTTAGCAATTGAACAATACCTTGCCAAGTGTAGCCTAAGTAAAAACGGTGAATACCGATTCCACCAGCAACTAAAACAAGAATCAAAGCAATCACTTGACTTTTTCCGCCACCAACAGCCGCTGGAGAAGATAAATCGTTTTGTTTTTCAACAAGTGTAGTTGAGTTTACATTGTTGACAGCAGCTCTTTGCACAGGGAAAGAGGCATACGTTGCGAAAACAGACACAAAAAGGACTGCAATCATCGAAAGAATAAATTTTAATTTCATAGTTAAATGTTAAAAGGTTTATATTTGTCTAAAATAGTAATTAATTTCTTTTAACATAAAATAAATGAGAAAAATATTTAATTTTTTTTTCTGTTTCTTCTTAATACACTGCTACTCACAAGATAAATACGAATATTTCGGCGCTCTTAAATTAAATGGAAAAGACGATGCCATAATTACTTATCGATTGCTTTTTACGGAAAATAATGGCATACTAAAAGGGTATTCGGTTACCGATTTAGGAGGCGATAATGAAACAAAAAATACCATCGTAGGAACGTATAACAGAAAGACAAAAGAGATTGCTTTCAAAGAAGACGGTGTTCTGTATACAAAGTCTGCTTTCTCACAAAACGATTTTTGTTTTGTAAATTTTTCAGGCAAAGTAAAGTTAGTCGAAAGTAACATGAAATTGGAAGGCGCTTTCAAAGGATTGTTTAAAGATAAAAAGCCTTGCATAGATGGAACAATGACGTTAATTGGATCCCAAAAAATATACAAGTTATTGAATAAATTGAACACAAAAATTCAAAAATCTAAAAAAGTTGATGAAGCCGTAAAGAAAAAAGTCAATCCTATTGCGATGCTCGACAGCCTAAAAGTCAACAATTTATTAAAGGGTCAAAATCTAAACGTGTTCACGAAATACGATAAAATGGTGTTGGAAATTTGGGATTCTCAAGAGGAGGATGGCGATATCATCAAGCTTTATAACAATGACAAATTAATTTTAAACAATTACACGGTCCGGAATAAAAAGAAAGAAATACTAGTCGATTTAGAAAGTGGAAAAAATGTTTTCACCATAGAAGCCATCGATGAAGGCGGCGTTAAACCTAACACAGCCTCGATTCGGTTAACCGATGCCGACCGTACCTTTGAGTTAATGTCAAATTTAAAAAAAGGAGAAAAAGCGTCCATTACAATTAATAAAGCAGTAGAATAAAAACCTTCAAGCCTGAGTTTTACTAAACCGTTTCAAAGTTGAAGCGGTTTTTTTATTCGGGCATTTCCCTTCGGGCCAGGCTGTACGCACTCGCTTCCCGATGAATCGGGAGAGCTCAAACAATGCTGCCATCCCTAATGCGAAACCCATCTAATAAGGAAAACCCCAATTCAAGTTTATGAATTGGGGTTTACTAACGAAAACAACTAATTAAAACTTGTAGGTGAAACCCGATTGAATAGACAAGCTGTATGGTTTAGAACTATTTTTTTCATTAAAGGTTGAGAAATAGCTTTTAAAAATGGGGTTTAGGTCAAAATAGATGTCCTGGTACAATTTATATTGAAAAGCTAATCCAAAATTAAGTGAAGTATTAAGTTTTGAAATGTTTTTTGCTGAGCCAATTTCCATTGCCTTATTTTCCGATGAGGATAGCTGTAATTTATTCTCATCTAAGACCATGATGCTAATTCCGGTGAAAGCATCAATATTAAAATTACTTTCTTGTTTCGATAGACAATAATAGAACGCTAAATTCATTTCATAATAGGAAATTTTTTGTACCAGTTCAATGTTGCTGTATGTATTGAAATAATTGTTTATTGTTTTTGCAGAATTGGTAGCGTTTAACTCGATATTATTGAAATTTGTAATCAACTGGTCTTGACTAAATTGATTTGAAATTTTCAAATTTGTTTTAGAATACCCTAAACTATAACCCAATCTCTTGAATTTCGCTTTTACATAAAAACCATAGCATGATGCGATAGGATGCTTTTTTGAATTCTTGTCTAAACTTGAATTTAAAAAAGAATGCTTAGATAAGGAACCAAATAAGGTTGGGCCATAAAACACAGAACCGTAATATTCGAGGTTGTCTTTTGTATCGATATTCGTGGAATCTTTTTTATAGTCTCTTTTTGGTTTTAGTTTTTTTTCAAGTTTTAATACAACATTTTTTTTGTTGTTAATCGTGTCGTTTTTATTTGAGATCAAACTGTCCTTATTTGTGAATGAACTATTAGTTTTTTCAGGTTGTTTTTCTAGAATTGCATCGATAGTTTGGTTGGGTTTTGATTTTGAACTTCGTCTTTTTGAAACTAAGTTTTTTCTGTTTTTAACCTGGGGATTCTGTCTATTAGTGTTGTGTTTTTTGAGCAATACATTTTTACTTTGTTTTTTGATAGACGCTTTTTTATCATTTGTTTTTGCGATCTTTTTTACAACAATTTTATATTTTTTGATTACTTCATACTCTTCATACCGGTCATTAAAGACGATTGTTTTTTTAGTTTCGCTTACTAACCGTTTTGTCTCTATTTTTCTCGTTTTTGTATGGTTTGAATTGTTTTGATCTTTAAGAGGTTCTTGAATTTTTTTATCTTTATTTACTCTCAATGATGGTTTTTTACCAGAAGCGTTAATTGTTTTTTCTTTTGTTTCGGTTTGACTAGTTTCGGGAATAATGGATTTAGTTCTTACTTCCGCATTTTGATTATTACTTAAACTATCGACAGTTCTCGAATTTAGCATATCTTTCCTCGAATTAGCATTCGGGTAAACAATAGAATCTGACTTAGAGGTCTT
>Ga0208888_100806_pt1 | contig 12848 bp, 14 predicted proteins | sample LakWasM115_HOW13_2_FD_183929 | JGI IMG/M metagenome (GOLD analysis project Ga0208888, IMG submission 183929) | Freshwater sediment methanotrophic microbial communities from Lake Washington under simulated oxygen tension - Sediment Metagenome... | ecosystem: Environmental > Aquatic > Freshwater >...
GCAACCCTTGGCGCGTTCACTGCCACCGTGGCGTCCCCCCGCGCCACCCATGCCTCCACCGAACTGTGCATAGACGTCAGGGACCCACAGAATGGACGAAATGAATACAAACGCCGCGAGGACCAGCAGGTACGGTTTCATGGTTGCCAAAAACTCCAGGTAAGAATAGAGCGCCCACGGAATGTCCGGCGCATCGACCGACTATTGCAAGCCGGCATGTCCTGTGCGTGAAGTCGCTGTAAACGCCCGGTAAAAGGGCTATGGCGTGTCGTGTTGGTTGGAGACTTTGGCGAAGCGGACCCGCACCACGCCATCCACCACAACCTCTTCGCCAAACATGGCCGCAGGGCGCACCCACAAGCCGCGGTCGCCATAGAGTGCGCGGTACAGCGTCATGGGCTCCAGCGTTTCGCTGTGCCGCACCGTGTCGATGACTTCATACAGGTTGCCCTTGTAGTGGCGGTACAGGCCGGGTGGTGTCTGGATCAAGGGGGGGAGTTTTTCGTCGCTCATCAGTAGATCTTTGCGCCTTGCACTGCAGGACTCGCCTTGGGGCGGCCAAGGGCGGCTCATGGGACAATCCTACCCTATGCATCCAAAAGCTCTTCTAGATACCTGCGCTGAACTCGTCAGGCTCACCCTCAAATTCGACCACCCTGCGGACGCCATCGTGTCGCGCTTCTTTCGTGACAACCGGGGCCTGGGGCCACGCGAGCGCGCCACCCTGGCAGAGACGGTGTACACGGTACTGCGCAAAAAGCTGTTGTTTGACCACCTGGCACCGTCCGGCAGCGGCCCCAAGGAACGGCGTCTGGCGATCCTGGGCTTTTACGGCCCCGGCGACTTCCTGCGCAGCGCGCTGACCGATCAGGAGAAAAACTGGCTGGACCAGTGCGAAAAGGTCAGCCCTAACGACCTGATGGAGCGCCATCGCCATAACCTGCCCGAGTGGCTGGTGCAGCCGCTCAAGGAGCAACTGGGCGCGGAATTCTGGCCCCTGGTGGAGACGCTGAACCTGGGCGCCGGTCTGGACCTGCGGGTCAACACTTTCAAGGCCAAGCGCGCCGACGTGCAAAAAGAGCTGGCCAAGGCCGGCATCAAGTCAACTGTCACACCGTATTCCCCGTGGGGGCTGCGCATTTCCGGCAAACCGGCGCTCAACAAAAACGAAGCCTTTATGCGGGGCGACTTCGAAGTGCAGGACGAGGGCTCGCAACTGCTGGCCATGCTGCTGGACGCCAAGCGCGGCGAGATGGTGGTCGATTTTTGTGCCGGTGCCGGTGGCAAGACCCTGGCCATTGGTGCGGCCATGCGCAGCACCGGACGCCTGTACGCCTTTGACACCTCGGCGCACCGGCTGGACGCCTTCAAGTCACGCCTCAAGCGCAGCGGCCTGTCCAACGTGCACCCGGCCGCCATTGCGCACGAGCGCGACGACCGCGTCAAGCGCCTGACCGGCAAGATGGACCGCGTGCTGGTGGATGCACCGTGCACCGGCCTGGGAACTTTGCGCCGCAATCCGGATCTTAAATGGCGTCAGAACCTGCAGGCAGTCGAGGAAATGGCGGTCAAGCAGGCCGCCATTCTGCAAAGCGCCTCACGCATGCTCAAGTCCGGCGGCCGGCTGGTGTACGCGACCTGCAGCGTGCTACCGCAGGAGAACGAAGCCATCGCCGAGGCTTTCACCGTGGCCAATCCGGATTTCGAACCATTGCCCGTGGGCGACGTGTTGACGGAGATCAAGGTTGAGGCCGCAGCCAGCCTGTGCAGTGGCGGTGAAAACGGCCAGTTGTACCTGCGTCTGTGGCCACATCGCCATGCAACGGATGGGTTCTTTGCTGCCGTCTGGCAGAAGAAGTAGTGTGCAATCTTTTAAAATCGGGCTTGCGTTGGACCTGACACGGCCCCACATGCCCCCAAGAGTCTGAGAAAGTGAATTGATGAATTTTTTTGCCGATTGGTCTGTGATCGATACCGCCGTTGACTGGCTAGCCCGTGGCGTTCTGGATTTGAATTGGTGGCAGATGGTGCTGGTGACCTTGGCATTGACCCATGTCACCATGATCAGCGTGACAGTGTTCCTGCACCGCCACCAGGCGCACCGGGCGCTGGACCTGCACCCCATTGCCTCGCATTTTTTCCGCTTCTGGCTGTGGATGACCACGGGTCAGGTCACCAAGGAGTGGGCGTCCATCCACCGCAAGCACCACGCAAAGTGCGAGCAGCCAGAAGACCCGCACAGCCCCCATGTGCACGGCATCAAGACGGTGCTGCTGCAGGGCTACGAGTTGTACCGCGCCGAGGCGCAAAACAAGGAAACACTGGCACGCTTTGGCCACGGTACGCCCAACGACTGGCTGGAGCGCCATGTCTACACCAGGCAGTCCTCGTTGGGTCTGGTCCTGATGCTGGGTATCGATTTGACGTTGTTTGGAGCTGCCGGACTGGCGATCTGGGCCGTTCAGATGGCCTGGACGCCTGTCATGGCCGCCGGCATCATCAATGGCGCCGCCCACTACTGGGGTTATCGCAATTTTGAAGCGCCTGACGCCAGCACCAATATTTCGCCGTGGGGCATCCTGATTGCGGGTGAAGAGTTGCACAACAACCACCACACCTATCCCACATCAGCCAAGCTGTCGGTCAAGCCCTATGAGTTTGACATCGGCTGGGCCTATATCCGCGTGATGCAGGGCGTGGGTTTGGCCAAGGTCAAGAAGACACCACCCAAGGCGGCCTATGGCGATATCCGCCCCGCGGCCGACGAAAAGACCCTGGAAGCCCTGATTGCCAACCGCTACGAACTCATGGCCGGTTACGCCAAGGGCATGCGCCAGGCGGCACGCGCCGAGTTGGATGCGATGCGTGCGCGCAGCGCCGATGCAGCGGTGATCAAGGCCGCCAAGCGCTGGATGCACCGTGATGTGGAAAAAGTGCCGGCTTCCGCCGCACCCGAGTTGGCCCGAGCCCGTGCAGCATCGCCCATGCTCGACAAGATGGTCACCATGCGCGAAGAACTGCGCCAAATGTGGCTCAACACGTCGGTGTCACGCGAGCAACTGGCTACTGACTTGCAGGCCTGGTGCCACCGCGCGGAAGAAAGCGGCATCGCGACCTTGCGCGAGTTCTCGATGAAGTTGCGCGCAGCGCGCGTCTGACGCTTACCTGCGGGTCGAATCCTTGTAGCGCTGCAGCAGGATCTTGACCCGCTGCACGTAGACCTGCGTTTCCGCATACGGCGGTATCCCTGCGTATTTTTGAACGGCCTCCGGGCCCGCGTTGTAGGCGGCCGTGGCCAGCGCAACGTCGTTCCTGAATCGGACCAGCAAGCCGGCCAGGTACTGCGCACCACCGCGAATGTTGTGGCTGGGAAGCAGGGCATCCACCACACCCAGGTCGCGTGCGGTTCCGGGCATCAACTGCATCAAGCCCATGGCGCCCTGTTGCGAACGTGCGCGGGCGTTGAACCCGGACTCGGCATGGATGACGGCACGCACCAGAGACGGGTCCAGCTGGAACGTCTGCGCGGCGCTGTTGATTTCATCCACATACTCGTCCAGATGCAGCTTCGTTGCTTGCCAGTTGATGTTGGACGTGACGCTGCAGGCATAACAGGACGGGTGGAAAACGGCATAGGCCCCTTTTCTGGGGGGTATGTCCGAAAACGATGCCGTTGCGCCATTCAGGTATTTGTAGACCTTCGTTTCTGCGCCGCCATTGCCGTGGATGGACAGCAGCAGCAGGGCGGTGCAGGCGAGTGACAGTGGGCGGTTGGCGATCACCGGAAATAATCAGTGAAGCGGGTGGCTGTGCGCGGTTTGGCCGGGTGTGCGGAACGACTCCATCAACGGGTCCGGTTCGCCGCCCTGATCCACGTGACTCTTGTACCAGACGCTCAGGATGGCGCTCACGACCGGCCCCGGGTTGGCGCAGACCTTGTCGAAATCCAGACCGTTGAGTTTGCAGATGAGCTTGACGATGTCCATGTCCAGGTCAATCGCATCATCAGCGCAGCGCCGCACCTTGAGGTCGGCAAAGGTGTAGCCTTGCGGCAATTTCAGGGTTGTCGGGTCGAATGGCATGGCATGGGATGGGATGGTCAGATGAAACAGTGTGCGAGGGCGTGTCGATTTTTACACCCATTGGTTCGCGGACGCAAAAAAGCCCGATTGGATCGGGCTTTTTTGGGTTCTGCAAGAAGACTGAATTACTTCAGTTTCATTTCCTTGTAGTCCACATGCTTGCGAGCCTTGGGATCAAATTTCTTGATCAACATTTTCTCGGGCATGGTTTTCTTGTTCTTGCTGGTCGTGTAGAAGTGACCAGTACCGGCTGTGGATTCCAGCTTGATTTTTTCGCGTCCGCCTTTGGTTGCCATGGTGTTGCTCCTTATGCCTGGCCACGTGCGCGCAAATCTGCGAGCACAACATCGATACCCTTCTTGTCGATCAAACGCAGACCTGCGTTCGAAATCCGCAGACGAATCCAGCGGTTTTCAGTCTCGACCCAGAAACGGCGGTATTGCAGGTTCGGCAGGAACCGGCGCTTGGTTTTGTTGTTGGCGTGGGAAACATTGTTCCCGACCATGGGGCCTTTGCCCGTGACTTGACATACGCGTGCCATAAGGACACTCCGATACTTCTTAAACGGCTATTACTGACGACCCAAACTGCCTGGAAAACCTGGCTGCTTCAGTCTCGCTCTAGCCTCACCTCGCCAATGAAAAGGGTGGCGGTAACCCCCCGCCGTTTGACCAGCGGTGCTTGCTATTGAGTTCTTGCCCTCACGGGCTGAATTCAGCAAAGCCTCGGATTATAGCGAATTTCACCGCCCCGACGTGCAGGCGCAATTTTTCGCCGGGCCGCCCCGAGAAAAATTAGCCCCCTTGGGGGGCAGCGCAGTACGCGAAGCGACAAGCGTGGGGGCAAGGTTTATTCCTGTTGTTCCAGAAAGCGTTGCGCGTCCAGCGCCGCCATGCATCCGGTGCCGGCGCTGGTGATGGCCTGGCGGTACACGTGGTCCTGCACGTCGCCCGCGGCGAACACGCCGGGCACCGAGGTCTGCGTGGCAAAGCCCTTCAGGCCGCCCTGGGTGACGATGTAGCCGCCGGCCATTTCCAGCTGGCCCTGGAAGATGTCGGTGTTGGGCGCGTGGCCAATGGCGATGAAGCAGCCGGTCAGCATGATGTCCTCGGTCGTGCCATCGTTCACGTTCTTCACGCGGATGCCGGTGACGCCGGAGGCATCGCCCAGCACCTCATCCAGCGTGCGGAAAGTCTTAAGCTCGATCTTGCCTGCCGCCACTTTTTCCATCATCTTGTCGATCAGGATGGGCTCGGCCTTGAATTTGTCACGGCGGTGCACCAGGATCACCTTGCTGGCGATGTTGGACAGGTACAGCGCTTCCTCAACGGCCGTGTTGCCGCCGCCCACGACGCAGACGGTCTGGTCGCGGTAGAAAAATCCGTCGCAGGTGGCGCAACCCGACACGCCACGACCCATGAACGCGGTCTCGGAGGGCAGCCCCAGGTATTTGGCAGAGGCGCCGGTGGCGATGATCAGCGAGTCGCAGGTGTAGCTGCCGCTGTCCCCGGTCAGTGTGAAGGGCCGCTTGCTGAAATCGACCTTGCTGATATGGTCAAACAGGATCTCGGTCTTGAAGCGCTCGGCATGCTCCAGAAAGCGCTGCATCAGCTCCGGGCCCTGTACGCCGTGCACGTCGGCCGGCCAGTTGTCGACTTCGGTGGTGGTCATCAACTGGCCGCCCTGGGCCATGCCGGTGACCAGAACGGGGCTGAGGTTGGCGCGCGCGGCATAGACAGCCGCGGTGTAGCCGGCGGGGCCAGAGCCCAGAATCAGGACTTTGGCGTGTTTCGGATCGGACATGGGGTAACCTTTTGTTGCGTTTTTCACAAGCGTGGCCGTGTACATTCGGGGCAATGCCGGCCTTTTCAATGCAAACCCGATTGTAAGAAATGCCAAATGGCATGTCCCGGAGCCGTTTTGATGCCAATGCTGAGTAACCTGGATTTGATTCGCAGGGTTTCCCTTTTTTCCATGCTGACCCCGCTGCAGGCGGAAGCACTGGCGGGAACCGTGTCAAAAAAGCGCTTCAAGCGCGGTGAGATTCTGGTGGCGCAGGGCAAGATGAGCAACGCCCTGTACATCGTCCTGGCCGGGCGTACGCGCGTGGTCATGACCGACCGGCAGGGCCGCGAAGTGATCCTGGCCACACTCAAGTCGGGTGATTACGTCGGAGAGATGAGCCTGATTGACAACGAACCCCACTCGGCGACCGTGATTGCCGACCAGCAGGTTGATGTGCTGGTGTTGGGGCGCGACAGTTTTTTGCGTTGCCTGGGTGAAAACATGGCCATGTCCTTTGCGGTCATGCACGGTTTGGTGCAGCGTCTGCGCAGAGCCGACCAGAAAATAAGTTCCCTGGCGCTGATGGGTGTCTATGGCCGGGTGGCCATGGTGTTGATGGACTCCGCCGTGATGGAGGACAACGACATGCTGATGATTCGCGACAAGGTGTCCCGCCAGGATATTGCCAAGATGGTGGGCGCATCGCGCGAGATGGTGAGCCGCGTCATGAAGGACTTTGAAGAGCAGGGCTTTATCCAGTTGCTCGAAGGCGGCATGGTGCGGGTGCATGAGCGGCGCGTGCGGCCCCGGTAGGCCGTGGAGCACGGGCTTGCGTTAAGCTCACACTGACCGTTTGTTTTTTTCATGACCTATTCCCTCAATACCCTTCACTCTTCTTCTCCGACCAATACTCAGGCGCCGACCGGCATGGGCCGCTTTGCCAGCGAAATTGCGTTGATCGCCGGATTTGTACTGCTGGTCTTGTGGCTGACGGCGCTACTCACCTATTCACCGCTGGACGCCGCCTGGTCCACCTCGGGTGCGGGCCTGCCCCTGGCCAACCGCATCGGGCGCCTGGGCGCCTGGGTGGCCGATGTCAGCTATTTCCTGATGGGCTTTTCGGTCTGGTGGTGCGTGGCGGTGGGTATACGCCTGTGGCTGTCGCTGCTGGCCAATCGCCTGCGCGGTGACGCGACCAGCCACGCTGTTCCCAGACGGTTTGTATTCTGGATCGGCCTGGTGGTCTTGTTGTACGCCAGTACGTCGCTGGAATGGGCCCGGCTGTACAGCCTGGAGTCACGCCTGCCGGACCACAGTGGCGGCGCACTGGGCTACTGGCTGGGGGCGCTGAGCGTGAAGTGGCTGGGCTTCTCAGGCTCCGGTCTGGTGTCCATCGCCCTGGGCGTTATCGGTGCGGCCCTGGTCTTTGGATTTTCCTGGATGCATGTGGCCGAGCGCATCGGGGCCTGGCTGGATGCCCTGGTGCAGTCCCGCAAGCAGCAACGCGAACAGGCCGAAGACCGCGTGCTGGGCCAGCAGGCCATGCGCGAGCGCGAAGAAATTCTGCTGGAGGAACGTGAAGAAACGGTGGAGCACCACCCGCAGCCCATGGTCATCATGGATCCGGTCATCACGGATCCGCCGCGCAGCGAACGCGTAGCCAAGGAACGGCAAAAACCCCTGTTCACCGAGATGCCCGACAGCAAGCTGCCGCAGGTCGATCTGCTTGACGGTGCGCTGGCGCGCCAGGAGACCGTGGCCCCCGAGACGCTGGAAATGACCAGCCGCATGATCGAGAAAAAGCTCAAGGACTTTGGTGTGGAAGTGCGCGTGGTGCTGGCCCAGCCTGGCCCGGTGATCACCCGCTACGAGATCGAGCCCGCCACCGGCGTCAAGGGCTCGCAGATTGTGGGTCTGGCCAAGGACCTGGCGCGTAGCTTGAGTCTGGTGTCCATCCGCGTGGTGGAGACCATTCCCGGCAAGAATTACATGGCACTGGAACTGCCCAATGCCAAGCGCCAGTCCATCCGCCTGTCCGAGATTCTGGGCTCGCAGGTCTACAACGACAGCAAGTCCATGCTGACCATGGGCCTGGGCAAGGACATTGTCGGCAACCCCGTCGTCGCCGACCTGGCCAAGATGCCTCACGTGCTGGTGGCCGGTACCACCGGCTCGGGCAAGTCGGTCGGTATCAACGCCATGATCCTGAGCCTGTTGTACAAGGCCGAGGCCAGCGACGTGCGCTTCCTGATGATTGATCCCAAGATGCTGGAAATGTCGTTCTACGAAGGCATTCCGCACCTGATCGCACCGGTCGTGACCGACATGAAACAGGCCGCCTACGGCCTGACCTGGTGTGTGGCCGAGATGGAGCGGCGCTACAAGCTGCTGAGCAAACTGGGCGTGCGCAACCTGGCCGGCTACAACGTCAAGATCGCCGAGGCCAAGGCCCGCGGCGAGTTCATCTACAACCCGTTCAGCCTGACGCCCGAGTCCCCCGAGCCGCTGGACCGCCTGCCCCACATCGTGGTGGTCATCGACGAACTGGCCGACCTGATGATGGTGGTGGGCAAGAAGATCGAGGAGCTGATTGCCCGCCTGGCGCAAAAGGCGCGTGCCGCCGGCATCCATTTGATTCTGGCCACGCAGCGCCCCAGCGTGGACGTGATCACCGGCCTGATCAAGGCCAATATCCCGACCCGCATCGCGTTCTCGGTGGGCTCCAAGATCGACAGCCGCACCATCCTGGACCAGATGGGTGCAGAAGCCCTGCTGGGCATGGGCGACATGCTCTACATGGCCAGCGGTTCCGGGTTCCCGATCCGCGTGCATGGCGCCTTTGTCAGCGATGAAGAGGTGCACCGTGTGGTGAGCTTCCTCAAGAGCCAGGGCGAGCCCAACTACATCGAGGGCGTGCTCGAAGGCGGCACCACCGATGGCGATGGCGAGCCCGGCATGGACGGCAGCAATGGCGGCGAAAAAGACCCCATGTACGACCAGGCCGTGGAAGTGGTGCTGAAGAACCGCAAGGCCAGCATCTCGCTGGTGCAGCGCCACCTGAAGATTGGCTACAACCGCGCCGCCCGGCTGGTGGAAGACATGGAGAAGGCCGGCCTGGTCAGCTCCATGAGCACCAACGGCCAGCGCGACATCCTGGTGCCAGCAAGGGCGGAATAAAGACAAATGATGAAACGAATTGCTACATTTTTAATAGCTGCTTGCGCACTGTCGGCGGGGGCTACAGGCCTTGATAGCCTTGAAAACTTCGTCAAGACGGTCAAGACCGCCCGCACCGATTTCACCCAGGTGGTCACCATGCCTGCCAAAGAGGGACAGGCCGCTCGCTCGAAGACATCCAGTGGGACGTTCGAATTTTCCCGCCCGGGGCGCTTCCGTTTTGTCTACAAGAAACCGTTCGAGCAAACCATCGTGGCCGACGGCCAGACCCTGTGGCTGTACGACGTCGACCTGAACCAGGTGACAGCCCGCAAGCAGGCCCAGGTCCTGGCGTCCACTCCGGCGGCGCTGATCGCCTCGGCGGCCACTGTGCAGGCCTTGCAGGCCGATTTTGTGCTGACGGCCGATGCCGACAGCGACGGCCTGGAGTGGGTGCTGGCCACCCCCAAGGTCAAAGACACCGCGTTGCAGAGCGTGCGCGTGGGCTTTCGCGCCGGCGAGTTGGCCGTGCTGGAGATTCTGGACACCTTTGGCCAGCGCTCCAGCCTGCGGTTCACCGGCTTCAAGGCCAATGCCGCGCTGGACGCTGGCAGCTTCCAGTTCAAGCCGCCGCAGGGCGCGGACGTGATTCGCCAGTAAGGCCGCGGCCATTTTCCGACCCCGCATGGCTGGCCATTTCTCCGAAACCACAGGGCACCGGCGCCTGGTCTATGCGGCGGCTGCTGGCGCCTTGGTGGCGTTGTTGCCCTTGCCGATGGCCTGGCCGTCCCACATCCTGCTGGCCTGGTGCGCCGCCACCGCCACATTTCTGGTGTTGGCCTGGTGGCTGGCGGTGGAGTTTGACGCCCAGCGCACCCGTGAGCGGGCGCAGGCGCAGGACCAGTCCGGGCTGATCCTCTTCACCTTGATGCTGCTGTCCATCTTCATCAGCGCCGGTGCCATTGCCGTGATGTTGCAGCATGTCAAAGACCTTGCGGGGCCGCAGCGACTGGGGCATCTGGCCCTGTCCATGCTGGCATTGGCCACGTCGTGGCTGCTGATGCAAACCATCTTTGCGTTTCGCTACGCGCACCTGTACTACCAGTCCGAGTTGCACAGCCATCCGCAGGGCGCGGGGCTGGAGTTTCCCGGCAAGTTGCCGCCCGATTATTTTGATTTTCTGTACTACGCCCACGTCGTGGGCATGACCTCGCAAGTGTCCGACGTGGTGGTCACGGCACGCCACATGCGCCGCCTCACGCTGCTGCACAGCGTGACCGCGTTTGCCTTCAACATGCTGGTGCTGGCGCTGAGCATCAATGTGATGGCCGGTGCCATCCAGTAGGTAGTAAGGCCCCCACGGTTGCCCACTGCCCCGGAATCGGCAGAAGCCGATTTCGCACGTGGCGCCCTGTACGGGCCGATGCCAGAGGCAACGGCTCTTCTGCCCGTCCCACCCTGCGCAGGCAGGCTGGGAGCCGCGGGCATCAGCCCCAAGGGGGCTGCGTTTTGCCTTGGGGCGGCCCGGCGGCAAAACAGTGCCCCCACGGCCGCCACTGCGTTTGCTGCGCTACGTGCGGTGCAAGGTCACCAGCCCGGTGGAGAGGCTGGTCCCGGCCACGATGACCAGGCCGCACAACACCATCCACGGTGTCACCACCTCGCCCAGCAGCAGCACGCCATACAGTACGGCAAACACCGGGATGGCAAACGTGACCGACAAGGCGCGTGCCGGGCCGGCGCGCTCGATGATCCGGAAATACAGGATGTAGGCCACACCCGTGCACAGCACACCCAGTGCGATCACGGCCAGCCACGCGTTCAGCGACACGGCATGGTCGGGCCAGAACCACCAGGCCAGCGGAATCAGCGCGATGGACGCACCCAGCTGGCTGCCGGTGGCCGACACCAGCGAGGGCAGTCCGGTCATGTAACGCTTGGTAAAGCTGGCGGCCAGGCCGTAGCACAGCGTGGCCAGCAGGCAGGCCAGTACCGCCCAGCCCGTGGCGTTGCCGCTGGCATCGGGCTTGAAGCTGGCCTTGTCCCAGGCCAGCAGCGCCACGCCGACAAAGCCAACCGCCAGGCCCAGGCTGCGTGAGGCGTTGGGCCGGTCCTTGAGCCACACCCAGGCAATCACCGCGCCGAACAGCGGGACCGTGGCGTTCAGGATGGACGACAGGCCGGTCGAGATCGACAGCAGGGCATAGCTGAAGCACACAAACGGAATGGCCGAATTCAGGATGCCCACCACAAAGGTCAGCTTCCAGTGCTGGCGCAGCGCCGGCCCGTGGCCGCGCACCAGAAGGATGGGCAGCAGAAACAGCGTCGCAATTGCCACCCGCAGGCCGGCCGTCGGGATCGCTCCCAGCTCGCGCGCACCCAGGCGCATGAATAGAAAGGACGCGCCCCAGATCGCCGCGAGCAACACAAAATCAAGCATCCACGCTTTGGGCTGGGCGCCGACATGGGGCGCAGCGGCGGCGCTCACAGGCGGCTCTCCAGTTGCAGCAGGGCGACCTTGCGGGGCAGGCCACCGGCATAGCCGGTCAGTTCGCCATTGCGCCCGACCACCCGGTGGCAGGGCACGATGATGCGCCCGATGGCGCCGCCCACCGCCCGCACCGCGCTGGGCTGGTCTATGGACTGGCTGATGGCGCCATAGCTGGTGGTGGCGCCCGGCGCAATGTCCAGCAGCGCCTGCCACACCCGTTGCTGGAACGCGGTGCCACTGCCCAGGTCCAGCGGCACATCAAAGCGGCTGCGCTCGGCGGCAAAGTACTGCTGCAATTCGTTGCAGGCCAGACGCAGGACCGGGTGGTCGTCGGCCAGCGGCCAAAGACCGGTGTCGACTTCATGCTTCTGGCCGTCGAAGCCGGCCCAGACCAGGGCGGTGTCGTGGGCGGCCAGCGTCATGGGCCCCCAGGGGCTGGTCAGTGCGCAACGCACGGTTTTTTCTGAAAATTTCATGGTAAATCAGGCTCTAGGCCCCGTGTAATGTGCGGAAGCAGCTATAAAAATCATAGCTACCGGATGATGGAGCTTGCTGGCGCAGTCGTCTGGCTGGCAGCGCCGCTCGGGTTGGCCAGGCTGGCCCAGCCGCGCACCACGGCGTAGCTGCGCCAGGGCCGCCAGCGCTGCGACGCCGCTTCGGCCGCCAGGACCGCCTGTTTCGGGTTGGCGGCCATTTGCACGCCCAAAGCTTTTTGCAGGGCCACGTCGCCGGCCACAAAAGCGTCGGGCCAGCGCAGCGCCCGCATCGCAATGTACTGCGCCGTCCACGGGCCAATGCCGGGCAGGGCCTGTAGCGCGGCCAGCGTGGCGGGAATGTCGGTGCCGGGCTGCAGCGCCAGGCCGTTGCTCACGGCCTGTGCCAGGGCCTGGATGGCGCGCTGGCGCTGGCGCACGATGCCCAGCTGGCCCAAGGCCTCGCCCGTGGCCTCAAGCAGGGCCTGCGGCGTGGGGAACAGCCGCGTCAAGCCTGCTGCGGGAACGGCCAGGTCGCTGCCAAAGCGTTCCACCAGGCGCGCGCCCAGCGTGCAGGCGGCCCGCACGGTGATCTGCTGGCCCAGAATGGCCCGCACACCCAGCTCGAAGCCGTCCACGCAGCCCGGCACACGCAGGCCGTCGGCGCCCGGAAAATCGGCCTGCAGCAGCGGGTTGATGGCCAACGGGTCGGCGTCCAGGTCCAGCAGCGCCCGCAGCCGCGCCAGCACCAGCGGCAGCACGTCGCTCAACGACTGGCTGATCTGGAACACGACCGTGCAGCTGTCCGCCGCAAACTGCACGCGGGCCCAGCCCTGCACGGTGCGCCCACCCACGCTCAGC
>Ga0208888_100815_pt1 | contig 12772 bp, 15 predicted proteins | sample LakWasM115_HOW13_2_FD_183929 | JGI IMG/M metagenome (GOLD analysis project Ga0208888, IMG submission 183929) | Freshwater sediment methanotrophic microbial communities from Lake Washington under simulated oxygen tension - Sediment Metagenome... | ecosystem: Environmental > Aquatic > Freshwater >...
GACTTGGGCGTTGAGATGTCGACGGGAAGAGCTGTGTGATGTCGGGAGAGGACGCGTCGAATCGCCGTCAAGAGCCCTCCATCAACTCGCCAAATTGCTCCCGCACCTTGAGTTTCGCGTCAGCTAAGGCTTGCTGGCCCAGGGGCGTGATCTCGTAGATCCGCCGTTGGCGGCGGCCGGCCTGTTCCTGCCGGGAGGACAGATATCCCTTTCTCTCCATCCCATGCAATATCGGGTAGAGCGTTCCGGGGCTCAACGCGTACGGGTGGTACCGGCACATGTCGCTGCTGCAGTGACCATCTCTCGACAAAGCCAAGCATGGCATTAGAAATGTCAAAAAAACATCGCCATATCCCCGACCCAGCCAAAGCCGGGTCGGGGATTTATGCCCTCATCGAGCGTTCGGTCCATCAATCGCAACCCATCGCAAGATGCTCACCTGAAGGCAAGCACCATCAGCACTGCGCCAGACCTGTCGAGGGCTTGACTGGGCATTGATGTCGTCCACCCGTGCGTTGTACGCCGTCCCCCAAGGCAATGCCTGCGTGACATCCAGCAGGAGCAGGGCGGTCGTGATGTCCAGGCTGCGATCCCTTTCCACCCCCGTGACCAGTCCCCACCATTTCGAGTACCCGTCACCAAGTTGGACCACGGCCAGTGCCCCCTGACGGACGAGTTGATCAATGGTGCCGGCATCCGTGGATTTCCAGTCGTCATGGCTCTGGGCATGTTCCGTGAGCGGCCAAATTCCCAGAATGCCGCCAGCCACGACAGAGCACCACGCCAGCCCCCCATCAAGCCCAGCCTTCGGAGTCTTGATCGCCCTATACCTTGTCCCTTTTGTGTCCGAGGCCATGGCCATGTACTGCAACTCCCCCTCAAACCGCAGCCCCCGAACAAACAGGTGCTCGATCTGAGGTGGCGTTGGAACGGGTTCAGTAGTCATCCGGCAACAGCACCGTCGTCACCGACCGGTCTGCCTCCGTGATCACCCACACCTTCTCCGACCTGGGCTGCCCGTCCACCACCCGCTTGAGCGTGTAGACCGACAGGATGCGCATTTGCAGAATCAGGGCACGCCGATTCATCTCCGCATCATCCCCATCGACATCCCCCCAATCCCCACGCACGTGCCGGGCCAGCAGTCGCAGCGGTGAGAACCGAAACACCTGCAGCATGTCCATGGCCGCTGGTGTCGCAACAATCCTCCCCAAAGCAAACAAGGGCGCCTCATTGGAGCGCCCTTGCTGATGGTTTGTCGTGCCCGCGGCCTTCCGCGTGACCGTGTCGTTGATCTCAATATCCATGTTCATTCCCATTCAGTGATTTGAAGGTTGATCCCCCACAGATCTGCCGTCCGGACACGGCTACGCCTCGCCAAGAGCGATGCCAGCCATACCGGTGGTCGAACAAATGTGGGGACGTAAAAAAGGAGAAGGGCGCCCTCGCAACCGCGAAGCGCCCCCTGTGGTTTGACGCAGGCCTTGCACCTGCCGTCGTTGGCCGCTCTGGCTCAGTGCCGCAGCAGCGCTGCCTTCGCTTCCAGCTTGCTGCCCAGCGTGGGCCGTGTTTGCCTTTCCTGATTGGCTGGGTCGACCTGATCAGACTCCGTCGGTGAAGTCGCGTCACCCCCTGTCACTGGGTAAAACTCTTCCACCAGCGCGGTCCCGTCTTCAGCCGATTCTTCAAACGCCCCAAGCGCCAGTCCGGCTCTGGCAGCCGCATCGAGTGCCGCCTGGTCAAACCCGGCTTCCTCCCGCTCAGCCCAAGTCGCCTTGGCTTGGGCAATGGCCTCCAACAACGTCATCCCACCCCGGACCGTGAGGTCCACGTAGAAAATTGCCGACCGGTGAGATTGCGTCGTCGACTTGCCCCGAAGCCGAAGCTCCAGGGGCATGGCCGACAACTTACTCCCCGTGATCGCCTGAAAGTACTGAAGCCGAGCCGCCAGCGTCCGGATGCTGTTGAACCCAGTGGTCCGGAACACAAAGCTGCCCAGTTCGTCGGTTTGGTCGTCACAGTCCACGTCGATGCGCACATTGAGACGCCCATAGGGCTTGCACCCCTGGTCGAGTCCCAACTGGCACCCCTCCGGTGACGCGCATTCCAGTGTCTGGACTCCCGCCGAGGTGGAGCGTCGGCAGGTTTCTCCATTGCCCACACACAGCGGCCGTCCGGTCTTTCGATCGAACAGGCTGTAGTTGGTGCGCAGGTTCAGATCCAGATCGTCAAACAGCAGCCGCACCGGAATGCTGCGCAACTTGGCGTGAGCGTTGGAACTGGTGTTTCCGTTCGCCGGTTCAACTGATTTCCGTAGTTCCGCGTCCACCGGATGGTTCACCCAGTTCCCCCGGGTCTGCACCTGGGAGGTGATTGTGAACTCGTCATCCTTCTCAGGCACACGCTTGCCCGACCTCTCCACCACCCGCCCGATGGAGATCCGCCCCAGCACTGGGGGCGTTAAAGCTAAACCTTTGAGCATGATTTTTCCCTATCCTATGAATTGAATCGAGAACACCCACGATCTGTCTGTCCTGCAGGAATCACCTGCAGCAGGCAACTGGACGGTTCTCGACGGTTGAAGTGATTCAGGTGTCGGAGCTGACGAGGAAGCGACGGCTTCCCGGTTTGAGCACCTGGTACTGGGTCAGCAGTTCAGGATGAGCGGCACCCAGACGCTCCTCATCCAAAGCCAAGCCGTCCTTGGACCGCTTGAAACTCACCACCCCGGACTCGAACAGGACCTTGGACGCATCCCCCATGCGTTGAACAATGGCTTGCTTCAACTGGGCTTCGCGCTCGCCTTGGGCCTTCAGGGCAGCGCGCACAGCGACCAGGTTGGAGAACACCGACTCCATCACCAGGTCTCCGCGAAGATCGAGCGTCTGACCCGCATCCCTTGGGTACAGAGCACGCAACGCCTCGTTTGATGACTCAGATCCGTCAGCCGCTGGTGCGGTGTCTGTGTCGACGAAGCGTTTGAATGCGTGCTCCAACTCCACCAGCTGGCGGATCATGGCCTCGTCACGCGCCACCCGATGCACCCGAAGCTCCTGGCCACAGATGAGCACCGCCACATCGGCGGCCTGCTTGCCTGTGACCGCGAGCTGGTGCATCACCTGCAGTTGAACGTACTCCGGCACCCCGTCACGCCAGAGGCGCTCCCCGTGGTACCCAGCCGTCTTGCACTCCAGGATCTGAACATCGGGACAACCAACCACCTCCCGATCGATGTTGGCCAACATCCAGGGGTGATCCGGATGCTGCAAAACCGCATTCACCTTGCGAACGCGATTGCCAGTGCGCTTGGTGTAATGGGCCGCCACAATCGGCTCCAGCAAAGTGCCCCAATACAGCGGAGAGGTCTCCGACTCATCGACAGCAGGCAACAAATGCCCACGACCGGTCTTGATCATCCAGAGCTCCAACTGAGATTGGTAGGGGTTGAGCCCCACCGCCGCCGCAGCATCGGAACTGCCGATGCCACCCCGACGAACCTCCAGCCACTGCTCACGGGTCAGACCTTGGGTCTTGACCAAGCGCAGGGCAGGGCGGGGACGAACGGATGCGGAAACCGACGCAGAAGAAATGGCGTGTGCCATGAGAAATCCTTTCGAATGGGTTGAACAAGAAACCTGACCCCAACAAAGCTCTCACCCAACAAACCTCTCATCCACCAAAGCAAAAGCCCCGCGCCATCCATCAAGGGTGGGCGGGGCTTATGCCGTGGGGTAGGGGAAACGTGCGATGGCTGGGACGGAGGGCAGGAAACCGAAGTAGGAAGAAACAAGGAACAGGCGTAAGACCAGTCCTACGCATAGACGTACGTACAGGCGCAAGCTCAGACGCAGGAGTCAAGCTACCAACTGCAGCGCCTGATCCAGTGCTCGCTGCTTGAGGTTGGCCCCTTGGCCAAACCAGGCGCTGTCGAGCCGGTATTCCTGAGACCGGGCCCGGCGCTCGTGGTCCACGAACTCGGTCACTGCATTCAGTAATCCCCAGGCCGTGCCTTGGGCTGACGACAGTTCCGCCCCGCGGCCTTGTCCGTCATACAGCGCCTGCACCTTCTTCAAGGCACGCTCATTGACCAGCTTGGAGGCAGGATCAAGATGGCCCAAGTGACTGTCCATGCCTGAAGGTTGGCAAATCACCTTGAGGAAATAGTTCATCGCCTCGTGGGTCTTGACCTTCCTCTCGGCCAGGGTCTTCATGCGGTACATGAAGCTGTCCCAGTTGGACACGGCGATGCCCAACTGCTTCTTCACTGCCTGGGCATCGAAGGCCGTGGAGTGCGGCACCCGGATCGCGCTGGTCGCGCCATTCAGGGCAATCGTCAGAGTGTTGTGACACACCACCCGGATGGTGGTCGGCGTGGCCGTGGTGGCCAAAGTCCCGTCACAGGACGTTGCCAACAGCAGGTAGCCATTGACCACGTCGGTGCCCTTCAAAGCAGTGGACTTGCCTGTCTTGGCAAGTGCCCAGAACTTGCGGCCCTCCTTCAACACACCGGCTGTCTCCAGTTCAAACCCCGACACCTCGGTCAGGTCCCGGTAGAACTCCAGCACCTCCTTGGGTTGAACCACCTGGTACCGGCCACCCACAACAGACAAGGCTGTCTTGGTGTCGCTTCGGTACAGCACCTTTTGATCCTCGTAGGTCTGGATCGCACCCAGACCACTGGCTTCACCGGCCATGAAGCGAACCGGGGTCTCGCAGATCTTCCAGTCCATGCCGGCTTGCTGGGCCCAGACATCGATGGACTGGCGAGCGGGCAGGGCGTTACCCAGGGAATGCCAGGGCGTCTCGCCCGTATAGGCCATGGATTGCATCAAATGAGCCATGAGAAATCTCCTGAAAAATGAAGAGATGAGGAAACCGAAAGAAACTCAGATCAGCCCGCGCTCGGCCAAGCTGACCAGGCCGCTGCGGGTGACGATGAAGTGATCCAGCACACGCACATCCACCAAGGACAGGGCGGACTGCAACGTCTTGGTGAGGGTGATGTCGGCGGTAGACGGATCCGGTGAGCCACTGGGATGGTTGTGGGCCAGGATCACGCCGTTGGCCTGACGGGCCAGGGACTCGATCACAACCTCTCGGGGGTAGACCGAGGTCTGGGTCAGTGAGCCCCGGAACATCTCCAGGGCATCAATGACCTGGTTCTGGGAATCCAGGAACACCACGGTGAACACCTCATGCGGACGATCCGCCAGCAGCACCTGCAGGAAATCCCGAACGGCACATGGGCCGTGAAGGAAGTAGCTGTGCCGCACCGAACGCTCCAAATGGGCCAGTGCTTCTTGAACCACAGGGGCTCGGGAATAGCCGGCCAGGCCAGAGCAGACCACCCCTGAATCCGCAGCGGAATCAGCAGCGCGGCCAATAGCCGCGGCAGGCGAAGCGCCATCAACAGAACAGATCATGAAAACCTCCTTGGCCCCAGGCCAAAGCAGTGCGAGAACAATGGAAGAAACCCCCAACCCCAGACGGCATAAGGCCCCGGGTACCCAAGGGCACACGGGGCCAAACAACGAATGAGCGCTGGGGTATGGTTCAGCGAAATCCGAGCAATAGATGTCCGAATTGGGCTGAATCGGGCGAGTGGTGGGGAGTCAATAGCTTCGGCTGGCGCTGAAGCGATGACCACACTCAAGGCAGCGGCGGTTGTGCAGCAGGTGCTCGTCGATGGATTCACCCAGACGGGCGCCCACGGCACAGCCGGTGGTGGCGCCAACCAGTGCGCCCAGGATCAGTTGACCCAGAGGACTGGACGAAGAGTTGGAACCTGCCAGGGCCGACACATCCCAACCAGAGCCACCTGAGGTGGCAGCACCCAGGCCGACGGATCCAGCGGCGACGCCGGCCATTAGACCAATGGCGCAACCAGTCTTGCGACCCCAGGCGAGTTCGATGGTTTGTTCGCTTTGGCAGCGAGGGCATTCAACTCGCATGGCCAGCATGGGGGCAATGAGGGTTGGTGGAGCAACGGGGGCTGGCTTGCGACATGCGCTGAACAGCCATTGCCGTGAGTGCGCCCAGGGCGAACACCACGACGAAGGCGGACAGGCAGTCCATGGGGGAGGGAGTTGGAAGCATCAGATATTTCTCCTGAGGTGAGGGACAAAAGAAACCCCGCTGGGCAGGGAGCCGAGCGGGGTTTGGTGCTGAGCAGCAGACCAGAATGAGGCCTGTTTGAGTCAGCGCAGGAGGGGGATATGTGATTGAAAAAAACTGGGATTGATCCCCCCAAAGTTCGGGAATCCTGGGCATGTACAACTGCCAGGTGAGCTACGGGTAGAGTGGGGTGCAGATGGCGTGGAACTGCGTCATCCGCCCGATACCTCGTCGCTGACGCTCGACAGCCTCGTGGGCGCCGACCTCGCGGGCTATGCCTGGCTGGTGGATGACATGGACCGGCATTGGGCGCGCATCCCGGCTGGGGCGGCGCTGACCACGATGCTGGGCGTGGGTGCCAAGTTGGCCGCGCCCGAGAACCGGTAGGATGGGAATCGCATCGTCATTGCCGGGCGCCATAGAGTGTAGGACAGCGTGAATCAGATCGGGCAGGAGATTACCCGGCGCAACATGAACCTGCAGCCCACACTCACGGCGCGGCCGGTGCGGGACATATTGAACCGGGACCTGGTGCTACAGCCTTACCAGCCGATGTCCTTCAACCGTGGAGTTGCGAAATGAACGGGGCCAGGAAGCTGCGGTTAGGGCCGCTACCCAAGGCCGAGAGTACGAAGGTTACGTTCTCTTGTCCGAGCAGTCTGAAGTATGAGCTTGGCCGCTATGCCGCGCTGCACGCGCAGACCTATGGCGAATCGGTTGATGCGGTCACTCTGAACCCGCACATGCTGGAAGCGTCATGGTTGGAGATCGGGGACTCACGAAAAAGGGGTGCGCAAGCAATCAAGTAGCCGAGACGGTCTCGCGACGGACTGAGTTCACCAGGCACCCTCATGAGGGTATTGAGGGGCGACGACTGTTGTTGCCAGGGAGTGTGATTGCGAGCCTGAGTAAGTCCGCCCCTCACCGGCCCCGCCCATGTCTAGCAAAATTCCGGGCACGCCACGCTAGAAGTTGCACCATTCTTCGAAGCGCCATTCGCCTTGGATTGGTTGCGAATTCGGCAGAAAGATCCGCCAGACGATTGGTAGTCCGTGAACTTGGCGCCAGATGGCGTGGTCGATCTCCACGACAATGGCGGGGTGCTTTTCGGGGGCCACCAGCGTATGAGTTTGGCCCGGATGAAGGGGATGGCGGCGCTGCTCTTCATCGGGGTCTCCTCGCGTAATCCTGAGAAAGCGTCGGTCTCCAAGGCCACGAGCGATGCTCATTTTGTCGCCCCAGTTTTCTACGAGCGCTGCCAGAAGTGGACGCCCGTCGGGGTCACGCGTGTCGCGAATGACCTCGTGCGGAATGTCCATCTCAAACTGCCAGTTATCGAGAGTGACCTGACCCACGTTGGTGATCAAGATTTCAAGTTCCTTGCGGTGCAGTTCTCCATTGCTCTCTATATTGACTAGCCTGGGGTTGACGCGCACTTCTGGACGAAGCCGACGATTCATGACATCACGGATCTGAAAATCGACCATCGGCTCGGTGCTTCGACCTGCACGTTGGTAGTACCGACGATCGAGGAGGCTCTGATGTGCCGTCGATGAAGCTTCGATCTCAATAGCGATTACCCGACCTCCAACCACAGCGAGTTCCGTGATCTCGAACCGGCTTAGCGGGGGGCTTGTGTTACTTCGGAGGACATTGGTGAGCCAGTCGGCTCCAACACCTGGGGCGGTAACGGGAGAGAGCGACGCCGCAGCGGGTACGCCCTCGATATCTTCTTCGGCAATCCCATAAAGTATCGTCCCACCACCTGCGTTCGCGAAACCGGTGCAGTCCTTTACCAATTCCTGCCTTGACCCATTCGCTGGCACCAATGCTGCACCGCGCTTGAACTCCAGGTAGAGCCCTTCCTGCATGTGGTCGTCAAGAACCTGCTGAAGTTGTGCTGCGGTATAAGTCATTTTAAAAGTGTATCGGAGAGGTCGGGTCCTTCAGGAGGCCCAGAGTTTCTTGAACTCGCGGCGCAGCAGCGCGACGACCTCGGCGAGATCCAGGGCCTCGGAAGGCGGGTATCCTGTCGAAAACAAGGCGTAACGACGGACGCATGGTGCGGGAATGTTATTGCTTAACTAGGAGGAGGGCGCATGACACTGTTTTTCACTGTGCTGCCAAATGGCAGACGTGTGCCCGCAGGGGCTCGCTCACAGGCGTTCCTGCTAATCGACGACTGGGACGACTGGTTCACCTACAACACGATGTACTCGTTGATAGTCTACGACGCGCGCGGCGATGAGTTTCATGCGGGTGCTTTGAAGATCGGTCAATTTCAGATGCAGGATGGTCAGCGGCGCCCGACTATCCCCGATAAGTTCGATGAGTTGGGCGAGGAGTTCTTTTCGCTGGGTCAGGACGACAGCTACTACGAGAAACTCAACGAGTTAGGGCCGGAGCTTCGGGATCAAATTCTCCGCGGCCTGCGCGACGTAGCGATTGACCAAGAACGTTTTGGGCGGGCACTTGACGAAAAAGTCACGGGCATCTCATTGCTGAGATCGGTCCCCAAGAAGACGGTCGAGACACAGTACTCACGACTTGCGCGAGGTGGCGCGCGCCTCTCTCGCTACGAGTTCACCTACACAGCCCCGAAAGCAGGAAGGTCGAAAACCAAGCCGGTGACATTGTCCTTCGTGGTGGAGCCCGCATCCATGCCGCCGACCAATATCCACGTCCTGATCGGTCGAAACGGCGTGGGCAAGACCCATTTGCTGAACCACATGTCTCGTTCTTTGGCCGACAAGCGCGCTGATGCAGCAGAGGTCGGATCCTTCACCGTGGTGAGCGACGACAACGAGGACGATGACGGAGACCTGTTTGCCAATCTCGTTTCTGTCACCTTCAGCGCCTTTGATCCATTCGAACCACTACCGAACCGGCGTGACAAGTCCGAGGGAATGCCGTGTGCCTATATCGGGCTCAAACGGTCGGGTACCACCCAGGACGGCAAACCACTCGCTCCGAAATCGCCGGAGCGTTTGTCCATTGAGTTCGGTAGCAGTGTTCTCCTTTGCAGTAACGGCGCGCGTCTTGTGCGATGGCGACGGGCGCTGGAGACACTTGAAGCGGATCCGATTTTTCGCACTGCGGATGTAGCAAGTTTGGCAGAAGAGGGGATTGAGGACGACGAACTCAAAGCCAAGGCCAAGAAGCTTTTTGCTGGACTCAGTTCAGGCCACAAGATCGTGCTGCTGACCATCACGAAACTCGTTGAAACTGTGGAGGAACGGACGCTCGTGTTGCTGGACGAGCCAGAGGCGCATCTTCATCCCCCCTTGCTGTCGGCATTCGTCCGCGCGCTATCGGACCTCCTAGTCAATCGCAACGGTGTGGCCATCATCGCCACTCACTCGCCGGTCGTGCTCCAGGAGGTTCCTCGGAGTTGCGCCTGGAAGATACAGCGCAGCGGTCGCAGCGTAGAGGCAGAGCGGCCAGAAGGCGAGACCTTCGGCGAAAACGTCGGTGTCCTCACGCGGGAGGTTTTTGGACTCGAAGTCACGGATGCCGGATTCCACCAATTGCTTCGAGCCGCGGTTGCAGATGACGATGATTTTCGCGCAGTGCTGGGAAAATTCGACAGCGAGCTAGGCGGAGAGGCACGTGCCCTTGTCAGGGCGCTCATTGCCAACCGGGGCCAGCGACGAGGCGACATCGAATGATCAAAATTGATCGTCCAACCCTCGACGCAGAGGATGTATTTGCGGCTTGCATCAGCCGCATCAAGGATCAAGGTCTGAAGCAGCGCATGACGGACGTGACAAATGACATCGTGGATGCATCCGAAGAGTTCGATGACGCGGCTGCGCACAACCGTCTTCATCAGATCGCGCGGCAAGCCATGGTTGGCGGTCTGGTCACCAAAGCCGAAATGGAAGCCGTCTATACGAATCGGATGGCGAAGAAGGGCGCGCCTGGTAGGGATGCCTACGACACGCTCTTCATGTCAGCACCTCAAGGCAAATGCCCGCTCTGCGGCCACCGAGCGGTGTCAACGCTTGATCACCACCTGCCTAAAGCTCACTATCCGGCGCTGGCCGTCGCACCTCTCAATTTAGTGCCGGCCTGCGGCGACTGCAACAAGGCGAAGCTGGCTAGCCTACCGACCACCGCAAGCGAAGAGACTCTGCATCCCTACTTCGACGATGTTGCCGGCGATCGTTGGCTGTACGCCGAGGTTGTCGAGGAGGATCCTGCCGCGCTTCGCTTCTTCGTCAATGCACCCGTGTACTGGGGTGCGGTCCTTTCCGCCCGGCTTGATCTGCATTTCCGTACCCTGGGGCTAGCAAAGCTCTACGCCTCAGAAGCGGCTGATGAACTACTCAACATTCGCCATCAACTTCAGATCATCTACGCCGCTGGTGGAGCCGCGATGGTCCGTGCCGAGATGGAGGAGCGTCGCCAGAGCGCCAGCGCAGTTCGTGTTAACGGCTGGCGGACCATCACCTTCGAGGCTTTTGCGGAGAGTGACTGGTTTTGTAACGGCGGATTCGGCTGAGGGTGCCCGAGAGGCAGGCGTCATGGAGATGAAGGCTTTCTCACCGAAGCGCGGTTACCGGCGGCCTAAAGGGTGAGCCCGTCTGGTCGGATAGCTGTCAGGGACTGCTGCTCCACGCTTCCAGTTGCACTGCTAAGTGCAGTACATTTAAGTCTTTCTATCCCGGCTCACAGCATCATCAGACTATGGTCACCACGCGCCGTCCAAAGGTCAAGACCGCCACGCTCACGGTCCGACTCGACCCTAAGATTAAAGCCGCAGCTGAAGCTGCGGCAGAGCACGAGCACCGTAGCTTGACCAGCTTTCTGGAGGTACTCATCGTCAACCATTGCCGGACGCTGGAACTGAGCACCGAACACTATGCTAAGGAATCTCGCCAATGACCAAGACGCCCCAGACGGCGCGTAAACGCCCAGCCGCCAAGAGCGCTGTCATCCAGGACATCCGCTTCTATCGCGCCAATGAGAAGCCGTACGGTGCATTCAGCAACCTGTTCAAGCGGCCGATTGAATTTGAAGGGGAGGTGTATCCCACCTCGGAACACGCGTACCAAGCTGGCAAGGCGGTCAAGCCCGCTGTGCGCCAATGGATTCTGAGCGCCCCGACGCCTGCCCTGGCGGCGATGGCTGCGCACGGCCTGTATGTGTGGGACGTGGTACCTGATTGGGCGCAGATCAAATTCGACCGTATGCGAGCCGTGTTGCGTGCGAAATTCGATCAGCACACGGATTTGCGAGAGCTTTTGCTGTCCACTGGTGAGGCCAGATTGGTAGAGGCCGGGACCGTCAACAATGCAGTGAATCGACTCTGGGGCGAGGTGGATGGTAAGGGCGAGAACATGCTGGGGGTGATGCTGATGGAGCTTCGAATGGAGTACGCGAAGCAGCGTCCGCCCAGCGTCTTTGCCGCTAAGAAGACGGCGGTACCCAAGAAGGCCTCGGCAGGTCCAAAGGCGGTGTCCAAGCGGGTGAACGTGATCGTATGAAAGCTTCCGAGATGCTACCTGCGCCCAACAATTACGAGGGCGAACTTGAGCAGTTGGGCAATAGCTACTCGGCAGCATGCACTGCCGACATTGAGGCGTTGAAGCTCGCAATTGCAAGTACGGCCGAGGCCAGCATGATCGGCGTTGGCTCGGGAGGATCGTTTACTGTCGCCTCCTTGCTCTGCAGCCTCCACGAGGCGTACACCGGTCGAGTCTCTCGACCCTCAACTCCACTGGAGATCATCTGCACACCTGCGCTGGCTTCTTCGAGCCCGGTTTTCCTCGTATCCGCGGAAGGCAAGAACCCTGACATCGTAGAAGCGCTCGAACGGGCGCGCCGGTTTAGCTCGCGAACGGTGCACGTCTTAACTAACCGCCAGGACAGTCCTTTGATGACGCACGTCCAGTCGCTGCCGGGCGTGAAGCCCTACGTTTTCGAACTGGCGAAGAAGGATGGGTATCTGGCTACCAACAGTTTGCTGCTCGACGCAGTTCTGGTGGCACGGGCTTACGGCGAACTCAACGGCCTCCGCCAGCCGATGCCGCCCGACATCAGCGCATTGCGGGTGGGCGACCAAAGCGTTCAAGAGTGGCTGTTGGCGGCCCAGCCCTTTATCGCCGAGGCTGTGCAGCGTGGCGTTCTTACCGTCGTCTATTCGCCTTTGCTGCGGGCCATCGCCACCGACCTGGAGTCGAAGCTTTCTGAGGGAGCGCTTCTGCACATTCAATTGGCCGATCTGCGTTCCTATGCCCACGGTCGACACTTGTGGCTCGCGCAGCGCCCGAAGGACTGCGCCATCCTTGCTCTGGTCGAGCCGTCGCTGGACAAACTGTGGGATGGAATGCGCAGCAAGTTCCCCAGTGGCATTCCGACACTGACGATGTCTTTGTCCGGAGCCGATCCGGTTCACCTGATTGCTGGCCTGGTTGCGCAGATGCACTTGGTGGCTTCAGTAGGGCGCCTACTTGGCACTGACCCCGGTCGCCCCGAAGTACCAACGTACGGACGAGAGATTCACTACGCGAATCTGCGAGACGTGATCCCGTTGCCGATGCTAGCGGGCCCCGCTGAGGAACAGTCCAAGTACGAGGTGCTCGGTGCCCATTGGCCTTCGCCGCGGGACCATGGCACGATGCGCCGTGCGGCCCGTGCTTTTGCAGACACGATT
>Ga0208888_100816_pt1 | contig 12722 bp, 11 predicted proteins | sample LakWasM115_HOW13_2_FD_183929 | JGI IMG/M metagenome (GOLD analysis project Ga0208888, IMG submission 183929) | Freshwater sediment methanotrophic microbial communities from Lake Washington under simulated oxygen tension - Sediment Metagenome... | ecosystem: Environmental > Aquatic > Freshwater >...
GCGCATCACATCGCGGCCGACCTTCTTGAAAAAGCCGGCTTTGGTCTTCTGACCGAAGTTGCCCATTTCCAGCAGCGTCTTCAACACCTCGGGTGTTGCAAAGCTGGCGTAGAACGGATCGGTCTCGATGGAGAGCGTGTCCTGCAGCGTCTTGATGACGTGGGCCATGGTGTCCAGCCCCACGACGTCGGCGGTGCGGAACGTGCCGCTGGAGGCGCGACCCAGCTTCTTGCCGGTCAGGTCGTCGACCACATCAAAGGTCAGACCAAAGTTCTCCACTTCCTTCATCGTGGCCAGCATGCCGGCGATGCCGACGCGGTTGGCGATGAAGTTGGGGGAGTCCTTGGCATGCACCACGCCCTTGCCCAGGTTGCTGGTGACAAAGGCTTCCAGGTCATCCAGCACTTGGGGCAGCGTGGTGGGGGTGTTGATCAGCTCCACCAGGGCCATGTAGCGGGGTGGGTTGAAGAAGTGGATGCCGCAGAAGCGCGGCTTGATTTCTTCGGGCAGCGCTTGCGACAGCTTGGTGATGGACAGGCCGGATGTGTTGCTGGCCACAATGGCATGCGGCGCAACAAACGGGGCGATCTTTTTGTACAGATCCAGCTTCCAGTCCATGCGCTCGGCAATGGCCTCGATGATGAGGTCGCATTCACCCAGCAGCGCCATGTGCTCTTCGTAATTGGCCTGCTGGATCAGCACCGCGTCGTCGGCCACACCCAGGGGTGCGGGCTTGAGCTTTTTCAGACCGTCGATGGCCTTGGTGACGATGCCGTTCTTGGGGCCTTCCTTGGCCGGCAAATCAAACAGCACCACGGGCACTTTGACATTGACCAGATGGGCCGCGATTTGCGCACCCATCACGCCGGCACCGAGCACGGCAACTTTTTTGACTTGGAAACGGGACATTTTTATTCCTGTAATGTGTTACTGGACGCGAGTCCAGATCTGGGTTCGGTAGAAGAACCCGATATAGCCGCGCATTTGCAGCTTGTGACCGCCTTCAATGGGGGTCACCGTGGCGCGATACACCTTGCCGTTTTTGGGGTCCAGCACGTTGCCGCCCTCCCAAAGATCCTTGCCATCCGCCTTCTTGAGCCCACGCAATATCTCCATGCCCAGGATGGGCTGGTCCTTGCGTTCATCCTTGCACTCGATGCAGGTCTCGCCGGGCTTGGCTTCCGGGTCCAGAATTCTCTCGACCTTGCCGGATATCACGCCGTTGGTCTCGATGATGCGGATCTCGGACTTGACGGTGCCGTCCTTGTCGTCAATCGTTTTCCACAAACCCACGGGGGTCATCTGCGCCATGGCCGATGCACAGGCGACTCCGATCGCGACTCCGATGATTGAACGCAACATGGCTGCTCCTCTTTATTGATTTTTAAAACCGGTCTTGCGCGGTGTGGACTCAGGCCAGGGCGGCGTCGGTGTCCATCAACACCTTGCTGCCCGCACGGGCCGTGCGCATCAGCGTTGCGGTCTCGGGGAACAGCTTGGCAAAGTAGAAGCGTGCGGTCTGCAGCTTGGCCAGGTAGAAGGGGTCAGCGTTGCCGGCGCCGATCTCGCGCAGCGCGACTTGCGCCATGCGGGCCCAGAAGTAGCCAAACACCAGGTGGCCGGCCACTCGCAGGTAGTCCACCGCAGCGGCGCCCACTTCGTCGGGGTTCTGGAAACCCTTGAAGCCGATTTCGGTGGTGAACTTGGTCATCTGCTCACCCAGAATGGCGATGGGCGTGATGAATTCGGCCATCTTCTCGTTGACGCCCTCTTCTTCCACCAGCTTGCCCACCAGCCGGCCGAACTTCTTCAGCGTGGCGCCGTTGTTGCCCAGGATCTTGCGCCCCAGCAGGTCCAGCGACTGGATGGTGTTGGTGCCTTCATAGATCATGTTGATGCGGTTGTCGCGCACAAACTGCTCCATGCCCCATTCCTTGATGAAGCCGTGGCCGCCATACACCTGCATGCAGGCGTTGGTGGCAATGTGGCCGTTGTCGGTCAGGAAGGCCTTGACGATGGGGGTGAGCATGGCCAGCAGTTCGCCGGAGTCCTTGCGCACCTTCTCGTCCGGGTGTCCATGCTCTTTTTCCAGCAGCATCGCGCAATAGCCCTGCAGCATGCGGCCACCTTCGGCGTAGGCCTTGGCCGTGAGCAGCATCTTGCGCACATCGGGGTGCACGATGATGGGGTCGGCCGGCTTGTCCTTGGCCTTGGGGCCGGTCAGCGAGCGCATCTGGATGCGGTCCTTGGCGTAGGCCAATGCGTTCTGGTAGGCCACTTCGGTCTGGCCCAGAGACTGGTTGCCAACACCCAGGCGCGCCGCATTCATCATCACGAACATGCCCTGCATGCCCTTGTTGGGTTGGCCGACCATGGTGCCCACGGCGTCTTCCAGCACCATCTGGGCGGTGGCGTTGCCGTTGATGCCCATCTTGTGCTCGATGCCACCGCAGTAGATGCCATTGCGCGCGCCCAGCGTGCCGTCCTTGTTCACATTGAACTTGGGCACGATGAACAGGCTCACACCCTTGATGCCGGGAGGCGCATCGGACAGGCGGGCCAGCACCAGGTGGATGATGTTGTCGGCCATGTCATGTTCACCGGCGCTGATGAAGATCTTGTTGCCGGTGATCTTGTAGGTGCCGTCGGGCTGGGCCTCGGCCTTGGTGCGCATCAGGCCCAGGTCGGTACCGCAATGGGCTTCGGTCAGGCACATGGTGCCGGTCCACTCGCCACTGGTCATCTTGTGCAGGTAGGTCTTCTTTTGCTCTTCGGTACCGTGGGTGTGCAGGGCTGCGTACGCACCGTGGGTCAGACCGGGGTACATGGTCCAGGCCTGGTTGGCGCTGTTGAGCATTTCGTAGAACATGCTGTTGACGACCAGCGGCAGCCCCTGGCCACCAAATTCCGGGGCGCAGCCCAGAGCCGCCCAGCCGCCGTCGATGTAGGTACGGTAGGCTTCCTTGAAACCCTTGGGGGTGGTCACCGCATGGGTCGTCTGGTCAATCTTGCAGCCTTCGGCATCACCCGAGATATTCAGCGGAAAGATGACTTCGGAGGCGAACTTGCCACCTTCTTCGAGTACGGCGTTGATGGTATCGATGTCGATGTCGGCGTGCTGCGGGATCTGCTTGAAATCGTCCACAACCTTGAGCACTTCGTGCATCACAAACTGCATGTCACGCAGGGGCGGGTTATAGGTAGGCATGCTGAATACTCCTTGTAAAACTGTGAATCAGGAAACGGTGGGTGCGCCGTAGCGCGCGAGAATGTTTTGAAAGCCGGTGTTGGCCCGGTCCATTGAGCCGGGTTTCTTCAGGAAGCGGGCTTCGTAGTGCAGGGCCAGAATGAGGCCGTGTATTTCAAATGCCATCTGTTCTTCATCGACATCGGCGCGTAGATGGCCGCAGGACCTGGCCATGACGATGGAGCGGTTCATGGCGGCCAGCCAGGTTTGCACCGACATGGCCAGCGCGTCGCGCACGGGCCCCGGGCGGTCGTCGAACTCGACGGCGCCGCTGATGAAAATGCAGCCGGCCTGTATTTCCTCCGCCACCAGCTTCATCCAGTTGGCAAACAGGGCCTGCACCCGGGGCAGGCCACGCGGCTGCGACAGGGCGGCATAAAAGACCTCCTGCTCAAACTGCGCAAAGTACTGGTGGATGACCGAAATCTGCAGCTCTTCGCGCGAGCCGAAATGGGCAAACACACCCGACTTGCTCATGTGCGTAGCCTCGGCCAGGGCCCCGATGCTCAGGCCTTCGAGCCCGATCTGGGTGGCCAGGTTCAGGGCCGCCTCCACAATGGCCATCTTGGTCTGCTGGCCTTTTTGCAGGGCGCGGCCCGACGGCGACTTGCCTTCGGGCGCAGTTTCACCGGTTTTTGGCCGGGGTTTACGGATCAGCTTGGCAGAAAGAGACGCGGCGGACATGGATTGAATACACCACAAAATAGAACGATCGTGCTATTTTGCAGCATTTCCATCCCGCATCCCCAACAATTTTCGAGATCTAGAGGAAGGGTTCTAATCAATGAACGGGTTTACCCGAGCAGCAGACGCAAGCTGGCGTCCAGATGCTCCGAGGGCAGGCGCTTGTAGCCGGAGCGTACGAAGCGCTGCAGGCGCCCGCCAGCGAAGGCTGACAGCACCGACGCACGAACCTGTGCATCCACGGTCGGGGTGGCCGATGCGCTACCAGTGGCCCCGTCGCGCAGGCATTGCCTGAGCGTGGCTTCAATCTTGTCGAAAAACTGGTTCATGCGCTGTTGCAGGCGCTCGTTTTCGAACACCAGGGCATCGCCCACCATGACACGCGCCATGCCCGGATTTTTCTCGGCAAACTGCATCAGCATGGCGATGACCCTGGCCGCCTGGCGCTGCCCCGTGTCGGCAACGCCAGCCGATGCGTTCTGCTCGCGCTCCACGATCTGATTGATCAGTGAAAAAACCGTCTGCTCGATGAATTCGATCAGACCGTCAAACATTTGCGCCTTGCTGGCAAAGTGCCGGTACAGGGCCGCTTCACTCACATCCAGTCGGGCCGCCAGGGCGGCGGTGGTGATGCGCTCGCCCGCGGGCTGCTCCAGCATGCTGGCCAGCGCCTGCAGAATCTGAACCCGGCGTTCACCCGGCTTGGGGCGCTTGCGGACAATCGCAAGAGGCGCAGGGTCTGGAAGCTCAGTGGCGTGGTTTAGGGCGTCTGGCATGGTGCGCAAAGCGATGGTGATGGATCATTCTCGCATAGCACTTGCAAGGGTTTTTCCTGAGAAGCAGGATCAATTCCTTTTCCACAAATACGCCCGTCTTTTTTGAACCAACCCACCCATCTGCACGACAAACGACTTTAACTATGGAGTATTCATCAATGAGCTTTAGTGCGGATAGTGACTCACCACCCACCCCCCCCCGCGTACCTCCCTGCGGCGTTACAGTGCCCGACAAGCAAGAAATCAAGCGGGGAGAAGGTATGAAAATCAGCGTACGCGAGGCGCAAATTCTGGACCTACTCCAACGAGGAATGACGAACAAAGAAATCGGCCAGGACCTGAGGCTAAGCCCGCATACGGTGCGGGACCAAATCAGCGCCATGCTGGTTCGCTACGACCTCAATAGCCGTACCGCGCTGACGGCCTTTCATGCCAAAAAAGCGTTTGCACGTGAGGTTGCGTTGAGTGAGAAACGTGTCAGCGGGGGCCGCCCCACCCTTGGCAGTTCAACGCCTGCGCCTACGGACCATACAGATGTAGCCTACATCCGGAGCCTGCATTTGTAGGGTGTTCAAACCCGGTGAACGTGCCAACAATGCAGGCATGAGTCACCCCACGCAGCACACGCTGTTCCGCCCCGAAGTAGCCCAGGCCCAAAGCGCCCAGTGGCTGGGCAGCGTGCGCCTGCACAGGCCCCTGTCGTTCTCGGTCGTGGCCGCCTCCGCGCTGGGCATCGCCCTGCTGCTGGCAGCCTTTGCCACCTGGGGCGAGGTCACCCGCAAAGCGCATCTCTCGGGCCTGCTGATGCCCACGCTGGGCACGCTCAACATATCCGCACCACAAGCTGGCACAATAGTGCAGTTGCCGGCAGTCGAGGGGCAAACGGTGCAGGCCGGCGACGTGTTGCTGGTGCTGAACGCCGAGCGCAGCAGCCTGCGCAACGGGTTGGCAGACGACACCGTGGCGCGCGTTGCCATGCAAATCGAAGCGCGCCAGCAAACCATTGCTACCGAGCGCACCTTGCGCGAGCTGCAAAGCCGCCAGCGCGAAAGCGTGCTGCAAGACCGTATCCGCACGCTGCAAGCGGAGTTGCGCCAAGCCACCGAAGAATGCAGCCTGCAAGAACGCCGCGTGCAACTGGCGCAAACCACGCTCTCACGCAATGAGCAATTGGCCAAAGACGGCTTTGTGTCCGCCGCCCAGGTGCAAACTCGGCAAGAAGAACGCATAGACGCACAAGCCCGCTTGCAAAGCGCCCAGCGCATGCGCCTGGGTCTACAGCATGATTTGCAGGCGCTCAAAGGTGAGCAAGAAGCGCTGGCCGCGCAACTCAAGGCCGACATCAACCAACTGGAGCGCAGCCGCGCCAGCCTGGAGCAGGAAGCCACTGAGAACACCGCACGCAAAAGCATGGTCATCACCGCACCTTACGCGGGACAGGTGACCGCGCTTGGCCTGCAACCCGGCCAATCGGTGCAAGCCGGGCAAACGCTGCTCACCCTGTTGCCGCAAGCCACGCCGGGCAGCGCGTCACCAGCCCAACTACAAGCCCACCTTTACGCCCCTAGCCACACAGCCGGCTTTGTGCGCCCCGGCCAAACCGTGTACCTGCGCTACGCCGCCTACCCGTATCAAAAGTTTGGGCTTTATGTCGGGCACATTACCGGCGTGTCCTCCACCCCGTTCGCCCCCAATGAGCTACCACCCAACCTGGCCCAACAACTGGTCAGCCAGGCAGGCAGCAACGAGGCGCTGTACCGCATCAATGTGCAATTGGTTGACCAGAGCATCAAGGCCTATGGCGAAGACGTGGCACTCAAACCTGGCTTGACGCTGGAGGCGGACGTGCTGCAGGAGCGCAGGAAGGTATGGGAATGGGTGTTGGAGCCGGTGTTGGCGGCTCGGCAGCAGGTGAAGGTTCTGAACGCTGATCTGAACAAAGTGCGCGAAGGCGTGTAACGGTAGGACTGTGTTGGAAGCGCAAAGGCCGCGCGCATTGTCGGCTGGATATTTGAAAATGGAATTACCATGAAAAACAACGAAGTTCAATCTCTGAAAAAAAAGTCGGAAATCCAATCTGAACGTGTTCTTGCACGTGTGGTCGCAACGGAACTGACTCAGGAGCAACTGGATCATGTCGCCGGTGGACTGCAGGCCGTGGACTATACGCCGACGGGCTGTCCAGAGTCCGATTGCGATGCGCCTTAACTTGACAATTTGTTGATTCCCATTTTTCATCGCATACTGTTCTTAGTTCGTTCTGACATTGTCGAAAGGCGCAGGAACTTTGATTAAGAACAGTCAAACGGTGTCATTGATTTTGGAAATCAAATTAGATCTCTTTGGGTGGCCCTCTCGCCACCCATCTTTCGGCTCTTTTGGTTGGAAATGCCGTCCACCATGGGCGACCTCACCCCACTGTGTTGGCTACTGAAGTGCGAATGCACGCGAACAATATGTATAAACTTTTCTTGGCGCTTAGCCTGATTTTTCTGAGCAGCCAGTCAACACTGGCTCAGTCAGCAACCCCAACTGATATATGCGTTCTGTCTGAAGCAGAGCAACAACACATCCTTTCGCAACCCATCGAAATTTTTGATGCTAATCACGAACTTGGTTGGCGCCTATTTTGGGACCGCCACTGTGAGGAATTGACGGTAGATCTATTGCACAAATATCAGACCAAAAACGGAAAATCATCCAGGGTTGCCTTCCATGAGGCCCAGATCAAATTGAGTATGGGGCAATTTTCTGGTGTTCGTAAACTTCTTTTCGATGCACTGCTGCCGGATATGACCAACGAGAATCCATTTCGATGGAATGATTACGTCCTCGGCTACGTTGCGTTCCTCGACAATGATGCAGAAGCCCTCAGGTATTACTTAGGACGTCTGCAGGCGCGCCCCGATGTTCGGGGGAATGCAATGAATGCAATCGTTCTGTCGAAGCTTTTGGCGGGCATTGGTACAAAGTACAGTTTGATTTTCCCGCGCCCATAAGTAACCTATGAGAATGATAATAATCGCCTCGTTGGCCGGGGACGCTCATGGGATCGCAGTCTCGCACGCGCTAAATGCGCGTGGTGTCAAGCACGTTCGTTGGCTTGGGAATGAATTCCCAACGATGCAGTACTTTAGTTGTAGTCCTGAGCTGCATGAACATACAAGAATTTCGATTCCGGGCAGGGGATACGATGAAAGTGTTGGACGGGATAGCACGGTATGGTTGCGTAGGGTGGGCTATCCAATACTGCCAAATGATGGCATTCTTGCCGACGAGGATTTGGATTTCGCAAGGAAAGAGGCGCGCACGTTCACCGAAAGCTGGCTTCAGCTTTTATCCCAAGGATATTGCGTCAACCCATTTGATGCAAAGGTGCGTGCAAATAGCAAGCTGTTGCAACTGTCAATTGCCTCTGAGTTAGGCATGAACATCCCGCGCACGTTGGTGGGTAACGATCCTATTGCCATTCGAGAACTGCTTCGCTCCAAACCCGTACGCAAATGGCTGTATAAACCATTCCGAGTTCACCAGTGGAATAGTTCCGGTGCGTGCCACTTGACACATGCGGCGGAAGTTACTGAAAACCATTTTCCTAGTGATCTGGTATTAGCTAGAGTTCCTGGCATTTATCAAGAAGTTGTTGAGCGAAAGCTCTATGAGGTCAGAGCCAATTTTTTTGGCAATTTCTGTGTGGCGGCAAAGTTGTCGAATTTGCCGATGGGGAAAATCGATTGGCGAAGTACTGCACCTGAAGATCTTGGCGTAGAGCCGTTTGCCTTGCCAGACGCGATTCAGCGGCAGTGCAGAGCACTAATGAAGCGCCTCGGAATAGTATTTGGTTGCTTTGATTTTGTTGTCGACATTGCCCAAAAATACTGGTTTTTGGAGGTGAACGAAAGTGGTCAATTTCTCTGGATCGAGCGGGCCAATCCTTGTATTCCCCTGCTTGATGTTTGCTGCGAGTTTTTGATGGCGGCCAGTGACGATTTCCAGTATCGTCGAAACTCACCAAAAGTGAGCTACTACGATTTACTCATGCAAGGGGTTATCACCAGACAAATGGAGGAAGAGAAGGGAGCGATACGCGAGGGTAGGCGTGACGTACATAGTGAGAATGGAATCGTCTCCTGATCGGAAATAGTATGCGTTTTGGAAAATCGACAACGTGACTGTCATCCTCCAATCTGGATCCGGTGAGTGCGGTCTTGCCTGTCTGGCCATGGTGGCACACGCCCACGCCCAGCAAATAGATCTGTCCGAAATCCGTCGCCGATTTGCAGTCTCGCTCAAAGGCGCATCCCTCCAGCAGATCATCACTTACGCAGGGCAACTTCACTTCAGCAGCCGACCCCTGCGCCTTGAGTTGGACGAGCTGGCCCAGTTGCAACTTCCATGCATATTGCATTGGGATCTGAACCATTTTGTCGTCCTCAAAAAAGTAAGGCGCGGCGCCATTACCATCCTCGACCCTGCTGTGGGCGAACGCAAATTGCCGTTGGCAGAGGTGTCGCGCCACTTTACTGGCGTCGCGCTGGAGCTCACGCCCAATGCCGCCTTCAAGCCAGTCGATCAGCGTCAGCGCGTGGCCCTGTCCGCGCTGACCGGCAAGGTGTTGGGCCTGAAGCGCTCGCTCTTTCAAATCTTTGTGGTGGCCGTGGTGCTGGAGTTGTTTGCCCTGGCCTCGCCCCTGCTGAACCAGTTGGTGGTGGACGATGCGATTGCCACGCACGATGCGGACTTGCTGTCGGTGCTGATCATCGGTTTTGCCATGTTGCTTGGCATTCAAACCCTGATTGGGCTGGCGCGCAGTTGGATGGTTATGGTGTTGGGCCAGTCGCTCAGTCTGCAATGGGCCAGCAATATGTTTGCCCATTTGGTCAAGCTGCCGGTCGAGTATTTTGAGAAGCGGCATCTGGGCGACGTAGTGAGCCGTTTTGGCGCGGTATCGGCCATTCAAAAGACGCTGACAACCAGCGTGATTGAAGCCGTGCTGGACGGCATCATGGGCCTGGCCGCGCTGGGCATGATGCTGTTGTATTCGCCCAAGCTGGCGGCCGTCACCGTGGGCGCCACTGCCATTTATGGCTTGATGCGCTGGGCAGCCTACAACCCTTTTCGCCAGGCTGCTTCCGAGCGTTTGATCGTCAGCGCACGCGAGAACACGCATTTTCTTGAAACCCTGCGTGCCATCACACCGCTCAAGCTCTTTGGCCGCGAGCAGGAGCGACGTGCGCGCTGGCAAAACCTGTTGGTCGAGGTGCAAAACCGCGACGTGCGCACGGCCAAGATGAATATCGGTTTTTCGACCGCCAACACCTTTGTGTTTGGCGTGGAGAACCTGCTGGTGTTCTGGTTGAGTGCGGGGTTGGTGATGAAGTCCGGCGTGGGCGGCATGGGGGGCGGCGCAGCCGCGGCCATGTCTGCGCCCTTCACCATCGGCATGCTGTTTGCCTATATCAGCTACAAGGGGCAGTTCACCGGCCGGGTGTCGGCGCTGATCAACTATGCGGTCGAAATCAAGATGCTCAGCCTGCACTCGGAGCGGCTGGCCGATATCGTCTTGGCCGAGCCGGAAGTTGATAACGTGCCGCCCAACGACTTGGCCCACTTGCAGCCCGGCATAGAGCTGCGCAATGTGAGCTTTCGCTATGGCGATGGCGAGCCGTGGGTGCTGAAGGACATGAACCTGTCACTGAACGCAGGCCAAAGCGTGGCGCTGGTGGGACCCAGCGGCTGCGGCAAGACGACGCTGCTCAAAGTCTTGCTGGGTCTGCTGCACCCGCAAGAGGGTGAGGTGTTGTATGGCGGCGTGCCGGTCAAGCACTTGGGCTTGCAAAACTACCGCCGGGTTATTGGCACGGTGATGCAGGAAGACGTGCTGCTGGCGGGCAGCATTGCCGACAACATCAGCTTCTTTGACCTGCGGGTTGATCTGGCACACATCCATGCATGCGCCGCCCTGGCTGCGGTGCATGAGGACATTGCCAAAATGCCGATGGGCTATCAGACGCTGGTGGGGGATATGGGCTCGGCCCTCTCCGGTGGGCAAAAGCAGCGCGTGTTGTTGGCGCGCGCGCTCTACAAGAACCCCCGCGTGCTGGCACTGGATGAGGCCACCAGCCACCTGGATATCACCAATGAACGCCGCGTAACCGAGGCCTTGGCCGCCATGCCGCTCACCCGCATCATCGTGGCGCACCGACCCGAGACGATTGCCGGGGCGCAGCGGGTGGTGGGGCTGAACGGTGGCGGGGCGACGGAGTTGAAAGGTCCGCAGGAGCCTACGGCATTGGCACCCGCACAGCCTGCCGCTTGCGGGCAAGCGGACTGAGATCGGCGGCTACCTATCGCATTCCCTGCTGCTAGGCCGGCAGGCACAGCAGCATGCGCAAACCGCACCCGTCACGGCCCTCCAGGACCTGCAGACGGCTGTTGTGGACGCGTGCAATTTCCTCGGCAATGGCAAGTCCCAAACCGGATCCTTCGCCCACAGTTCCCGCAATCCGGTAGAAACGCTCCAGCATGCGTGCGCGCTCCTGCACCGCTACGCCCGGGCCGTTGTCTTCCACCTCCAGATAGGGCAGTTCCTGGTCCTTTCCCGCCACCTTGCACCAGCCGCAGCGCAGCGTCACGCGTCCGCCCAGGGGCGTGTAGCGGATGGCGTTGTCCACCAGATTGCCCAGCAACTCGCGCAGCAGCCAGGCATGGCCCGTGGCATGCACGTCGGCAACCTCCAGCCCCAGGTCAATGTCCTTGGCGGTGGCGGCATCCAGATGGGTTTCCAGCATCACCTCGCAGAGTTGCACCAGGTCGACTCGCTGCATGGGCTGGGTATCGGCGCTGCGGGCATCCGCCCGCGAGAGCGCCAGCAACTGGTTGGCCAACTGCGAAGTGCGTCGCACCGCCTGGCGCAGTTTTAAAACCTGGTCTGCTCCTAAAGTAATAGCTGCTTGCGCTCCATCTACGGGCTCTGGCAGGCTATTTTCCATATAAATACGCTCTGGATTGGCGTGTGCGGCGCTGGCACTCACGGCCAGCGCCCAGGCTTCCACCTGGGCTTGCAGGCCGGCCAGCGGCGTGCGCAACTGGTGCGCCGCATCGGCCACAAAGCTGCGCTGGCTCTCCGCCTGGGCATTGACCAGGTCGAACAGGCGGTTGAGCGACTCGACCAACGGGCGCACTTCGTCGGGAGAGCCTTTAGCGTCCAGCGCCGACAAGTCACGGGGGGAGCGCCGCTCCACGGCTTCCTTGAGTTCAATCAGCGGACGCAGCGCCCGCCGCACAGCCCAGTTAACGGCAAAAAACGCGGACACCACCAGCACGAAGTTGGGCAGGGCCACCTTGAGCCACAGCAGGCGCAGCCATTGCTGGCGCGGGTCGGACCCATCCGCCAGGCGCAGCACCAGCTCACCGGCCACCGTGTTCATGCGCTGGCTGACGATGCGGTAGGTCACGCCGTCAAACTCCTGGCTGGAAAACTCGGGCTCGCCGGTGGCGGGGGGCATGCCGCTCAGCCACGGCTCACCGGTCAGGACACTGCCTTCGCGCCCCACCAGCGCAAAGGCGGACAGCCCCGGGCGGTCATTCAAAAAGTCTTCGATGGGGGGCGCCATCAACAGCGCCGGCGGGTCCTCTTCGGTGTTGCCCCTGGCAACGACCGAACCCGCCAGCAGGGGCACCAGGCTGAGCAAATGGCGGTCCTGCTGCAGCGCGGCGCTATCAGCCGAGCGGAAGTCGAACCACGTGTTGAGCGTCGCCAGCACAACCAGTGGGGCCAGCAACATCAGCAGCAGGCGCCGCTGTAGCCCCGATGCCATACCAACGTGCGCCGGCATGGTCACGCCGCAGGTGCAGGCGCAGCTGCGGCGGGAGCCGCATCGCCCGCAGGTGCCAGCAACTCCAGCCGGTAGCCAAAGCCGCGAATCGAGCGCAAGGCCAGGCCATGGGGCTCGAGCTTGCCGCGCAGGCGGGAGATATAGACTTCGACAGCGTTGGGGGTAATTTCCTTGTCC
>Ga0208888_100818_pt1 | contig 12678 bp, 11 predicted proteins | sample LakWasM115_HOW13_2_FD_183929 | JGI IMG/M metagenome (GOLD analysis project Ga0208888, IMG submission 183929) | Freshwater sediment methanotrophic microbial communities from Lake Washington under simulated oxygen tension - Sediment Metagenome... | ecosystem: Environmental > Aquatic > Freshwater >...
GGTTGCCGGCGAAGCGCGCGACGGCCACGCAACGCTGGAGAAGGTGCGCGAGCGCGATTGGGCCATGGTGGTGATGGACCTGTCCATGCCGGGGCGCCATGGCATTGAACTGATTCGGCTCGTCAAGACCGAGCGCCCCAAGCTGCCGATTCTGATTTTCAGCATGCACCCGGAAGAGCAGTTTGCGGTGCGGGCCATTCGTGCGGGAGCATCGGGCTACCTGTCCAAGGAAAGTGACAGCGACCTGCTGCTTCCAGCCATACGCAAGGTGGCGTCCGGTGGCGTGTTCATCAGCCCCAAAGTGGCCGAACTGCTGGCAACCGATGTGTCGCGGCGCACCGATAGCCCAACCCACACGCTGCTGACCGACCGCGAGTTTGAGATATTTGGAGAAATCGTGCGGGGTGCCAGCCTCACCGACATAGCGGCCAAGCTCTCGCTGAGCATCAAGACGGTCAGTACACACAAGTCCAACATCCTGGCCAAGATGCAATTGGGCAGCAATGTCGACCTGTTCCGTTACGCCGTTGAAAACGATCTGCTTGATCTGACGCGCGAGTAGGAGTATTCCTACAAGCCCTAGGACAGTTCCTAGGGCAATTTTCATCGCTATCCGATATCGCCAATCCGCCTGCACGGGGAAAATCCATCCCTAACAAGTGGCAACCGTGATTGCTTGCCACACATGGTTCCAAGCAATGCAAAAGGTGGTAAAGATGAAGAGAACAGTCCGATCGGCTCTGACCCTGGTGGCGACAGCTGCCGCACTGGTAATGTTTGCATCGGCAGCGCACGCTGCCGTCGACGCCGAGGCAGCCAAGGCGCTGGCCCGTCAAAACAAATGTCTCAACTGCCACTCCGTTGACAAGGACAAGGACGGCCCATCCTACAAAAGCGTGGCAGCCAAGTACAAGGGCAAGGCCAACGCCGAGGCCCGCCTGATTGAGCACATCACCTCCGGCGAAAAAGCCAAATTCCCGGACGGCCACGAAGAAGAACACAAGATCGTGAAGACCACTCCGCCCAAGGATATGGAACAGATCAAGAACCTGGTGGCCTGGATCCTGTCGCAGTAGGCCAACCGCCAAAACCATTGAATAAGGCAAAAGGAATCAACATGAAATTACTCCAAAAAATTCTTGGCGTATGTGTACTGCTGGGGGCTGCCACGTTTGGCGTTGCCGCGCATGCAGCCGACGCCGCACCCGCGGTCGTGGACCGCACCCTCAAGGGCGATGCCGTCTGTACCCGTTGCCACGACGAAGGCTCGGACAAGGCCATCCTGTCGGTCTACAAGGCACGCCACGGCAACAAGGCGGACGAAAGAACACCCGGTTGCCAGTCCTGCCACGGCAGCAGTGCAACCCACCTGAAAGACAAGGCTCTGCCAACCGATGTGGTGTTTGGAAAAGGCAAGACGGCTTCCCCGGTTGCGCTCCAGAACAAGACCTGTATCTCCTGCCACCAGGCCGGCAAGCGCACCCATTGGGAAGGCAGCCAGCACCAGGGTCAGGACATGGCTTGTACCAGCTGCCACACCAACCACAACAATGGTGGTGACAAGGTGCTGAGCAAGGCCACGCAACCTGAAGTGTGCTTCAGTTGCCACAAGTCCGAGCGCGCTCAGACCCACCGCATCTCGACCCACCCGATCGCTGCCGGCAAGATGACCTGCTCCGATTGCCACAATCCGCACGGCTCCACCGGTCCCAAGCTGCTTGTCAAGAACAGCGTCAACGAAACCTGCTACACCTGCCACGCTGAAAAACGCGGCCCCTTCCTGTGGGAACATGGCCCGGTAACAGATGATTGCACCAACTGCCACACCCCACACGGTTCGACCAATACGCCATTGCTCAAAACCCGCGCTCCCTTCCTCTGCCAGGAATGCCACAGCGGTGACCACGGCAAGAACATCTACAGCGGCGGCAACCTGCCCAGCGGCAACATCACTGGCGTCAATGGCCTGCAAGGCGTTGCCAATCAGGGCGCACCTGCCCAGCTCAACGGTCGTGCCTGCATGAACTGCCACTCGCTGGTTCATGGCTCGAACCATCCCGCCGGCGCGAAATTCCAGAGATAAAGAATTGGAGAAAATGATATGAAAACGAACATGAATCGGTTTCCCGTCCGGCTCTCCGTAGCGGCGGTACACAGTGCACTTTTGGCGATGGCCATGGTTTCAGCGGTACACGCTGAAGACCTCACCGTCGCCGACCTGACCCAGCCTACCAGCACGGTCGAAATCGGCGCGATGTATGTGAACCCCACGAACAGCGAGAACCGCAACAACGTGGTGCCCAACAGCAACGCCAGCAACACATCGTACAAGTTTGGCGAATACAACGGCCTGCAAAAGCAGGGGACCACGGCCATTCTCAACTTCGACCTGCGCGGGGGCGGCGCCTATGACAGTGGAGATGCCACACGCTATCGCATCACCGGTACCGATCTCGGACTGGAAACGCGCAATCTGTCCGCCGACTTCGGCAAACAGGGCTCCTACCGCATCAACCTCGGCTACGACGAACTGCTGAGAAACCGCTCTGACTCGTATCAGACCCCTTACCTGGGGGAAGGCGGTAACTTCTTCACGTTGCCGTCAAACTGGCTGAAACCTATCGTTCCACAAACGGCTGGCACGGCAACCACCAACACCAGCACTGGCATGAACTTCCGTGCCCTTGACCCGGTGGCTGGTACAGCCAACGCGCTCGCGGGCGGCGTCGTGGTAGCACCAACCGCCACCACACTGGGGACAACGCTGCCCAATATCCGTGCTGCGGATCTGGCCGCCTTCCACAATGTCAATCTGTACACCAAGCGCAGTGCGACAAACGCCGGTGCCAGCATCGAAATCGACAACCAATGGAATGTCAAGGCCAGCATCAAGCGGGAAAACAAGACCGGCTACAAACCACTGAGCGTGGTCACATCACAGGCGACCGAATACGCAGTGACCCTGGCTGACCCCATCAGCCAGACCACCGACCAGTACAACGTCAGTCTGAATTACCGCGGCGAGAAGAGCTTCTTCTCGGCCGAGTACTACGGGTCGGTATTCGTCAACGACATCAAGTCGGTGACCTGGAACGATGTCAGCGACATGAGCAAAACGGCGACGGTTGCCGGTGCGCCCAGCAACCAGTTTCACCAGATCAACCTGACCGGCGGTCACAACTACAGTTCGGCCACCAAGCTGGTGGTGAACGCATCCTATGCGCGAAACACGCAGGATGATACGTTTGTCACGGCCGGCCAAAACGCCCAGTTCCCGTTGGGATTGCCCGTACAGTCCCTGGGCGGAGTGGTCGTGACGTCCGCAGTCAATGCCAAGCTCACATCCAAGGTCACGCAGGACTTGGGCTTGACTGCGAACTACAAGTACGAGAACCGCGACAACCAGACGCCGGTGCAGACCTACTTCTTCCAGGATGCCAACGAAGCCAAGTCCGGCGTCAATGCCTTCCTCGCGGGCCAGGGCAGCAACCTGAATATGTATGCCAACCGGGCCTACAGCAAGAAGGTCAACCAGCTCAACCTGGACGCCGACTACAAACTCAGCCGCGAACAAGCACTCAAGTTTGGCTATGACCTGCAGCAGATTGACCGCAGCTGCAATGGCTCCTGGATCAACTGTGCGGATGCACCGACCACCAAGGAAAACACCTTGCGTGCCCAGTGGCGCGCCAAGCTCAGTGACGATCTGAGCGCCAAGCTCGGCTATGCCCGTTCGCAGCGTACTGTCAACTATGACGAAAACGCATTCCTGGCCCTGGTGCCCTATGCCAACGTTGTTCCAACCCTGGGTGCTGGTGTCGGCGCAACGCAAAGTGCGTATGCATTCATGACCGCCAACGGATTGACCGGTTTTGGTCCTCTATCCGGTCTCCAGACCACGCCGCTGACTGGCAATGCAGCCATCTACACGCCTAACAACAACATCATTCCGCAGGGGTTGTACGGTAGTCGCAACAACATCAATGAGCTGATCGGACTGCGCCGCTTCAACATGGCAGACCGCAACCGTGACAAGGTACGCACCTCATTGAACTGGCAGGCAAACGAGGCCTTCTCGCTGCAGGCCAGCTTTGACTACGACAACGACAACTACCAGAACTCGGTGTATGGCCTGCAAAGCGCAAAAGGTCGTACCCTGAACCTGGAAGGTGCCTACGACGTCAGCGAAGACCTCAGCACGTCGGTGTTCTACACCAATGAGGACAAAACCTCCAACAACGCTGGCGATGCCTACGGAGCCAACGCACCTCTCACCGCAAGCAATGTGTTTGTGGGCAATGCCGGTAACACCAATATTTCCCCAGCGGTCTGCTACGCAACCATTGCTGGCAAGGTCCGGGATGCCAAGGTGGACCCCTGCCTGCAGTGGTCCAACCAGATGCATGACAAGGTTGACACCCTGGGATGGACCTTCAAGAAGAAGGGCCTGATGGCCGGCAAACTGGACCTGACGGCAGCTGTCATCTGGACACGTGCACGCACAGACATCGACGTGACCGGTGGCAGCTATGTGGCCAACCCACAGGCGGCACTGGCGAGCGTGGTGCAGCCCGGCGGCATTGCCAACTACTACATTGCCGCGTCCGCCTTCCCGACAGTGACCACCGACACCTCAGAAGTGAGGGTGACCGGCCGCTACGCCATGGACAAGAAATCGGCCGTGCGCATCAGCTACGGTTACGCGCAAACCAAGGCAGTGGACTGGAGTTATGACGGTTACCAGTTTGGTACCGGCACCAACTACATGCCCACAAACGAACAGTCACCCAACTACGTGGTGCAGACTTTGGGCATTGCCTACATCTTCTCGTTCTGATAGCCCGCGAAATCGGTTTAGCGATGGGATTTCGGGGCCAGTCAAGCTGGCCCCGTTTTTTTTTAAAACCTACTGGAGTCAAACCACATGAACAACTCTAATCCGGGCCTCTTCGGACGTCTGTGGGCGACCCTCCGGGCGCCAAGCGCAAAATATTCGCTGCTGGCCCTGCTGGTCATCGGCTTCTTCTCAGGCCTGATCTTCTGGGGTGGTTTCAACACGGCCCTGGAAGCAACCAACAACCTGGAGTTCTGCATTGGCTGCCACGAAATGCGGGACAACGTCTACGTGGAGTACAAGGAAACCATCCATTACTCCAACCGCACCGGTGTGCGCGCGACCTGCCCGGACTGCCATGTACCGAAAGACTGGACCCACAAGCTGTTGCGCAAGGCCAAGGCCAGCTTCGAAGTCTGGGGCAAGCTGATGGGCACCATCGACACCAAGGAGAAGTTTGAAGCCAAGCGAATGGAACTGGCCACGCATGAATGGGACCGCATGAAGGCCACGAACTCCATCGAATGCCGCAATTGCCACAATTTTGATGCCATGAGCGGCGATATCCAGAAGCAGACGGTGTACAAAAAACACATGGCGGCCAAGGAAAAAGGTGGAACCTGTATTGATTGCCACAAGGGTATCGCCCACAAGCTTCCCAAGGAGTACAAGGAAGACGACGAATAGTCATGCAGCGCGCATGACGGATTCAATCAACGCATACCTTCAATCATGCTTGCTGCTCAAACCATTCTTGCCAACCGGCCAGCAGAAACTGCGATAAAAGGCACCGTATTGCTGCTGCGTTCGGTGGCGGCCGACTCGATCCTCTTTATTGACAGCGGGCGGGTTGTCCTGGGTGTGATGGGAAGAGACGCGGCGCCGGGCACCGTCGCGCACCAAGTGGGCGTAGTGGTAGGCCCCAGTTGGCTGGAGGCGACTGCCGCTGTATTGAACCTTCCCAGCGCGGTCGACGCTGTGGCCCAGACCGATGTGCAACTGCGCCGCTTGCCTCTGGATGAATTCAAGGCGAGTCTGGAAACGTGCGCGCCAAGCGTTCAATCGGTACTCTACGGGATTGCCAGTGCGTGTCGCGAGCAGACAGAGCTGACCGTCAACCGCCTGGCAAAGGACGCAGAAGGTCGCTGTGCAGAATGGCTTTTGAACCATGCAGAGATTGACGACCAGGGGAGTCTCACAGTTGCACTGAAGGAAAACAAAAGGGCCCTTGCAACGGAGCTGGGTATCGTGCCCGAGACATTGTCGCGGGTGCTGACGCACCTCCGTGAACTCGGGCATATCAGTGGAAAAGGTCGCATTCTTGTCCTGAGAGACCCGTCCAGCCTGCGTAAATTGGCAGGCCTCAACACGTTACCTCGTAGACCATAGGCTGAGTGTTCACATGGGGGACAATGTCACCATGAACATCATTCCCCGTGACATTCCACCGCGCAGTGTATGGGTGCTTGAGCAGGCTGGCATTCATCCCCTGTTGGCACGCCTGTATGCGGCACGCGGTGTGACGGGCACCGAAGAACTGGACGACGCGCTGGCCAAGCTGCTGCCTCCATCCGGCATGCGGGGTATACAGCAGGCAGCAAGCCTGCTGGCTGATGCCATTCATCAAAACAAGCGCCTGTGCATCGTGGCCGATTACGACTGTGACGGAGCTACCGCCTGCGCCGTGGCCCTGCGCGGCCTCAAGCTGTTGGGTGCGCAACAAGTGGGCTACATCGTGCCCGACCGCATTGTGGACGGCTACGGCCTGACGGCACCCATCGCGCAGCGCGTCAAGGACTCCGGTGCCGATGTTCTGATTACAGTGGACAACGGCATTGCCAGCATGGACGGCGTGGCCCATGCCCGCGCCTTGGGCCTGCAGGTGCTGGTGACGGACCACCACTTGCCAGCCGCCGAGCTGCCGGATGCCGACGTCATCGTCAACCCCAACCAGCCGGGCTGCGAATTTGCCAGCAAGTCGATTGCTGGCGTGGGGGTGATGTTCTACGTGCTGCTGGCGCTGCGCAGCGAACTGCGCGCCCGCGGCGTGTTTGACGCATCCAGCCAACCCAAGCTCGACACGCTGCTGCCCTTGGTAGCCCTGGGAACCGTGGCCGACGTCGTCAAGCTCGACGCCAACAACCGCCGCCTCGTAGCCCAAGGGTTAAAACGGGTCCGAGCCCTCGCCATGCCTGCGGGGCTAGCTAGCCTTTTTGTAGCATCCGGACGCTCGGCACCGGTGGCCACCACCTTTGACTTCGGCTTTGCCCTCGGGCCGCGCATCAATGCGGCAGGCCGACTGAGCGACATGACGCTGGGTATCGAGTGTTTGCTCACCGACGACCCCGCCCGCGCTGATGAACTGGCGAAAACACTCGATGGTATCAACCGCGAACGCCGGGTCATTGAGGGAGACATGCGCGAGCAGGCCATGCTGATTGCCGAGTCCCTGTTCGACGAAGGCGATGAGCCCCCGCCCGCCATCTGTGTGTTTGACCCGGACTTCCACGAAGGCGTGGTGGGTATTGTGGCTTCGCGCATCAAGGACAAGCTGCACCGGCCTTCCTTTGTATTTGCTGCCAGCGCGGCCCCGGGCAAGGAGAACGAACTCAAGGGTTCAGGCCGCTCCATCCCGGGTTTTCACTTGCGCGATGCCTTGGACCTGGTGGCCAAGCGCCATCCTGGTGTGCTGCTGCGTTTTGGCGGCCATGCCATGGCAGCGGGCTGCACCATCCACGAGGACGGACTGGACAGCTTTGAGCAAGGTCTGATTGCCGTTGCACAGGAATGGCTGGATGCGGCCACCCTCACCCGCCGACTGGAAACGGATGGCCCCTTGGCGCCCGAGTACCGGCGGGTGGATCTGGTCGACACACTGCACAAGGAGGTTTGGGGCCAGGGCTTTGCGGCACCGACCTTCAGCGAAGAAGTTGAAGTGGTGTCACAACGCCTGGTGGGTGAAAAACACCTGTCCCTCAAGCTCAAGCACCAGGGACAACCGGTGGACGCAATCTGGTTTGGCCACACCGAGCCTTTGCCAGCCAAAGTGACATTGGCCTTCAGGCTGGATGCCGATGAGTGGAACGGCGTGCGCCGCGTCCGGTTTCTGGTGGAAGGCGCGCAGAGCTAGTTTGAGCGCGTAATGACCACTTTTTGGTAGAGGCCACCAAAGTAGGTTTGCTTCTCGACTTTGGACACCTTGATATCGGACGGCAGCCAATTGGCAATCTCGCCGTTCCACATGTCCATGGCAAAAGGCTCCAGCGTGGTCAGTATGGGCACCATCAGGTAACGAAACGGACTGGCAGCCACCGGCCGGTGATAGTCCACGAACACCAGCTTGCCGCCGGGTCGGGTCACTCGCAAGGCCTCGGCAATGGTCTTGCGCCGCACTTCGGCAGGCTGCTCGTGCAGCAGAAAGAACACGACCACCGAATCGTGACTACCATCTTCAAAATGCAGATCCGTCGAGTCCTGCAACAGCGCGTTGACGTGCTGGGGGTTGCTCAGCTTGGATTGGAGATTCTTGATCTGGATGGGCGCCACATCAATCACATCGAGACTGCCCTGCGGGCCGAGGCGACGCACCAGATGCTCGGTAAAGTCACCATACACACAAGCCACCTGCAGCACGCGTCCGTTGATGACGTCACCCATTTCCTGCAGCGCTGCGTCGCGTAGCCGCGCAAAATTACCCCACAAAATCAGGTTGACCAGCCACTGGCGCTCGAAAATATGCACCGCCCTGGGATGCAGGTACGCCCACCAATAGGTGTTGTGCAGATACTCGGGAATGACCGCAGGTGTCAGCGAACGCCCGCCACCCAATGTCTGGAGTGACTCGGCTTGTGCGATGGCAGCAGTTTGTTTTGGACTCACAAATGAACCTTAAAAAATTGCCCCATGGGCACCCCCACCCCCGCCAAGAGTGGGGAAGATGGGTAAAAACTCAGATGCGCAGCAAGTAAAGAACCGACAAGCCGGTACCTGCCGCGGCGACCAGGTAGACAACGACAGCGACGACAGGGTCCTGACGCAGTCCGAAGTCATGCAGCGTTACCCGCAGTCTGTGTGCAGCATGCCATAGAAACAGGGTAATCACACCCAGCAAAAACAATTTCCCCAACCAGTTGGCGGCAAAGGCATGCAGGTTGGCGTAACTGAGCAAGCTTGGTGTATGGCCCATGGCCACCATAAGGAACAGCAAAACCAGCACCGGAGCCAAAAAAGCAGCCAGCGTGCCGCCCGCGGCAAACAGGCTCCAGAAAATAGGTTTATTGGATTTGGCCATGGCTACAGTACCCCCGCAAAAAACAGCACCACCAACGATGCCACGATCCACACTGCGTAATGCGCGCCGATTATGTATTTGCCCGCCAGGAACTCTTCTCCAATTTGCACCGGCAGGGCCTTTGGTGTCACGTTGAACCAGCTAGTCGCGTTATGCAGTGCAAAGATCAATACCAGCAACATGCCAAAAATACTCAAGGGGCCCTGCAGTGCCGCAATGAACGAATCGTACGCCGCCTGGCCCTTGGACAAACGCTCCACGGTGCACAGCATCAACAGCGCAAACGCGCCAATAAAGACACAGGTCACCTCGCGCGACATGTAGCGCATGTAACGCGGGTGCTTCAACCACCAGCCGGTCTTGGAGACCGGGCGGACAAAGGGTTTGCGACTCATTTCGAACCTCCGGGTAACAGGTGTTCCTTGAACCAGTCCAGCGTACTCGCCACTTTGACCTGCTGCAAAGCGCCAGCGGGATCGACTGCCTTGGGGCAAACTTCGGAGCACGCTCCTACAAAGGAGCATTCCCATACGCCTTCATTGGTGGCAATGACTTCCTGGCGTTCGTCGCGCCCTCCATCACGCGAGTCCTGGTTGTAGCGGTGTGCCAGCGTAATGGCCGCCGGGCCCAGGAACTTGGGCTGCAGTGCGTACTCGGGGCACGCGGCATAACACAGCATGCAGTTGATGCACATGGAAAACTGGCGGTATTTCATCAACTGCGCCGGAGTCTGCTTGTACTCGCCTTCTGCGATCGTCTTTTTCTCTTTGGGAATCAGGTAAGGCTTGACGCGCTTGAGCTTGTCGATGAAGTCATCGGCCACGGTAACCAGATCCCGCTCGATCGGGAAGTTGGCCAATGGCTCGACGCGGATCACGCCGTCATAGTTGCGCAGAAAGGCGTGGCAGGACAGCTTGGGCTCGCCATTGATCATCATGCCGCAGCTGCCGCACACCGCCATGTGGCAGGACCAACGGTAAGCCAAGGTGGGGTCCAGACTTTCCTTGACGGCATTGAGCGCGTCCAGCACCACCCACTCTTCATTGCACTCCACCTCGTACTTCTGGAAATGCGGCTCGCTGTCCTTCTCGGGGTCGTAGCGCAACACTTCCAGTTGGACCATGCGCTTTTTCAATTGTGTCATTTGTGATCTCCCGAATAGTCACGCACGCCGGGTGGCGACTTCGTGATCACCACGTCCAGGTAGTCAATGCGCGGGGCATTCAGTCCCTGGTAATAGGCCATGCTGTGGCGCAGGAATTTCTGGTCATCCCGTTGCACATAGTCCAGCCGCTGGTGTGCGCCGCGTGATTCTTTGCGCGCCAGCGCACTCACGGTCAGTGCCTCGGCGCAGTCGAGCATGCTGCCCAACTCCAGCACCTGGAACAGATCGGTATTGAAGACGTTGCTCTTGTCGTGGAGCATGACTTTTTGGTAACGCTGGCGAAGTTCTGCGATCTTGGTGACAGCTTCTTTCAGTCCATTTTCTTCCCGGTAGAGGCCTGCGTTCTTCTCCATCGTATCCATCATCTCCTTGCGCAACCCCGACATGGATTCGTTGCCGTCGGTACGCGAGAACAGCTCACGAACACGCGCTTGGGACTCTTTGGCCTTGGCCTCCAGCGCGGCCTTGTTGGGAGCTGGCAAGCCCTTGATGTGCTCGATGGCCGACAGGGCTGCTGCCTTGCCAAACACCAACAGCTCAACCAGTGAATTGGAGCCCAATCGGTTTGCACCATTCAGGCTGACACACGCGCACTCGCCGGCGGCAAACAACCCCGGCAAAGGCGTAGCCGCCTTGGTGTTGGTGGAGATTCCGCCCATCATGTAGTGCACTACCGGGCGGATGGGAATCGCATCCTTGACGATGTCCACACCCAGATAGGCAATGCCCAGTTCGCGCACCAGTGGCAAGCGCTCGTCGATGTATTTTTCGCCCAGGTGGCGCATGTCCAACATCACGCATTCGCCCCATGGCGTTGTGACGGTGTTGCCCTTTTGCAGTTCGTGCCAATAGGCCTGACTGACTCGGTCGCGCGGGCCGAGCTCCATGGTCTTGAGTTGCGGTTTGCCCAGTGGCGTCTCGGGGCCCATGCCGTAGTCCTGCAGATAGCGTCGGCCATTCTTGTTCAGCAGCACGCCCCCCTCGCCGCGGCAGGCTTCCGTCAACAAACTGCCGGTATTGGGCAGACCCGTGGGGTGGTATTGCACAAACTCCATGTCTTTGAGCGGCACGCCCGCCCGGTAGGCCATGGCCATGCCGTCACCCGTTTTGATGGCTCCATTGGTGCTGAACGGAAACATGCGCCCGGCACCACCGCCGGCGATGATGACCGACTTGGCGTGGAACTGCTTGATCATGCCGCTGCGCATTTCCATGGCGGTAAGGCCCTGGCAGCGCCCGTCTTCAACCAGCAGATCGAGCGCGTAATACTCGTCAAAACGCGTGATCGTCGGGAACTGCAGCGTGGTCTGGAACAAGGTATGCAGAATATGAAAGCCGGACTTGTCGGCTGCAAACCAGGTGCGCTGCTTCTTCATGCCGCCAAACGGCCGTACCGCTACCGAGCCGTCGGCCTCGCGGTTCCATGGACATCCCCAATGCTCCAACTGCATGAGTTCCTTGGGCGCTTCATGCACAAAGTACTCCACGCAATCCTGATCGGACAACCAGTCGCCACCGCCAACGGTGTCGTCAAAGTGCAGATCAAAACTGTCATCCGGTTTGACAACACCGGCCGCTCCGCCCTCGGCGGCGCAGGTGTGGCTGCGCATGGGGTAGACCTTGGAGATGAGGGCGATGCGCAGCGTGGGGTCCTTTTCGACCAGCGCAATCGCCGCTCGTAAACCAGCGCCACCGGCACCAACAATCGCAACGTCAACTTCTACGATTTCCATGTCTTCCTTTCGATCACCGCAGTGATGTCAATTTCGAAACCCAACTCCCCACAAGCCCTTACAGGCTCGTGAAGAAACCAATGCCAACCAGTGTCAGGAGCGTCAGACCGCACACGATCAGTGTGAAGCCCAGCACCTTGGAAGCCGCCAACTTGGCTGGTGACGGAGCGTCCACCAGACGGCCTTCCAGTTCACCGCTGTCGACCAGACGCTGGTACTCCAGCGGATGCTCGTGCTTGAACTCTTCCAGCGAGAAGGTACCGGTGAACATCACTACCTCAACCGGGAACTTGTCGGGGCGGAAGTGGTTGTTGAAGAAGTGCACGGTGAACAGGAACACCACCGCCAGGAACGCTTCCTCTCCGTGGAAGATGGCCGCCACGTTGAACACCCAACCCGGCAGGAAGGCGCCAAACACGTTGGGTAGCCACATGATCAAGCCACTGACACCGATGATGGTGACACCCCAGAACGGTGCCCAGTAGTCAAACTTCTCCCAGTAGGTCCAACGGTCAAACTGCGGACGTGGGCCTTTGCCGAAGAACCACTTGAACATGCCCAGCATGTCTTTGCCGTCCTTCAGGTTCGGGATCATGGAGTTGGGTCCAAAGAACTTGAAGTTCTTCCAGTCGCGAATGATGCCCCAGACCATGTA
>Ga0208888_100819_pt1 | contig 12673 bp, 16 predicted proteins | sample LakWasM115_HOW13_2_FD_183929 | JGI IMG/M metagenome (GOLD analysis project Ga0208888, IMG submission 183929) | Freshwater sediment methanotrophic microbial communities from Lake Washington under simulated oxygen tension - Sediment Metagenome... | ecosystem: Environmental > Aquatic > Freshwater >...
GAGAATCCCTTCTCGAGATACTTCTCAATTTGAACCCGTTCATGAAGGTTCATCCGTGTAAATTTTTGACTCATAACAACACAAAATTAAGGTTAATTGTGTTGCGTTAGTTTTCTGAATCGGCGTTTTGATTTAAATAACGTTGTGGAAAAGGTTTTTAAATCCTCCCTCTTTGTATCGTTGTCGTACAACTTAGCGAAACGATCCGACAACTAATTTTACTCTATTGCTCTAAAGTTTAAAACCTTTGTCAAAACATGTTTCGCTTTGACAAAGGTTTTTCAATTAAAGTCCAATGATGCTTGTTAAACTCCTATTTTACGTTCTTCGTATTGTTTTCATTTAATTTTATTCCAACATAGGCCGCAGAACTAATTCCCATCAATGAGAGTTGTAGTGCTGTAAACGGAATAAAATTGTGTTCTTTATCTCCCAGAAATTCGATTATAAAAATAATTCCAAATAAAATATTGAAAATTAATGCTTGAAAACGATGCACGCTGATTCCGTTTTCATCGGTTAACATATCCCGAAAGAAAGAACAAATATAATTATTATCATCCTGGTGACGAATCTTACCGCTGATAATATCCGTATTATCAATAATTCTGGATAACACTGTGGTACCGGCGCTAATGCCTAACAAAACTAAAAGCGAGCTATCAATTTCTGGCAATCCTTTTTTAAAACCGTAAGCTGCCGAAAAAGAGCTAATTATTATTAATGACCACCACATAAGTTGTGTGCGAGCGAAACTGAATGGTTTGTCATGTGCTGTACTTTCATCCTTCAGTATTGGTGTTTTGAAAGATAAATATAGTCCGTATAAGATGATGCAAGTTGGAATAACATTGATGAATAGTACTCCGATAATTTCTTCATTTTTCATAAGTGTTCCATTTTAAAGTTATACTTCAAAATTCCCAATTGCTGCCCAAAAAAAAATCCCCAACCATGGGGATTAAATTTTCTATACTAGTATTTCTTCTAAAAATCGTACTTCCGTTCTACTGCAAAACGAATTAAATCGGTTTTACCATGAATATTCATTTTTTTCAAAATATTTTTACGATGGGTGTCTACCGTGCTTTTTCCGATGAACAATTGATCTGCAATTTCCTGTGAGGTCTTGCCTTCCCCGATGAGTCTAAGAATTTCTTTTTCTCTTGAACTTAGCAAAATTTCTTCTTTAGAAGTAGTGTCAAAAGAAGTAATAGCATCATCATAAAAAGTTTCTCCTTTTGCCACTTTTCGAATCGCTTCGACAAGTTTTTTTAGGGGTGAATTTTTCATGATGTACCCAGTAGCTCCAGCTAATTTCATTTGATTAACAGCTTCTGTTTGATCAAACATACTAAAGGCTATGACTTTAATATTGGGAAACTCTTTTTTTATAATTTTGGTGGCAGCTATTCCATCGCATTTAGGCATCCGAATATCCGTTATGACAACTTGAGGTTGCTTTTTTCGTACCAAGTCAACTAATACAGTTCCGTCGTTCGCTTCTCCAACAACAGTGATATCGTCTTCGTATTCTAACGATAATTTAATTCCGTCAATTAATGACTGGTGGTCTTCGGCAAGCACAATGGTTATCATACTGGTAAATCAATTATTATGTTTGTTCCTTTAGATTGTATCGAGTCAATCGTAAACGTTCCGTGCATTTGTTCTACTTTCTTTTCAATACTTTTGAGCCCAATTCCTGAGTTAGAAGAACTATTTTTAGGATTAAAGCCTATACCGTTATCCTCAATAATGATATTCAATTCGTTACTATTGAGTTGGGTTAAATAAATATTGACTTCACTTGCTTGCGCATGTTTGATGATGTTCGTACACAATTCTTGAATCATCCTAAAAAGCATGACTTCGATGGTATTCTCCAGTCGTTCGTTTAGTCCGTGTGGAATGACATTGATTTGTAACTTTTCGAGAACACTCATTTTCTCGGCCATTTTCTTGACGGCAACGACCAATCCTTCGCTACCAATAACCCCAAGATTTTTCAGATGAGCAATGTTCCGAACTTTTTGATATGCTTCTTCAATCAGCGCATCGGTTTTTTCAAACAATTGAATTTCTTTGGCATTTGAATCGGAACCATGCCGCTTTAGATTTTCAAAATTTAGCTTTAATGTGGCCAATATACTTCCTAAATTATCGTGCAACTCGTTAGCAATGCGTTGTCGCTCTTTTTCCTGACTTTCTAGCATCACATCAATTTCGTGAAGTTCTTGTTCTTTTAGAGTTGTTTCGAGCTTTTGTGTTTGAAGTTGTTTCTCTTGCTCAATTAATTTTTTCTTTTTGAAAAGGTTTTGATACCCTAAAAAAATGATGATGACTAAAATAACGAGCGATACGATTATTGTTCTATTATGCTTGATGGCGCTTTTTAAAGAAATATTTTCTTTTAAAGTTTCTTTTGTATTGTATTTTGTGTCAATTTCTTGAATGGCTATCTGCTGTTTGTTTGCATCTAACAATTCTTCATATACTTTCTTTTTCTCTAAATACTCAAATGCTTTTTTAAAATCTCCCTTCTCTTTGTAACTGTCAGAAATAAATCCGTACAATAATGATTTAAGATTCGTTGAATAATTTTTGAGTTGGATGGCGTCTGCTTTTTTATAGAATTGTATGGCCTCATCATACTTTTTTTGCTGCCGAAGTAAAGAAGCTTTGCCAATATAAACATACGAAACTAAATCATGTTCCTTCTTGGCTTCAAATACTTTCAAGGCTTTATCGTAATAAAAATTTGCCTTTTCTAAATCATGCAAATGTTCGCCGTAAGCATTGGCAATGTTTTGAAAAACTTTTGCTTCAAACAAAGTATCCTTTACTTTCTTATTTTCTGCTACGCACTGCTTGTAGTATTCAATGGCTTTTGTAGGCTCCTGTGTTATTAAGCTACTTCCAATTTCCATGTAGGTATCGCACAATATATTGGAATCCGCTTTTTTTCTTGAATAGGCTACCGCTTCCTCTAATAAGTATTTGTAGGTGTCATACGGATATCCGGAAACTCTTTTTAATTCGGCTATATCCAAATTTATAGAAGCCAATTTATCAAAGTCTTCCGTTTTTTTATATTCATCTTTTGATTTTAAATAATAATTAAGTGCTTCCGAACTATTGTTGTTGAGATAATAAGTTCTTCCGAATAAATAGTAATAATAACCTTTCTCTTTTGTATTTAGTTTTGAAGAATCAAAAGAAAACAATTTAGCTTTCCGCTGATTAAAATTTAAGTTCTCAAATTCTGATGCCAATTTGTTTAGATTCTTATTTTGTGCCGATGCAAAAACAGCAATACATAAAAATATTGCTGTAACTGAAAAAAGAATGCTATTTCTTGTTGTATTCCTCAAAATCTATCTTCCTATTAGTAATCCATTTCCTGAACGAGCCGGAGGTGATGGTACTGGTGCAACCGGAAATTGAGCAAATGCTTTTTGATAATCTGCAAAAGTGGCTACTTTAGTACCATTAGCAGTTGCAAATTTTGCAATAGCATGTCCTTTTGCCTTGTAATCTGTCAATATGGTTTCATCAGGACTACCCGAACTAGGATTAAATCCAATAGCATGATGAACAATAACATGAATTACATCCGATTTTCCGGAACTAAAAACATCTTTATCAGTTCCTTGCTGATAAAATTTTCTAATTAGAGAATGAAAACTTCTATTGGCAAAAATCGTAGCGGAATTAGCTGGACTTCCAGAAAAATCTGTATCGTCCTTAGCCGCTGTTTCTAATATTAAAAGAAACAAACAACCATTCGGATTAGAAATATCATAACAATCTAGGGTTGTAAAAAAATCCTCTTTCAACAATGTGGTTTGTACTGCCAAATCGTATTCTTTAGTTGTTGGATCAAATATTCCAAAAGATTCGTAAACATTCATATTATATTTTTTTAAGATTATATTTTTCAAAATTCGATTCAAAATTTACAAAAAAAATCCCTACAAATAGGGAATTTAATCTTTTAAAAAATTGAAAACACTACCGTTTGTTTCAAAATACGGCTATAAATCGCGACATTCCGCATAAAAAACAACAAAAAAATATTTTTAAATCGAACTTATTGTTATCAAATAACCAGTATAATAATTAGATGGATTACCTGTTTTATTGTCTTTATGTAGTGCACCAACATCTTAAAAGTTTCAAAATCAATTCGTACAGTACAAATCAAATACCGAATAGCACCATTCCAATGTAGCTTCTTGGAATTCGTATATCGGAATTCTAAAATCTAACAAACTTTCCCTACTTTTGCGCCATGGCAAAGAAAAATACCGATAAAGTGGTCTTCGATCACATCAAAGTTTTGGATGCTGGCGCTAAAGGTGTTTCTGTAGCCAAAGCTCCTGACGGAAAAGTAATCTTCATCCCGAACGTGGTTCCGGGCGATGTGGTAGACGTGCAAACGTTCAAAAAACGCAAAGCCTACTATGAAGGCAAAGCGATTCGTTTTCACGAATTTTCGGAACACCGCATCGAACCTATTTGCGAACACTTTGGCGTATGTGGAGGTTGCAAATGGCAAAATATGAACTACGCGCAGCAGTTGTTTTACAAACATAACGAAGTCAAAAACCACTTGCAACGCATTGGCAAAATTGAACTTCCGGAGTTTGAACCGATTCTAGGTTCTGAAAAACAATTCTTTTATAGAAACAAAATGGAATTCGGATTCTCCAATTCGCGTTGGCTGACCGAAAAAGAAATCGACAGCACGGAAGATTTAGGCAACCGAAATGCCTTAGGATTTCACATTCCGAAAATGTGGGATAAGATTCTAGACATCTCCAAATGCCATTTGCAAGAAGATCCTTCGAATGCCATTCGGAATGAAATCAGAGATTTTGCCAACAACCACAACTTATCGTTTTTCAACCCAAGAGCGCACGAAGGCTTGTTGCGAACGTTGATGATTCGGACTGCTTCCACGGGAGAAATCATGGTGTTGCTCCAGTTTTTTGAAAACGACAAAGCCAATAGAGAATTGCTTCTCAACCATATTTATGAGAAATTCCCGCAAATTACTTCGTTACAATATGTCATCAATAACAAACCCAACGATACAATTTACGATCAAAAAATAGAATTGTACCAAGGCCGCGATTATATTTTGGAGGAAATGGAAGGCTTGCACTTCAGCATTAACGCCAAATCGTTCTACCAAACCAATTCGGCTCAAGCCTACGAATTGTATAAAATTACGCGAGATTTTGCAGGCCTAACCGGCTCAGAAATTGTATATGATTTGTATACCGGAACCGGAACGATTGCTCAATTTGTTTCCAAAAAAGCGAAGAAAGTCATCGGTGTGGAAAGCGTTCCCGAAGCAATTCTCGACGCAAAAGAAAATGCCAAACGCAACAATATTACCAATTGCGATTTCTTCGTGGGCGATATGAAAGTGGTTTTCAATGAAAGTTTCATCGCCAAAAACGGGCATCCCGATGTGATTATTACCGATCCACCGCGAGACGGCATGCACAAGGAAGTGATTGATCAGATTCTGAAAATCGCTCCGGAAAAAATTGTTTATGTGAGTTGCAACTCGGCCACACAAGCCCGAGACTTAGCTTTATTGGATGAAAAATACAAAGTCACACGCGTGCGTCCGGTGGATATGTTTCCGCAAACGCACCATGTGGAAAATGTTGTACTTTTGGAACGACGATTTTAGATTTACGCTATACCATTTATGAAAAAACTTGTGCTTTTGTTGATTGCTTTTGCTTGGACGTCCTCGAGTTGTGAGAAGGACGACATTTGCGATGCCAATACCGTGACGACTCCTCGTTTGGTAATCGACTTTTACGATGTGACCAATCCGACAGTAAAAAAAACAGTTACTAATTTAGCGATTGTTGGAGAAGGATTAACAGAAGGCATCCTTTTCAACGGAGTGAGTCAAATTAAAGTACCCTTAAATCCGGGTGCGGATATTTCACAATACCATTTCATTCTCAACTACCAAAACACCAATACGGAGTTGATTGATGAAGATGAAATGAAATTTTCGTATACCCGAAAAAACATTTATGTGTCTAGAGCTTGCGGCTTTAAAACACTGTTTGCATTGAACGCGACCAATCCGGTAGAACAAACCGATTCCCCAACCGCTGAAGGCTTGTGGATGAAAACCATTACTGTGACCCAACCCAACATCACCAATGAAAATGAAACCCACCTTTCGATTTCTTTTTAGTCTGACTTTGGTGTTGATGGCCGCAGGAATGTTGGCACAAGCTCCGAAAAAAGAAACCCCTCCTATTAAAAAGGACACTCTTCCTGTCAAAGTGAGCCGCTTCGGTGTTCGCGTGGGTGCTGATTTGTACAAATTATCCCGCTCGTTTTACGACAAGAATTACAAAGGTTTGGAAATAGTGGGTGATTACCGACTCACGAAAAGATACTACATCGCTGGGGAACTAGGAAATGAAAACAAAACCGTTGAAGACGATCGCCTTGCTTTCAATACTAAAGGAACTTATTTCAAAGCGGGCTTTGATTACAATCTGTACGACAACTGGCTGGATATGGAGAATATGGTTTATGTGGGGATGCGCTATGGCGTGAGTTCGTTCAGTCAAACCTTAAACTCCTACTCTATTTACAATCGTTATCCTTATTTTGGTGCGGAGCCAACAATCATTGCTGGAGAAAAATTCAACGGCTTATCGGCGCAATGGATTGAAGTTGTGGCCGGTGTAAAAGCGAAAGTCATCAACAATTTCTATGTAGGTTTTAGCTTCCGAGTTAATAAATTAGTCGCCAACAAAAGACCTACCAATTTCGACAACTTGTACATTCCGGGATTCAACCGCACTTACGAAGGTACATTTGGTGCTGGTTTTAATTACTCGGTGTCTTACTTTATTCCGCTTTATAAAAAGAAAGATTTGCTTCCCGCCGTTGCTCCAAAAAAGAAAAAGTAAAACCGCGTAACGGATTACTTGATTTCTTTAATACCGCGAACAAAAAGCCATTTCATGAACAACTTTTCGCCATCTTTGGTTTTCACGGCCTGGAATTTTGGCGCCAAAATCGTACCGACTACAAAAGCTGTTGTAGGAATCCAAAATCCGTATAAGTTGGTGTATTTTCGAATCAAAAACTGCAACCCTATAAACAATACTCCAAAAGAGATGAGTTGATAGGTAAACGAACGCAATTGTAATTTAGTCATGTGAAGGTAAATTATCGTTAGTCATTGGGGTATTAAATTTAGTGCGCTTGCTGCCTTCATACATTTCGTATTTCACCAAACGCGCTTCCAAACTACCATTAAACAATTTGATTTTTCGCGAAGGTTTCAAACCAACAAACTTCAAAGCTTCCAGATTCGCCGTGATAAACCATGCATTCGTTCCAGGGTAATTTTGTTTTAACGTATCGCCAATTTCTCGGTAAAAACGTTCCATTTCAATATCCAAACGCTCGCCGTATGGTGGGTTAAAAACCATGTGCAGTGGTCCTTTAGTTTCCTTTTCGGTATCGAAAAAGTTTTGTTCTTTAATGGTGACGTATTCTTCTAGATTGGCATTTTTGATATTTTCTTTCGCTTTCAAAACGGCACTAGGCGCTTTGTCATACCCTTTGATGGTGTAATGAAATTCACGCACTCTTTTCAACAACGCATCCATAATCGTATCGAACAAATCATTGTCCCAATCGTTCCATTTTTCAAAAGCGAATTCTTTTCGATTGATGTTGGCTGGAATATTACAGGCAATCATTGCTGCTTCCGCCAAAATAGTTCCGCTACCACACATCGGATCTAGAAAATCACCTTGACCTTCCCAGCCCGAAAGTAAAATCATCCCTGCCGCCAACACTTCATTAATGGGGGCAATATTCGTTGCTGTTTTATACCCACGCTGGTGCAGGGAAACGCCAGAAGTATCCAAAGCCACGGAAACTTGATCTTTGTCAATGTGAATGTTAATTCGTAAATCGGGATAGTCTTTTTCTACGCTTGGACGTTGTCCGGTTTTATTTCGGAATTGATCCACAATGGCATCTTTACTTTTCTGAGACACAAATTGAGAGTGCTTGAAATAATCCGAATGCACGGTCGTGTCAATAACAAACGTCTGATTCGAATTCATATACTGCGACCAATTGATTCCAGAAATGCCTTTATACAAAGCCTCTTCATTGTTCGCTCGAAAATAATAAATGGGTTTTAAAATCTTCAATGCCGTGCGCAACGACAAATTTGCTTTGTACATAAACCCTTTATCGCCTTTAAAACTCACCATTCGAATGCCTGGCTCCACGTCTTGCGCACCCAGCAATTGCAACTCTTTGGCCAGTATTTCCTCAAAACCAAAAAAGGTTTTGGCTATCATTTTAAAATTATTTTCCATTGTATAATCAAGTATTCGGTGCAAAAATACACTAAATTTGCACGTTCAGAATTCAATGTATCAGAATAAATGTCAAATTCTCAAAATCCAAAATCCAACAACCTAAATTCCAATTCAGAAAACTGGTTTGTTTCTTGGTTCGATTCCCCGTATTATCACGTACTTTACAAAGAACGGAATTATCGAGAAGCCCAAATTTTCATGGACAATCTCACGCAATACCTCAACTTGCCCGAGCACGCGAAAGTATTGGATTTGGCTTGTGGCAAAGGGCGTCATGCCATTTATTTGAATCAACTCGGATTTGATGTGCTTGGCGTAGATTTATCCGAAAACAGCATCGCCATAGCCAACAAAAATGCCAACGACAAATTGCATTTTGAAGTCCACGACATGCGCCTTCCTTTTGAACAAAAATTCGACGCCATATTCAACCTCTTCACCAGTTTCGGCTATTTTGAAAACGATGCCGATCACCTTCAAACTTTAAAAGCCATTCACGATAGTTTGTCAGATTACGGTTTTGGGGTCATCGATTTCATGAACTCAACCAACGTCATCAACAATCTCGTTCCCGAAGAAACCAAAACGGTAGACCACATCGATTTTCACATCAAGCGTTTTCATATTGACGGCTACATTTACAAAGAAATCGATTTTGAAGATCAAGGCGAAAAATTCCATTTTGTCGAAAAAGTACGTGCCTTTACCTTGGCAGACTTTCAAGAGTTAATGACCGAAGCCGGTATTTATTTGCTGGATATTTTCGGCGATTACAAACTCAAGAAATTCCATAAAACCGATAGCGAACGTCTCATCATGATTTTCAAATAATGCGTTACCTTTTACCCTTACTTTCCGTTTTACTGGGGTATGGCATCGCCTTATTTCTCCAGCCCAACAACAAAAAAAACCTCAAATTGCTCTTGGCCTTTAGCGGATCGTTTTTATTGTCGCTAACCGTCGTGCATTTGCTTCCCGAAATTTACGAAAACCAAAGTCCTAGCATCGGCATCTTTATCATGCTGGGGATTCTGTTTCAAATTGTCCTCGAGTTTTTCTCCAAAGGCGCCGAACACGGCCACGTTCATGGCCACGATACCCTAACGCAAATTCCTTGGTTGTTGTTTTTTAGTTTGTGTTTGCACGCTTTGCTAGAGGGACTACCCGTAAACCATCACCCCGAACTAGCACTCGGAATCGCCATCCACCATTTGCCCATCGCTATTATACTGACAACATTTTTCATCAAAGGCCAACTCCAGAAAAAAGCCATTTTTAGCTTCATGATTACCTTTGCGTTGATGACCCCACTCGGAACATTTTTAGCGAACGACTTGCCGTTTTTGCAGCAGTATTACGCTCAAATCACAGCGATTGTCATCGGGATCCTATTCCACATTTCTTCCACTATTATCTTTGAAAGTAGCGAAGGTCACAAATTCAACATCGCTAAAATCTCGATGATTGTTTTGGGTATAGCACTCGCCTACTTCATTTAATTTGGAGCGTGCCCACAAGGGTCAGGCTATCCGCAGTACGCGGTACTTGCTCCTATCCTTCACGCAAACTCCAGCTAAATTCCCAACCTCCTTTTCCAATCAAAAACCGCTACACCTTTGCGCCTTTACGAGAAAAATTTACTATTTTTGAACGTCTTATACTCTAAAAATTTTACAATCTAAATCGCAAAGATGTCCTTTATAAAAACCACCGAACAATCTTCACCATACGAACATCTCGAAAAAATGTCGGTGCACGAATTGCTCAGCAACATCAATCAAGAAGACCAAACCGTGCCTCATGCCGTAGCCAAAGTAATTCCGCAAATAGAAGTGCTGGTTACTGAAATTGTCTCCAAAATGAAATTGGGCGGGCGCTTGTTCTACATTGGTGCTGGAACTTCAGGGCGTTTGGGCATTGTAGATGCATCGGAATGTCCGCCAACTTTTGGTGTGCCTTTCGATTTGGTTAACGGAATCATCGCTGGTGGCGACAAAGCCATCCGCCGTGCCGTAGAAAATGCCGAAGACAATGCCACACAAGCTTGGTTGGATTTGCAAGAACACCACATCAATAGCACTGATGTCGTCATCGGAATCGCCGCTTCAGGAACTACGCCTTACGTTATTGGCGGATTGGAACAATGCAACGAGCAAGGCATTAGCACGGGTTGCATTACCTGCAATGTGGGAAGTCCGCTAGCGCACACCGCACAATTCCCAATCGAAGTTGTAGTTGGTCCTGAATTCGTTACGGGCAGCTCGCGCATGAAAGCCGGAACGGCCCAGAAATTAGTGCTGAACATGATTTCGACCGCCACGATGATCCAATTAGGAAAAGTGAAAGGCAACAAAATGGTCGACATGCAATTGAGCAACAACAAACTCGTAGACCGCGGGGTGAAAATGATTATGGGAGAAATTCCGGTGAGTTATGAAGTTGCCTCCGAATTATTACAAAAATTTGGAAGCGTGCGCAAAGCCGTTGATGGCTATACTTTAGAATCGTAATGTATTGGTTTTATGGCCTACTAGGTAGTATTCCAATACTATTCCTGATTAGTTTTTATTGGTTGCGTCGATGGAAATGGTTTTACCGGTATGCTTTTGGAAATGGATTCCTATTTTGTAGTTATTCTTATTTAATTTTATATTCAGCCATTGGCTTTTTTGAACAAGATCCATGGCAACTAAAAAAGTTGTTTTTATTCTTGTCGCTTTTGTTCTTTCATGCCCTAGCAAGTTTTATCTTTGCAGGGTATTATCACTATAAAATCAGAAAAAATGAGTCTTAATCGAGAAGTTCTGAGTCGAGGAATAAAATATTTAGCGTGGGCTTTGCCTCTAATGTTTGTAGGTCCAACCGTGATTTACAACGCCTTCATCAACAAAAATAACGGCTGGCATTATCTGGTTTTAGCCTTGGGTATTGTCTTTTGCTTTGGTGCCGTATACTTGCTGTTCAAAGGAGTTAAAACCGTGGTCGATAGCCTCTTCGAGAACTAATGGAAGACCTCATTCACTTGCACAAAACTTTTGAAAAAGTTACTCTAGTAGCTCAAAAAATCAATAACCGCGAATTTGAAGGGTGCCTTTTTAAAAACTGCGATTTCTCCAACAGCGATTTTGGGTACAACACTTTTTCGGATTGCGAGTTTATAGATTGTAATTTGTCGGTGTTGCAACTGGGAAATTCGAGTTTGCAATCGGTGTTGTTTAAAAACTGTAAAGTTATGGGCGTTCAATTTCAAAGCTGCACCGACTTTCTATTTCAAGTCACTTTTGAAGATTGTGTGTTGGATTATGCTTCGTTTTCGCACAAAAAAATGCCGAAAACGAAATTCAGTTCTTGCGCTATGAAAGAAGTAAATTTTGTGGGAACGAATCTAACGAATGCCGTTTTTGAAAACTGCAATTTGGAGAATGCGATTTTTAACGAGACCCTATTGGCAGGCGCCGATTTCAGAACCGCTTACAACTATAAAATTGATCCTGAATTTAATCCGATGAAAAAAGCGAAATTTTCTTCGGTAGGTATTCTAGGACTTTTAGACAAATACGATATTAAAATTGAGTAATTTTAAAATCATTACACCATGAAGGCAACGTATCTTGAAAGCGTCCGAAAACAATTCCTTTATTACAAGACTTTAGGGGAAAAGGCGATGGCGCAACTCGAACCAGAGCAACTTTTTGTTTCGGTTAATGAAGACACTAACAGTATGGCAACGATTGTCAAACATTTGGCGGGCAATATGGTATCGCGCTGGACGGATTTTTTAACCACCGACGGCGAGAAAGAATGGCGAAATCGTGATGCCGAATTTGAAAACGATTTGACGACCAAAGAAGCAGTTTTGGATTTATGGAACCAAGGTTGGGAATGCTTTCTGACGGCACTCAACGGATTGCAACCCGACCAACTTGACACTATCATTTACATTCGGAATGAAGGCCATACGGTTTTAGAAGCGATTAACCGACAGTTAGCACATTACCCCTACCATAGGCAAATGGTTTTTTATGCCAAACAGTTGAAGAAGAGTTCTTGGGATAGTTTATCGATTCCCAGAAATGCCTCTCAAAACTACAATGCCAATAAGTTTGCCCAAGACAAAAGCATTAAGAATTTTACCGATGATGAACTAAAACGACTACAATAACTAGCCCCGACGAAATAACCCTTTCAGAGTTCAAAACTCTGAAAGGGTTAAGAAAAAGGGAATAGCTCCTAAAAAATACACCTAAATGAAACACCTTATAAAACTACTG
>Ga0208888_100822_pt1 | contig 12621 bp, 10 predicted proteins | sample LakWasM115_HOW13_2_FD_183929 | JGI IMG/M metagenome (GOLD analysis project Ga0208888, IMG submission 183929) | Freshwater sediment methanotrophic microbial communities from Lake Washington under simulated oxygen tension - Sediment Metagenome... | ecosystem: Environmental > Aquatic > Freshwater >...
CCGGTCTTCAGGTTGCTGGCGTTGCTGGCGCTGTAGTAAACCCCGCGGCCATTGACGGCGGCGTGCCACAGGTCGTCGATGGTGGTCTGGGTGTTGTTGGTGGGCTTGGGCCAGCCGCAGCTGCCCGAGGTCTGCCAGCTGCAGATGCCGTTGCTGGCGTTGCTGGTGCTGGCGGTGGTGCCCACGCTCACGTCGTAGTAGTCGCCTGATGTCAGCGAGGTGTAGCCCTCCTGGAACAGCATGTAGCCCGAAGCCCCCAGCCCCAGGGTGGAGGTGTACATGCGCTGCTGACCATCGGCCACGCTGTTGCTGGCCACGTCGACGCCGCTGGCACTCAGGGTGTTGCTGTAGGCCGAGGCGCGCAGGTCGGTGGTGTAGTAGTAGTAAGCCACATCGGCCAGGGTGTTGGCGGTGGCGTTGGGGTCGAGGTAGGGGCGGGCGGCGCTGCCGTCCTGGTCGCCGATGGCGGTGCTGCCATCGATGCGGGTGGGGGTGGCGGACTCGTTCCAGTAGCCATCGGTCGAGAGGATGGTGTAGTTGCGCTGGCAGGCGTACTGCATCGGGTCGGTGGCGCTCACGTTGTTGATGCTGCTGAGCTTGCCGGCGTAGTAGCGCCCCGCCTTGCTCAACGCTGTGCGCAGCGGCGTGCTGCTGTTGGGCGTGGCCTTGGTGAACTTGCTGAACCATGCCGCCTTCTGCCCGCTGCTGCCGGCGGTGAGATCGGCAATGTTCAGAAAATCAGAGCCGGTGTTGTTGTTGATGCTCATGTAGCCCAGGCGGTAGCTGGTGCCCAGGGTGCTGAAGGCCTGGGTGGCGGCGGTCTTCATCATCTGCATGCGCGTGTGGTAGTAGGCCCACCAGTTGGCGTAGTTGGTCATCTCCTCGGCATAGGTGCAGGTGGTGCTGGCGCAGTCGGTGCGCGTGGCCGCCTTGGCTGAGGTGCCGGGGTAGCTGTACGAGGTGGTGCCCGAGACGATGCTGGTGAGGATATTGGAGCCCGGCACGGTGACCGTGCTGGTGCCTGACTTGTAGCTCAGCGTGGGGTAGCGCAGCTGCGTGTAGGTTTTGCCACCGGTCGGGGCGGTATTGACATAGGTGACTTGGCAGTCGCTGAGAGCGGTGTCCGAGCACCATCGCACATACGCCGGGTAGGGGTAGGTCGTCGTGGCAGCGCTGAGGGTGCTGCAGGTGGCTTGGTGCACATCGCTGCAATATTCGCCCGCCACGAAGGTGTAGAAATAGGCATTGCCCACCAGGTTGCTGGTCGAGGTGCTTTGCACACCAAAGCCATCGTCGGGCACCTTGGTCCAGGCGCTGGTGTTGCTCGAGCTCATGCTGGGGTAGCTGCTGCCGTCGTAATACACCGGCGGGCTGTAGGTGACCGCGGCGCTGTAATACAGGCCGTTGTAGCGGCTGTTGCGGAACAGGGCCGCCGTGTTGGTGCTGGCCCAGTCGGGCAGGTAGGTGTCGCTCATGCTGCCCGAGTCATCGAGCACGAACAGGATGTTGGGTTTGACCTGGCCGGGGCTGGCGGTCTCCAGGGGGCTGCTGGCGAGGTCAGTGACCGTGGCCTGGCTCAGGGGCGAGAGGGCCGCGACCAGCAGAAGGGTCAGGGCATGGCGGGCGCTGCGCATGGGGTGCTTCCGGGTTGAGGGCGATGTCGAATGAGGGGGCGAAAGACCGGGGCCTAAAGCGCCACGACGACCTGCACCAGGCTTTGGGTGCCGCGTGGCCCGCTGACCCGCACCGTGATGCGGTAGTACACCTGGCTGCCGTTCTGGCCGGTTCCGCCACTGCTCTTGAGGTTGATCTTTTGCGAGTCGCAGCTGCTGCCGCCCGAACAGGTGCCTGAGTTGGCATTGGGCGACTGGGTGCAGTCCACACTGGTCGAGCTGGCATCGCCGGCGGCACTGCACAGGCGCTGGATCACATAGGCCGCGGTGTTGCCAGCGCTGTCGGTGCTGAGCTTGAGCGATTGGCTGTCCAGCGTGGCGCTCCAGAAGTCGGCCCAGCTCTGGCTGCTGCCGGGGTCTTGCCGTGTGGCCAGGTAGCCGTAGGCAGTCTGGTCACAGGCCAGTACGGTGCTGCCGACCGAGGTGGCGCACGCGCCGGCCGTGCTGCTGGTGCTTTGGCCGTTGTTGTTCTCCAGCCAGGCGATGGCGGCCTCCACGCCTTCGTCGGCCGAGTGGGTGGCGGCCTGCTGAAAGGCCAGGTTGCCCGCGATCTGGTTGGAGGTGTAGACCGACCGCGTGAGTGCCAGCGCGCCCAGGGTGAGCGCCACCAGCACGATCAGCGCCATGATCAGGGCTACGCCGCGCGGTGGGCGGGCAGGATGGGGAGTGCGCCTCAGCATCCGGTGGTACCGCCCTGGTAGTTGATCTGCGAGCCCGACCAAATCATGTCGCGCAGCGGGACCAAGGTGCTTGCCAGGCGGTAGCGGTAAGCCGTCCAGTCGGTCAAGCCGCTGAGCACGATGGGCGCAGCGCTGGGGTTGGTGGGGGCCGTGGAGCTGACCGTGCTGCCGTCCCACACCGGGGCGCTGCTGGTGGGCAGGGCCTTGTCGTATTGGGGGCTGCGCGCCACCACGGCCATGCGCAGGGTGAGCACACGCGACCAGGCGCAGTACAGGTTCAGGCCGCTGGTGTCGGCACTGCTGCCCGGGGTGGTCTGGTCGTAGGTGTCGAGCGTGCCGTCCATCAGCGCGGTGCTGGTGTCGCGCCCGTACTGGGCCCGCAGGGCCACGATGTTGCTGCCCACGGGCACCCACACCGTGCTGTCCAGTGTGCTGGTGTAGCTGCTGCTGCCGCAGTTGTAGCGCAGGTAGTCGCACTGGGTGAGGTTGCCATTGCGCACGGCATAGGCATGCAGTGACAGCGTCTTGCCCAGGTTGAAGACCAGGCTGCCCGCGCCCAGCCCCACCGTGTTGTTGGCCACCGTCAGCTTGGCCGTGCTGTTGTCGATCACGCTGACCTGGTTGAGCGGCAGGGTGCAGGGGCTGGGGCGGGTGCTGTTTTGCGCGACCACGTAGTCGCCGACGGCGAAGCTGCCTGGTGAGGTGACCTGGTAGGTACCCGCCACCGAGGTGGCGATCAGGGCATCGCCTTCGGAGGATCCGTTGTTGGTGGTGGTGATCACCAGCAGGGTGTCGGTGTTGCTGTCGCCGGCTGGCACCAGGCTGGTCGCCGGGTTGATGGTGGTCGGGCTCAGGGGCAGGCTGACCGAGGCATTGTCCTGGCTGGTGGTGTAGCTCAGGCTGCAGCCCAGGATGGCGAAGGCGTTGACCCCGAAGGCCGAGCTGCGCACGTCCCGCTCCAGGCCGTACAGCGCCACCGTGGCGTTGACCAGGGCGTCGTTGCCACCCGCTGTGGTGCGGCGGGCCGTGTCAGAGTCCAGCATCAGGCGCATCATCACGATCACGGCCGCCAGGCCGATGAGGATGCCGACCATCACCTCGATGAGGCCGAAACCTTGCTGGCGCGTCATTCCGACCCGGTTGATATGCAAAGAAGCCTTCATTTCAATTGCACCAGCGTCACCAATTGGTGGGATTGGGTGTCGGCCGGGGCGCGCCAATACACGGTGATGGTGGCCTGGCTGCGTGCGGTGCCGCTGCTGCCGCCACCTGCCAGCGTGCTGAAGCTGATGGTGGGCAAGGTGCTGTTGGCCGACGAGACGCCGGGCAGGCCGCTGGCCTGCACCTGCGCCAGCCACAGCAGGTAGGCGCTGCCGCTGGGGCTGGCAAACTGGGTCTGCAGCGTGCTGGCCGTGCGGTTGCTGGCCCACATCTGACTGGCTGCCGAGTTGGCCAGCAGGCTGGCCATGCTGCGGTATTCGGCCTGGCTGGCCTGCTGCACTGCCCCGGCCTGCATGCCCACCAGCCCGAGCAGGCCGACCGAGAACAGCAGCACGGCCACCAGCGATTCGATCAGCGCCGATCCCTGTGCCTTGGCGGGCGCAGAGCGGGGCAGGGCGGGCCGGGGCGGCCGATGTTCAGCAGGCGCGTGCACGGTCGGCGGCCTGGGTGCTGCTCAGGCTGGGGTCGCACAGGCGGATCTGCCCGCCGGGGCTGACCACCAGGTTCAGGCAGCGCGTGTCGCCCGCAGCGGCAATGCAGGTACCGCTGGGGGCCGTGATCTGAAACGTCACGTTGGCGCTGACCGTGGTGGTCGGGTTGGTGGTGGCCGTGAGGCGACCCAGGCTGTCAAAGGCCAAGGTGCTTTGGCTGGCGGTGATCAACGCGTTGCTCAAGGAGCTGCTGCCGGCGCTGCGTTGCAGCAGGAAAGGGCTGGTGCTGTCGCTGATGGCGCTGGCGCAGTGCGAGGCCGGGCTCACGCTGCTGCCCAGGTTGCTCACCCATTGGGTGCCGGTGGTGACCAGGGTGCAGTTGTCGGTCAGGTCGCTGGTGATCTGCAGTCGCACGGCGGTGTTGCGGCGCACGGCCTCGGCACGGGCCATCTGCAGCCCGCTTTGCAGGCTCTCGGCCTGGCTGCGCACCTGGGCGTTGCGCAACCAGGTCGAAAAGGCCGGGATCACCATCAACAGGCTGATGCCCAGAATGGCCAGGGCGACCATCAGCTCGATCAGCGTCACGCCCCTTGCCCACCGTGGCCTGCGGCCTGGCCCCATCAGCAACGCCCTCCCTTTGCCGTGACCCAGCAGGTGGTGGAGGTGGTCCAGCCCGTGGGGACAGAGGTTGTGGCCCGGTTGCCGCTCTGGTCAATGGTGAAGGTGAACCCGGCCATGTTGGTGCCGGCGCTGCCGGTGGCACTCAATACGTAGGTCGAGCTGGTACAGGTGCTGAAGGCATAGCTGAAATAGCTGCTGCTGGCCATGCCGCTGGTGCTGCAGGCACTGGTGTTGGGCGCGTAGTAGCTGCGGCTGTCCTGAAACAGCTGCTCCATCGCCACCTGCTTGGCCGCCAGCGCGGCGGTCGCTTCAGGGATGCGCGAACGCTGGATGTAATAAACATAGGCCGGCAGGGCAATGGCCGACAGGATGGCCACCACGGCCACGGTGATCATCAGCTCGATCAGTGTGAAGCCCTGGAGGCGGCGTGACGACAGCGAAAAAAGCGAGCGACGGGGCATGGGCAGGCCAGTTGAGACAGCAAGCAAAAACGTCCTGCTGGCCGCGATTACAAGCGCTTCTGAGCCCCCGCATCGTCATGTATTCGGGTCGATACCTGGTTTTACGAAGCGTTTGTTGTGCGTTGCCGCAGCTTTACGAGCCGATGTAGTGCAAGCCCCCGCAGCCAAACCCATCCGCCAGGCGCATGGCCGCTGCTGTGGAGCCCATGAGCCTCGGCCGACCCTGTTCTGCCCCTATAATCCCGCCTGCCGCGGGTGTAGTTCAATGGTAGAACGGCAGCTTCCCAAGCTTCATACGAGGGTTCGATTCCCTTCACCCGCTCCATTTCTGGTTTTCATAAGCCGTCATATCCAGTCAATACCCCAAAAAAATCAAGCACTTAGCCAATAATTGGCCGTCAAGTGCAGTCATGAGCCACCATTGCAGCGCTCATGAATTGAGGGAAAAACCTGGGGGGAACAGAGCGCAAACTGCGCTTTCCCTAAAATTTGTTCCCCCCCATGCTGACTGAAATCACCTGCAAAGCAGCATCCGGCCCCGACGACAAGTCCCGCGTCCGCTTGACAGACGCTGGCGGCCTCTAACTTGAAGTTACCCCAAAGGCCCAAAGCGCTGGCTCTGGAAGTACCACAAGGCAGTGATCCCATGCCGCGCCGAAAGATCGAAAAGGCAACCGCACGGGTCGATTCGCACGTTGATGAGGGGCCAAGTACATCAGTCGATCGGTATTCATCGCATGCGCCGGGCTGGCGCAGCAGCTACGGGTGGTTCAGCACCCGTTCCAGCGGAACGTATCTTTGCAACAACAAGGGTTGCCGGATGGGAGCGGCGACAACGGGAGTGCTCCGGGTATGCGAGGCCGCGATGTCGCCCTCTACCCCATCTAATGGGGGGAGCCCTGTGTCGGCGCGTCGGCTGCGCAAGCCTTCCAGTGATGGTGCGAACGGGCTTTCATTTTCTGTTCTTTGCAGTCAACGCCCGTTTACCATTCATCTTGAGCAGAGTGAAGGATGAGAATGCGGTGAAAGTGGGCCGTATCAATACTGGTCGGGGCGCCTCCAGGGGGCAAGGGTCAAATGGCTGCAGCGACGCGCAGAGCCAATTCAGTTCGGTTCGACACACCCGCTTTGCGGAACACCGCATAGATGTGGTTGCGTATCGTGTTGGGACTTGAACCGAGCTTCCGTGCGATTTGCTTGTTGCTCAGTCCGCTGGCGATCAGTTTGAGAATGGCTATTTCTCTGGCAGTGAACAAGTACCAGTGGAATCCGGCATTGGCACGTGTGAGCGAAGCGGAGGAGCCTGCACCAAGCGCTTCGTAGAGCTGCACCGCTTTTTGCGCCAAATTGACCACTAGATGCTTGGCTCGGTCGCTCCCGTCCCATCGGCTCGTGGAACTGATGACGGCGAACAGCAGACGAGTCGCATCCAGCGGCACCGCGTGGATGGCGAAACGGCGACCCAGCACAGGTTCTTGGAGCAACAGGCGCCTGCCGACGCAGGTGCATCTGCCAAGGTCGATTTGGGTGGGGGCTTGGACGGCAGACCAGATGGCGATCAGTGACGCGCCATAGCTTTGAAGTGTCTCCGGCTCTTCATGGAGTTCTCCGTCGAGATACAGGATTTCTTGGATCTGCACGGCGGTCCCGTCCAGGCTCGATATGCCGACGGCGGTGCAGTCAATGTTCAAGTCCCGAAAACCCGGTATCTGCATGAATGTCCACAATGACTGCCAGTTCAGGTCGGTTCCATTCATTTGCGGCTTCCCTGCAGCGTTTCGCTTGCTGTTTCGTCCCATGTGACGCAGAAATCATAGAGGCTTGGCGCGAGTTTCGCGTAGCGCTCAGCAGACGACCAGCGGGTAAGGACTCCTGTTGTGGGGAGCGTTTGGAAAATGTTGTCTGTAGTCTTTCTCGACCCGGCCCGTCTGCGATGAGGCTTGAGAATTAAGCGAAGCGTTTGTTCTTGTAGCTGATGGTGCGTTGCCATTCGTCCATGTTGCCCACGCGCTGGATGCTGGCCCACGTTCCCTTGTAGTAGGGAATGACATTGCGATCCACCCATGGGGTGACGAGGTCGCCGTGCACACCCTTCACGTAGCCGAACAGCATGAAGGTTTGTCCCGGCTTCAGTGCCTTCATCGGATACGCCATGGCATAGGTACTTCCGTGGTCGTTCCATATCTCGATCACGTCACCCGGCGATACGCCGAGCTGCTTGGAATCTTTCGGGTTCATCTCCAGGTAAGCCAGCGGGATGCGGTCACGGACCAAGCTGTTGTACTGGTCGTGGTAGGCGGTCTGCCAGACTTCGTTGGACCGGCCTGCATTGATCCAGAACTTGTGCTTGGCCTTCTGTGCTGCCACCGGCTGGGGCAGTCCGTTCCATGGGGCCGGCTTGAATTCCGCACGGCCATCCCGCGTATCGAACTTGTAGTCGGCGTAGAGTATCTCCGTGCCGTGCAGCTTGCCGTCCTTGAATTCCCGGATCGGCAGTTGTACACCGTTGTTGCCAGCTTTGCGCAGCAATTCATACGTAGCCAGATAGCCAGTGTCGCCACCTTGGCTGTCGATCGGCGGAGCGCCCGGGCGGCCCGCGCGGCGAAAGCCGTCGTTGAACGCATCTTCCTCGGTCTTCCAATCGAAGCCCTCGAAACGCCGGGCCATGTCGGCCTTGCCGTCCTTCAGGTACAGGGCTTTGAGCGTGTTGGCGATGTCGGCCGCGATCAGACAGTCGGGTTTGGCCGCACCGGGTGGGTCCATGAAGCGCTCCGACAGCCGCAGACGGCGTTCGCCGTTCATCGACGTGAGGTTCATCTCGCCAGGATGGGCGGCCGGAAGCATCAGATGGGATTCCTCGGCAATGGTGGTCGGGTAGAGATTCATCGCCGCGACGAACAGCCCGCCCTTGTTCTTGCAGGCGTCGTAGATCACCTCGATGAGCTGCTCGGTGCTCGCGCCCCTGGCGCGGGCGACGGCTTCGTTGACGATGTTGGCACGCCGGTGCAGCACCAGGCGGTGTTGCTCGGCATTGAGCGTCGTCTGGAAAGGGTTGGTGCCCCACAGCGTGTACATCAGCCCGCGGCCCTGGATCACCTCCTGGTCGATGTAGATCTTCTTGTCCCCAGGGTATGGCGGCCGTGTGTAGCCTTCCTGGTGCCCGCCCATGCGGCATACCCCGGTGCCGCGCCGGCCGACGTTGTGCGTCGCCAGGACCAAGCTCACCAGCGCGCTCTGGATGACGTAGTTGTCGTTGCCCCAGATGATGCCCTTCTCGTACGGGTGGAAGGTGCGCGGCCGGTGGCCGCTGGCCTTGGGCTTGTAGGCCCACTCGGCAGCCTGGCGGATGCTGGCCACTGGCAGGCCCGTCGCCTTGGCTCCGTCCTCCAGTGACATGCGATTGAGCTTCATCGCTTCATCGAAGTTTTTCGTGTGCTTGCCGATGAAGTCCTTGTCATGCCATCCCTGGTCGACGACGTAGGTCAACAGCGTGTTGAACAGGGCCGTGTCCGAGCCCGGTTCGATGTCCAGGTGCAGCACGTTGTCCTTGCCCGCGATCTGCTCGCAGATGCCGACCGTGGCGGAACGGCGGGGGTCGACGACGATGACCCTCGCCGCGGCGACGCTATCGCCAGGAAACCACTTCTTCTTTTTGTCGACGGTGCCGCCGCTCAGGTTGGGCATCCAGTGGTTGAGGAAGTAGTTCGACTGCGTCTCGTAGGGGTTGCAGCCCGTGGCGATGATGCAGTCGGCCAACTGCGCATCCTCGTAGCTGTTGTTCAGTTCACCCACGCCCATCTCGCGTGTCGCGTGGCATTCGGAGTTGTAGGCCGGGCGGTTGTGGATGCGCACCATGGGTGTCTGGATGGCGCTGAACATCAGCTTGCCCGTGGCCCAGGTGTTCTCGAATCCGCCTCCGGCGCCGCCATGGTCGAAGCAATCGAATAACACGCCATTGGGCCCATCGTTGTCGAGGATCTTCTTCGTGAGCCCGGCATAGATCGCCAGCGCCTGGGTCCAGCTCGTGTCCAGCCACTGGTCGCCGCGGAACATGCGCGGGCTCTTCAGGCGCTCGCGGCCGATGCCGTCGCTGGTGTACATGTACGAGGCCATCTTGCCGCCGCGCGTGGACGACAGCCCGGAATTTACCGTGCACGCTTTGTCCGGCATGATCATGATGTTCCAGCGCTTGCCGCCCGGGTCCGTGATCGTGTTGGTCATGGCCTTGGTCATCGTGATAGCCATCGGCGGTACCTGCCGGGTGAAGTCGATGCCCAGCGCGTTCTGGTTCGCGGGCCGGCCTCCCTCGGTGTTCGCATCCCACTTGTAGACGTGGTAGCCGCAGCCCACGATGCAGAAGTGGCAGGTCATGTTGGTGCGTTGTGCGCCCTGGGGCGGCAGCGCGATGCGGTCCTTCATCGTGGTGCTCATACCGCACTCCTTACAGGACGTTGGCCTGGCGGCCGTAGATCAACCCATCGACCCCGACCGCACGAACGGCGTCCGTCCTGGCGTCGTATTCGAGAAGCACGCGCGGCAAATCCTCGGTCGCCTGCCCGCAGACCATCTGGCCGGCGTGTTCGGCGTCGAACATCGAAAAATGGCAGCCGCACTTGAAGACCTTGGACGCCGTGTCGTACTGGAAGGGGCAACCCATGTGCGTGCACAGGATGCTGTAGGCGACGATGTCCTGGTTCGGACCGACGCCGCCCGGCACGGAAGCGCCCATCCGGATGGCGACACACGGTGCACTCGCGTCAGGGTAGGTGAAGCTCACCGCCCGGTTGACCGGCATGTCTGCGGCCTTGCCTACGCCCTGCTTTGGATAGTTGAGCGTGATGGCCGTGCCGCCCGCCGCGCTGGCCGCTTGCGCCTGGCCGGATACGAGGGTCGCGCCCACCGTTCCTACTGCTGCGGCCGCATGTCCACTGGATCTCAGGAAGATGCGCCGGCTCAGCTTCAAATCATCCATACGGACTTCCTCATTGTTTTCAAGAATCAGCGTGGGCAACGGTGGCGCCGGCGGTGACGAAGCGCCACGTCGCCCATGCGTGGGGATGGAAACGGGTTGCGCGTCGGCCGCTCAACAACACCCGCTCTCGGGATCACAAGCGGACGCGGATGACCGTGAACCCATGAACGGTGCGAGGCCCTTGGTGACCTTCGGGTCACGCAGTGCCGGCGTGTGGCAGTCGAAAGGCAGCGCCTGCTCCAGCAACGGTTCGCTGGCGCTTCTGAGCCCCGTCAGTTGCCCCTGATAAGGAGCACGCATCAACAGGTCGTAGGTCTTTGCGCAGACGGCCACGCGCTCACCTCGGTGGTAGACATGGCCGTCGTCGTCCCGGACTTCGCTCCAGGGGCCTGCGTAGATGACGGCCTGGCCCAGTTCCAGACAGGGACCTTGTTTGCCCCGGTAGGCCTCGACAATGGACATGCGCACGTCCACGTCGCCGATGCGGTCGATGGCGAGAGGGTTCTCCGCGGCAGACCAGTGCATGCGCAGGCCATGGAAGCCCGCGCGCTCGAACGCCCGCAGCACGTCCCGTTCGGTCGGCAAGCGCAGGGCCGGGCCCGGTGGCGCGGATTTCACGGGCTGGGCATCCGTGGGCTCATCGGCCACGAGCATCACGCTCAGCACGCACCCTTCGCGCTGCACGGCACGGAAGGCCTCCGCCAGCACCAGGACCTCGGCGTCCGCGCCAACACGGTTGAGGATGAAGTCCATGACCACGACGCCGGCCCATCCGTCAGCAACGGCTGGCGAGTCCTGGAAGCGGTGCAGCAGCTTGTCTTCGAACGCCAGATAGCTGTCGATGTCGCGCAGCGTGATGCTCTTCAAGGCGGCCTCGACACCCGTTGTATCGCGCCGCAGGTCGGCCAGCGCCAGCAGCCTGACCGTTCGTGCGTCTTCGCCCGCCATGGCCTTGCTGCGTCGCAGCCGCCGTGGGTCGTTGTCGGCGAAAACCACGTCACGGCTGATCTGGTCGCTGCAGGAGGACAAGAGGTCCGAATAGCCCGCGCCCCACCACAGCATGCTGCTCGAACTGCCCATGGGGGTGGTTGCAGAGAACCGCTCGCGCAGTACCGCGGCGATACCAGAAAGTTCCCGCTGCCAAGGCGTCAGGCGGGCGATGGGGGGCTCAAGCAAGTTCATGGTCGGCGGTCACGACGGCCATGGGATTGCCATCGAAATTCTGGTAAGTCACCTCTGCCGGGAACTCCGACTGGAAATGCTCAAGGTATCGCTGCAGCGGATGTGAAGAGCCGACGAATCGATCCTGGCAGACCTTCACCGTGGCCATGGAGATGTCCACGAATTCCAGCCCTCGCTGCAGCAGCAGGTGCAGCCAGTCGCGTTCAAAGCGCCAGACATGGGCAGCGATGGCGATGTTCGTTCTGGCGAAAGTGAGGTAGCTGCGTTGCCGGATGTCGATGGCCTTGAGGTTCACTTGTTGCAGGCTGTTGTAGAAGACGACCCTCCGCGGTCGCGTGACCTCGCACATCATTCGCCAGAGGTCTTGCATGGAGGGGGCCACACGATCGCATGCCACCAGGTTGACATGCGAGCCGCAGGGAACCCAGCGCAGGATGTTGGCCATGGCGGTCTGGAACGCATCCTGGTGCAGCAAGTTCACAGGCTGCGCGGTGGCGACCGTGTGCAGTTCCGGGTGGTAGCGATCGGACATCAGGCGCTCGATGCCCATCCATTGCTGGTAGAGGCCATACCGCTTGCCGCTGTACCGGCCCGTGGTCGAGTCGCCGATGACGATGGACGGACGAACGACCAGGTACGGCAGCCCGGACTGTGCGACGACGTGCTCCGCTGCACGCTTCGTCAGCGTGTAACGGGTGGGATCTCGCTCAGGTGTGCTCAGTGGCGCCTCTGGGATGGACGCGTCCGAATACCCTGCCGAATAGGCCGTGGAGACGAAAACGAAACACTGCACGCGGGCTTGCTTCGCTGCCTCCACCAACCGGGTCGTGAAATCGACGTTGAGCGCGGTCAGCGCATCGTTGTCGAAGTAGTCCAGGCAGCCAGCGCAGTGCACGATCGTGTCGACCCGGTGCGCTTCTAGCATGACGCGCAAGCCCTCGGTCGTTGCCGATTCCGCACCCTGCCAATGGATCGACGCGACGCGGTGGCCATAGCGGTTGGGAAAGTCGCCCAGCGCTTGCAGTTCGTTGCGGACTTCGTCGGGAATCGACCCAGTCGCCGGGGGCCTGCGTGTCGGTAGCACCAGATACTCCGCCCAGCCGTCGTGAAGCATCTGGGCCGCGAGCAGTGAGCCCAGGTAGCCGGTGCCTCCGGTGAGCAGGACACGCTTGCCCTGCCGCGGCGTATCAAGCAATGTCTTCATGGGCGACTTGCCGTGGAACGGCATCCTGTGACGAAGGCAGCGCTTTGCGAACCAGTTCCTGGTCGGGAGCGCCGCCGTAGGAAACCAGGCGCTGGTTGACGATGAGCACGGGGAACGCGCTCAGGCCGTGCGACAAGAACAACTCGCTGACCTGCCCAGCCAGCGCACCCTGCGTG
>Ga0208888_100823_pt1 | contig 12616 bp, 13 predicted proteins | sample LakWasM115_HOW13_2_FD_183929 | JGI IMG/M metagenome (GOLD analysis project Ga0208888, IMG submission 183929) | Freshwater sediment methanotrophic microbial communities from Lake Washington under simulated oxygen tension - Sediment Metagenome... | ecosystem: Environmental > Aquatic > Freshwater >...
GGCAGGCTCAGATCGCCGTCGGCCACGGCCCGGGTGACCTGCACTGCGCGCCCCAGCGGGCGGGTGACCGAACGGCTGAACCACAGCGCACCCAGGGCACTGAGCAGGCACACCAGCCCCATGACCGACAGGCTGATCCAGGTGCTGGAGCGGGCGTGGCTGGCCGCTGCCTCACCCGAGTCTTCGCTGGCGCGCCGGATCAGGGCCGTGGCCTGGTCCAGCAGGCGGGCGGGCTCGCGGTCGATGCCGGTGACCGCCTTGTCGCCGGCGGAGGGGTTGAACTGGGCCTGCTCAAACGCCTGCAGCCCTTGCCGGTAGGCCTGGCCCATGTTGTGGTGGGTCTGGCTGAACTGCTCCAGCAGGGCTCGGGCGTCGGGCTGGTCGATCCGGGCCGCCAGCTGACGCGCGCTCTGCTGCACCAGGGCTTCCTGCTTCTGGAAGGCCGCCCAGTAACGCTCGCGCTGTGCCGGGTCCTGGCCGCGCAGCAACACGTTCTTCCATTCCTGGATCTGAACCTTGAACTCGCTGAGCAACTGAACCGCCCCCAGGGCGTTGTCGTGGTCTCTTTGCACCACCTCGCGGTACACGCCGATGGACTGGTTCAGCTGGATCAGTCCGAACAGGGCGGCCGCCAGCAGGGCGGCGAGGGCACTGGCAAAGGCCAGCGGCAGTTTGATGCTCAAGCGCATGGTGCGGTTCTCCTCAAGCTCTGGCGAGAGCCGACTTGCCACCACCCAACGCTGTTTCAAATGCCCGCGCCAGCGAGCCTCATTGTGCAGAGGTTTGTGATTAATGGAGATTTTTTGGGGGATTCATCCCAGAAAATCCGCCACCAGCGCGGCCAGGGCTTCGGGCTGGTCGTGGTGCAGCATGTGGCCGGCGTCGGCGATGCGGGCCACGCGGCAGTCGGGCACCCGTTGCAGGCGCTGGTGGTACTCGTCCAGGGTGTACTGGCCTTTCCACCACTGGCCCAGGCTGTCGTCCGAGGCTTCAACGGCCAGCAACGGGGCGCTGATGCGGGCGTACAGCTCCAGGGCTTCATCGACCCGGTACAGCTGCGCGCTGGTGACCTTGTGGCCTGCCTCGCCAAGGATCTGCCACTGGCTTTGCCCCTCAGGGCCCGCCACTTCGTGCGCCCAATGCTGGGCCAGCCACCGAGCTTTGTCGGCGCCCAGGCGAGGGTTGGTCTTCATCAGGCGCTGGGCCACGCCGTCCAGGCTGTCATAGGCCTTCAGGGCCATGGCGCCCGAGTGCACCTTCTTGAGCTCATCCATCCAGCGGGCGTAGCGCCCCGGCGCCTGGGCCGGGCGGGTGGCGGGCATGCCGAAACCCTCCAGGTTGACCAGGCGGCGGATGCGCTCGGGCCGGGCCCCGGCGTACATCATGGCCACGTTGCCGCCCATGCTGTGGCCCACCAGGTCGACCGCCTGGGCGCCGGTGTAATGGTCAAGCAGAAAGTCGAGGTCGCCCAGGTAGTCGGGAAAGCTGTAGTGATCGCAGACGGGCCCGGTGGTGAGGCCAAAGCCGCGCCAATCCGGGGCGATCACGTAGCGGTCGCTGGGCAGTGCGTCGATCATGAACTGGTACGAGGCCGCCACGTCCATCCAGCCATGCACCATCACCAGAGGCGGCTGGCTGGCCTGCGGTGTGCCCCACACACGCACGTGGTACTGGTGACCCCGGAGGGGAATGAATTCGCTGCGGGAGAGGCGTTTGGGCTGGTACATCGGGCGGATGATACGAAACACGCCCAAGTGACGTCAGTCAAGTCCAGGACAAGTCTGCAGGGCGCGCCAGCAGAAAAATCTGCCCGCCCGTACACTCTTTGCCGCCGTCGTTCGCCAGGAGGCGGTCCTTTTTGGCTGCTCCGTTAAAGGAGCCCTCGGCGGCGCGGATTTCCGGATTTCCATCAGACAGACCCATCGGAGTTTTCATGAACAAAGTCCAGCTCGGACAAAGCGATCTGCACGTCACGCCCATCTGCCTGGGCACCATGACCTTTGGCGAGCAGGTTGACGAGGCCAACTCCCACGCCATCCTGGACCGCTCGCTGGCGGCCGGCGTCAACTTCCTCGACACCGCCGAGATGTATGCTGTGCCGGCCCGCGCCGAGACCTGCGGCGCCACCGAAACCATCATCGGCAACTGGTTCGCCAAGAACCCGGGCGCTCGCCAGCAGGTGGTGCTGGCCACCAAGGTGGCGGGCCCCTCGCGCGGCATGCCCTGGATCCGTGCGGGCGCGGGCATGACTGCCGCCGACATCGCGGCCTCGTGCGAAGGCAGCCTGCGCCGGCTGCAGACCGACGTGATCGACCTCTACCAGATCCACTGGCCCGAGCGCAACGTGCCGGCCTTTGGCGCCATGTACTACGACCCCAGCAAGGAGCGCTCGGTCACCTCGATCCACGAGCAGCTCGAGGCCCTGGGCCGCCTGGTGAAGGCCGGCAAGGTGCGCTATGTGGGGCTGTCCAACGAGACCCCTTATGGCGTGCACGAGTTCGTGCGCTTGGCAGAACAGCATGGCCTGCCCCGCGTGGCCACGGTGCAGAACCCGTACTGCCTGATCAACCGCAGCTACGAGAACGCCCTGGACGAAAGCTGCCAGCGCTTGAATGTGTCGCTGCTGGCCTACTCGCCGCTGGGCTTTGGCCTGCTGACTGGCAAGTACGACGCCAGTGGCACCGAAGGCCCCGAAGCGCCGAAAGAGGGCCGCATCGCCCGTTACGAGTCGGTGCGCAAGCAGCGCTGGGGCCGCCCCGAGGCCCTGGTGGCGGCGCGCCGCTACAACGCGCTGGCCCGCGAGTATGGCCTCACGCCCACCCAGTTGGCGCTGGCGTTCTGTTACACCAAGTGGCAGGTGGCCAGCACCATCATCGGCGTGACCTCGGTTGCCCAGTTGGACGAAGACCTGGCAGCCTGGGGTACCACGCTGTCGCCCGAACTGCTGGCCGCCATCGACGCCATCCGCTGGGAACTGCGCGACCCCGCGATCTGAGCGGCAGAGCCGGCTGGGTTCAGGCGCTTGCCTGGCCCAGGGCGCCGGCCCGCCAGGGCGCGCCGGGTTCACCCAGGTCCCAGAACAGGCCGGCCATCAGGGCCAGGCCTTCACGGGCCACCGAGGCCAGCAGGTGCTCATTGGGGGCGTGCTGGGCGCAGGCCGGGTAAGAGTGCGGCACCCACAGCGTGGGCAGGCCCAGGCCTTCCGAGAAGATGTCATTGGGCAAAGACCCGGCCAGGTTGGGCAGCAGGCTGACCGGCTTGCCCGTGCTGGCCTGCATCGAGGCCAGGGCCCAGTCGATCCAGGGGTTGTCCAGGGCCAGTCGGGTGGCGGCGCAGCTCATGCCCATCTCCAGCCGAACGTCGGTGAAGCCGTGCGCGTCCAGGTGTTCGCGCAAGTGCTTTTCGGCATGTCGCCAGTCGGTGCCCACCACAAAACGCAGCTGACAGTGCGCCACGGCCGAGGCCGGGATGGCGTTGATCGGCCGCACGGCTGAGCCGGCACCCAGGCCCAGCACCTCCAGCGTGTTCCAGCCCACCAGGCGCTCGGCCGGCGTCAGGCCCGGCTCGCCCCAGCCAGGGCTGAGGGCGGGGTCATCGGTGCCGCCGCCCACGGGCAGGTCGTGCAAGGCCTGGCGCAGGCGCTCAGGCGGGGCTGGCGGGCGCAGGGCGGCCACGCGCATCTCGCCTTGCGGGCCGATCAGGCTGGCCACCGCGTGGCTCACGCGGGTGCCCGGGTTGCTCAGCACGCCGCCCCAGTTGCCCGAGTGGTAGGCGCGCGGGCGGGGCTGCACATGCAACGAGAAGTTGATGGCGCCCCGTGAGCCCAGGAACAGGGTGGGGCGCTCGGCATGCACGCGCGGGCCGTCGCTGGCCAGGAACAGGTCGGCGCGCAAGGCTTCGCGGTGTTGCTGGCAGAACTCGGCCAATCCGGGTGAGCCCGCCTCTTCGCCCATCTCCAGCAGCACCGTCAGGTTGTAGCCCAGGCGCTGCTGACGGGCCTGCAGGGTGTGGGCCAGTGCGCTGAGGTTGATGCTGTGCTGGCCCTTGTTGTCGGCCGTGCCGCGGCCATACCAGCGGTCGCCCTCGACGCTCAGTTGCCAGGGGTTCAGGCCCTCTCGCCATTGCGGCGTCTGTCCGTTGACCACATCGCCGTGGCCGTAGGTGAGCACGGTGGGGGCGGCCGGGTCTTCGATGCGCCTGGCCAGCAGGAACGGGCCCGCGCCGGGCACGGGGTTGGGCAGGATCTGCACTTCAAACCCCAGCGCCTGCAGCACCGGGCTCATCTCGTCGCTCAGGTAGCCCTGCAGGGCGGCCCGCGAGGCGTCGGTGGCGTCCGGGCCCAGGTCGCTTTCGGTGCGCCAGGCGACCCGGCGCGCCAGGGTGGCGGCCAGGGCGCCACTGTCAAGTTCGTGGCGGGCTTGCTGGATCAGTTGGTCTCGGGTCATGGCGGGCTTTCAGTGAGGTGGGTGGGCCTCCCCGACACCCTGGCAGATGCGGCGTTGGGGCGGTTCAGGAGCCGATGTAGCGGTCCTTGCGGTGGTTCATGGTCAGGATCAGGTTCAGCACCACGGCGCCGGCCACCGACAGGGCCACATTGGGCAGCGGGGCCGTCCACAGGGCCAGCAGCAGGATGGCGCAGTCGATGGCCATCTGGATGTGGCCGGCCTTCCAGCCCCGGCTCTCCTGCAGGTAGAAGGCCAGGATGCCGACCCCGCCCAGGCTGGCGCGGTGGCGGAACAGCATCAGAAAGCCGACGCCCAGCAGCACGCCACCGAGCACGCTGGCGTAGATCGGGTCGAGCTGGGCAAAGCGGATCCAGTGCGGGGTCCATTCGGCCAGCAGCGACAGCAGGGCCACCGCCGCAATCGTCTTGAGCACAAAGGCACGCTCCATGCGCTTCCAGGCCAGCAGGTAAAAGGGCAGGTTGAGCACGAAGAAGACCTTGCCGAAGCTGATGCCGCTGGCGTAGTGCACGATGAAGGCCAGCCCGGCCATGCCCCCCGTCAGCAGGTGGTCGTGCCCGTAAATGGCCACGCCCAGGGCGATCAGCAAGGTGGCCGAGAACAGTGCAAAAGCGTCTTCCGTGAGGCTGTGGGGTGCCACGCCGCTGACGGGCGAGCTGGGCGCTGGCGCTGCGGCTGGGGTGGATGCCGGGGGGGAGTCCGGTTGCGGCATCGGCGCAGCGATCGGCGCCACTGTCTGAGCAGGTTCTGGTGTGTTCATGGCGAGGATTGTCCGAAAAGTCGTGCACGGCCTGCAGCAAGAGCGGGGCCAGGCCGTGGAAAGCCGGGTAGCAGACCACAGGGCGGTGCCCGCAGGCGTGATCCGGATCAGACTTTGTCGGAAATGCGGGATTCGGCCTGTCGGGCCACACCGCTGCCAGAGGGGGGTGCATGCCCGGCATCACTCCAGTGTGAGGTGGGCGCGTGCTGCGGCGGCACGGAACTGGGTGATCTCTTGCTCCATCAGCCGGGTCATGGCCGCCGGGTCGTAGTACACCGGCTCCAGGGCCTGGGCGCGGAATTGCTTTTGCACCTCCGGCAGTGCCATCGCCGCGCGCAGCTCGCGGCCCAGGCGCTCCAGCACGGGGGCGGGCGTGCCGGCGGGTGCGGCCATGGCGTACCAGCCCTCAAAGCTGGCATCGGGCAGGCCCAGCTCGGTCAGCGTGGGCACCTGGGGCAGCGAGCTCACGCGCACGCGGCTGGGGGTGGCCAGCGCGCGCAGCTTGCCGGCCTTGATCAGGGGCCCGGCACTGGCCACGGTGTCGAAGGTGGCTTCCACTTCGCCCGACATCAGGGCCGTGCTGACCTGGGCGCTGCCCTTGTAGGGAATGTCTTGCAGGTTGACGCCAGCGCTCAAGCCCAGCAGCAGGCCGGCCAGGTGCGGTGCGGTGGCGCTGCCGTAGGTGGCATAGCGCACCGAGCCGGGTTGGCGTCGGGCCGCGTTCAGCAACTCCGGCAGGGTCTTGAAGGGCGACTGGGCCGGCACCACGACCACCAGCGGGGCCCGGGCCAGCACCGCCACGGCGCTCAGGTCCTTGAAAGGGTCGTAATTCAGGCGGGGCTTCAGCGCCGGGTTCACCGAGAAGGTGGTGGAGCCCGACACCAGCAGGGTGTAGCCGTCAGGGGCGGACCGTGTCACGGCTTCCGTCCCGATCAGGGTGGAGGCCCCGGGCTTGTTGTCGATCACCACCGCCTGGCCCAGGCGGGGTGCCAGGGCCTGCCCCATGGCCCGGCCCACGATGTCGGTGCCGCCCCCCGGTGGGAAGGGCACCACGATGCGCACCGATCGGCTGGGCCAGGGCTCTGCCGCCGCCAGGGCGGTCTGGCTCAGGCCGGTACAGCCGGCGACGGCCAGGAGGGAGAGGGCGCAGCGGCGTTTCATGGCATTCCTTTTCTGCCGCAACGGGGGCGGCGAGGCTCAACAGGGGGGGATGAAGACTGGCTGGCCTCCATTAGAAGCCGATTGAGGGTTTGTCAGGGCATGGAACATGCTTGCTCTCATTAGAGAATTCACAAGGCATCGTTGCCTTGATCAGAACGTATTGCGCATGAGGACCTCTGTGAAACTGCCATTGTTCAGCCTGCCCTTGCGCTACTTTGCGGTGGTGGCCCGCACCCGCAGCGTGAGCGAGGCGGCCCGTCAGTTGCATGTGGCGGCTTCGGCCGTGAGCCGCCAGATCAGCCTGCTGGAAGACGCGCTGGGCCTGGCGCTGTTCGAGCGCGCGCACCGGGGCATGACGCCCACCCCGGCGGGCGAGCGCCTGCTGGCCCACCTGACGACCGCCACCGAAGAGGGGCAGTTTGTGCTGGAGCAACTGGGCGGGTTGGCCGGTCGGGTGCGGGTGCGTCTGGCCTGCACCGAGGGCTTTGCCGCGGGCTTCATGGCCGGGGCATTGCAGGTGTTCCGGCAGGCCCACCCGGGCGCCCAACTGGCGCTGCAGGTGGTAGCGCCCGACCAGGTCAACCAGTTGCTGCGCCAGGGCGAGGTGGACCTGGGGCTCAAGTACAGCCTCAGCCCTGAAAAAGATGCCGAGGTGCTGCACACCGTGTTGGCCCCGGTGTTGGCCGTGATGCGCCCCACCCACCCACTGGCGAGCAAGGACCGTGTGCGGCTGGCCGATGCCGTGCGCTACCCGCTGCTCTTGGGCGAGCCCGGCACCACCAGCCGGCGCCTGTTCGATCAGGGCTGTGCTTTGCAAGGGCTGCATTACGCGCCGGCGATGGTGAGCAATTTCTCACCCACGCTGCTGTCGATGATGGGCGAGCTGGACCTGTTGCCGGCCGGCTTCCTGACGGTGTCGCACGCCGTGGAGCAAGGTCAGCTCAAGGCCTTGCCCTTTGCCGAGCCGGGCCTGCAGCAGCGGCGCCTGTGTCTGCTGGCGCAAAGCGGGCGGGCTTTGCTGCCCCCGGTACAGGCCCTGGCCGAGCTGCTGGTGGCCGGCGTGGGGGAGTTCGGCAAGCGCAAGGTGCGCGCCAGGGTGCCGCGCCGCCCGCCTGTGGCCGCGGCGTAACATGTCAACCCTGTTGTTTGCCGGGTCGTCAGGGCCTGGTTATTGCCATGGCCAAGAAAGAACACGTCTCTGAAACACCCGCCACCCAGTGGCTCAAGGCCCACCGTGTGGCCTACACCGAGCATCCCTATGAGTACCTGGAGCATGGCGGTGCCCTGCACAGCGCTGAGTTGCTGGGGCAAGACCCTTACACCGTGGTCAAGACCCTGATCATGCAGGACCAGGACGCCAAGCCCCTGGTGGTGCTGATGCATGGCAACCGCAAGGTGTCGACCAAGAACCTGGCGCGCCAGATTGGGGCCAAGTCGGTCGAGCCCTGCGCCCCTGAGGTGGCCAACCGCCACAGCGGCTACCTGGTGGGGGGCACCTCGCCCTTTGGTACGCGCAAGCAGATGCCGGTCTACATCGAGGAAACCATCCTGGGCCTGCCCCGCATCTGCATCAATGGGGGGCGCCGCGGGTTCCTGGTCGGCATCGACCCCCAGGTATGCGTGGCCCAACTGGGTGCCCGGCCGGTGCAGTGCGCGCTGGCAGAATGAGTGGCTGGATCCTGATCGGGCCGCCGATGCGCCCGGAGCAGGGCTTTTTGCAGATAGCACAGAGGTAGAACAAGTTGGAGATTCTTTACACACTGGCGGCCACGCTGTTGGCCTACCTGCTCGGTTCGCTGTCGTTTGCGGTCATCGTGAGCCGCGTGATGGGCCTGAACGACCCACGCACTTATGGCAGCAAGAACCCGGGCGCCACCAATGTGCTGCGCTCGGGCAGCAAGGCCGCAGCCGTGGTCACCTTGTTGCTCGATGCGCTCAAGGGCTGGCTGCCGGTGGTGCTGGTGCGCTGGTATGGCCGCCATTGGGGCCTGGATGACGGCGCAGTGGCCCTGGTGGGGCTGGCGGCTTTTCTGGGCCATCTGTACCCCGTGTTCTTCCGCTTCCAGGGCGGCAAAGGCGTGGCCACGGCGTTGGGCGTGCTGTTTGGTGTGGACGCTTTTCTGGGCCTGGCGGCCGGTGCAATCTGGCTGCTGATGGCGGTGGTGTTCCGCTACTCCTCGCTGTCGTCGCTGACGGCGGCCGTGGCGGCGCCCCTGGTCTATGTGTTGGCCAGCGGCACCGCCTGGTATGCAGAAACACCCGTGTTGCTGGCTTTGGTGGCCATGGCGGCTTTGCTGGTCTATCGGCACCGCGAAAACATCCAGCGCCTGCTGGCGGGCACTGAGTCGCGCCTGGGGCAGAAGAAGAAGTCCTGAGGCTCCTGGCCCACCTGGCCGGTCAGACCCATCCGGCGCAGTCTGTCAGGGGCTGCGGGGCTGTTGCGAGCGGGCCACTGAGATCATGACCGCATGGTTGATCATCAGCTTGACGGCATCGGATGGCACAGCCGCCTGGATTCGTTGCTCGCCCAGGGCGACATTGCGCAGGCGCGGGTGCGGATAGGGCTCGCCACGCGGGTCAATGAGGCTGGCCACCAACGGTTGGTTGAGTTGTGCGGTGCGCCTCAGCACCACAGCCAGATCCTGATTGTCGAGTCTCACGTAAGTGCCGGGCGGACACAGGCCCACGTGCCGCACCAGGGCCTGGGCCACGTCGTCGTGTCGGCCCTGGCTGGCGCTGATGACCGCACGCAGGGAGTCGGTCACGCTGCGGCCAGGGCGTGAGCGCCGCGGGCTGATCATGGCCGCGTAGCGGTCAGTGACCTGGAGGATGTGGGTGAGGCGCAGCACCGGATCGGGGACGCTGCCGGGCAGCGTCATGGGCAGGTTCTCGTGGTGCGAGGCCACGATGGCCAGCCAAAGTTCGTCCTTGATCCCCACGCGGGCCAGCAGCATGCAGCTTTTGACCGAGTGGGCGTCGATGTTGGTCTGCTGCTCGACCGAGGGTCGCGTGGTCTGTTCGGCCAGTTCGTCCTGCAGCCCCGTCATAGAGATGTTCATCGTCAAGGCGGCGGCCACCAGGCTGTCGCGTTGCCCGGCGGGCAGCTGCAACTCCAGGGCGATGATGTGGCAAAGCGCCGCGCACACCAGGGAGTGGGTGGTGCTGTAGCCCGCGATCGAGGTGCCCGCCATCTGGAACAGCAGGTACAGCGCGGTGTCGGCATCCTGCTCGAGCAGGTCCTGCATCCAGCGGTCGTGCTGGCGCAGTTTTTGATGAAAGCCTTCGACGTTGTCGGGCACGGCCAGCAGCATGCCCAGGCCGGACTCCAGGTCGCTCCATTGGCTCAGCAGGTCCTCATAGCTTTCGCTCGGGCCATCCTGGGCCAGGTGCATGGGCAGGGTGTCGCCGCTCACAGCCGCTTTTCCAGCACCATCTGGTCACTGACCCGGTGCATCTGGAACCGATTGAGAAAGCTGTTGCCCAGCAGCACCACAGGCATGGCCATGGGCGTCACAACCGCCTCCACATCAAACACTTCGACATCGCCGATGCGCACGCTCTGCAGCTGGATACGCCAACCTTGTGCGGTGCCGTTGGCCGTCTGCATCTGTACCGGCTGACCACCGAGGAAGGCCAGTCCCATGCGTTCGGCATCGGATCGGCCGATGGACACCACGGTGGCCCCGGTGTCGACCACGAACTGCATGATCTGACCATTGATGCTGCCCTGGCTCTTGAAGTGCCCGGCACTGTCGGAGGTCAGGGTGATGCGTTTTCCATTGGCCGGGCGCGCCGCGGCGCTGCCGGGTTTGACCTGCACCGGGGCCTCGCCCAGGCGCAGCGTGAAGCGCTGGCCGTCTTGCTCGAGCAGGGCGCTGTCCTTGTCGAGCGACAGCAGGCGCACGCCCTGGAAGGTTTCGCCCGGGGCCACGGCCTTGGGCGCAGAGGCTCCCACCAGCAGCAAGGCCCGTCCGCCCAGGATGCCCGAGAGCACCACCTGGGCCGTGGCGGGCAGGCTCAGGCCCAGGGCCAGCCCCGCCAGGGCCAGGCCGACAAGCCTGGGCCGCAGTGAGGGGGGCGGCATGGACCGATGGGGCATGCGCAGCAGATCAGTCGCGGAAGTTGTTGAAGTCGACCGGGATGTCGGTGATGTCCTTGCGGATCAGGGCCATGGCGGTCTGCAGATCATCGCGCTTGGCGCCGGTGACACGCACCGCATCGCCCTGGATGGCGGCCTGGACCTTGAGCTTGCTGTCCTTGATCAACTTCTGGATCTTCTTGGCGGCCTCCGATTCGATGCCGTTGCGTACCTTGACCACCTGCTTGACCTTGTCGCCGCCGATCTTCTGGACCGCGCCCTTGTCGAGGAAGCGCACGTCCACATTGCGCTTGGTCAGCTTGTTGCGCAGGATGTCTTCGACCTGGTCGAGCTGGAACTCGGCGTCGCCGAAGAGGGTGATTTCCTTGTCCTTGAGTTCGATGGCGGCAGAGGTGCCCTTGAAATCGAAGCGGGTGCTGATTTCCTTGGCCGCGTTTTCAACGGCATTTTTGACTTCCACCAAATTGGCTTCGCAGACGGTATCGAATGAGGGCATGACAGGATGAACCAGGGCAAATGAGACAATGTTGCCGATGTTAGTCGAGAAAAATGTCCCGCTCCAGCCTTACAACACCTTCGGGATCGCGGCCCGTGCCCAGACCCTGGTGCGCGTGCGCGCCCTGGCCGATCTGACCGAGCTGATGGCCGACCCCGAACTGGGCCCGGCGCCCAAGTGGGTGCTGGGCGGGGGCAGCAACATCGTGCTCACGGGCGATGTGCGCGACGTGGTGCTGAAGATGGAGATCAAGGGCCTGCGCGTGCTGGACGAAACGCCCCGCGCCTGGATCGTCGAGGCGGGTGCCGGCGAGGCCTGGCACGACACTGTGGCCTGGACCCTGGACCAGAACCTGCCGGGCCTGGAAAACATGGCCCTGATCCCGGGCACGGTGGGCGCGTCGCCGGTGCAGAACATCGGCGCCTATGGGGTCGAACTGCAAGACCGCTTTGAATCGCTCGATGCGTTTGACCTGCTGACCGGGCAGACCTTCACCCTGAATGCCGCCCAATGCGCCTTCGGCTACCGCGACTCGGTGTTCAAGCACCGGGCGCCTGCCTCGCCGCAGGATGCCTCGCTGCCCTTGGGGCTGGGCCTGGCCGGCCGGGCTGTGATCACCCGGGTGCGTCTGCGCCTGCCCAAGCCCTGGAAGCCCGAGCTGGGCTACCTGGACCTGGAGCGGCGCCGCGTCCAGGCCGGCATCGAACAGCCCGAGGCGCGGCAGATCTTCGACTGGGTGTGCGACATCCGCCGCAGCAAGCTGCCCGACCCGGCCGAGGTGGGCAATGCCGGCAGCTTTTTCAAGAATCCTTCGGTCACGCCTGAGCAGTGTGCCGACATCATTGCCCGTGAGCCCCGCATCGTGCATTACCCCATGGCCGACGGCAGCATCAAGCTGGCGGCGGGCTGGTTGATCGACGCCTGTGGCTGGAAGGGCAAATCGGTGGGCAAGGCCGGGGTGTACGACAAGCAGGCCCTGGTGCTGGTGAACCGTGGCCACGGCGCGGACAGCGTGACCGGCGGCGAGGTGATGACCCTGGCCCGCGCCATCCAGACCAGCGTGTACGAACGCTTCGGTATCCGGCTCGAACCCGAGCCCGTGGTGATCTGAACCCCGGGGCCCGGATCGGCGCTGAGCGCTCAGGCCACCATCTTCTTGAGCGAGCCGATGACGGCCGGGCCGTTGAAGGGCTTGACGATCCAGCCCTTGATGCCTGCGGCCTTGCCGCGCTCTTTCATGGCGGGCGAGTTTTCAGTGGTCAGCATGATGATGTTGACGCTGCTGTTCTTCAGCTCGCTGCGCACTTTCTCGGCCATGGTGAGGCCGTCCATGTTGGGCATGTTGACGTCGCAAATCACCAGTTTGACGGCCGGATCGGCCTTGAGCTTGCTCAGGCCGTCGCGGCCATCGACGGCAAGGGCCACGCCCAGACCATTGGATTTGAGGAAGTCACCGACTTCATTGCGGACGGTGCTCGAATCATCGACCACGAGAATTTGGGCCATGAGGGTCTCCAGGTTCTATCAAAACAGTTCAAGTTCGCCCACGCCCTGGCTTTCCGGGGCGGGGAGTTGGAAATCGAAGTCGAGGTCTTCTGACTCGCTCACACACAAGGTGAGGTGCAAGGGCGTGTCGC
>Ga0208888_100825_pt1 | contig 12571 bp, 9 predicted proteins | sample LakWasM115_HOW13_2_FD_183929 | JGI IMG/M metagenome (GOLD analysis project Ga0208888, IMG submission 183929) | Freshwater sediment methanotrophic microbial communities from Lake Washington under simulated oxygen tension - Sediment Metagenome... | ecosystem: Environmental > Aquatic > Freshwater >...
TGGGCTAGTGGATCTTCGCCGCCTCGGCTTCCATCCGCGAGACCAGTTCTTCCATCTGGTCCACCACCGCTTGCACGGTTGCGCGCTGGGACAAATCGACCCCTGCCTTCTGCAGCTGGGTCATGGGGTGGTCGTTGCCACCGCTGCGCAGCAGTTCAAGGTAGCGCTCGGTTGCGGCTGCGCGCGCAGCGGGCTCGCCCGTGGTCATGTCCTTGAACAGCTTGGCCGAAGACGCAAAGCAGGTGGCGTACTGATAGACGTAATACGGTGAGTTGAAGAAGTGCGGTATGCGCGACCAGGTGGCCTGGTAGGCCTCGTCCACCGTCACCGCATCACCGTAATAGTCTTTCAGCAGTTGCAGGTAGATGCGGTTGAGCACGGCCGCCGTCACCGGCTTGCCCTCTTCCACCAGCTTGTGCGCCTGCAATTCGAAGTCGGCAAACAGCACCTGGGTGTAGAAGGTACCGACGATGGAGTCCACCGCGTGCTGCAGCAGCAGGAAACGTTCCTTGGGGTCGGTGGTGGTCTGCAGCAGTTGGTTCAGCAGAAAGCGCTCGTTGGTGGTGGATGCCACCTCGGCCACAAAGATGGTGTAGCCCGACGTGACAAAGGGCTGCCCCTCGTACGACAGGATGGTGTGCATGGCGTGGCCGCCTTCGTGGGCCAGCGTGAACAGCGCGCTTTGGGTGTCGTTGTGGTTGAGCAGCATATAGGGGCCCACGCCATAGACGCCGCCTACATACGCGCCCGAGCGTTTGCCCTCGTTCTCATACACGTCGATGCGCTGGCCGGCCAGAAACTGTTTGTACTTGGCCGTGTAGTCCGCCCCCAGCGGCGCCACCGACTGCAGAACGGTCTGTTTGGCATCGTCGTAGGGGTAGGTGGCGGTGGTCTTGTAGATGGGAATGGAGCCGTCGTACAGGTGGTAGCTTGCCAGGCCCAGCAGCTTCTTGCGCAGCTTGGTGTAGCGCTGCAGCGGTGCAGTGCCCGCGCGCACCGTGTCCACCAGGGTCTTGACCACGGCGGGAGGCACGGCATGCCCGTCCAGGGCAGCATCCAGCGTGGTGGGAAAGTTGCGCGCCTGCGCGGTGAACCAGTCCTTTTGCATCACCCCGTTGTAGATGGCGGCATAGGTGTTGGACGTGGCCGCATAGGTGGCAATGAAGGCGTCGAATGATTTGGCGCGGTCGGCCTGGTTGTAATTGGTCTGCAGCACCGACTGGTAGGTGCCGGGTGTCAACGTGGTCTCTTTGCCGTCGGACAGCGTGACCTTGGGAAACTTGATGTCGGAGGTGGACAGCTCCTGGAACGTGGCCGTGGGCGTCTGGTTCAAGCGGGTGGCAAAGGACAGCAGCTTTTCGCCCTGCTCATCGAGCACATGCAGTTGCTGGCGGTAGTTGTCCAGTATCGTGAAGCGGTAAGCCTGCAGCGCCGGGGTATCGCGTATCCACTGCTCCACGGTGGCCTGCGGAATCTGCAACAGTTCCGGGGTGAACCAGGCTGTGGCGGTCCCGAACTTGGCAAAGATGGCACCCACGCGCTGCAAGCGGCCGGCTACATCCTGGTTGCGCGTATCTACATCGCGCTGCAGCTGGGGGTAGCGGTACACCTTGTACTCCAGCATGCCGATCTCGTCATGGGCCTGGTAGGCGCTGAGCAGCGCAGCCGGCCCGTTCTTGAGCGAGCCCTTGCGCGCGGCAAAGGCATCCATCTTGGCCTCGGTCGCCTTCATGGCGGCTTCCCACGCATCCCAGCTGGCGTAGATGGGAGACACGTCCCAGCGGTACTGGGCCGGTATGTCGGCGCGATTCTGCGTGGCCGGCTTGGGGGCGCTGGCGGCCAGCGCAGCGGTGGCAAACAGCAAATGGACAGAAGCGGCGACAGTGCCAAGCAAAAACGTCTTCATGGTGGAAAACCCCAAAAAGTTGAAAAAAAGGCCGCTCGAAGGCGGCCCGTATCAGTTTAGCGTGGGGGCAATGTTTCACCGCCGGGCCGCCCCAAGGTGAAACGCGACCCCCTCGGGGGGCAGGGCGCTACACGCAGTGGGCAACCGTGGGGGCTACTTCTATTTGCCGCCAGGAATCTTGCCTTCCACGCCCTTGACGTAGAAGCCCAGACCACCCAGGAACTTGTCGTCGGCGACAGCGTCCTTGGCCAGTTGTTCCTTGCCGGTGTTGTCAACAATCGGGCCCTTCCAGATGACAAAGCTGCCATCCTTCAGGCCGGCCTTGACGGCTTCGACCTTGGCCTTGGTCTCGGCGGGCACGTCTTCGGCAATGGAGACAATGTCAATGGCGCCCTCTTTCACGCCCCACCAGCTTTGGGTGGAAGTGTTCTTGCCTTCCAGTGCGTCCCTGGTGGTCTTGATGTAGTACGGAGCCCAGTTGATGATGCTCGATGCCAGGTGGGCCTTGGGGCCGTAGGCGGTCATGTCGGAGTCCCAGCCAAAGGCGCGCTTGCCCTTGTCCTGTGCGGTCTTGAGCACGGCGGGGGAGTCGGTGTTCTGGAACAGCACGTCGGCACCGCCATTGATCAGGCTGGTAGCGGCTTCGGTTTCTTTCGGTGGGTTGAACCACTCGTTGACCCATACCACCTTGGTCTTGATCTTGGGGTTGCTGCTCTGTGCGCCCAGCGTGAAGCTGTTGATGTTGCGGATGACTTCAGGAATTGGCACCGATGCCACCACGCCCAGCGTTCCGGTCTTGGTCATCTTGCCGGCAATCACACCCGCCATGTACGCGCCTTCGTAGGTGCGACTGTCGTAGGTGCTCATGTTCTCGGCCGTCTTGTAGCCGGTGGCGTGCTGAAAGTTCACGCCCTTGGTGTCGGCTGCCACCTTGAGCATGGGCTCCATGTAGCCAAAGGTGGTGCCAAAAATCAGCTTGTTGCCCTGGCTGGCCATGTCGCGGATCACGCGCTCGGCGTCCGCCGACTCGGGCACGCTTTCCACGAACGACGTCACGATCTTGTCGCCGAATTCCTTCTCCAGCGCCTTGCGTCCGTTGTCGTGCGCAAAGCTCCAGCCACCGTCACCCACCGGGCCCACATAGGCAAAGGCAATCTTCAGCGGCTCGGGCTTCGGTGCAGGCGCAGAGGCCACGGGAGCGGGAGCTGGCGCAGGCGCCGGCTCCTCTTTTTTGCCGCAGCCAACCAGCGCAGCACTTGCCACGGCCGTCAATGCGGCAACTTTCAGTAATGTGCGTTTGTGCAAATCTGTCATGTCAGTTCTTTCTAAAAAACTTGGGGTTGCGGAAAAAATCGGCCCGGTAGCGGCAGGCCCTACGAGCCGGGGTAAAACGGTTTCCCTATGGCAGCGGGCATGTTAATACGAATCCAGCGCGGGTTGCGCGAGATCAGTGCCAGCACCACAATGGTGGCCAGGTAAGGCAGCATGCTCAGGAGCTGGCTGGGCACCTCGACCCCGATGCCCTGCAAATGGAACTGCAACATGGTCACGCCACCAAACAGATAGGCACCAAGCAATACGCGTGCCGGGCGCCACGTGGCAAAGGTGGTGAGCGCCAGCGCGATCCAGCCCTTGCCCGACACGATGCCCTCAACCCACAGCGGCGTGTACACGATGGAGATGTAGGCGCCCGCCAGCCCGCACAGCGCGCCCCCCACCACCACGGCACCCAGGCGTATCCAGCGCACCGGGTAGCCCAGCGCGTGGGCCGATTCGGGGCTCTCGCCCACGCTGCGCAGAATCAGGCCGGAGCGGGTGCGGTACAGAAACCAGATCAGCGCAAAGGCAAACGCCACGGTCAGGTACACCAGCGGGTGCTGGCGAAACAGCGCCGGGCCAACCAGCGGGATGTCCGACAGAAACGGCACGGCAAAGCTGGGCCGCTCGGGCATTTTTTCCTGCACATAGCTGATGCCGGCAAAGGCCGAGAAGCCCGCACCAAACAGGCTCAGTGCCAGGCCGGTGGCGTACTGGTTGGTGTTGAGCCAGATCACCAGCGCACCAAACACCAGCGCCATCAGGGCGCCTGCCGACATGCCGGCAATAAAGCCCAGGGTGTCGCTGCCGGTGTGCACCACGCAGGCAAAGCCGGCAATGGCCGCGCACAGCATCATGCCCTCGGCGCCCAGGTTGACAATGCCCGCCTTCTCGTTGATCAGCAGACCCAGCGACGCCAGCGCCAGCACGGTGCCCGCGTTCAGCGTGGCGGCAATTAACAGTGCGTAGGAATCCATTATTTATTTCCCCAGCGCAGACGGTAGTTCACCAGCGTGTCACAGCCCAAGAGCGTGAACAGCAGCAGGCCCTGGAACACGCCGGTCAGTGACTTGGGCAGGCCCAGGCGCGACTGCGCCAGCTCGCCGCCGATATAGAACATGCTCATCAGAATGGCCGAGAACACCATGCCCACCGGGTGCAGGCGCCCCACATAGGCCACGATGATGGCGGCAAAGCCATAGCCCGCCGGCACATAGGGCGTCAGTTGCCCAATGGGCCCTGCCACCTCCAGCGCACCGGCCAGGCCCGCCATGCCACCCGAAATCAGCAACGCCGTCCACAACGCACGGCGCGACGAAAAGCCGGCGTAGCGTGACGCCGCGGGCGCCAGGCCGCCCACCTGCTGCGCAAAGCCGGCACGGGTGCGAAACAAAAACACCCAGACGCCGGCCACGCCCACCAGCGCAAACAGCACGCCGATGCTAACGCGCGAGCCGTCGAACAGGCGCGGGATGCGGGTGACCGCCTCAAAGCTCTTGGTCTGCGGAAAGTTGTAGCCATTCGGGTCTTTCCACGGGCCAAAGACCAGGTAGCCCAGCACCTGCACCGCCACATAGACCAGCATCAGGCTCACCAGAATTTCATTGGCGTTGAACCTGTCGCGCAGCAGCGCGGTAAGGCCTGCCCAGGCCATGCCGCCCAGCACACCGGCGATCAGCAGCGCGGGCACAATCCAGCCGCCCGTGGTCTTGTCGGCCAGCAGGGCCACCCCGCTGGCGGTGACGGCGCCCAGAATGTACTGGCCCTCGGCGCCGATGTTCCACACGTTGGAGCGAAAGCACACGGCCAGCCCCAGCGCAATCAGCAGCAGCGGCGTGGCCTTGACCACCAGCTCACCCAGCATGTAGCCACTCTTGATGGGCTCCCAGAAGAACACCTGCAAGCCGCGCACCGGGTCTTTGCCCAAGAGCGCAAACATGATGACGCCAATCACCACCGTGCATAGCAGCGCCAGCAGCGGCGAGCCGTAGCTCCAGAACTGCGAGGGCTGTGGCCGGGCTTCGAGTTTGAGTCTAGCCATGCTGCACCTCTTCGGTGTGTTCCCACAGCCCACTCATCCACTCGCCAATTTTTTCGACCGTGGCCTCAGCAATGGGCACCGAGGGCGACAGCCTGCCGCGTGCAATCACATGCATGCGGTCACACACTTCAAACAGTTCATCGAGTTCCTCACTCACCACCAGCACGGCGCAACCGGCGTCACGCAGGGCCAGAATCTCGCCGCGGATCTGCGCCGCCGCACCCACGTCGACACCCCAGGTGGGCTGCGACACGATCAAGAGCTTGGGGTTGGCATCGATCTCGCGCCCCACAATAAATTTCTGCAAATTGCCGCCGGACAGCGAGCGCGCCACGGCGGTCGGCCCGTTGGCCTTGACCTTGAACTGGGCAATCAGCCGCGCCGCGTGGGCCTCCAGCTGGCGCACGCGAATCCAGCCACCGGCAAAGCGCGGCATGGAGATGGATTCGGTGCGCGTGAGCAGCAGGTTGTGCGCCAGGCTGAGCGTGGGCACGGCGCCGCGTCCCAGGCGCTCTTCGGGCACAAAATGCAGGCCCATCTTGCGCCGCCGGCCCGGGTGCATGTGCGACACATCGACCACGCCCCCATCACCCTGCATATGGATGCTGCCGCTGGGCGAGCGGTCGTCTTCACCCGACAGGGCGTACAGCAATTCCTTCTGGCCGTTGCCCGAGACGCCGGCAATGCCCACCACCTCGCCCGAGCGCACATGCAGGTGGATGTCGTCCAGATCGACCCCAAACTGGTCTTCGCGCGGCAGGCTCAGGCCCTTGACCAGCATCACCGCAGAGCCCGCGTGTTTGGCAGCGCGCTCCAGCAGTGGCGGCTCGGCACCGATCATCAGGCGCGACAGCGACGCGTTCGATTCTTGCTGCGGATTGCACACCCCGGTGACCTTGCCACCGCGCAGCACGGTGCAGGCGGTGCAAAGTTCGCGAATCTCGTGCAGCTTGTGGCTGATGTACAAAATGCTGCAACCCTCAGAGGACAGCTTCTTGAGCACCACAAAGAGTTTTTCGACCGCCTGCGGTGTCAGCACCGAGGTCGGCTCATCCAGAATCAGCAGCTCGGGGCGGGTCAGCAACGCGCGGATGATTTCCACCCGCTGCATCTCGCCCACGCTCAGCGTGTGCACCGGGCGGGCCGGGTCAATGTCCAGCCCGTATTCGGTGGCCTTGCCTATGATGCTGGCGGTGACCTGCTCCAGCGAGCTGCGGGTCAGGCCCAGCCACACGTTCTCGGCCACCGTCATGGTGTCAAACAGGTTGAAGTGCTGGAACACCATGCTGATGCCGTTGGCCCGCGCCTCCTTGGGGTTGCGGATCTGCATCACTTGGCCATTGATCTTCACCTGGCCGGCATCGGGCTTGACCGAGCCGTAGATGATTTTCATCAGCGTCGATTTGCCGGCGCCGTTTTCACCCAGCACGGCGTGGATTTCGCCCGGCATGACGGTCAGCGACACATCGCTGTTGGCGACCACGCCGGGATAGGACTTGGTGATGCCGGTTAACTGAAGTCGGGGGGCTGTCATGCTGCTGCGGGTCTCAATCTTTTTTCAGGGCTGCAGTGACTGACTTTACCCGCTCGCGCAGCCAGTGCCCGGCGGCTATGGAAACGCTGCGTTCGGCCAGCGCGGTGTGAGGGACCCTGATGCGATGAAGGTCTATCTTGTACAACAGGGAGTGCTCTTTCATGCGGTCATGCCAATTTGTGGCATATCCTAATGCGTATGAACCGGGGGGTGGCTCACGATGCACCCTCCCGCACAAGGAACAAGCCCATGAACACCCGACCCTTGCGTTTTTTCCGGCGTGGAAAGATCGTCACCCTGCCCGCCGTTGACACGACCCGCACCCTGCTGGAGGTGCTGCGCGAAGACCTGCACTGCACCGGCACCAAGGAAGGCTGCGGCGAGGGCGACTGCGGCGCCTGCACCGTGGTCATCGGCGAGCGTGAGGGCGGCCAAATCAAATACAGCGCCATCAACAGTTGCATCCGTTTGGCGCACTCGGTCGATGGCATGGCGGTATGGACGGCAGAGGACCTGGCCGCACCCGATGGCAGCCTGCACCCCGCCCAGCAAGCCATGGTGGACTGCCATGGCTCGCAGTGCGGCTTTTGCACGCCGGGCTTTGTGATGAGCCTGTTTGGTCTGTACCAGAACACAACCTGCAAGGGCGAAGCCATTTCGCGTGACCAGGCGCAGGGCGCGCTGTCGGGCAATCTGTGCCGCTGCACCGGCTACCGGCCCATTCTGGACGCGGCGCAGGCCATGCAGGCACTGCCGCTGGCGCGGGTCAACGAAGCCGAGTTGCTATTAAATCTGGAGCTGCTTGCGCACATTCCACGGGGGCTGCAGGCCAATTTGACCTATATTTCCCCCAAAAAACTGTCCGATCTGCTGGCAGCCCGCGCGCACTACCCCGACGCCCAGCTGGTGGCCGGCTGCACCGACGTCGGCCTGTGGGTCACCAAGATGCACCAGCAGTTTGAGCGCGTGCTGGACATCACCCAAGTGGCCGAGCTGCGCCGCGTGGAGCACTACCCGCACCACATCGCCATTGGCGCCGCAGTCACGCTGACCGATGCCTTTGCCGCGCTGGTGGCCGACCGGCCGCAGCTGGCCGAGTTTGCCCACCGCTTTGCCGGGCTGCCGGTGCGCAACAGCGGCACACTGGGCGGCAACGTGGCCAACGGCTCGCCGATTGGCGACTCCATGCCGCTGCTGATTGCGCTGGGTGCCAGCGTGGTGCTGATGCGCCAGAGCAGCAAGCGCATCGCGCACCGCGAACTGCGGCTGGAAGACCTGTACACCGGCTACCGCCAGAACGTGATGGCCAGGGACGAAGTGCTGGCCTGGATCAAGGTGCCCAAGGCCACCGCATCCGAGCGCAGCCGCATTTACAAGATCTCCAAACGCTTTGAGGACGACATCTCGGCGGTGTGTCTGGCCGTCAACCTGCACGTCGATCACGGAGTCGTGAAGACCGCATCGATAGGCGCCGGCGGCGTGGCAGCCACGCCGGTGCGTGCCCGCCAGACCGAAGCCGCACTGACCGGCCAACCCTGGACCCAGGCCACCGTGGACCGGGCCATGCAGACACTGCGCAGGGAATTTGCACCGATTTCCGACATGCGGGCCAGCAGCGCTTACCGCAGCACCGTGCTGGGCAACCTGCTGCAACGCTATTGGCTGGAGGGCCAGGGCACCGTGCTGACGGACCTGCGGCAGTTGACACCGACCGGTGCAGGCGAGGTGGCAGCATGAGCGCGGCCGGCGTCTCCCGTTCGCACGAAAGCGGAACCTCGAAACCGCACGAAAGTGCGGTGGCCCAGGTGGCCGGCGCCGCCACCTACGTGGACGACATTCCCGAAGTGCGGGGCACGCTGCACGCAGCGCCCATTCTCTCCTCCGTGGCCCACGGCCGCCTGCTGGGTGTGGACGCCACAGCTGCGCTGACCATGCCCGGCGTGGTGGACGTGGTGCTGGCAGAAGACATTCCGGGTGACCCCATGCTGGCCGCCTTTGCCGGCGACGAGCCGGTGTTCGCCATCGACACCGTGCAGCACGTCGGCCAGGTCATTGGTCTGGTCGTTGCCAAAACCGTGATGCAGGCGCGCCGTGCGGCGCGCGCCGTGCAACTGCGCATCGAGCCCCTGCCCGCCGTTCTGACCGTGCAGGATGCACTGGCTGCCAAGAGCTACGTGTTGCCACCGGTCTTTGTGCGCCGCGGAGATGCCGATGCGGCACTGGCCACATCCCAGCACACGCTGAACGGCACGCTGGAAGTAGGCGGCCAGGAGCATTTCTACCTGGAAGGCCAGGTGGCCTATGTGCTGCCGCAGGAGCAAAACCAGTGGCTCATCCACAGCAGCACCCAGCACCCCGGCGAGGTGCAGCACTGGGTGGCCCATGCCCTGGGCCTGGACAACCACGCCGTGCGCGTGGAGTGCCGGCGCATGGGCGGTGGTTTTGGTGGCAAGGAAACGCAGGCCGGCCATCTGGCGGTGTGGGCTGCCATTGCGGCCCGCAAGCTCCAATGCGCGGTCAAGCTGCGCCTGGACCGCGATGACGACTTCATGGTCACCGGCAAGCGCCACCCGTTTGCCTACACCTACAGCGCCGGCTTTGACGACACCGGGCGCCTGACCGCCCTGAAACTGATGATGGCGGCCAACTGCGGCTTCAGCGTCGACCTGTCCGGCCCGGTGGCCGACCGCGCCATCTTCCACAGCGACAACGCCTACTACCTGCAGGACGTGGAGATTGCGTCCTACCGGTGCAAGACCAACACGCAGAGCCACACGGCATTTCGCGGCTTTGGCGGGCCGCAGGGCGTGATCCTGATCGAGACCATCATGGGCGACATCGCCCGCCAGCTCAAGCTGGACGCGCTGGATGTGCGCCTGCGCAACCTGTACAGCGACGAGGCCATTGCCGGCACCGACCAGAAGCGCGACACCACCCACTACGGCATGCGCGTGGAGGACAACATTCTTGCGCCAATGCTATCAAAACTGGAGCTGGCTGCGCACTACCGGCGGGCGCGGGAGACCGTTTTGGCATGGAACGCCAGCAACCCCATCATCAAGCGCGGCCTGGCCATCACGCCGGTCAAGTTCGGCATCAGCTTCACGGCCACGCTGTTCAACCAGGCCGGGGCGCTGGTGCATGTCTACACCGACGGCAGCGTGCAGGTGAACCACGGCGGCACCGAAATGGGCCAGGGCCTGAACACCAAGGTGGCGCAGATCGTGGCCGACGAACTGGGCATACCCTATGAGCGAGTTCTGTGCACCGCCAGCGACACCAGCAAGATTCCCAACGCCTCGGCCACCGCGGCCTCGGCCGGTACCGACCTGAATGGCCGCGCCGCCCAGTTTGCCGCCCGCCATGTGCGCGACAACCTGGCCGCATTCGTGTGCGGGCTGGACGGCTGCGGGGCCGGTGCGATCCGGTTTGAGGGCGGACAGGTGATCTCGCCCACCCCCAACGGTGTCATCACGCGCAGCTTCAACAAGGTGGTGAGCATGGCCTACGCCAACCGCATCCAGCTGTGGAGCGACGGCTTCTACCGCACACCCAAGATCCACTACGACAAGACGACGCTGACCGGGCGGCCGTTCTACTACTTTGCGTATGGCGCGGCCTGCACCGAGGTCGCCATCGACACGCTGACCGGCGAGAGCCGCGTGCTGAAGGTGGACATCCTGCACGACGTGGGGCACAGCATCAACCCGGCCATCGACATCGGCCAGATCGAGGGCGGCTTCGTGCAGGGCATGGGCTGGCTCACCACCGAGCAGCTGGTGTGGAACGACAAGGGCGTGCTCTCCACCCACGCCCCCAGCACCTACAAGATCCCCACCGCAGGGGATGTGCCCGCGCACTTCAGCATCGCTCTGTGGCCCGAGCCGAATCGCGAGGACAACGTGTTTGGCAGCAAGGCAGTGGGCGAGCCGCCCTTGATGCTGGCCATCAGCGTGTACGAGGCACTGCGCGATGCGATTGCGTCGGTTGGCAGCGGTGGGCCGGTGCGGCTCACGGCGCCTGCAACGGCGGAGAATGTGTTGCGGTCGCTGGCCGGGTGATGCAGCGCAAACTCGTTGGGCAGAAGGGCCAATCAGCTATCGCATTGCGGACTCTATTTTTCCCTTGAACGCATTCAACGCCGGCGGCTTGATGATGTAGCCCTTTATGCCCAAGGGCAGCGCATCCTCCAGCGTCTCCTTGCTGGTATCCGATGTCATCACGATGACCCTGATGTTGGCGATGATCGGGTTTGGCAGCTCCCGCAAGCGCCTGACAAACTCGATGCCTCCCATGGGCTCCATGTGAATATCAGAAAGAATGAGGTTGGGTTGGAATTTGATCGCCATCACCAAGGCGCTCTTCCCGTCCGAAGCCTCCTGAATTTGATGAATGCCGACCCGCTGCAGCAGGTCCGCAACGAATGTCCGCATGAGCGCGTCATCGTCAACCACCAGCACTCTCAAATTCCAGAATATCACCAGCTTTCCCCTTCGATAGTCATTGTCCAATGACCTGAATCGAGTCAAAGGGTGCAACTGCAAAAAACTCCCGGTTGCCCTCTGCGACGGTATCTGCTTAATAGGAATCACTCCATGACCTGAGTCAAGGTTAGTGCTTTCGGCATTTTGCGCTTCGGGCGGTACGAAGCAATGGCTTTGGCGACTTCACCTGATTGAGACCCCGACTGGCGCGACAATTGCCGTGCCGTACCGTTCTTGGAAAATGGGCCATTGGCCAGTGGTAATACACTGCGGGTTTTGTTTTAGGGACGCGCAGCCAAGCGGCCCAAGCCAAAGTATTGTCCATGCCAACCTCCCGTAACTTCACACGCCGCACACTGCTGGGTGCCGCAGCCCTGACCGCTGTGAACCTCCCAGTCCTGGCGCAAACCAAAATCGTGTTGCGCATCTCCACGCCCGCCGTGCCGGACGCCTGGCACGCCAAGATGTGGACGGTGTTCAAAAACACGCTGGAAAAGAGTGCACCGGGCGTGTTTGATGTGCAGATCAACCTCAACGCCTCGCTGTTCAAGCAGGGCGCCGAGCCGGCCGCCATGGCGCGGGGCAACCTGGAATTGACTTCGGTTTCGGCCGCCGACATCGCCAAACTGGTGCCCGATTTCTCGGTGTTCACCGCCGGCTACATGCTGCGCGATCCAGCCCACCAGCAAAAGGTGTTCACCGGACCGATTGGCGCGGAGCTGTTCAAGACCGTGTCCGACAAGATGGGCATCACCGTGCTGGCCACCTGCTACCTGGGAACCCGCCAGCTCAACCTGCGCGAAGTGCGTAGCGTCAAGACGCCCGCCGACCTCAAGGGCATCAAGCTGCGCATGCCGGGCTCGAAGGACTGGCTGTTCCTGGGCAATGCGCTGGGCGCCACCGCCACGCCGCTGGCCTTTGGCGAGGTCTATCTGGGCCTCAAAACCGGCACCATCGATGGCCAGGACAACCCCTTGCCCAGCGTGCGCGCTGCCAAGTTTTATGAAGTGACCAAACAAATTGTGCTGACCAGCCACCTGGTCGACAGCCTGTTCATTGCCATCTCCAACAAGAGTTTTGATGCGTTGAGCGCTGCACAACAGCAGCAAGTCCGTGCGGCCGCCCAGTCTGCCGCCCGTTACAACAACGACAACACCCTGCAGGAAGAAGCCCAACTGGTCGACTTCTTCAAGAAGGAAGGCCTGCAGGTCACCACGCCCGATGTGGCGGCGTTCCGCAAAGCCGTGCTGGCCAACTACCAGGCGTCTGACTATGCCAAGGTCTGGCCC
>Ga0208888_100830_pt1 | contig 12496 bp, 8 predicted proteins | sample LakWasM115_HOW13_2_FD_183929 | JGI IMG/M metagenome (GOLD analysis project Ga0208888, IMG submission 183929) | Freshwater sediment methanotrophic microbial communities from Lake Washington under simulated oxygen tension - Sediment Metagenome... | ecosystem: Environmental > Aquatic > Freshwater >...
GTGGGGAACATCGCGCAAACGGAGGTGATGACCAAGCTGTCGTTTCTACAACATTGGACCAGTACAAAAACACTGGATAGCGGCGAAAGTAGTGCTAAACCGATTGGAAAAACGGCGATTTATTTCTTAAACCGACCCAATGCTGCACAGTCTCAAATTAGAGTGGCTTGCAATGGATTGCCCTTTGATGCCCTAGGGGATTATTTTAAGTCGACGGTGGCTTTGTACGAATTAGGAGGTCCTTTCAACTGCAAACTAAATGTAAACTTGCGTGAAGAACACGGGTATTGCTATGGTGCTAGCGCCTCTTTTTATGGAGATAAATATCCTGGTCCCTTTATTATCGAAGCCGACGTAAAACCCAATACGACCGATAGTGCGCTACTGGAGATTCTAAAAGAGGTCAAAAAATATGCGGATAATGGCATTACGCCCGAGGAATTAGCCTTCACACAAAATTCAATGACACTAAAAGAATTGTTGAAGTATGAAACGCCCGCACAAAAAGCCAATTTTTTAAAAGTCATCCTAGAGCACAACCTGCCTAAAGATTTTACTTCACAACAAAATACATTACTTAAGAACCTGACGTTAGATGAAGTGAATGCCTTTGCGAAGAAGAGCCTTCCCTATAACAACATGATTATTTTGATTATCGGTGACAAAGACAAGGCCTATGGTCGCCTGTTGAATTTAGGCTATGACGTTAACGAAATCAATTTTTATGGTACCAGTAGAAGTAGTTGGTAGCAGCGATTTTAAAGTATCAAAAAATATCGACCAATACGACTACTTTACCCAGAGAACCCGGAGTTGCTATTCGCACTATTACAACTAGTGGCGGAACGCAACAATCATTCAGGATTATTACAAACTACTACCCACTCCTATTACCCAAACGGCTCCTCCAATGATTTACTAGTTTTAGAAAACCATTTCGGGCCGTCTTCGGTCATGTAAACACAATCTTCTAAGCGCACGCCGAATTCCCCGGGAATCGCAATGGTAGGCTCGATACTGAAACACATTCCGGGTTGCAATACTTGCTGATTTCCTTTGACCATATTGCCCCATTCGTGCCCGTCTAAACCAATGCCATGGCCCGTTCGGTGTGGCAATCCTGGTAGTTTGTAGTGGGGTCCGAAACCCGCATCGGTGAGCACTTTGCGCGCTGCGGCATCGACGGCTTCACAAGGCGCTCCAATTTTTGCTGCGGCAAAACCGGCTTCCTGTGCTTGTTTTTCCAATGCCCATATTTTTTGTTGTCGCGCTGTGGGTGGTGCACCAAAAACAATAGTACGGGTAATATCCGAATTGTAGCCTTCCACGGTACAGCCGCAATCCATCAATACGATATCGCCTTTTTTGAGTACTTGCGGGTGTTGCGTGCCGTGTGGAAAAGCCGATGCTGTTCCAAACAAGCAGAGGGCAAACTCAGCATTTCCTCCCAATTGGTTTTGGGCTTCCATAATCATCGCGGAAAGTTCTTGTTGCGACATCCCTTCTTTCAAAAGCGCCACACTGTGTTGAATGGCTGCCAAGGTAATGTCGTTGGCCAGTTGCATGAGTTTGATTTCTGCTTCCGATTTAATGGAGCGACACGGAATGGTTACTGCGTCACCACTGACATACTGCAAGTGCGGTGCTGCTTTTTTAATGCCGTCGGCAATAAAGAAACGCGTTTGTTCTTCTAAGGCAATCGATCCGGTAGTGATGCCTGTGACTTTGAACGCAGCGGCAATTAGCGCAAACGGACTTTCATCTTCCTGCCAAACCAATACCTCTTTGCCTATGGTAATTTGCTCCCGCAAGCGTGCTTCTTCAAAAGCGGGACAAATATATTGAACCGGACCTTTGGCCGGGATTAGGGCTACTAGGGTTCTTTCGCTGGGCCACCACCGAATGCCGGTAAAGTAATTCAGTGCGGTACCCGCATCGAGTACTAAGGCTTCTAGTTTATTTTCGGTGAGCAGGCGTTGTGCCTTGGCAATTCTTGCCGCTCTTTCGGCTAAGGAAATGGGAACCGTTTCGCCGATTTTAGGTTTTAGCAGAACTGGCACCTCGGGATTTTCATTTTGGGAGCCAGAGCGAAATCCTGTGAGGGCACCTGCGGTAATCGCTAGACTGGTTAGGTTTATAAACTCTCTTCTTTTTATGGTCATGGTATGAAGGGGTAACTTTAAGGTATCGTTGCTTTTTGTCTGAACGGTGGTGCTTGGCTATATTTTTCTGTGGGTAATCTCTTTGTAGGAATCAACACGATTCCTTTCCTTTAGTTGGCTAGAGCATCGATTACGGTTTCGTTTTCTTAGCGTTGACTAACTCCGTGAAACTTTTGGCAGCGTTGGTAAAATCAGACGGCACCAAGACAATGGTCGTGGTGTTGTTGTCGATACCAATTTCAGAAAGCATTTGCATGCGTCGAAGTTCGAGTGCAATTGGGCTCCCTTCCATTTCTTTTGCTCCTTGTGTCAGTTTCATGGATGCTTCCAGTTCCGCTTCCGCTTTTACAATTCTGGCTCTTTTCTCTCGAATCGCCTCCGCCTCTCTTGCCATGGCGCGTTGCATGGCTTCTGGAATTTCAACATCTTTCATCTCTACCATTTCAATCTTGATACCCCAAGGTTCTGTGGTAGAATCTACTATTTTTTGAAGTGTAGCATTGATCTGTTCTCGTTCGCGTAGCACTTCATCGAGGGTATGTTGCCCAATGATGTTGCGCAAAGCGGTTACTGAAAATTGATAAACAGCTTTGTTGTAATCGGCGACATTGATAATCGCTTCTTCTGGACTGGTGATCTTGAACCACAAAACAGCATTTACTTTGATGGTTACGCTGTCTTTGGTAATGGTTTCTTGTTGTTCCAAGTCGACCGTCTTAGTTCTGATGTCGACCAGTTGTTGTCTTTCTATAAGAGGAATTATCCAATAAAGTCCCGGTCCTTTGATTGCTTGAAAGCGTCCCAATCGAAACACAACCGCACGCTGGTATTCCTGTGCAATTCGGAGTCCTGAAATAATGAGCGCGATGATGACTGCCGATATAGGTAGTAGTGCCATAGTCATGGTGAGTTAAGAGTTAAAAGTGCTATTCGTGAATTTATCGGTTTTGTTTTTTGGCTGGTGCGGGCATCTGTTTTCCATTTAATCGTTATGCTTACAGACAAAAAACTATCCTTAGTAGTAACGAATTTAAGAAAAAATCGGTTCGATTAGCGCCAATAGTGGTGAAAAATACTGCCGAAGGTCTATCCTAGTTTTCGAGCTTCTGTTAAAGAGGTTAAGGTTATGATGCTAAATCTAGTGGATACCGGAATGCAGATAACTTTTCGTGGCTAACACGGATTGCAAATCCACGCTACCAAACGAACTATCGGGTCTTATTCTTTTATCCATTTACTATGCAACCGCTGCTTGTTCACGGTAGCTTGCATAAAATAAATTCCTTTTTCTAAACGGGATACGTCTACAGTGCCGTTTTCGACCATCGTATGGATTCGGATTCTACCTACCACATCACTGATGATGATTTTAGTTGGGGCGGATGTATTTACATGTAGCACTGATTTTACGGGGTTGGGATATATGAAAATCGAAGGAGTCGCCTCCATTTCAGTAGTGCTTAATAGTTGGCAAGCCGTATTAATATCGTCAGCACTATTGCAATTCGTGGCGTTATTCCCTACTTGAGTAAAACCCAAAAGATTGGTGTCAAACGCAATTTTTTCACAAAAACTTTCAATCGCACAAATGGATAGATTGGGATTGTTTTCTAGCACCACTTGTCCGATGGTCGCCCCATTAATATGGTCTAAGCCGGTCAAGCTACTGAGCGTAATATTGTTTGAAATAGTAATGAAAGGTCGGATGGGTCCTCCAAGCGAAGGAAAAGTGCTTAGGTTCGCCAAATCGGTTAGACTTGCCAACGCCGGATTGTTAAGTAGGTTGATCCCGTTGGTAACGGTCAAATTATTCAATCCGAAGCAGCTCACTAAATTTGCATTGTTATTCACATTTATGCCACCGCCCATGGTGGTTAAACCGTTTAGTCCATTAAAATTGGTTATCGCATTATCGTTCCATAACGTAATGGATTTTCCAATAATGCTTAGGTTAGGCGTATTGGGCAATGCTATTAAATTAGGGTTGTTGACAAAATAGTATTCCCATCCAATTTCATTCAGACTATAAAAGCCATTGATGGATGCTAATGCACTGTTATCCAAAAAATAAAATGAGGCTTGATTATTCGATACAATTGATTTGACTTTAGTTAGACTACTAAATCCATTTAAGCTTACTAAAGCGGAAGTGTTTTGAATGGCTAAATCTCCCGAAACATTGGCTAATGTATTAAAACCGCTGATGGTGGCTGGTGTGAGTCCTGAAATAAACAATCCATTTCCAGGGGCTCCTAAACCGATTCTTAGCAAGTTTGGAAATAAATTGGTGGCATTCAAATTTGGGAGGTCTACTAGTGATAACCGTCCATCAATGGTATTGATATTGTTTAGTCCCGAAATATCGGTTAAGGGATGCCCATTGGTAGGCGAATAGATATACAAATCTCCCGTTAGTTCTGTAACTTGACTCAAACCATTCAGATTGGTAATATCCGCGCCACTGATGCTAATGGACTCAAAGGAATTATCCCCAGGATAAGTGGTAGCGAAATTATTTACATCGTTTTGATTGAAAAGATTGACCGTTTGTGATACACTTTTTGTGTATCCCAATAACAAGAGCATGATTAAAATACTTGCTTTCATAATGGCTGGATTTATAAATTAATTTTAGACTTTATTTACCAGTTCAAACTTGTAACTAGCTCAAATTTACAATCCGAAAAGATCCGAAGTTTATACTTTTTTTTGGGCTGTAGCACTATTAATTTAGGTTAGAACTCACAGTGGCTTGGGAACCCCTTCTTCTACTCAACTGCCTAACTAAGTTACGAAAAATTAACGAACCAACTATCAAAAAAACCCCGTTATCGCTCGAATCCTTTCGCGTGGTTCTTACACTACTATAAACTTAAAACGTCTCGAATTATCCTAACTTATAATTTGTATTTCTTTTAAAATGCAATTCAAAATTCTTTACTTTCAAATACCACGCGAAAGGATTCGCGCGGCAGCTGGGAGGATTACAAATCCGCGTTCCGATAGCGCTAATGCTGTTTCAGTAACCAGTTGATTAATTCGTCATTATCCACGATACTCCAAGAGTGTGGATGTCTTCTATGGTCTGGATTTCTATACCCTCTATTTAGTGTGGTACGTAATGTTGCTTTGGGATTACCAAGTCGGTTCAGTTCATTAATCATGGCCGAACATTCGGTTGCATTCATGCTGGTAAAGTCGGCTCCTCGTTCTTTTAACCACCAATTAATATCCGGTTCGGTGTAAATTCTTAGCGGAATAGTGAGTAGTTTCTTAATTTCGGTTTGCGTAGTATCGGAAAAGGAATAAGGTGACATTTTATAATATTCGGACAAATGTGTATCGGGACTGCCGCCCATTTCCTTTTCAAGCCGGTCGATCATGTACACGTTCTCCGGATTGGCTTCGTTCTCTTTTGACAATCGAAGGTCTCTTTTGGCTGACTTATAAAATCGTTCAAAATCTACCGGTGGGTCAATCGCAAAAACGGCAGTTGGTTTCACCGTTGCATTTTCAGCATATTTTAGAACACAGCTTCCCCCAATGGAAAAGCCACCCACATAAAATTTTTGATCAATCAATTGGTGTTTCGACGTCACATCCTTCAGAATTTTTTCGAAAGTTTGTTGGCTTAAGCGGTCTATACCCAAAGACAAAACGCCGTCTTGAAAGGTCGGAATAATCGTCAAGATTCCATTTAAAGCCAATTGGTTGGGTAAGTTGGTTTGTTCTAAAACAGCTGCTGCGGTTTCACCAAAACCCGGCACAAGAAAAAGATAGCCTTTCCAAGGAAGTTTTGGCGGATAAATAATCGTGTAGGTGTTTTTTGTTTTATCGGTTGCGTCTAGAAAAACGATTTCCTTTTTTGGTGTAGCGACTTTCTGCCCGAGACAAGGAGTCGTTAGCATGGAACAAGTCAAAAGCAGTAAAAAAAGGTTCTTCATCATGGTTTGTTTTTTTTAGTAGCAAATGCCATTCGTCTTTACTGTTCCCGGCAGGCACATTCGTGATGTTCGTTTAAGTACTCGATGGTGGCTTTACACATTTTTTCGAGTACTGCCACATTGATGTCGGATAGTTTTTTGATGTAAATACAGGCTTTGCCTATTTTATACTTACCCAAATTCTCTAACAGCTGCTTATGGTCATCTATTGGGGAATACACATAAAGTGACAATGCTGCTTTTCGTGGCGAGAACCCCAGTAGCGGCATATCCCCTTCATGACCGCTTTCATAGCGATAATGATAACTTCCAAACCCAACAATAGTTGGTCCCCACATTTTAGGATGGAATCCCGACCATAGGGTCATCATTTCCACTAATTGAAAACTGTCATCTCGTTTTTGCTCACTTTCAACATAGGAGTTGATAAAATCGGTTACACTTATTTCCGTTTCAGTGGTCTTATTCTGATACCCCATGGACTTGCAAATTGGTTTCTATTTTTATCTTTATGAGCTGACGATTTCTTGCTCGTGTACGGATGCGGCGTTAGGATTTTTTTCCGTTGCCGAAAACGAAGTTAATAAAATAAACTTACTCTTTGTCAAATGAGGGCTAGCACGAGACTTCGGATTGAAATTAATCGTTGGCACAATCGGGACACTCTCGCTAGCGGAGGGAACGCAAACATGAACTTACCACAAAATTCTCAATCTTGTCAAACGGCTGTTGTAGCTAGTAGTAATTTATTTTTGTGGATATTTCGCTAATAAATTAAATAAGTCAGACCAGTTTACTTTTCCGTTATTTTTACCCATTCTTACAATAACGATATTTCTAGATGGATTAACATAAATAAATTGACCTAATATTCCCTCAGCCATAAAATCACCATCATTCGATGGCAACCACCATTGGTATTGATATCCTTCGTCGCTTCCTTCGGTGGTATCCATTTTTGTTGATTCTTCTACCCATTTTTTAGACACTATTTGTTTGCCGTTCCAATTTCCTTTATTCAAATATAGTCTTCCAATTTTCGCAAAATCTCTTGCTCTTGCATTGATACAACAAAACGTTTTTTCGGTTCCTTCCTTTTTTTTATCGAGGCTCCAAGAAGCATCATATTCCATTTCAAGAGGTGTCCATAATTTTTCTTGAAAATATTGTGTAATCGTTTTATCTTTTAATGCCCCTTGCAAAACTGAACCCAGAAGTTGTGTATTGCCACTGACATATTCAAATTTTTCTCCGGGTGTTCTTTTTAAAGTTAATTTAGAAATTTCACGCTTTAAATTTCTACCGTAATAAAATGAGGCCGCTTCTCCAAATGGATTGAAATAACTTTCACTGAATTTTAATCCAGAAGTCATTTGCAATAAATGCTTGATGGTCACTTTTTCAAATCCATTTTTTTTCAATTCGGGAATATAATTTGTTATCGGCTCCTCTATAGATTTTATCAAACCATCGTCAATTGCACAACCAATTAAAATGGAAGTAATTGATTTAGCCATAGAAAAGGAAGGAATAATACTTTCTTGATTATAGCCTTTAAAATATTTTTCATATTGAATAGTATCATTTTTAATTATCAAAAAAGCAACCGTTTTATTGTCTTCCAATACCTTATCAAAAGCGACAGTTTTACCACCATATTTTAATGTCTCTGGATATTTACCTTTTAAAATTGAATGAAACTTAAATTTAGTGGCATTAGTCTTCAATGATCGTGATGGAAATTTTTTATAATCTTTAATGTCTGCAAAGTTGTATACCACAAATCTGCCCAGCTTACAGGACGAAAAAACAATGGAAGCAATAATTACAATACCTATTCTGTACAATTTTAATTTGGTCATCTTTTAATGCTTTTTTGTTAGGGTTTTGTTTTGCTGGTAACGTTCCGCCGCTTCATGAAGTAGCGAACTTCGCAACAATATATTTTACACGAAGATAGAATTTCTGGTGAATGAAAAATCTGATTTTACCAAATTTTTCGCCATTTCGTGAAAGGATTGCTACCCGTTGTGATTGTACTTTTTATCTTGAAGTATATAAAAAAGTAAAATTCCATTAATAAACAATGCTATCCAAAGTACTAAACTAATAAGCAAATTTCCATCTCCGTTTTGAAGTACTGAAAATAGTAAGAATAGTACAAATGCTAAACTTGCTAAAACTAAAGCACAAATAAGAATTTTGATATAGATTTTATATTTAGTATCGTCACTTAAGTGATGAAAAGTTGTAATTGCTGTTATAGTTAAAAGGCTATATACCAGAAGCCAGATAGCTGAATTATCATTTTCTACAAATCCTGAAAAAAAGGAGCACATCATCATAAAAAATACTGTGAATAATCCTAAAATGATTCTGTAGGCTCTTGAGAATATTTTATATGATTTTGTCATCATTTGAATTTCAATACCCCTTTTTTCATAGTTACTAACGTTTTGCGGCATTACGCAGTGGCTAACTTCGCAACGATACATTTTCCACTAAGATAGAATTTCTTGCGAATGAAAAATATGATTTTACGACATTTTCCGTCATTTCTTGACAAGAGCATAGCGACAGACCGAAGGTAAACGGTTGTTCTATGACGCCCTTTTTTCTGTTACTTCATTTTTCAATAATTCAAATTCATTCCAAAACCTATTCCCATATCGCTGTCGTAATGCGTTGTTACTCCAAAGTTTCTTTTTATGATGTATCGCAACCCTGCCATATATTCTTTGTCTGTATTCCACATTAAACTCATTCTTAATCTTTTAGATACTGGAATATCGTTTCGCATTAATTGAAATCGAACATTGCCATCTGTAAAAACTTCCATTTGTGCTTTGATCAGCATTGGTAAAGTATATTCTAAACCTGCACTAAAAACAGAACGAACATCTTTCGTGCTTTTTTGTCCAAAAAGATTTTCTTCCATTTTGCCATCTTCCATTTTTCGGTACCGCCAATCGAAACCTATAAACGGCATAATCCATTGCATTTTTCCTATATATCGCCCAATGTGTGTTTCGGTTTCGTAGCCATGCATATCGTGATAGCCCAAACGCCATTCTGTACCAATACTCCAACGTGTATTACTTAACATTGCGTGTCCATCGTTTCCGTTGGTGGCAAAATCATTTTCGCCCATAAAATGAAATCTTCTATCGTCGGCAAAAAGTTTGCGCTGTGCGAGTTTTGGGTTTGGTATTTCGGGGTTAGGTGCTTGGTTTTCATAGGTAAAAACTCTGCCCATACCGCTCATCATATGGTAAAGTATATGACAATGAAAGAACCAATCGCCTTCAACATTAGCGTTAAACTCTAAAACATCGGTTTCCATTGGCATAATATCGACAATGTTTTTTAGAGGTGCATACTCGCCTTGTCCGTTTATTATTCTGAAATCGTGCCCATGCAAGTGCATCGGGTGTCGCATCATTGAACCGTTGTAGATTGTGATGCGTACATTTTCGCCTTTCTTGATTAAAATTTTGTCGGTTTCAGAAACTACTTTATTGTCTAAACTCCAAACGTAGCGGTTCATATTTCCTGTTAACTCAAATTTTAATTCTTTTATTGGTGCGTCTTTTGGAAGCGCTGTTTTGGTTGGCGATTTTAACATTGCGTAGTTTAGCGTTACGATGTCTGAAAGTTTGTTACTATTATAATCGTCCTCGGTCATTTTCATACCGCCCATTTTGTCGCTTTTGGGTTTTGCTTCGCCCGTGATTTCTGGATACATTACTACGTTCATATCCATTTGATTGTAGGACATACTCATTCCCATATCGTCAAGATCGCCGTTCATTTTCATCATATCGTTCATCATTTTCATGCCTTCAAAATATTTTAATTTTGGTAAGGTAGAAGTGAGTTGTTTGATACCATCACCTAAATATAATGACGCGGATTTTGTTCGGTCTTCAGAAGTTACCAAAAATTCGTAAGCGGTTTTATCGGCTGGAATGGTTACAATTACATCGTAGGTTTCGGAAACCGCTACAATTAATCTATCGACTTCGACAGGTTCTACATCGTTACCATCGTTGGCAACAACGGTTATTTTTCCGCCTGCATACGTGAGCCAAAAATAAGTTGATGCACCACCGTTTGAGATTCGCAAACGAACTTTGTCGCCACCTTTAAACTGTGAAAGTTGGCTTTCGTTTTTACCGTTGATTAGGAATTTGTTGTAATACACATCGCTTACATCCATGGCGTTCATTCGCTTCCACTCGTTAGTAACTTTGGTTTTAAAATGACCTTGTTGGATTGCTTCGGCATAACTTTGGGTTGTGCCTTTTTGAATGGCGAACCAATCGGTGGCGTTGTGCAACATTCGGTGTACGTTTTCGGGTTTTACATCCGTCCATTCGCTTAAAACTATTGGAACGGTGGGCAAATCGTCAATTCCTTTTCTAAAAGTGGGGTCGTTGTTTTTTTTGAGCATCACAAAATTACCGTACATTCCGATTTGTTCTTGCAAACCAGTGTGGCTATGATACCAGTGCGTTCCGTGTTGAATGATTGGAAATTTATATAAATGAGTGGTGTGTGGTTTGATTGGCATTTGTGTAAGATTGGGAACGCCATCGTATTGATTGGGTAAAAATAAACCGTGCCAATGCAAAGAAGTGTCTTCGTTTAGCTCGTTATGAACATAAATTTCTGCAAGGTCGCCTTCGGTAAAAGTTAACGTTGGCATTGGAATTTGTCCGTTTACAGCAATGGCATGTTTAGGTTTGTCGCCAAATGTTACAATTGTATCCCGAACGTATAAATCGTAGCGAACTATTTTTTGAGCAAAAAGTGATTGAGAAAGAAAACATAATAGTATTGCCATACGTAATACAAATATGTTTTTGTTTTTTTTATTTTTCATTTTGATAACTTCAATTGTTTAAATAAAAAAAAGGCGAAGTCTTTTTAGGCTTCGCCAAATTACAATTATTTTAGATTTTTTAAGATGACATAATTACATTGTCAATAATAAAAATCAATTCACTACGATTTTTTGTACAATTGTTTTATTTTCAGTTTCAATTTTTATCAGATATACTCCGGATGAATTTGGAACTGCTATCGTTTCAAGTTTATTGGCTAATTTTTTGGTTAATACTGATCTTCCTAAAACATCAAAAAATTCAATTGATCGCAAATTTGTATACGATTGTATGTTTAGAAATTGAGCAGTATTGATTGGATTAGGATATATTTTAATTTCATTATCTATAGAAATATCATTTGTACTTAATGGATTTGGGTTTACTATGAATTGTCCCATCATTCCCGCGTCTTCGTGGCTCAAAATATGACAATGATACATGTAGGGCATCGTTGCATCATTAAAATCTTTATATTGAGTTATTAATTTTACACTTCCTCCATTTGGCGGAACTGTAATAACATCTTTACGCCCTTGCATATTTAAAGGTGGAGTTGCTCCATTTACCTTTAAAACATAAAAATGATTTCCGTGAATGTGAAATGGGTGAGGCATCATTGAGGAGTTCGTTATATTCCATACTTCAACGTTATCTTGTTGGGTAGTGAAATTGATAACTGCTGGGTTATATTGAACACCATTCATTAAAAAGGTAGTCATACTCATTGCAGGTGAACCTGTAATTGTAATTGTTCTTGAGCTGGAACCAACTTCGGATAAAAGGGTATTTGTGGTTAGTGAAGTTGGAATTGTTGTAACTGGGTTTGCTGTAGGAGCGATTACATTTATTTGTAAAAGAGTAAAGTTTGTATTGTCAAGCGGACCTAAAACTGCCATTCCCATACTATCTGGTGGACCTCCGGGATAACCTGCTGGAAGTTGTGTTCCGTTTTGTTTCAGATAAAAGGTGCTTCCTTGTTGCCCCGAAAAATTAACAATGATTTCAGCTCGCTCTCCTGGACTTAAAATTAATCTTGTCATTGGAACTGGAGCATTTAGTAATCCGTCATCAGATGTTATTTGACTGAAACTTCTGTTGTCATTAAAACCAAAGTCAAAAAAGCGATGACTTGAAGCATTCAACAAACGGAAACGTACCATTTGAGCAGGAAGATTTACCATTGCGTTAGATACTATCCCGTTTACTAAAACGGCATTGTCTAATTCATCGTTAATTACAATTTCTTTAGTTGTTGTATTGAAAGTTTCAAATTGAAAAACAAGAGGGATGTCGTCAATACCATAAGTTCTTGGTAATGTTAAAGCAGTTTCGGTTGGGTCTTGAACAATTATTAAACCTGCCGCACCTTTTATGGCTTGTTTCATTGTTGAACCGTGCAAGTGTGGATGATACCAATAGGTCGCGGCGTTATCCATAACTGTAAAACTTGGTGACCAAGTAGCACCAATTGCAATTGGATTGTGTGGACTTCCATCATTCA
>Ga0208888_100831_pt1 | contig 12492 bp, 4 predicted proteins | sample LakWasM115_HOW13_2_FD_183929 | JGI IMG/M metagenome (GOLD analysis project Ga0208888, IMG submission 183929) | Freshwater sediment methanotrophic microbial communities from Lake Washington under simulated oxygen tension - Sediment Metagenome... | ecosystem: Environmental > Aquatic > Freshwater >...
CGGGTGGCCTGCGCGCAGCAGTTGCAGTCCCAGCATACGGCCCATCAATCCTGCGCCCAGGATGACGACCTTCTGGTGGCGGCGGATCAGCATGGCAGCACGTACCCAGGCGGCGTGGCGGCGGGGCAGGGCGATGTCGATCGGGAAAGTGGGACGTTCGGCGAAGTCGCGTTGAGGCGATTGCCTGGGGCGTTCAGAGGGGGCATGTCGTCGGTCCTTTACCTGGATGCAGGGGGTGAGGACGAAACGAGGCCACGCGTCGTTGATGATTGAAACTTCCCACGCCAGCATGATCTGGATCGGGTCATGAGGGTCTTTCTCAGCCAGGTCAAAGTCACCGCAGCGCTGTTTGCACCGCATGAACATCCGACAGGCACCCCTGTTTCATCCGCGTCCGGATTATGCAACGGGTCGACAGCCATCCCGTAGGACAAGGCCTTTTGCGCCGCCTCTGGCGGATCTGTGGTGGCCATAATGGCCCATTTCCGGATTGACTTGTCTTTGTTCCATGACCTTCCACCCCGCTTCAGCTTTGCCTTTCGCCCGCGCTTTGCAGGCCCCACCGTGCCGATATGCGCGCGTGCTGAGCATCGCAGGCTCTGACAGTGGCGGCGGTGCGGGCATCCAGGCCGATCTCAAAACGATTGCGGCCCATGGGTGCTACGGCATGACGGCCATCACGGCGCTCACGGCCCAAAATACCCAGGGCGTGCGCGCCGTGCACCCCGTGCCGGTGGCGCATCTGGTCCAGGAGATCGATGCCGTGGCTGACGATATCGGCGTTGACGCCGTCAAGACAGGCATGCTCGCCACGCCTGATGTGGTCCTTGCGGTGGTGGCGGCCATACAGCGCCATGGTTGGACGCAAGTGGTGGTCGATCCGGTGATGGTGGCGACCAGCGGCGATATGTTGATGGCGGAAGAGACGGTCTCGGTGATGGTGGAAGCGCTGTTCCCTTGTGCCACGCTGGTGACCCCCAACCTCGATGAGGCCGAATGCCTGCTCGGGCAACGCATCACCCGGGTGGAGCAATTGCTGCCCGCCGCGCAGCGCCTGATCGGGCTGGGGGCCCGGGCCGTGTTGCTCAAGGGGGGGCACCTGCCGGGCAATGAGGTGGTCGATCTGTTGTTGACGGCCGACGGCGAGCACCTGCACCTGGCCAGCCCCCGCGTTACCAGTGTCAACGTGCACGGCACGGGCTGCACCCTGTCTTCCGCCATCGCGTGTCAACTGGCCTTGGGGCAGCCCCTGCCGCAGGCCGTCCGTGCGGCCAGGTCCTACATCCTTCAAGCCATTGAGGCAGGTGCCTCCGTTCATACGGGCCGGGGTCATGGTCCTCTGAACCACGGATTTGCCCCGTTGCCCATGCACCGCCTCGCCATCTGATTCTCTTCATTCGGTGTCCTTCGGCGCGCGCCAGGCCGGCGGTTGGGCTGGTCGTAAGCCAGACGTAATGATGTTTTGCGACGTATCAGTTGCATCTGGTGCATATATTCGCCATACCGTTGATGCGATTTTTTTATCCTTTGGATGTCATTTCTTCCATATGTGTGCGAAATTCACGCTAAACCTGTTTTAAATGCTTTCGCCTTGATTCAAATATTCACATAGCAATCTGCGGCCTTCTCCTACATTGGCGTCTGACTTGCACTCTTAAGATTACATACGCAACAAATGGTTTTGCGAGTGTGATCGCCGAGTGGTGTTGTTCATATTTATCGAACAGAAGGTTTGTCTATGTATTTGAATTTAAGTCCCGCAAGCTTGGATGCTTTTTTCAAGAAATTCCTCGTGGTTTTTCTGTTGGCTGGATTCCAAAATTTCACATGGGCGCAGCCTGTTTCCAAGTCCGGTGATGCAGCGGTGAGCAACAAGGCCTCCCCAGTGCAGGTCCGACTCGACCAATACAAAGTAGTCACCTCGGACAATGGCAAAGAATCGCTTGTCGCTGCTCAATCCATCAAGCCGGGTGACGTCATTGAATACCGCGCCACCTATACCAATCAAGATGGTAAATCCGTGATGGGTCTGCAGGCCATCCTGCCCATTCCAGAGGGCATGGAGTACCTGCCCAAAACAGCCCGCCCGGGCCCTGGCAAGGCTCTGGCAGCCACTGTCGGCGGTGCTTATGCTCCCGAACCCCTGATGCGCCAGGTGCGTGTGAATGGCAATGTTCAGGTCGAGCCCGTTCCCTACGTGCAGTACCGCTCGCTGAAATGGGAATTGGGCCAGTTGGCCCCTGGCGCTACGCAAACGGTGTCGGCGCGCGCGCAACTTGAGTCTTTCAAATCTGCGCTAAAGAATGATTCGGGCCAGGCTGCCTCAATCTCTCGCAAGTAATCTCATTATGGATTGATCCGGTTCCTAGCGGGTCAATCCAAAACACCTCATCTTCATAGGCCGAGTGGTCGGCGTGTGGATGTCCTTGACCTGTTGCTATTTATCAGTAGCAGGGATTTTTCTTCAAGTCGGCTTTGGTTCAAGGTATTTGGGTGATTTTTTAATCACCTTGATGTTGCTCGCCTGTCGAAAATCTGGCGATGTGATTGACAGTTGCCTTGAACCAGAGTCGACGCAGGAGGTTATTTTGAAAATCAACTCTGGTCCACATGGTGGTGGCCGCAAGAGCTTCATGACCTGGGTAGGTACCCTGGTTCTGGGCACTTTGGTCACCTTCGGTTCTGCCCATGCCGCACCACCGGCGGCGGGCACTGAAATCGGCAACCAGGCGCTTGCGCGCTACATCGACTCGGGGGGCACCCAACAAGAGTCGAAGTCCAACAACGCACTGACGGTTGTCCAACAGGTAGGCGGCTTCACCTTGGTCGACTCGAACACCAAGTCGGCTGCAGCAGGTAACACCGTCTACATGCCGCACACCTTGACCAACACCGGCAACGGTTCGGACAAGTTCAAGCTCAGCGTGGCAGAAACGCTGGCGGGCGTGCCACCTTTCACCAAGATTGCCATCTACGCCGATGCCAATGGCACCGGCTTGCCTTCAGGCTCTGCACTGTGCGCTTCGGATGGCGCCACGGCCTGTACTGCAGGCTTTGATCAGATCGTTGCCGGCAATGGCGGCGTGTTCCGCTTTGTGGTGGCCTATTCGGTTCCGCCTGACGCGACAGGCAGCTGGACCAGCAAGGCCACCGTCACGGCCACGGCAGGAACCCCGGCTCTTTACCCCTCCAACAACCTGACGGCGACCAATCTGGACACCGTCAACCTGACCACAGGTGCAGCGTTCTCGGTGACCAAGTCCTTGAGCCTGCCGGGTGTGAAGGCCCCTGGCGGTGCTGATTGGCCCAAGGCGATCACCGGCGGTGCACCGTCTGCAGCCACTTGCTCGACCACCTGGTCGGCTGGTCTGGGCTCAGCGGCAGGTTGTACCTACGCGGTCTACACCATCAGCTTCAGCAACACCGGTGCAGCAGCAGGCGCGTTCTCCGTCAGGGACACCCTCCCCGATGGCATGACTTACGTCACTGGCTCGGCTGTCTGGAGCGGCAAGGGCGGTGTGGCTTTGGCCGAACCCACGACCACTGGTGACGTCATCTACAGCGTGGACGGCAAGACCTTGCGTGCCACCGTGGCGAATGTGGCTGTCAGCCAACAGGGCACCCTGAGCTTTGTGGTGCTGGTCAACAGCACGGCCAAGCCTGATGGCTCCAACACCGCCAACGTGGCGATGTACGGCACGGGCTCCTGCCCTGCGGGCCCGACCGTGGACACCTGTACCACCACCCCGACCAACAAGGTGCCCTTCACACCTTCGACGGTGTATGGCGTGGTGGCTGCCAGCACGGCGGCCAACCCGGTCAAGGATGCCAGCACACCTCCGGCCGTGTCGAGCGACCAGAACAACTTGGTGATCATGCCCACCGTGAATCCCAATGGTTCGGTGCGTTTCAGCAACTACATTGTCAACACCGGCAATGGCACTGACTCGTTCAACATCAAAACGACCAACGACACCACCAATGGCTACCCCGCAGGCACTCGTTTTGACCTGTTCAAGTCGGATGGTTTGACACCGCTGCTGGATACCAACAACGACGGCGTTCCAGACACCGGTCCCCTGGAGCCTGGTGCGAATGTGGTGGTGGTGGTCAAGGCCATCCTGCCGGCGACTGTGTCCGTGGGCGCTGGTCCCTTCAACGTGCTGGTCACTGCCTCCTCGATCGCCAGCGCGAACCTCACCCTCGACTCGGTCTGGGACCAGGTGACCAAAGTGGTTCAGGCCGCAGGCGTTGATCTGACCAACAGTGCCGCCGGTACCGGCTCGGGCCTGGTGGGCAATGGTGACTTGGGTCAAGGCCCCAGCCCCAACCCCACCTTGACCCTGGGGACCACCCCGGGCGTGGCCGTGGCCTTCCCCTTGTTCATCAAGAACAACGATACCCAGGACAACAGCTTCACGCTGAACGCCAGCGGCACCAATGCCTTCCCTGGCAGCCTGCCCGCGTCCTGGACGGTGAGCTACTACGCCGCAGGCACCAGTTGCGTGCCCACGCCTCCCGCCACAGCCATGCCAGCCCCCGTGACCCTGCCTTTGGCCGTGGCTGCGGGTGCCCAACTGCAAGTGGTGGCTTGCGTGACGCCTGGCGCCAACGCCGTGACCAATGTGATTCAGCCGATCTACTTCCAGGCCATCTCGACGAGCAATGGCTCCACCGGCTTCCCGGTCAGCGACATCTTGCAAGACGCGGTTGATGTCAAGCCTGCCACCTTCAAGAAGCTGCTGCTGACCTCGAGCCAGACCGGTCAGGTCTCGACCCCCGGTTCGGTGGTCTACCTGCACACCCTGAGCAACGTGGGCACCCAGACCTGCGGCACGGGCGGGTTCAATGTGACCGTCACCATGCCGCCTGCTGACGTGTCTGCTGGCTGGAGCTATGCCGTTGCCTACATTGATGACAGCACCGGGGTCACCTCACCTCTGGGTGCCGGTGGCACTGTGCCTCAGCTGTTGTCGGGCAAGCAGTGGAAGCTGCGCCTCACCGTGATTGCCCCTGCAGGTGTCTCGGATGGTCACGTCAACAACGCGACCTTGACGGTCACTGACAAGCCGGCGCCTGGCGACGATTGCGGCACGGTGAGCAACGTCGACAGCACCACGGCGCAGACGGCCAAGCAATTGCTTGTGGTCAAGACCCAGTCGGCTGACCTGGCTTGCACCGGTGCGACCGCCGCCTTCAGCACGGTCACTCTGACGCAGAAGCCCGGTACCTGCGTGATCTACCAGATCACCGCCACCAACAATGGCGCGACGCCCCTGACCAATGTCAGCATCAATGACATGGTTCCGGCCTACACCGTGTGGGCACCGATCCAGCCGCCCAGCCAGTGCGTTGGCAGCAACACCACCGGTGCGATCAGCCTCGGCCATGTGGCAGGCACCACAGGTGTCACCTGCGGCACGGCGGCCACCATGGGCCCCGGCGGTACCTTGACGCTGACCTTTGGCGTCCAACTGAGCCAGTAAGCCTGGCCACGTTCACCCGCTTCGCCCTGCGAAGTGGGTGAACGAGCAATCCCAGGCCTGTGAGCCTGAGCCCCGACAGGCTGCATGTCAGCCTGTCCCCCCATTTGCATGAAATGGCCTCTGCCAGCCCCTGTCGGGGTGTGTGCAGGCGCGTTTTCACCCCCTTGTTGCATCGATCTGACACCGATCAGGCGGGCAACACCTTTGCCCGGAATCACCTGCCATGCAGCGATCTTTGAGCTTCTTGTTTCGAACGGTTTGCGTCCGTGGGACACAGGCCTTGCTCCTGGCCTCGCTGATGGCGTTGAGTGCGGTGGCCGCTGTGGCCCCTCCGGGCACCGTGATTCCGAACATCGCGGCCGGTATGTTCTCCGTCGAAAAAATGCCCGTGCTCAGCCCCTCCAACGAGGTGTATGTGCAGGTGCCGTTTGACACCGACCGCATTGGCGTGGCCAAACAGGCCAGCCAGCCCATCGTCAATCTGGATGCCACAGGCAGCCCGGACGGCACGGCCACCGTGTCCTTCACCCTGCGCGTGCGCAATTACGGGCAGGGCTCGCTCTCCAAAGTCGTGCTGTTCGATCAGATTGAAGGCGCGGGTGCTGGTCAGCTCGGCAGCTACACGCCCGATGTTGTGCCAGGTGTTGGCCAGTACACCGTGCTGCCCAATACCCTCGTGCTGCTGTCTGCTACCGCCCCTGTCACCTCGTCGGCGCTCAACCAAGGCTTCACTGGCCAGGCTGGCGCCAACAATCTGCTGCAAGGTGAGGTGGGCTTGCCGCGCGGGGCTGAGTTCTCCTTGCGCTTTGAGGTGCGCTACAACATCACCGGTCGCCAGGGCACGCTCTACAACACCGCCCGGGCCTGTGCCCAGACGGCAGGCCCCCCGCCGGCCACGGTGTGCGACGACTCCGTCGATGGCTTCAATCCCGACGCCAACGGCGATGGCGACCCGACCAACGATGGCTCGCCCACGCCCGTTCCTACGCAGTTGCCCGCCTTGGCGCTGCTCAAAAGCGTCAGCAGCCCCCGCCCCACGGCCACGCCGGGCGTCTATGAAGTGGACTACACCCTCAGTGTCAGCAACGTCGGCGGGGCCCTGGCCCCCGCGTTGCACCTGGTCGACAACCTCGACTGCACCTTCCTGACGGGCCACTCCGAGGGGGCTGTGGCTTCGTGGCGCCTGCTTTCCGGGCCCCAGTCCAAAACGGGCGTGTTGACCCCGTCGACGGCCTACACCGGCCGCGGCGTGGGCGATTGCGGCAGCGCAGCGCCCTTGGATTTCCCGAGCGCCAATGCCCTGGATCTGCTGAACGGCGCCCAGGGCCTGGCCCCCGGCCAAAGCGACGCGGTCAGCATGACGGTCGAGATCACACTGAAGCCTGAGTTTGTGAGCACCGGCGCCCTGGTCAGCAACAAGGCCTGGGCCTGGTCTGGCGGCAGCGCCGCAAGAGCGCAGACCGGTCGGGCCACGGGCGCCAATGTGCTGGCCTGGGCTTTCTCCAGCGTCGATCTGATCCTGCAGGCCGTCACGCCCAGCGTGACCAGCTTTACCTTGCGCAAGGAGGGCTCCACCACCCAGGCCGAGATCGGCGATCAGCTCGACTACACCCTGGTGTTGCAAAACAATGGTGCCTCACCCTTGAAGGGCGTGTCCGTGCGCGACCAGTTGCCCCCTGGCTTCACCTACGTGCCCGGATCGGCTCGCGCTGCGCTGCTGTCGTCTACTGCGGGCGTGCCCGATTGGGCCCCCTTGGCCGAGCCCACACGCGGCGCCAACCTGACCTTCACGGCGCCCGGCCTCGAGCTGGCACCAAAGGGGCAATGGGCCGTGCGCTACCGTGTGCGTATTGGCGCCGGCGTGCCCAGCAGTGGTGTGGCGATCAATCAGGCCCAGGCGACCGCCAATGGCAGCCTGTCCAACCTGGCCACCTGGCGCGTGCGCGTGAATGGCGGCGTGTTTGCCGACGACGCCTTCGCCTTTGGCAAGGTCTTCCTGGACTGCAACCGCGATGGCATCCAGTCCGAGGGGGAACTGGGCATCCCGGGGGTGCGCCTGATGATCGAGGACGGCACCAGCGTGATCACCGACATCGAGGGCAAGTGGAGCCTGTATGGTCTGCGCCCTGTGACCCACGCGCTCAAGATCGACACCACCACCTTGCCTCAGGGCGCACGCTTGTCCGTGCTCTCCAACCGCCATGCTGGTGTGGGCGACAGCCAGTTTCTGGACCTCAAGAAGGGGGCGTGGCACAAGGCCAACTTTGCGGTGGACAACTGCGAGGCGCCTGAGCTGTTGGCCGAGGTGAAAGAGCGCCGCCGACTCATTGAAGCCCAGCCGGCCCGTGAGGCCGATGCCGGTGCCCGGCTGCGGACCCGCATGGATCCCAAAGCCCAACCCGTTCCACGGGCCGAGCCCAGGGCCTTGCCGGCCAGCGGCGAATTCGGCACCGATGGTGCACTTCGTGCCAACACCGTTGCCCCGCGTCCTTTGATCGATTTGCCCCAGGGGGGCTCGGCTGGAACCGGCGTGGCCCTGGCCACGCAGCAGGCGCAGGCGTTCATGACGCCTTTCCCGCCCGACGACGAGCGCGCCGTGGCAGGGGCGGTCATTCTTCCCGGGGAATCCACGGAGCCTGACACATCCCCTGCCAAACCGGCCGATCCGGGCCTGGAGGAGGTCTTGGCTGAACTCGACAACACGGTCGCCTTCATCGGTCTGAAAGAGGGGGCTGTGTTGCCCACGCGCCAGATCAACCTGCGCATCAAGGGGCCTGTGCAGGGCACCCTCAGCCTCAAGGTCAATGGCGAGGCCGTGTCAGACAAACGCGTCGGCAAGCGGGTGACCCTGGAGTCCAAGGCATTGCAGGCCCTCGAGTTCGTGGCCGTCCAGTTGAAGCCTGGTCGCAACCAACTTGAAGCTGAAATGCTCGACAACTTTGGCAATCCGCGTGAGCGGGTCACCCTGGACGTCGTGGCCCCCGGACCGTTGGCGCGCCTGGTGCTGAAGGTGCCAGAAACGGCCCCGGCCGATGGCAAGACCCCCATCAAGGTCCAGGTGCATCTGGTGGATGCCGCGGGTGTGCCCGTGCTGGCGCGCACCGTGCTGAACCTGGACACCTCGGCCGGCCGTTGGAGCGTCAAGGATCTGAACCCTGCAGAGCCAGGCACCCAGGTGGTGGTGTTGGGCGGGCAGGGCGAATTCGAACTGTTGCCCCCCACAGCCCCGGGGGATGGCCGCATCAGCCTGAGCTCCAACCTGGTCTCGGCCAGCGCCCGCCTGGCCTACCTGCCCGACTTGCGCCCCCTGACGGGGATTGGCGTGGTCGAGGGTGTGATCGACCTCAGCGGCCGCGGCGCGATCAACCTGGGGGGCTCCGCCCGAGGCGCTTTTGAGTCAGAACTCAACAGCTTCTCCACCCAGTCGGGTGATCTGCATGCGGCGGCACGCACGGCCTTCTTCTTCAAGGGCGCGATCCGCGGCGACTACCTGCTGACCACGGCCTACGACTCGGACAAGCAGAAGAACGTGCAGATGTTCCGCGACATCCAGCCCGATCAGTTTTACCCGGTCTATGGCGACTCGTCGGTCAAGACCTTTGACGCCCAGAGCGTGGGCAAGCTGTATGTGCGCATCGACAAGAACCGCTCTTACCTGCTGTACGGTGACTTCGTCACGGCATCGTCGCCCGAGGTGCGCCAGCTCAGCCAGATCAACCGGGCCGTCAGCGGTGTGCGCCACCACTACGAGGACGGCGCCACGCGGGTGGATTCCTATGCCAGCCGCGACACCTTGACGCAGCAGATCCAGGAGTTCCCGGCCAATGGCACCTCCGGCCCCTTCAGCCTACCTGGCCTGGGCGACATGGTGGCCAACAGCGAAACCGTTGAGGTGCTGGTGCGCGATCGCAGCCAGCCGCAGACCGTGCTCAAGACCACGGCGCTGACCCGATTTGTTGACTACACGATCGAGCCCATCAGCAAAACCCTGCTGCTCAAGGCCCCGGTGAGTTCGCTCGACCCCGATCTGAACCCCCAATCCATCCGCGTCAGCTACACCGTCGATGCCGGAGGCACGCCTTTCTGGGTGGCCGGCGTGGACGCCCAGCGCAAGGTCAATGACTCGCTGCAGTTGGGGGCGGTGGCAGGCATCGACAACAACCCCAATGGGGGGCGCAAGCTGGTGGCCGCCACCGCGTTGGCCCGCGTGGGTGACAAAGCCACGGTGTCGGCAGAAGTGGTGCAGACCGAGTCCGACCTCAAAGGCAGCGGCAACGCGGCCCGCCTGGAGCTGCGCCGCGAAGACGAGCAGACCCGCTTGCAGGCCCAACTGACCCGGACCAGCGAATTTTTTGACAACCCCAATGCCACCACGGCCCCGGGCCAGACCCTGGGCAACCTGAAGCTGGAGCACAGCCTCAGCCCCAGCACCAAGCTGCGTGCCGAGGCGCTTTACAGCGCCAGTGATGTGGCCGGTGCCGCGGCCAATATGCGGGGTGCTGCGGTCAGCGTGCAAGAGCGCCTCAGCGACACGCTGGTGGGCGAGTTGGGCCTGCGCACGGGCCAGCAGTCGGGCCAAGGGGCCGGGGCCTTCAACTACGGAACCGTCTCGTCGGCCAACGGGCCCTCGATGTCGCAAACAGGTGTCTCGGCCAGCAACCTGGGCTTCACCAGCGTGCGGGGCCGCCTGACCAGCAAGGTGCCCGATGTGCCTGAGGCTGAGGTGTTTGTGGAAGCCGAACAAGGTCTCAATGAGTCGCAGCGTCGCGCCCTCGCGGTGGGGGGCAACTACCGCCTGACCGAGAAAACCCGGGTCTATGGGCGCTATGCGCTGATCTCCAGCCTGTACAACAGCCCTTATGACGCCAACTCCACCCAGCAGAACAACGTCGGCCTGATCGGCTTTGAGAGCCAGTACAGCGAAGGCGGCCGACTGTTCAACGAGTACCGCATGGTGGACACCATAGACGGCCGGGGCGCCCAGGCCGCCATGGGGATTCGCCAAACCCTCAAGCTCACCGAACACCTGCGTGGCACGGGCGGAGTCGAGCACACGGGCGCCTTGGGCGGAGTGGCAGGGCAGGCGTCCACCGCCTTGACGGGCGGGCTGGATTACGCGCTTGACGATACCTTGCGCGCCACCGGCACCCTCGAGCTGCGCCAGAGCACGGACTCGAATGGCCTGCTCAACACCTTGGGCGTGGCCCTCAAGATCGACCGCGACTGGAGCCTGCTGGCCCGCTCCATCGTCAGCGACACGCGCAGCCGCACGGCAACAGGCACCAGCACGCTGCTGCAACGCCAGCAGATCGGCTTTGCCTACCGACCGGTAGATCAGGACGAGTGGAACGCCATCGCCCGCTATGAACACCGGTTGCAGCGGACCGACAGTGGTGCGGCGTCTTTGATGGTGCCCGGCGTCACCGACCTGGCCGCCCACATCATCAGTGCCCAGGCCAATTGGCAGGCCAGCCGGAGCTTGCTGGCCAGTGCCCGCTACGCTGTCAAATGGGGCAGTCTGCGCTCAGACACCGTGCGTAGCAGCGCTTTGACACAGCTGGTGCTGGGGCGCGTGACCTATGACATCACCTCCGAGTGGGATGTGGGTGCCCAGGCCGGCCTGGCCGTCACCCGGGGCGGATCGCGCGAATTGGTGCTGGGCGCCGAAGGCGGCTATCAGCTCATGCCCAACCTGTGGATGTCGGCAGGCTACAACTTCCGCGGCTTGAAAGATCCGGATCTCGGTGGCTCTTCGTTCATCAGCAAGGGGCCTTACATGCGCATGCGCTTCAAGTTTGATGAGAACACCCTGGCGCCGCGCACCAATGGCCAGGGGATCACACCGTGACGCATGCGCAGCCCACATCAACTGGGGGCCATCGACCTGGCCACCGCGTTGCGGATGTCGCTGGCGCTTGCCCGCGCAGGCCCCGTGATGGCACGCCCCGGCACCGTGCTGATTCGAGGCGGCCCGAAGCACCTCGTGGGGTTGAAATGCCGCACCCTTCTGCTGCCCGCAGCGGGTGGTCTAACGGTTCGATAAGGAGTTTTTGATGGGCCTCAGATTTTGCAGAACGCTGCTCCTGCTGGCAGGCTTGTGTTTGGGCTCCTTGTCCGCCTTCGCGGCCAAGCCCCTGGTCACCATGACCCTGGTGGGGCAGGGGGGCAGTGCCTTGAGCGCCAGTTTCATCAACCCTCCTGGCTCGGGATCTCTCATCGGTGGGCCCTATGGTGGGGCCGGGTGGGTCGATACCAGTTTGACGACCGGTACAGCGACTGGTGGGGCCTTGGGTGTGCCGGTCAGCAGTCAGGTCAGCACATGGTCACAGTCCCTGGCCATCGGGCTGGGTGCGCGCATTGGGGTGAGGACAGTGTCGCCCGGCCCTCAAATCATGGGAGGCAGTTGTACTGTGGTCGACAGTCTCGGGCAGCCGGCTCTCGGTTCTGCGGTCTTCGATCTGTCAATCAACAGCTTTTTGCTTGACAGCAATGCCACCGCCGCCGATCGCGTGGTCAATTGCACCGTGACCGTGGGCAAGCAGGCCACCATGGCCTGGAACATCACCTTGGTACCCTACGATTCTGTGGGTTATGTCTTTCGCATGGACGCTGGGCCAAGCAGCCCGAACGGCCTCACCGGGGGCGGGGGCATCGTCACCAACAGCTACTTCACATCGCCAGTTACCCCGCTGACCAAGTTGTACACCGATACCCAGATGGGGGGGTACAACGGTCGGGGCAGCTATGGGCCGGTCTCCGGTGACTATGTGGGGGGCAGCTTCGGCCCCAGCTGGTACATCACGGATTTGGTCTGCTTGGACAGCGCCGCCAAGTTCAGCGGCAACTCCACGGACAGCTGGCGGCTTCCGTTCACCTGGCCCCAAGCCAATTTCACGGTGCCGGCCAGCTACATCAAGCCGGGCGCCCAGATCTTCTGCCAGATGATCTACGGCAAGGCGGGTCTGGCCCTGAGCAAGTCCAACCCGCTGCAACTGGTGCCCGGGGT
>Ga0208888_100832_pt1 | contig 12492 bp, 12 predicted proteins | sample LakWasM115_HOW13_2_FD_183929 | JGI IMG/M metagenome (GOLD analysis project Ga0208888, IMG submission 183929) | Freshwater sediment methanotrophic microbial communities from Lake Washington under simulated oxygen tension - Sediment Metagenome... | ecosystem: Environmental > Aquatic > Freshwater >...
TAGATATTTTCCAATTAATTGATTGCTTATATTTATCTTTATCGAGAACTGAAATCAAGCTTCGCTGAGTCCTGTCTACGATGAAGTTAAGGAAAGTTTCTTTCTCTTATATATTTATTAATTATTAATACTTTTATTATTACACTGTGGATAAGTGGAAAATATACAAAAGTTTTATTATTTCATAAGCTTAAGTTTTTTATTTATATGGAAAATAACTAATAACTTTTTTAAATGGGTCATGTCTGAACGTATATTCTTTTATTTTCCCATTGTTTTTTTGAATCAGTCACATTCTATCCACGGCCTTTTCACATAACTTCTAAGATTGCTTTTTTGACACTGTTTTTTGGGCCAAGCAAAATTGTTTATCCACATTCTTTTCAACATTGTGGAAAACTTTTTGTGGATAACTTATTCTTCGCACTTATTCTTTTCCACAATGAATAAAAGTTCAAGTTATCGGGCCTTTAATTCACTGCTGTGTGGGAAACTATGTGAACAGGCCGTGGAAAGGCCGTGGATAAAAGACATAAAAAAAGGGCCCCGAAGAGCCCTTTATCCACAAAATGTTAAAAACACCTTGTTATAAATTTGATTCAATCGCATTGATGTCTTTTGAAAGGGTAGGATCAGTTTTTACTTTTTCTGCAATCGTATTCACGGCATGAATAACTGAAGAGTGATCTCGCCCTCCGAAGAATGCACCGATCTCTTGTTGTTTAGCATTGACCACTTTACGGGCCAGATACATGGCTATATGGCGTGCTTTAGTGATGTCCTGGCTTCTGCCTTTCGATTTCAAATCAGCAAGTGGAATGCGGAAATATTGAGCTGTAGCCTTCGCAACATGTTCAATCGTAATTTCTTTTTCGTCTTCGCTATTAGGAAGCATCAGTTGTTCTTTAACCAGATCAACTTCAATTTCCACATTCATTAGTTCGCTTACGGCTTTTAAACGTACCAATGAGCCTTCCAGCTCGCGAATATTGGTTTTAATTCTTGAAGCAATCAATGTCAGTACATCTTCTGTAACGTAAAGATCAAGAGCTTCCATTTTACGGCGAAGAATAGCTATTCTTGTTTCAAGATCTGGTGGTTGAATATCAACAACCAGTCCCCATTGAAGTCTCGACTTAATTCTCTCTGAGATACCAGTAATTTCTTTTGGATTTTTGTCCGAAGTGAAAATCAGCTGCTTACCTTTATTATGCATTTCATTGAACACATGGAAGAACTGATCCTGAGTAGCTTCTTTGTTTTTCAATTCATGAACATCATCGATCATCAGAACATCAATTTTTTCAGTGTATTTTTTAACGAAATCATTGATACGGTTGTTTTTCATCAACGTAATCATTTCTTCCATAAAATCGCGCGCAGTAATCAAACACACAGTAAGATTTGGATGTCTGTCATTAATTTCATTGGCCACAGCATGAAGAAGGTGAGTTTTCCCCAACCCAGAATTACTGTGAACATAAATTGATGGATATTTTCCGTTTTTACCTGGTGTCTGTGCGACGGCTTTTGCCGCAGCCTGGGCCATATTATTTGTTGGTCCGACGATAAAATTTTCGAATGTTTTACTTCTATCTATAATGATGCCCGAATTGTTCGGATTCATGTGCTCGATATACTGAGCTTGAGCCTTTGCCGCCAGATCATCGCGAGTAGGGGTTAAAGCGAGAGTGAATTTCACATCATTAAAAGATTTGTTAGGGGAAGCGGCCGATAATATTTGTTGAGGCGCCGATTCAACCTGATCCTTGCTATCGATCAAAATTTCGAATTGAATGCCCAAAACATTCTGAAGGGCCTTAGCAATTTCATCCTTAAAGATCTCGACTGACTTCTTTATAAAGGATGTCTTCACCATAAATTGAACAGAAGACTCATTGATGGCCTTAAGTTCCAAATTATTTTCAAAATAGGTTTTGTACTTTAACTCAGGTACCAATGTCTTCAGATGGTTTAAAACTTCCTGATTTATAGTACTTAGCTCTTCTTCCGGAAAAGCTTGTTCGCTTGTCTGGTTAAAATTGCTGCTTAAATTTGGGTTGAAAGTAGTATTGAATGAGCTAGAATTTGAAGTCTTGTTGCCAACTTTTAAAAAATGATCGAACGGAAAATCATTAGCCATTTAGTGCTCCGAAAGTCTTGCCAATTGTGAGAGACCAAAAGATGTAGCATGGCCCAAAAGTTAATAGCAACAAAACACTATTTCACATTTTCTTACACGTGACGCGGCCTGTTTTGCATCGAATTAACGTTGACCTTTCACGAAAGAAAATATAACAGTATCACTTCAAATTATTTTTAATGCTTTTATAGAGGATAGCTGAGATGAGCAAAAGAACGTGGCAACCAAAAAAACTAAAAAGATTAAGAGTACATGGATTCCTAAAGAGAATGGCTTCTCCAGGTGGAAGAAATGTAATTAAAGCTAGAAGAGCTAAAGGTAGAGCAAAACTTACTGTATCTTCAAGCACTAAGTAATAGCATATGGCCGAGAGTGGCTCTGGAAATTTTGATAAAAAGTTCCGTCTCCTCTCGGCCAGCGATTTTTCTGAGCTTAAAGTCGACTCGCTTTCGTATAAAAAGCCCTCATTAATCATCTATTATAAGAAAAATCCGTTTAATCAAACTCGCATCGGTTTAAGCGTTACCAAAAAACTTGGTAAGGCTCACGATCGCAATCGCCTCAAACGTCTTATACGTGAATATTTCCGCAAATCTCCCTATAAATTTTTAGGCGCCGATATTCTTTTTGTTGTTTCGTGGAATCGCTCTCTGGTAAATGAATCCCAGGAAATAAAAGAACAGACCTTGTTAAAAAATCTGGAAGAATTTTTCATCTATCTGGAAGGTCTTGTACGCAAACACCAATGAAGAAAATTTTCATTTTGCTCATTCGATTCTATCAATATTTCATTTCGCCCTTATTGGGCCCGAAGTGCCGTTATTATCCAACGTGCTCGGAATATTCAAAAGAGTGCTTTCAAAAGTTTCCAATCCCTCGTGCAATATGGTATTCATCCGGACGTATATTAAGATGTCATCCATTCTGCGAAGGCGGCCACGATCCCGTTCCTAAGCAGTAATTATTTTCGGAGTAATTTTCATGTTCAATACTGATCAAAGACGCGCGTTTCTTGCGGTTGTACTCTCTGGTATCGTTCTTTTTGGCTGGCAATATTATTTTGCTCCTAAAAATAACGAGAACACTCTCAAAACAACTGTAAAACAAGAGCAGGCTGTTAAAACTGAAACAACTGCAGCAACAACAACTTCTACTACAGCGCCAACTGCACCAACAGGTACTCTGGGAGCAGCTACAGCTACTCCGGAAGCAGCTCCAGCGACTTTAACTTCATACACTTTAAAAAATAAAGATTACGAGATTAAATTAAATAACGACCTTTCTGTCGCTGAAATGAAGAATCCTAATTCAGTTTTCAGCTTCAATTCATTAACTGAATCAGCACTTCCTCTTCGCATTCAAATTGTTCCTGAAAATGGAGCACCAACTGATGTTCTTTTCACTGTAAAACAGGAAGGCGAAAACAAAATCACGGGAACAAATTCAACTCTCGGTGTGAACTTCACAGCAAGCATTCTTGAAAATGGAAAAGTAGATTTCAATTTGAAATCAGAACGTCCTTATAAATATCGTTTTGTTTTTGATGCCAAAGTTAAGAAACTTGATAACGGACAGGTTCGCCAATTTGCTATTTATGGTAACGACGTTAAACACATTACTGTTGATTCAAACAAGGATGGCGACGGTAACTTCAAGTGGATGGGAGTTGATTTTAATTACCATTTATTTGCTGTTGTCTTTAAAGATAAAATCGCAGCGAAATATAAGACAGTTGAATCTGGACAGTTGTTTTTCGAATTGCCGAATGCAACTCAGGATTTAACTTTTGATTTCGTTTTCACAAAGAAAAACTACGATACACTTATCGGCCTGGGTGACAATCTTCATTTAGCCGTTGATTTTGGCTTTTTTGCTGTTCTTGCTGTGCCTATTCTTCGCGGCCTTCAGTTCATCTATAAGTACATCCCGAACTATGGTATTGCGATTATCCTGCTTACAATTCTTATTCGTCTGATTACTTTCCCATTACAGTATAAGTCTTTTAAGAGCATGAAAAAGATGCAACTTATTCAACCTGAGCTGCAAAAAATTAAAGATAAGTACAAAGACGAACCGCAAAGAATGCAAAAAGAGACGATGGAACTCTTTAAAAAAGCTGGTGCTAATCCGCTTTCGGGTTGTCTTCCGCTTCTTCTGCAAATGCCGTTCTTTTTTGCCATTTACCGAGTTCTTTATAGCGCGGTAGAGCTTGTAGGAGCACCATTTGCTGGTTGGATTCACGATCTTTCAATTCACGATCCATTTTACGTACTTCCAGTGTTAATGGGGATTGCAATGCTCGCTCAGCAAAAGCTTACTCCGCAAACTTCTGTGGATCCTACACAACAAAAAATTATGCTTCTAATGCCTGTGGTTTTCGCTTTCATTATGAAGTCTCTACCGGCTGGACTTGTTCTTTATATTTTTGTATCGACTGTCGTAGGTATCCTACAGCAGGCCCTTGTATACAAAATGGCCGACTAAGAATGAATTATGAATTTTTATACTGACGAATCGCCGATCATTGCTTGCAGTACTGGAACTTCTTCCAATACTGCAATTGCAGTGATCCGGTTGTCAGGCTTCAAAGATCTTCTCGCGCTACAGCCGTTCTTTTCTTTTAATCTTTCTAAAACTAAAAAACGCGTCTCTCACCTGACAAATATTCAAAGTGAAAATCAGATTCTGGATAATGGGCTTTTAGTTTTCTTTCCAGAGGGTGAAAGTTACACCGGAGAAAATGTCCTTGAACTTTCGGTTCATGGAAATCAGCTCAACATAGACCGTCTTCTAAATCTTTTTATTCAGAACGCAGGCTTTCGGGCAGCTGGGGCAGGGGAGTTCACTTACCGCGCTTTAAAAAATAAAAAGCTGAGCCTTTCTCAAGTTGAAGGTCTCGATATGCTTTTGAATGCCAGCAGTAATTTGATGCTGTCTCAAGGGTTGGACATTCTCCAGGGTGAATTGCACGCTCAATACCTGGCCCTTTATGATGCTTTTTTGAAATTAAAGGCAGCTGTCGAGCTTTCTATAGATTTTTCGGAAGATGTGGGGGAGGAAGAGTCCCAGAAACTGTTCCAGAATTCATTTAAAAAGTTTTCTGATCTTCTTGATGCTCTCCATTCCCGAACCCAAGGCAATGTTTCATCACTTCTTTCACCGGAAGTGGTCCTGGTAGGGCAAACCAATGCAGGGAAAAGTTCACTGTTTAATCTTTTGGTGAAACAGAACCGTTCCATTGTCTCAAATATCGCTGGAACCACCCGGGATTATATTTCCGAAGTCATTCATATTGATGGGACCAACTACAAATTGGTCGATACGGCCGGAATTCGGGAGTCTTCAGATGTCATCGAAAACATCGGAATTGACCGTGCTTTTGAAATTTTAAACCGCGCATTTTTTAAAATATTAATCATTAATCCATTTGAAACTAATCCAAAATATTTGCAGAAATTAAGCGGAATAAATTTTGATCTGCTTATTGTTTCTCACTCTGATAAATCGAATTTTTCATTGGAGAATTCGAAATTAAATTTAAAAAATATTCATGTAAAAAATATTGTTAGTGCAAGTTTTGAAACTGGTTCTATAGGACCAATTTCTTCCAGATTTGCAGCCGGTCCTATGGGACCACTTGATGTGAATGGTCCTATGGGACCAGTTGTTGGTTCTATAGAACCAGTTGGTCCTATGGGACCAGTTCAGAAAAATGGTCCTATAGAACCAGTACTGCAAACTGCCCCTATAGAACCATTTGTAAAGGATCAAATAAGTCATAAATTTAAAGAATTTACTTCTAACAGTCCGATTTTACTAGAGCGTCACCGTCAAGTAATAAACGCGCTTTATTTAAAAAAGCTCGATCTTGCTAGTAAAATCAATGACATAGGTGACGTTGCGATTCTTTCTTCGGAAGTAAACATCTTCGCTAATTACTTAAGTGAGTTAATTGGAATTGTTTCTCCCGACGATGTACTTAATTCAATCTTTTCAAATTTCTGCATAGGAAAATAGCAATTTTTGAAAATTTATAATACTTTTCCAAAAAAGTTCCACGTAGAACAAATTTAAATATGAAAAATAACTTCGATATTATTATTATTGGCGGCGGTCACGCTGGATCAGAAGCAGCATGGATTTCATCTCAGTTTGGGTTGAAGGTGGGATTGATTTCTTCACCCAGTGCCGGACTAGCATCGGCTCCTTGTAATCCCGCTATTGGTGGAGTGGGGAAAGGGCAAGTCGTTCGAGAGATTGATGCTCTCGGTGGACTCATGGGAATTATCGCCGATCGCGCCGGGATTCAATATAGGACATTGAATGAGTCGAAAGGCTTTGCGGTTCAATCAACCAGAGTTCAAGTAGACAAAGAACTCTATACCAAGACAGTGGAAGAACTTCTCTCGAGAGTGCCGAATCTTTTAATCATTCGTGACATGGTTCGCTCTGTAGATAAGATTGAAAATGCTTTTGAGGTACAGACTGAAAGCGGCTCTGTTCTTCGGGCTAAAAAAATTGTTGTGACAACCGGTACTTTTCTGAATGGAAAACTACATACAGGCGAAGAGCAAAAAGCCGGCGGACGAGTAGAGTGTAAAGAGTCGGTTGGCTTGAATCAGTTGTTCAAGGAGATAAAAACTCTTCCAAATAGATTCAAAACAGGAACTCCGCCTAGGCTAGATCGAAATACAATCGATTTTTCTCAGCTGGAGCCGCAGGAAAGTGACTCTAGTACAAGAAACTTTCATTCGATGAATTCACCGTTTTCAAGAGCGGCAAGACAAGTTTCATGTTATCTCACGAAGACCAATTCGCAAACTTTGGGCATTATTCGCGAAAATAAAGAGCGTTCTCCCATATTCAACGGGCAAATTAAGGGAATTGGGCCTAGATATTGTCCTTCAATTGAAGATAAAGCCTTCCGTTACACTGAAAAAGACGTTCATCACGTCTTTATTGAGCCAGAAGGATTAGATATTGACTCTATTTATCCTAATGGGGTTTCCACTTCGCTACCAAAAGATGTGCAAGAGGCATTTGTTCGCACAATTAAAGGCCTCGAGAATGTGAAAATCCTAGTTCACGGTTACGCTGTTGAATACGATGTAGTCGACACTTCTCAGTTAAACCGCTCTATGGAGTATTCATCTATTCCAGGTTTGTACTTCGCAGGCCAGGTTTGCGGGACTTCTGGCTACGAAGAAGCTGCTGGGCAAGGAATTATTGCTGGAATTAACGCTTCTTTAGCTTTTTTGGGCAAAGAAATGCTCATTTTAGATAGAAATGACTCTTATATTGGAGTCATGATTGAAGATCTTGTGACCAATAAAAGAGACGAGCCATATCGTCTATTTACCGCAAGGTCAGAAAACCGCCTTTACGTGAGAGAAGATAACACTATTTCTCGCATGAGAAAGTACAGAAGAGCTCTTGATTTGAGCTCTGCACTTGATGATTACCAGGAAGCTTTCCTGGAGCAAGTCGAGCTGTTAGAAAATCTAGTTTCGAGCACGATGTTTTATGCCACGGCAGAAAACCGTGATTATTTTGCGAGAAAACACTATGGACCTTTAGAAAACAACATCAGCTTTAAAGAGCTTTTAAAAAGACCGGACAATAATCCTGTTTCGGTGCTTGAAACCGAAACACTTAGGCTGGGAGTAGTTTTTGATCTGGATGTAATCAGAACTGTGGCAATTGCGACTAAGTATGAAGGTTACATAGATAGAGCAGTAGTAGAAACTGAAAGAATCAATCGCCTTGGCCGTAAACGCATTAACTGGGAAAGCCTGGCGGATGCAAAAAATATCTCATACGAATGCAAATTAAGAATAAAACAAATAAGACCGGAGACATTCGGTCAGCTGCAAAGAATTGAGGGAATCAGACCCGCAACTCTAGCTTACGTGGCAGGAAATCTAGTCTAATGAAAGAATTCAGCAAAAAATATCTAGACCTTCTAACCGGGGAATTTGCCGGCATCAATTTAACCCGAATCACGGATCCGGAAGAATTTTATCAAAAACAAATCGTCGACTCAGTTCTCCCTGAAACTGAAAGCAAAGTTTTTAAAAATGCTTTAGAAAAAACAAAACTGCTAGTGGATGTTGGATTCGGGGGCGGATTTCCCATTCTTCCCTTGGCCCACAATAATCCTGATAAAAAATTTATTGGATTTGAGGCACGCGCTAAAAAAGCTCAGGTTGTTCAAAAAATCGCAGGGTATCTTGGCTTAACAAATGTGAAGCTAAAACATCAGCGGTTGGAGACGGTCGACTTTGATTTGGATACGGTAATCACATTTAAAGGAGTGGGCAAGGTTGCAGATTACCTTCCGCTTCTACGCACCACCAAAACTCTTTATGTATTTTTCTATAAAGGTCCAAACTTTTATGAGCTGGAAGATATAGAAGATATGCTTGAAACTGACTGGGAATTAATCGAGGAAAAAATTTTTGATGTACCAGGGACAGAGGGGCGACTTCTACTAGGGTTTAAAAATAGAAAAGTTCTACGTGGAACAATTCAAACAGAAAAAATTATTAAATTTTCTGAGTTACTTTGATAAAAATTATCTGTATAAAATAGGTATTCACAAAACACACGAGAGGAATTCTAAATGGCTAAAATTATAGCGATGATGAACCAAAAAGGTGGGGTAGGAAAAACCACTTCTTCAGTAAATCTTGCAGCGTGTCTAGCAGTAGCTGAGAAAAGAACTCTACTAATTGACCTTGACCCACAGGGCAACGGCTCAATTTCAATTGGCCTAGCTAAAGATACTTTTGCTCAAAAAAATATTTACCACGCTTTGATCGGCCAGATTCCTATCAAAGAAGCAATTTATCACTCAGAACTTCCATGTTTTGATATCTGTCCTTCTGATAACAATCTCGCTGGAGCAGAAATTGAACTCGTAAGCTTAATTGCTCGCGAATCAAAATTAAAAAACGCATTCAGAACGATCGAAAAAGATTACGACTATATTATTATCGATTGTCCTCCTTCATTGGGACTTTTAACTGTTAACGCTCTCAATGCAGCTCACTCGTATATCATTCCAATGCAGACAGAATATCTTGCAATGGAAGGTCTCGCGCAGTTGTTGAATACAGTAAAAATTATTCGTGCTTCTCTCAATCCAGATCTTGAACTCGATGGAATTCTTCTGACGATGTTTGATTCCCGCTCTGGTTTACATAAGCAAGTAGCCAATGAGATTAAAACTCATTTTGGCGATGTTGTTTTCAATACAATTATTCCAAGAAACGTAAAGCTTGCTGAATGTCCTTCATTTGGAAAACCAGTCATTCTTTACGATATTGAATCAAAAGGCAGTGAAGCCTATTTAGCATTGGCCAAGGAACTTATTCTTAAAGAACGCTTTAAGAATAGTGGGGCATCAAAGATAGAAGAACCAGTGAAAGCAGAGGATGAGATTATGAATCTGATTCCATCACTGGAAAATATTAATTTTGATGAAATGACTGTTGAACAGTAATTCCCCTCGGAGAATTTATGGCTAAGAAACTCGCTTTAGGAAAAGGTATCGCTTCACTGTTGCAGGAATCAACTCCGCAAGCAGTTGTCGCACAAACATATAATCAACAATTCAACAATACGGCACAACCAGAAGTTGAAATGGAAAAAGAAATTGAAGTAAGAGTAGAGAACACTCCACTTCTCGTTGATGTTTCTGCAATCAAAACAAATCCAAATCAACCGAGAAAAATCTTTAAAGAAAAAGATCTTGAAGAACTTTCGGAATCGATCAAGGAAAACGGAATTATTCAACCGTTGATCGTCGCAGAACTCGACAATGGTCATTTCGAACTCGTAGCAGGGGAAAGACGTTTAAGAGCAGCTAAAAAAGCTGGCCTTGAACAAGTTCCAGTTGTGGTCAAAAGAGCGACTGATCGTGAAAAAATGATCATGTCTATCATTGAAAACGTTCAACGTTCAGATTTAAATTGTGTGGAAGAAGCTCTTGCTTATTACCAATTGATGAATGAATACAAGCTTACTCAAGAAGACGTTGCAAAGAAGCTTGGAAAAGAGCGCTCAACAGTTGCAAATTTTCTCAGAATACTTAACCTTCCTCGTCCGGTAATTGATCTTTTACAGAAGGAAATGCTTTCATTCGGTCATGCTAAGATTTTAGCCTCTGTTAAAGAGCGCGAGGATGCCATTAGACTCGCTAATGAAGCCGTAGCCAATACTTGGTCAGTCCGGGAGTTGGAAAACGCTATAAAGGCTAAAAAACCGCTTAAAGAAAAGGCTCCGAAATCCAATCCATTTTTTGATGAGAAGCTTGATCAATTTAGAAAGACTCTTGAGCAAAAAACTGGATACCACTTTGGGATTACTTCTGGTAAAAATGGTTCGGGTTCAATTGTTCTTAAGTTCAGCAATGAGGCAGAATTTAACGATATTTATGAATTCCTTCTATCGAAGTAGAATTAAATCAACATAGGTTTTTAAATTAAGTGGTCCTATGGGACCACTTTTTGTTTCAGGGAATGAAAATGGAAAGACGCCGCGGAGAAGTTTCAGCGATAATCGAAGAAGGTTGTAAGTTCGAAGGAAATTTGTCTTTCAACGGCACGGCCAGAATTGCGGGGATCGTCAACGGAAGCGTATTTTCAAATGACACCGTCGTAATTTCTGAAGGCGCCATTATCAACGCCGACATTAACGCAAACATAATCATCATAGCTGGCTCTGTTAAGGGTAATATTAAAGCGAGCTCCCGCGTTGAGATCTTAAAACCTGCTCGATTCGAGGGAATTATTACAACGCCCAGTCTAATTGTTGAAGAAGGGGTCATCTTCCACGGCACGACAAAAATGCGTGATAAAAAGAACACTTTGTAAGCGAATAAAACCTAATTTCTTATTTAGATTACAGCTTAGCATCATATTACATATTCCTTAAATTATCTTGACGATAAACGCCCAAAACATTATTCATAAGTGAAAAATTTTTTCACAAAAATCTATTAATTTTTTGCAAACTTCCACTCTGGAAGCTGTTCTTCTCAGCAAAGAATTAATTAAATCGGAGTACTAAAACACAATGGATACGATTGTTGTAATTTTAACGGCCCTGAAAATCGACAAGACAGTTCTCATCCAATTCGGAATTCTCATTGTATTTTTTAATATCATCGCACCACTTTTCTTTAAAAGACTTCAAGACATTATCGAATACAGAGAGAGCAAAACAACTAAGTTGGAAAGTCACGCTCACGCTATTTACAAACAAGCGGAAGACCTGGCTGAGCAATACAAAGCTAAGGTTGAAAAAACTCACGCGGATTCTCAAGTCCATACTTCAAAGAAAAAAAATGAAGTTCTTAACAAAGAAAGAGAACTTCTCAAATCAGCTGAAGATCAAATCAATTCAGAATACGAAACTAGAAGAGCTCAGATCTTTAAAGAAGTGTCTGAAAAAAAATCAGTTGTCATGGCAGAAGCAGATAAGCTCGCTGGTAACCTCGTCGAAAAACTTACTAAATAAGGAATTATAGTGAAATCGATTATCTATTATTCATTTGTATTGGCTTCTCTTATCTCAGTAGCGGTTGCAGAAGAAGCAACTGGCGGCGCACACCACGAACCAAGCGTGTTGGATCTTAAGTATCCACTCGTGAACTTTATTATTCTTCTCGCGATTCTTTCAAAAGTAGTTAAGCCTTTGAGAGAGAAATTTAAAAAGCAAGCGACAGATGTGAAGACACTCATGGAATCTGCTGCCCGCAACAACAAAGACGCTGAAGAAAAATTAGCATCTTTCCAATCAAAGATTAAAAACCTTGATTCTGAATTAGTAAAAATCACTACTGATTACGAATCTGAGGCGGCACAGTTTGCAAAATCACAAAGTGAAGAAACGCAAACTACAATCGCAAGAATGAAGCGCGATCTTGAAAACAAACTACAGGGCGAGAAAAAAGAATTGATTGATGAACTTAATCACAATCTTCTCGATAAAGTTATCGCGAGCACTCAAGCGACTATTAAGAGCAATAAAGATTTCCAAACGAGAGCGACTTCAAAAATCGTTTCTGAAATTAGATAAGATTTGGCGGGAAATAAAACATGAAAGAACAAATCATCGCAAAAGCCTACGCACAGTCTTTAGTTGAACTTTCTGATGAAAGTAAGCTGGACCTCGCTGGCGAATTAACGAAACTAACTGAGACAATCAATTCGAGCAACGATCTCGAAAGACTTCTTTTTCTTGAAGTATTCACAGCAGAAGAAAAATTAAGTGTTCTTGATGCCGTCATCACAAAACTTAATCTTTCACAGCTGACAAAAAACTTTATGCACTTCCTTGTGCAG
>Ga0208888_100842_pt1 | contig 12386 bp, 9 predicted proteins | sample LakWasM115_HOW13_2_FD_183929 | JGI IMG/M metagenome (GOLD analysis project Ga0208888, IMG submission 183929) | Freshwater sediment methanotrophic microbial communities from Lake Washington under simulated oxygen tension - Sediment Metagenome... | ecosystem: Environmental > Aquatic > Freshwater >...
CGCGCCCGCCAGACCTGGCAGCAGCACGGTCGCAGCGACAAGTGGATCCAGCAGCGCATGACCGGGCAAGAAACCCGCAACAAACTCACCGACTACTGGCGCGAACACGACATCAAGGCTGGCCAGGAATTTGCCATCCTCACCAACATCATCCACGCCGAGTGGAGCGGTGTCAGCGTCAAGGACCACAAGGCCGTCAAAGGCCTGAGCAGCCACAACCTGCGCGACCACATGACCGAGGCCGAACTCATCTTCACCGCCTTGGCCGAAATGTCCACACGCCAGATCGCCGAGACCACGGACGCCACTGGCATGGCCGACAACACCACCGCCGCCAAAGCGGGCGGCGGCATTGCCAAGCAGGCGCGCAAGCAACTGGAGAGCCAAACCGGCAAGCCCGTGGTGTCGGGGCAGAACTACCTGGCGCCGAAAGCGGCAAAGGTACTCAAGGCGCCCAAGAAATAGCCCTGCGGGTGTATTTTTTGGATTCGGTGATCAGACTTCCGTGATGAACTGCTCGCGCGGGCGGCGCACTTTGGTCAAGTTCACCAGCCAGTCCTTGTCGGCCTCGCGGTAGCCCAGCGGCAAAATGGCCACGCTGCGCAGGCCCCGCTCGCGCAGGTTCAAAATCTCGTCCATCGCCTTGGGGTCAAAGCCTTCCATGGGCGTGCAATCCACCTCTTCAAAGGCGGCGGCCAGCATGGCAGCGGTCATGCCGATGTAGGCCTGGCGCGCCGCATGCTGGTGGTTGACCTCGGCATCGCGCTGCGGGTACATGCCCAGCAGCATGTTGCGGTAGTTCTCCCAGCCCTCGTTTTTAAAGCCGCGCACGGTGTTGGTCAGGTCGAACATCATGTTGATGCGCTCAACCGTGTAGTTGTCCCACGCAGCAAACACCAGCAGATGCGAGCCATCGGTGATCTGGCCCTGGTTCCAGGCGATGGGCTTGATGCGCTCGCGCACCTCTTTGCTCGTCACCACAATGATCTCGTACGGCTGCAGGCCACTGGAGGTGGGTGCCAGGCGCGCCGCTTCCAGAATGCGCTCCACTTTGTGCTCGGGCACCGCCTTGGCGGGGTCCAGCTTTTTGGCGGCGTAGCGCCACTGCAGGCGCTCGATCATGGCGTCCGACGCCATTTCCTGGGCGCCGGGGAGATCGGTGTTGGCGGGTGCTGCGAGCGTGGCGGACTGGGTCATTCAAAGCTTCCTTGGATACGGGTTGGGTTAGGTTGGCATCGAATGTAGATGCATTAACGTTGCTTGAGAAGCCCCAATCAAGCATAATTGAGTTGCTTTTAAAGCAACAATCAACCGCTGGCCATGCTCAACCCCCAACTCCTCACCACCTTCTCGGCCATCGTCAGCGCGGGCAGCATCAGCGCTGCGGCCACCCGACAGGGCTGCGGCAAGTCGGTCCTTTCGCGCCAGCTGGCCCGGCTGGAAGCCGACCTGGGCGCACGCCTTATCCAGCGCACCACGCGCAAGTTAACGCTGACCGAGGTGGGCAAGGTGGTGCTGCTGCAAGCCCAGCAGATCGACCGCGCCCTGAGCAACGTGGCGCAAATTTCTGGCCAGTTCCAGCAGGAGGTGCGCGGCCCCTTGCGGGTGGCCTGCCCGCGCCCGCTGGGGCAGCGCCATCTGGTGCCCCTGATCACCGAATTTACGCAACTGCACCCCCTGGTGGAGCTGACGCTGCTGGTGGAAGACCGCATGAGCGACCTGATTGCCGAGCAGATCGACGTGGCCATCCGTGTGGCGCATCTCGACGACTCCACGCTGGTGGCGCGCAAACTGGCCGACAACCCCCGCGTGCTGGTGGCCGCTCCCGCCTACCTGGCACGCGCCGGGGTGCCCGCAGTGCCCCAGGATCTGGCGCAGCATGAATGCCTGCTGTGGACGCGCGACAACCGCGTGTACGACGAATGGACCTTCATGCTGGACACCACCACCACCCTGGTGCGGGTGCAGGGCCGCATCCGCATCAACGACGGCATGGCCCTGGTGGCCACGGCCTGTACCGGGGCGGGCGTCACCGTGCTGGACCGGCTTTTGGTGGAGCAGGAACTGGCCAGTGGTGCACTGGTCGAACTGCTCCCGGCCTACCGCCTGCCCAGCGGACCGTCGCTGTATGCGGTGTACCCGGCGCGCCAATGGCTGGCACTGAACACGGCCACGTTTGTGGAGTTTTTGCTGTCGCGGCGGTTTGCTGAACGGGTTTGAAACTGCCTCTGCATGCCAAATAGGGCTGTAGCCCCCGTGGAATGTGCGCAGACGATTGGCTTGCTCGAACTGACCGCGTTGTTGGCGCATTAGTAGTCAATAAAATAGCTATAAGTCATTGAAAATTAAAGATTTACGGTGCAAATTAAGAATAAGTATTAACATACCGAAATGCTAGAAACCAGCGCCACCATCGCCCGCCAGTACATCGATGCCGTCTCCACCTTTGAGGCCTTGGAAGAAGCCCTGGAGGAAGCCGCCCAAGTGCGCGGCGGCATGTACTGGCATGCTGGCCCCACGTCTGCGCCCGACGCCAAATACCTGGTGCGCACCACCCCCGCCGGGGCCGAAACCAGCCTTGGGGCCCGCACAGCTGAGACCGAAGCCATTTATGAACGATTCACCCAGCGCAAGCGCGCAAGTGCAGATCGCGTGTCTGGCCTCAAAGCCGCGCTGGAGCAACACCAGCGCCTGAACCGCGCCCTGCGCGTGGGCCGGGTAGACCCACTGGTGGTGGCGCTGCTAGGCCGCCTGGCCAGCACCCAACTCAGCCCACACTTTCGCGTGGTCGGCACCCACGCGCTGTATGCCTTTGAAGCCACCGCCGGGGTGCGGCTGGACTCGGACACACTGGCCACCCGCGACATCGACCTGCTGTGGGACACCCGCAAACGCATCCTCTTCTCGACCCAGTTGGCACGGGTAGACAGCTCCATGCTGGGCGTGCTGAAGAAAGTGGACAGCACATTCCGCATCCGAAAAAGCCAGAAATACACCGCAGTCAACAAAGACGGCTTTGAGGTGGACATCATCCGTCGCGAGCGTGTGGGCGACGACCCGCACCCCATCAAACTCAGCGACGAGGACGATGATTTTTGGGTGGTTCAGGCGCGCCGCGCCAATGTGTTGCTGGATTCGCCGGGCTTTTCTGCCGTGATCGTGGCCACCAACGGCACCATGGCGCGCATGAACACCGTGCACCCCGCGACCTTCGTCGCGTTCAAACGCTGGATGGCAAACCAACCCGACCGAGAAGCCCTCAAACGCCGCAGAGATGTGCTGCAGGCGGATGCGGTGCAGGAACTGCTGGACACGTATTTGCCGCAGGTTTGAGTGAAAAATAGGGCTGTAGCCCCCGTGGAATGTGCGCAAGCAGCTATCAGAATCATAGTTCGTCTGCCGACGAAATGTGCATCAACCCGCCCAATGATGCCTTTCCTTCCACGCGGCAAGCTCCAAGGGCCGGATGCCGAAACGCACTGCGTTCCCGGGGTGCAAGGCGGCAAATTCGGCCAGCACCAGTTGGGTGAAATGGGCCTTGTCAGACGCGGCTACCGTGGTCGGCAGCCTGGCATTCACGGCGGCAACGGTTGCGGCCTCGTCGTTTTTAACAATGGCGGCCACGACTTCGCTCAGGGCCTGGCGATAGCGCAGACGAAAAATGTCGGGCGGTACCAAGTTCTGCTTGACCGCCACGTATTGCTGGCATGAACGCTCGTAGGCCCAGACGAAAACGTCACGCAGCAGCTCGATGCGGTTGAGTTCATACACACCGATCATGGCGTCCACGTAGGCCGACTGCGGCACGTCGATGAAGGACAGCGGGCACAGATTGTGGCGAATGAGCGGTATGTTGGCCGCCAGTCGCGACACGCGCTTGTTCACGTCCTCAAACGGCTGCAGGTAGGGCAAATGCACCATCAGAAAAAAAGCCTGCTCGAACGGGTCGTCAATTTCCGCCGCCATCTGCATGACGATGCCAAACAGCTCCTCCAGCCGCTGCGGCAACGCAACGGGCAAATAAACACTACCCCCGATCTCTACCGCCCGGCGACGAAGGCGGCCCACCGCTGTCGGGTCGGCCATCAAACCATCCGACAAAAAGGCATGCAAGGCAATGATGCAGTCGGGGGTCAGCTGAGCATGCGCGGGGTCGAGCACCAGGTATTCAATGGCCTGCTTGTGGTTCAGGATCATCTGGGTTTCCAGCGTGTCCTTGCCTTCGGCGGCCTGGCCAAACTCAATGAGCCGCTCGGTGTCGAGCCTGCTGTAGGTGTTGCCTTCCAGCCTTGAGGATGCCCAGGACAGGTCAATCAGCAAACGGTTGAGAATGTCGCGCGCGAAAGTGCCAGCGGGCGTCTGCCCTGTGCTTGCGCTGCCCATGGCGTGCAACTGGTCCCGCAAACCTTGCGGCAGGTAGGCCGTGTGATTGGGGTGGTACTGCTCCAGAAACGCCAATCTGTAGCCCACTGGCGGGCGCATTGCGCGGGGTTGGTGCACGAAAGCCTTGATCTCTTCGCCTTGGGGCGATGTAGGCACGTATGGCCCCCCAAACGCTTGCACCACGCCCATCGGCGCCTGGAGGGACGCAACTCCCTGCGCAACGCGCACGTAGCGCGCCGCCCGCGCCTCGCCCGCGATCTGAAGCTGCCCCTGCGCCACCAAAGTGGCCAGCCGACGCTGCAAGGTGCGCCGCTTCAAGCTGTCTCCCAGCGCATGGGCAATGGCGTCTATCCCCATGCCATCCGGTTGCGCAGCAATCAGCGCAAGCAGCTGATCAAGCTCAGTTTGGGGAGTAATTCGTGGCATGTGTTCTGGGGTTTTGGTGAAATGGCGCCAGTATCGCGCCACTTTAAGTGGCGCGCAAGTAGTATTGCGCCACTTAAAGTGGCGCAATACGCCCGTGTGGCCGCGATCGACACGACGATTGTGGTGGCGATGCGGGCGCAGCGGGAAGATGGGTCTAAGCGTTAAAACGGGGTGTAGCCCGCGTGGAATTTGCGCAAACAGCTACGAAATACGTAGCGCTAGACTCTCAGATGCCGTCCCACACCGCCTGCGTCTCCACCACCTCAATGAACCGCCCAACGCTAAACCCATGCGGGTAAAGGCTTTGGGGTCCGGCACGGACAGCGGGCGCGGTCTGCGCAAACATGCCGTCCGGGTCATGTAGCAAATGCCTGTCATCGCGTAGCGCAATCAGCAGTTCTTCCAAAGAAACTTTCAGGAAGCCGCCAAACCGCTGGTGGTCGCACTCGATGCTGGTGTCCACAATCCAGCCGTAAATAGCGGGGGCTGGCGCACCAAGTTCCAGCCCAAGGCGCTGCGCCAATTCGGGTTCAGTGGCCAGCGCCAGTTGCACAACAGCCACCTTGCGCTGCAGTTGCTGGCCCGCTTTGCGCAGCGTGGTGGTTTCGTGCTGCCACGCGTCTTGCTGAGAGCGGCGCAGGTAGGTGGACTTCACCTCCAGCACCAGCACCGTGCCATCACGCGCGCAGATCACGTCCACTTCACCGGCGTTGCCGTCTAGCCCCACCGGCGGGTGCCAGTTCAGCACCACTATGAAGCCCCGCTTCTCCAAGAGGGCACCCAGCTGGGTTTCTATGCGCTGGGTCTCGGCGCGCGCCTCGTTGCGCCGAGCACCCAAACGCCGCAGATTGTTAATGGCCGCCGTGCTGTTGTTTTGCAGGCCCACCACCCATGGCAACTGCACCAGCGTCTGGCCCATTTTCAGAATAGGGCGCTCAAACAGGTCTGGTTTCAAGCCTGCAGCGCCGTCGCGCAATTGGGTGGCCAACTTGCTCCAGTCACTGGTCCAGAAGTCGACTACTGCCGCCGTATGGCGCGCGTTGCCTTGCGGGTGCTCTGGCGTCACCGTCCAGCCCACCATGTTGGCAATCTTGGCCTCTCGGCTGGACCAGGTGAGCGGGAAGCGAATCTGGTTGCCTTCCAGCAAACCATTCATTGCCAACACGCGCAGCGCCGCAGCCCAGTTGTCCGTGCTGCGCAGATGTGTGACGTAGGTCTCCAGAAAATCCCGCTGAAAGAACACGTTCATCAGCTCCAGCGACAGCAGCGCCTGAAACAGCGGCACGGTGTCGCCCGAGTCGGTGGTTACGGTATCGCTCACGCCATACACATCGGTCAACTGCAACTGCGTGCGTAACGCCTTGATGTAGGCGACCTGGTTCAGTTCATGGTTTTCAGCGCTGCCAATCTGCTGCGTTGCCATGCCGGAATCCACAAACGCATCCATGGCGCGATAGCCAGTAGGTATGCAGGGCAGATAGCTTGCGGCCTATAAGCAGAGGGCCTCGTCACATTCCCCGTATGTGTGACGCCCAGCTATTCTTACTGCAAAACCTGCAACTTGGTGACGATGGAAATATATTTGGAAACCTCAGCGCTATCGGGCTCAACAAAGCGCCAAAACTCCAATCTGCCGCGGAGCTTTGGGAGGTAATTGGAGTCCCTTATTTTCAATTTGGAGCAGTGGCTAAGGTATCCGAATTTTTCAATGAAGTGCATCGTATGTTGCAACTCTCGTCGACTGCTCTTCGGCAGTTTTGGCCTGCCAGTATTGACATTTAATCCAGTTATTACCTTGCCGGTCGAGGAGGACGAAACTAGGCGCGTTTTGTCTTCGTTGATCTTGAAATCACTATCCGTTATTGCTCGTTTTACCATCGCGATTGCTGCCGAAGGCACGGTGTGACCCGATAGACATAAGTCATCTGCGTAGCGGGAGTAATTTAGACTAAATTTCTTTGCAATGCCGGCAAGCCGAGAATCAAGTCGTCTGCAAATTAGATTGCTAATAGCCGGACTAGCAGGACTTCCCTGAGGCAGACAATCATCCAAACAGCAGAGGTTTGCCAATGCAACGGCCACTTGGTTGTTATAACCAAATGACTTGAATAGTCCAATCACTCGGCCTTTTGTAATTGAGGGAAAAAACTTCTCTAAATCGGCAATGAATAACGAATTTCCAAACTTGGAATGTTGGCTGGCGTGATCAAGAATGGAATGCCCTTCAACATAGCCAACCGCAGCCTCATGTAATGGAAGTTTTGAAAGAATCTCATCATTAATCCAGCGCTGACATTCTTTTAGCGATGCATGTGGCGCACTTATAGTCCGGGAACCCCCAGACTTCTTTGGGATGGAAAATGTTCGATAGAAATGTGTTGGAGCAGCCGTAGCGTTCGCTGTAAATTTTCTTGTCCGACCTAGAAGTCTGCAAAGATGTTCGAAGTCAAAAATGACTGGCACATTTGACTTGACTAATGGCTTCACGTAATCGATGTACAAAGCCACTAATTCGGACGACAACCCCCTTGTCGATAAAAACGCTCGCCAAACGCGTAAGGAGGGGAGTTTGGAGGTTGTCGGCATGTTTTCCACAAATACAAAAACACTAGTTTTCATTCTCTACAACGACCAAAGGGCGTTGTAGCTTGTCGACCAGCAACCAAGAAGGGACGCACGCGTCACTTCGCTGGTTGCTGGTCGAGCGTGTTGTTGGAACAACAACACGCTGGGTAACAAAGACCGCTAGCGGTCTTTTTACCCTAAGGCATTGGGTAGCCTTAGCTTGGATTGGCAACACGCCATCTGTCTGGAAAACAATACCGACCATTTGAGTTTACTGTCGAATTCCAATGGCACGCAAAAAACTTTCCAAATTGGGGAGCCACGGTTCATTTGTGGGTAACCGGGGAACCATAACTTCATCGACATATGATTTGCCTGCATCCCCGGCTACCGCACGGGTTGAGTTACTTGAGAACGACGCGCCTAGAACCGCTTGGCCCTCAGCTGTACACGAGGCCTTGAAGCCATCTCTACGGATGAGACCAGCGGTTTCCAAGCCATGAAGCGCGACTGCAAATTTTTCCAAGTCCCAAGAAAGCTTCGTTCGTGCCTTCAGTAGGTTGGTGGCACCTTGTATGCCAATTAATTGAAGTAGCTGTAATTGGGTGGAGTTCATTTTTGTTGAAGACTCATAGCACTCTGGAAAACAATGGATTGCGGCTATGCCCCGATGAATCTTGAGTCCACCAAAAAAATGGAAATACGGAGTTGGGGCAATTGCCAATCGTGCGAGAGTACAGTGCCTCGCACGCGCCATCACCTAATCGTGGAAGCTCATAGCCGAGGATATTGCTTTGCAGGTGATCTTCGAAGAGGGACATCAAAGCATATTCGGCTGACATTTGGTGTTTAGGTGACATTCCCTGAATGCCTTTTAGCAGGGACTTACAAACACCGAGTGACTCAAACCCATGAGCAATCCGCCGGAGACCATCACTCATACCAACAACCGCTAACCCGTGAATTCTCGGTACACTTTTTTTGCCAGACTCAAACTGCTTGCGCATTGTTCGGCTCCGCCCGAGAAAGGATCGGCCGGTGCCGATGAACTCATCAATAAGTACGACATCTGTGGGAACTATCTTTGTCTTTTGAACGTGGTCATAACGATTCACTGAATGAATTTTCGTGTGTCCTAAGAGTCCCAATGCTGAGCAAAGGTCATAAAGTACCCGTTGGCCGCTGTCCTTTTCATGGTCGGCGGTCGCTGAACAGATTATTGTCGTGGACAGGTCGAATGTCGCGTCGATGTACTCAGCCATCTCGTAGATAGCACTATCGAATTCATCGGACGTTAGGAATACCAGTCTTTCAATAAGTGCATTGACAAAGTCCAAGCCTTTGGCGCCCCCAATATGCTGCGCCTCAGTTAGCAAAAAGCGCAAACCTCTAATCCGCTCGGATCTTTGCCCTATCCATGAATTGCCAATAGCAAGCCGTTCGATGAACCTGTCGAGAACTAGCATGCATTTGCCCGGTTACTTAACATTTGTTTCGTCCTCAAAAGTACTCCAGCCCTATTTGGCCAAGAATACGTTATCAGTGCCGTTGCGTGGAGGTTCCAACCTCCGCCCAAACCCCCCATCCCCACCCGCCCCAATCACCAACATCTGCGTAGCCCGCGTCGCCGCCACATAAAACACCCGCGCGGCTTCCTGCTCGTCTTCGCCCTTCGCGGGCATGTGCCCCACGCCAGGCAGCGCCACCACGGGGAACTCCAGGCCTTTGCTGACCTTCATGGTCATGATCTGGATGGCGTCGGCTGCGGGGTTGTATTCGCCGGTGCGCTTGCGCACGTTGAACGGCAGCTTGCGCTGGTGCAGGGCGTCGGCGCACAGGTCCATGGTTTTCCAGTCCGCGCACAGGATGGCCATGTCGCCCCAGGCGTGGCCTTCCTTGTGCGCGTGGCTCAGTTGGTCGGCAATGGCATAAGCCTCTTCCCGCAGGCTCGGCAGTTTGATGATGATCGGCGCTTGCCCTTCGCGCCCGCAGCTGATGGGTTTCACCAGGGGTATGCCGTCGTCGTCCTGGTCATCCGCAGTCAGCAGGTCACCCGCTATCAGGCTGGCGGTTTGCAGAATCTGGCGGGTGTTGCGGTAATTGATTTTCAGAATGGTAGTTGTCCCTTGAGCCTTGATGCCAAGACTCTTCCATGAGAACTTCAGCCGTCTTCGTTTGTAAATGCTTTGCGCATCGTCGTACAGCAGGAGCAAGCTGTTGGTGCTGGGGTCCACCATTTGCGTCACCAGTTTGAGCCACTCGGGCGCAAAGTCGTGGCCTTCGTCAATCAGCACGGCCTGGTACTGGCCACAGGGGATTTGGCTGCGGTCTACGGCGCGGATCACGTTGTCCACCATCTCGTCAAACATGCGCGGGCCTTGTGGGGGAATGGCTTGGCCGAAGGTGACCAGTTGCTGGCGGCACCATTTATGAAAATGCCGCACATGCACCTTGTCGCTCAAGCCCTTGGCGTCCATCACGCTGTGCAGCTTCACGCCCAGCGGTTCGTTAAAGCACAGGATGAGAATGGGTTTGCTGCTGGCGGTGCTGGCTTGCGCAAGGTATTCGGCGCGGTAGCCCAGAATCATCGTCTTGCCCGAGCCCGCCACGCCATGGATGACGCGGTGGCCGTCGCCCAGGGACCGGGCCAGCTGCTCTTGCTGAATGTCCATCACGCGCATGATGCTGGGCATCTCGGCATCCGCATCGCTATCGTCAAACAGCGCGCCTTGCAGCATTGACGCATCTGGCACCCGCACTTGCGGGAACATGATCCAGCGCACGCGGTCCAGCTGCGGCAGGCTCATCACGCCGCGCATCATGTAGGGAAACATGTCCCACAGGCGGCTTTGCAGTTCTTCAGCGCCCACGCTCTCCAGCATTTCGTCCTGGCACAACACGCGGTGCGGTTCGATGGCGTGCTGCAGCTCGGCCGCTTCAAACTGCTTGCGGGTGATGTTGGTAAACACCACGCCATAGCTCCACGGGAAAGCCAGCTTGCCCGCGTGCGGGCCGTCAGCCTGCACGAGGTGCGGGTCGCGCTCCAGTGCATTCACAACCTGGTGCGCGTACTGGCGGGCTTGCTCCAGTGGGTTGATGACGTTTTTGGGAATGCCGTCGGGGATGATTTCCCAAGTCTGCTTGTCGGCCTGCTGGATGGTGGAGAGATTCCAGTCCTTCACCTCCAGCACCAGAATGCCGCGGCGCGGGTGCATGACGCAAAAGTCGGGGTGGGCGTTGCGCGGGCCCATCGGCACGTCGTACCAGAGCAGGTAGTCGTCGTCGAGCTTGTCTTCCAGCCGCTGCGCCACGCGGCGCTCACCCGCAGTCATGCGCGATACGCAGGCGCCAAGCGCCGGTATGAGAGTTGCCATGCCGGAATCACCCCCTGCGTGAATGTATCGTTATGTAACGATCATGCCGGTAAAGGCGGTGCGCGGCTAGGGGTGTTTGCCCGAATGTGGGGTTTATGCAAAGATGAATGTGCCGCTAGCCCCCGCGGAATGTGCGTAAGCAGCTATCAAAAAAAGAGCAGGCAGGCCGATGCCGCGCTCACACCAGGCTCCCGTCAGGGCGCAATCACCATCCAGCCCACGCCAAAGCGGTCTTCCAGCATGCCAAAGGCGGGGGACCAGAAGGTCTTGCCCAGCGGCAGCGGCCGTTGAATTAGCCCGGAATGTTGGGCTCGACCAGTTGGGCCAGTTGGGCCAGCGACTCCTGCCAGCCCAGGTAGCACATCTCCACGGGGATGGCCTCGGGTATTCCTTCTTGCACAACGTTCAGCTCGGTGCCGCAAGACACGGGCGTGAACGTGATGGTGGTCTTCATGGTGCCGGGCAGGTTGGGGTCGTCAAACTTGTCGGTGTAGCAAATCCTGGCCGCTGGTACCAGCTCCAGGTACTCACCACCAAAGCTGTGGCCGTTGCCGGCGCCAAAGTTGGTGAACGACATTTTGAAGCTGCCGCCCACTTTGGCCTCCATGTGCAGCACCTTGCAGGTAAACCCAAAGGGCGGCAGCCACTTGGCGATGGCGTCGGCCTCCAGAAAGGCGCGGTAGATGCGTTCCGGTGGCGCGCGCAGTACGCGATGCAGCTTGACGGTGTTGGTGCTCATGGTCTGTTCTCCTTTGGGGTGGCGGTGTGTGATGCTAATGGTGGACCGTGACCCAGGTCAAACCTTCGTCAGATTGCCGCGCCACATTCGTTGTGCGCCCCTACCATCGGCAGTCAGGCCCACCGTGGGCCCATTTTTTTTTGGCGGCGCCATGCTCACACTGACTCTCACCGATTTCACGCTCGAACACTTCATGCAGCACTACTGGCAGCAAAAGCCGGTGGTCATTCGCCAGGGGTTCAAGCATTTTCAGGATCTGATCAGCCCCGAAGACCTGGCCGGCCTGGCCTGCGAAGAAGCGGTGGATTCGCGCCTGGTCTACAAGACCGATGGCCAGTGGCAGGCCGAGAACGGTCCCTTTGAGTCGTACGACCATCTGGGCACAACCGGCTGGTCGCTGATCGTGCAGGCGGTCAACCACTGGTCGCCCGAGGTGGCCGAGCTGGTCAAGCCCTTTGCCTTCATTCCCAAGTGGCGGCTGGACGACGTGATGATCAGCTACTCCACGCCGCAGGGCGGGGTGGGGCCGCATATCGACCTGTATGACGTGTTCATCTGCCAGGGCTCGGGGCGGCGCCAGTGGCGGGTGGGCGACAAGGGTGCGCACCGCCAGTTTGCGGCGCACGCGGCGCTGCTGCACGTGGACCCGTTCGAGGCCATCATTGACGAGGAGCTGCAGAGCGGCGACATCCTGTACATACCGCCGGGCTTTCCGCACGACGGCGTGTCGCTGGAAACGTCCATGAGCTTCTCGGTCGGTTTCAGGGCCAAGTCGGCCTGCGACATGCTCAGCGGCCTGGCCGATTACGTCATCGACAAGGAACTGGGCAGCACGCTGCTGAGCGACCCCGGGCGCCCCATCCACCAGCACCAGGGCCAGATCAACGCGAGCGACTTTG
>Ga0208888_100847_pt1 | contig 12357 bp, 11 predicted proteins | sample LakWasM115_HOW13_2_FD_183929 | JGI IMG/M metagenome (GOLD analysis project Ga0208888, IMG submission 183929) | Freshwater sediment methanotrophic microbial communities from Lake Washington under simulated oxygen tension - Sediment Metagenome... | ecosystem: Environmental > Aquatic > Freshwater >...
GCTCCAGTACTGGTTTTGGAAATGTGAACGGTGTGATGCACGATGGCGATGGAACTAGTGCGCAATGTACTGCTGATTTAACATTGGCGTACAACCAACTAAACAGTACTATTCCGAATTTCTTTCCAGCTCCTTTGTTAGGAAACGGACAAGTATTAACTGCGGGAGTTTATGCTATTCCTAGTGCGGCGACTTTTAATGGAAATCTTACCTTAAATGCACAAGGAAATGCGAATGCTGTTTTTATTATTCAGATTCAAGGTGCTTTCGCTTCGGGAGCCAATGCAGCAGTTTTGTTGACCAATGGCGCCCAAGCTTGTAACGTTTTTTGGAAAATTGAAGGACTCGTTAGTTTAGCAGCAGGAACTGCATTCAAAGGAACCCTAATTGCGCACAACGCTGCGATTACCTTAAATACTGGAGTTACGCTCGAAGGTAGAGCACTTTCAACTGCGGGAGCAGTGATGGTAAATGGAGTTTTGTCTTTTACCCCGATTGGTTGCGGAAGCCCAGTTCTTAGTGGTCCAACCGCCCCCAATTTAGGAGCTGCAAATTGTTTTGCTTTGTTTTCTTCTAATGGTTCGGTATCCAATTCAGGGACTACAACAGTAACCGGAGATGTTGGTACTAATGTGGGATTGACCACTGGTTTTTCTAGTTTAAATGTCAACGGTATGATTCACACTATTCCTGATGGATCAACAGCGCAAGCAGCGGCATCCTTGCTAATCGCCAATACCTACTTAACTGCGCTACCTAAAGATATTGAATTACTATATCCAGCACAATTTGGAAGTGACTTGGTATTAACTCCACATACTTATTTGTTGAATGCAGCAACGGTATTAACTGGAGCAGTTTATTTGAACGCACAAGACAATCCCAATGCCGTATTTGTTATTAAAATTAATGGAGCTTTATCGACCAGTACCCATGCTAAAGTGGTCTTAATGAATGGTGCTCAAGCGAAAAACGTATATTGGAAAGTGAATGGAGCCGTTCTTCTAGGAGATTATACCGAATTTAAAGGAACTATCGTAACCAATAATGGCGCTTTAAATTTAGCCACCGGAACGATTCTCAACGGAAGAGCATTTAGTACCGCTGGTGCCATCGAGACAGTAGCCATTGCAGCACTCCGACCAGAAGCTTGTTTGTTAGCCACTCAAACTTTTGAAAGTAATCAAAAGGCAATTATTTACCCGAATCCTTTCCAATCGGCTACTACTATTATCTTAAACGAAGGATTTGATTTTAATCAAACAAAAATTATCATTTACAATGCCAATGGATCTGAAGTAGCTAAGACTTCGTTATCGGAAACAACAACAACATTAGAATTGAGCCAACTTCCATCGGGATTCTATTTTTACACGATAAGCAGTCAAGATAAAATTATTCAGACAGGAAAATTAATTTCAAAATAAGGAATTAAAATAGGGAATTAAAACGGCAAATCCAATAGAATACCTATTGGATTTGTTGTTCTATTTTTACACCCTTCCTTTTAGAGCATTGAATACCCAAGCATTGGCTAAGAATCCAACACCAACAGTTACAAAGCCCCAACCGGCTACATCATCGTATCGGAAAGCGCCTAAAGCAATTAGCAATAAGCCCATAATAATCATTATAAAGGTAGCCCATCCCAGAACCGTATTTTTATTCATTCCCATAATTGTGGTATTTTTTGAAGAACAAATATCGATAATATTCCTTACTTTTTTTAATGGATTTTTTTTTTAGGATTTTTTTAGAAAAAACGGTAGGGTATTTCTTTTTAGAATTGTTTAGTGTCAGAGTATAACCATTGAAATGAGTATTAGCAGGTTAGATTTTTTTTTGAACTTAAGATTTACTTAAAACAACACAAATCTGAATTGCTTTTTTCACATTACTTTTAAATAATAATAATTTTGACCTTTAATAATAAAACTTTAAAAAACCTACTTATGAAAAAATTAGTACTTAATGTAGCGGGAATGTGTCTTTTGCTGTGCTTCTCTTTGAATCTTTCGGCTCAGACATCAGGTTTGTTGACATTTACGTTAACGGAAGCTTCACACACATCTACTTATTCTGGAACGAAAAATGTGTTGGCTATTTGGATTGAAAGTTGTGCTCCATGCGGGACAACGGCGGGAACTTCTACTTATGTTAGAACCAAAATGAGATATTGGGGTGGTAACACTAACGACCACTTACCTACTTGGGCTGCAAAATCAGGAAGTAGTACAACAAACGCAACTACAGGGGCTACTTTAGCAACGTTTACTAGCAAAACAGTTACTTGGGACGGTACCAATGCCGCAGGAACAACTTTATTAGCTGATGGTTCTTACAGAATAGCAGTTGAAGAATGTTGGAATCACGGAACTACTGGTAAAGTAGTGCGTTATTTCCCCTTTACTAAAGGACCGTCAGCAGATTCACAAACACCAGCTGCCGATGCTAACTTTACTGGAATTTCTTTAGTGTGGTCGCCAACATTAGCTACAGATACTTTCTCACAAAACCCTCAAGCTGTAATTTACCCTAATCCATCTTCAGGGATTTTCAATATCGATTTGAAAAGTGATGTAAAATCTATTAGAGTAGTAAACCTTTTAGGCCAAGAAGTTTACAACGAAGCTATCAATTCTAAAACAGCTGAAACTACAAAAGAAATTAATCTTTCTAGCTATTCCAGAGGAATGTATATCATTAACATTACTAATGAATTTGGAACTACCAATTACAAAGTAATCTTGGATAATTAATAGTAAAAAAACTATCCTACATAAAAAAAGCATCCCAATTGGGATGCTTTTTTTATTCTTTTACTTCTGATACAATGGCTTTTATACCAGGAGTTTCATATACTTGATAATTTCCCTTGTTATCCGAATACACTAAATAAGCTTGTATTTCGGGATGTTTACTCAGAAACACTTTGGCTTTTTCTAAACCCATTACCAAAACTCCTGTGGCATAAGCATCCGAAATAATGGTTTTCTTTGAAATTAACGAGGCACTCAGTAAATTGTTTTTAGCGGGATAACCTGTTTTAGGATCTAAATGATGGGCATACTTTACTCCGTCCTCAATCACATAGCGGCGATTATTTCCAGAAGTTGCAATGGCTTTATTTTCTAGATTGACAATGGCTCGTTCTTTATTATTCGATTCTTTATTGTCGATGGGTTGTTCGATGCCAATTTTCCAAAATTCGCCATTATAATTTTTGCCTTTAGCATAGACTTCACCTCCAATTTCTACAATGTAAGCTTGAATCTTTTTCGAATTTAGAAAATCCGCAACAACATCAACAGAATACCCTTGAGCAAAGGCATTAAAATCTAAAGCCACACGAGGATCTTTTTTAATGATCTTGTTTCCCTTTAAAGTAATCAACCTAAAATCAACAAATTTTAGAATACTATCAATTTTTTGTTTTTCGATTTTCTCCTTTTTACCTGGGCCAAATCCCCACGCATTGACCAACGGATAAACAGTCGGGTCGAAAGCGCCTTCAGTATCTTTCCAGACTTGTTTTGCTAAATTGAAACAAGTAGTAAAATATTTGTCAACCGTAACGCCTTTCTCATTCGCGTTGATTTTTGAAATAATCGAATTGGGATTGTATGTAGACACTGACAAATCAAAATCCAAAAGCAATCGTTCAATATCCGGTTGCAAGTTTCTATTTTCTGGGTCAATATAGGTGATGTGATACGTAGTTCCTTGCGCAAAACCTTCGATAATTGTGGGTTCTGTTTGTGCAAAAGTTATCGAACACCAAAGCATTAAACTCATTAAAAACCATCTGTTTTTCATCTTTAAAATAATTAAATTAATGTACTTGGGGCATTATTTGCAATATGTCAATTCTAAAGTGGCGCTAGTTTTTCCACCAAATTCTAGTGATTTTCGAAGGTCGGAACAACCACTTTCTTTCTGATTCCATCGGATTTTCAACAATCCGCGTTCTTGATAATAGTCGGCATTTTTACCATCCAATACAATCGCCTGGTCATAATCCACAATTGCATTTTGAAAATCCTGAATCAAACCTTTGATCAACCCGCGAGCACGAAAGGCTTTATGAAAAAGTGGATCAATCACAATCGCCTGATTGCAATCTGCTATGGCACTTTTGTAAAGGTGTTTTCTGGCTTTTAGCAGCGCTCTGTCAGTAATCGCTTGCACATTGTCTGCTCTTTTAGCAATGGCCAAATCAAAATCCTTTAAGGCTGCTTTATCTTTCTTTAGCGCCATTTTTTTCAACCCCCTAAAATAATAAGCGTCAGAATTCGAAGGTTCCAATTGAATGGTTTTGGTGTAATCAGCAATGGCTTTTTTGCTACTATTCAATTGGTCGAAGGCCATGCCTCTCATAAAATAATAATCGGCTTGAGACGGATCTTTCTTCAGTTGTTCCGTATAATCGGCTATCGCTCCTTCGTAATCTTTTACGTTGTATTTGAGTAGGCCGCGTTCGTAGTAGGCTGTAGAATCTTTCGGGTTGAGGTCGATAATTTTAGTATAATAGTCAATGGCTTGTGAAAATTCTTCTTTGTAAGCATGTTGCAACGCCAATTCTTTGTATCGATCGATTTCAGATTGTCCAATAGATTTGGAAACCGTTAATAACAGAACTAAAAAAAACAAAACTGATTTCCATTTCATAAAAGGCTAATTAAAAATTCCGACCAGCATTTCTTTTAATAAATCGCTACTGGGTAAAGCATTTGCTCCTACTCCTTTACTTTTAACATCTATGTCACGCAATTTCCCTACAATGGCACTCACTTTTTTCATCGGATAGTTCTTTAGTGCTACATCATAATCTTTTAAGAAGTACGGATTGACTTTGAGTACAGTCGCTACATTTTTCGGGTTTTTATCTTTCAAACCATGGTATTGCAAAAGGTTCACAAAAAAACTAAACACCAAACTTGTCGTGACCACCATCGGATTGTCTTTAGGATTATCGGCAAAGTACTGCGCAATTTGATACGCTTTCATTTGATTGCGATCCCCAATGGCTTTGCGCAACTCGAAAACATTAAAGTCTTTACTGAAGCCAATATTTTCTTCGATATGTTTCGGGGTGATTGTTGTATTTTTAGGAAGAACAATCGCAAGCTTTTCCAATTCGTTGTTGATTTTGCTTAAGTCGGTGCCTAAAAACTCCACTAACATGGCGTTAGCTTTAGGTTCAATAGTAAAACTTTTTCCTTGCAAAACCCGCTTGATCCATTCCCCTACTTGGTTTTCGTAAAGCTTTTTACTCTCGTAAACCAACCCGTTTTTATCAATAAACTTGGTGACTTTCTTTCGCTTGTCTAACGTTTTGTATTTGTAGCAAAAAACTAAAACTGTAGAAGGCATCGGATTTTCGGCGTAACTTTCTAATTTGTCGATGGTTTTGGTTAGGTCTTGCGCTTCTTTCACAATGACTACTTGACGATCGGCCATCATGGGATAGCGTTTGGCGGTCGAAATGATATCTTCCATGCTCACATCTCTTCCATACAAAACGGTTTGATTGAAGCCTTTCTCTTCTTCGGTTAGTACATTTTGTTCAATAAAATCGGCCAATTTATCAATGTAATAGGGTTCTTCACCCATTAAGAAGTAAATGGGTTTGATGTTTCCGCCTTTGATATCATTGACAATCTTTACTACTTCGTCCATGTCTTTTTTTTGGAAGTTTTGATTTTAGATTTCAATAAAGAAAACTATAACCTTTCAACTTATTTGATACTTTTGTTTGATGCAAAAATTAAATTTTCCAACCTTCACCTTTCGATTCAAAAATAGTGAAAATAAAGTCGCTATCTTCGATGAAATTCGGAAAAAATTTGTCATTCTAACACCGGAAGAATGGGTGCGCCAACATGTAGTGCATTATTTAATTTTAGAAAAAAAATACCCAAAATCCCTAATCAACGTTGAGAAAGTACTGAAGATTAATGGGCTATCCAAGCGGTATGACGGTGTAGTTTTTAATCCCGATGGTTCCATTTTTCTTTTGGTCGAATGCAAAGCACCCGAGGTTAAAATTTCACAAAATACTTTCGATCAAATTGCCCGGTACAACTTAACGCTGAAAGCCAACTATTTGATGGTAACTAACGGACAGAATCATTACTTTTGCCAAATGGATTTTGAGAAACAGCAGTACGTTTTTCTAAATGAGTTACCGAATCTAAACAGTTAAATGAAAATCGCCGTAGTCATTTTGAATTGGAATGGAATTAAATTACTGGAGCAGTTCTTGCCTTCCGTGATTAACTATTCTCCAGAAGCTACTATTTATGTAGCCGACAATGCTTCCACCGATGCCTCCGTAGCGTTTGTGAAAAGTCATTTCCCATCGGTTCAAATCATTCAAAACGCAGAGAATTTTGGTTTTGCCCAAGGGTACAATGAGGCTTTAAAACACATGGATGCCGAGTATTATGCTTTGATTAATTCGGATATTGAAGTTACCCCAAATTGGTTGCAACCCATCATCTCTTTGTTTGAAAGTGAACCCAATATTGCGATTATCCAACCCAAAATACGCGACTATAAAAACAAAGCGGCTTTTGAATACGCTGGCGCGGCAGGTGGTTTTATAGATCAATACGGTTATCCTTTTTGCCGGGGACGCATTTTTGAAACACTTGAGAAAGACAACCAACAATACGAAGACGAGTGCTCCATTTTCTGGGCTTCCGGTGCCTGTTTTTTCATTAGAAGTACCGTTTTTCATGACCTAAAAGGATTTGATGCAGACTTTTTTGCACATCAAGAAGAAATTGATTTGTGCTGGCGCGCCATCAACAAAGGGCACCAAATCAAATACACTTCTAAAAGCACGGTTTATCATGTAGGCGGAGCTACATTGGCACAAGGAAATCCTCAAAAAACGTATTTGAATTTCAGGAATTCGTTGGTCATGCTTTTGAAAAATTTACCGAAATCATCGTTATTCCAAGTGCTATTCCTCCGAATGCTTTTGGATGGTTTGGCTGGAATCCAGTTTTTACTGAAAGGAAAATTTAGTCATTTTTGGGCAATTTTAAGAGCACATTATTCGTTCTATCGACTGTTTTCAAAGAATTATAAGAAACGGGAAACGAGTCAAATCCAAAGATATTACAAAATAAAAAGCATTGTTTACTCCTACTTTATTCAGAAGCGCAGTATCTTTGCAGAGATTTTTTAACATTAGTTTAGGTTGTTTTGCCTTTCATTAGAAATCAATAATTGTAATTTTGCCTTTAAATAAAATTCAAATCATGAAAAAAATAATTTTAGCCTTATCGCTTGTTGCTCTTTTGGGGACAACATCTTGCGGAACCAAAAAGAAAATCGCCGCTTTAGAACAAAAAAATAAAGAATGTCAAGATTTATTGAACTCGGCAACGATGAAATTAAATCTTTGTTTGACAGAAAAAGAAGCCTTGTCAAAACAAAACGATTACTTGAAGAAAAACAATTCGGATTTAATCAACAACGTGGGGAATATGACCACTCTTTCTACGCAAGGCGCTCAAAATATTGAGAAAGCATTGGAAACGATCAAAGAGAAAGATTTGAAAATTACCCGAATGCAAGATGCGCTTACTAAAAAAGACAGCGTAACGTTAGCCTTAGTTACTAGCTTAAAAAGTTCTGTAGGAATTTCAGATCCCGATATTGAAGTGAATGTGGAAAAAGGAGTAGTTTTCATTTCTATAGCTGATAAGTTACTTTTCAAAAGTGGTAGTTATTTAGTGAGTGATCGCGCTAAAGAAGTGTTGGCCAAAGTAGCCAAAGTAATCAACGACAAACCTACATTCGAATGTATGGTGGAAGGTCATACCGATAACGTGCCATTCACCGGAAATGCCATATTGATTGACAACTGGGATTTAAGTGTAAAACGTTCTACCGCCATTGTTAGAGTTTTAACAAAGGATTTAAAAGTGAATCCAGCACAATTAATTGCTGCAGGTAGAAGTGAATACATTCCGTTAGTGCAAAACAATACCGCTGAAAACAGAGCAATCAATAGAAGAACTCGTATTGTAGTATTGCCAAAAATTGACGAATTCTACGACATGATCGAAAAAGAAATGAAGAAACCTTCAAAATAATTGAAGTTCTAAATCAATAAAAAACGCCTTGAAATTCAAGGCGTTTTTTTTATATCGTAAATCAAAAATCGCATACCGTAAATCACAAAATATCCAAGCTGCCTTTTCCTTCTCGAACGACTACAGGCTCATAACCTGATAAATCGATTATGGTGGAACCAATGTTATCACCATAGCCACCATCAATAACCACGTCTACTAGGTTTTGCCATTTCTCAAAAATCAATTCGGGATCGGTAGAATATTCCAAAACCTCATCTTCATCATGAATAGAAGTGGATACAATCGGGTTGCCTAACATTTTTACAATTTCTAAAGCAATCGTATTGTCGGGAACCCGAATGCCGACGGTGGTTTTCTTTTTGAATTCTTTCGGAAGGTTATTATTTCCAGGTAAAATAAATGTATAAGGCCCAGGCAAGGCTCTTTTTAGTAATTTAAAAGTCGCGGTATCGATTTGTTTGACATAATCCGAAAGGTTACTCAAATCAGAACACACAAACGAAAAATTGGCTTTCTCCAACTTGACACCTTTAATTTTGGCGATGCGTTCCAAGGCTTTCGTATTGGTAATGTCGCACCCCAATCCGTACACCGTATCGGTCGGATAAATTACTAAACCTCCATTTCGCAAAACGTCTACTACCTTTTTAATCGCGGCCTCGTTGGGTTTGTCTTCGTATATTTTAATAAACTGACTCATGATTTTGATTTACGATTGTTGATCTACGATTTACGATAGTGATAGGTAAGTTAGCCAATTACATCCAACTTGGCAAATCGCAACAAGAGTTTCTTGATGCCTCCGACTTCAAACTTGATTTCTGCTTTTCTATCGGCGCCTACTCCTTCTAAATTGATGACTTCTCCTTTACCGAAGCGTTCGTGCATCACGACATTTCCGACGGTTAATTTGGAGTCAAACAAATTCGCATTTCCTGATGGTGCATTTCCAGAAACGGGTTTCAACTTTCTCACTAGTGTTGATGGTTCTTCTCCGTACTTTTTGGGTGGTGTGCCTCCAACGGGTTTCGCCAAACGCAATTTTGATTTATCGATATCTCCAAAAATATCCATGTCAATCATGGGTTTGTAGCGGTAATTGGTTTCTTCTGCCGACAAATATTCTAAATACTGACCGTCGATTTCGTTGATAAAACGCGAAGGTTCACTATCGGTTAATTTTCCCCAACGGTATCTCGATTGGGCATAAGTTAAATACGCTTGCTTTTCGGCGCGAGTTAAGGCCACATAAAACAAACGTCGTTCTTCTTCCAATTCGCTTCTGGTACTGACACTCATGGCACTGGGGAACAAATCTTCTTCCATGCCAACTACGAATACCACGGGGAACTCTAATCCTTTGGCCAAGTGAATCGTCATTAACGCAACGCGGTCGTCATCGCCAGTATCTTTATCTAAATCGGTTGCCAATGCTACATCTTCCATGAATTCAGCCAATGCTCCTCGAGCACCGTCTACTTCTTTCTGGCCTTCGGTGAAATCCTTAATCCCGTTTAATAACTCTTCTATATTTTCAATTCGGGCAATCCCTTCGGGTGTTCCGTCTTTCTTTAGTTCTTGAACCAAACCCGTTTTCTTCGTCACATGATCGGCCAAATAAAAGGCATCTTGATTTTGATTGATGACTTGAAAACTTTGAATCATGGTCACAAAATCGGATAGTTTGGCTTTGGTACCCGAATTCAATTTCAAATCAATCTTATCGATGTTTTGCATCACTTCAAAAATGGAACGCTTGTAGTGATTCGCCGCAATGGTTAGCTTTTCCACAGTGGTATCGCCAATACCTCGCGCGGGATAATTGATTACTCGAATTAGCGCTTCTTCGTCTTTCGGGTTGATGACCAACCTTAAATAGCACAACACATCTTTAATTTCTTTGCGTTGGTAAAACGACAAGCCACCGTAAATTCGGTACGGAATATCACGCTTTCGCAAGGCATCTTCCATCGCTCTAGATTGCGCATTGGTTCGGTATAAAATCGCGAACTGACCGTTCATCATTTGGTTTTGCATCTTTTGTTCCCAAATGGTGCTGGCCACGTATCGTCCTTCTTCGCTATCGGTGATGCTGCGGTTAACTTTGATTTTATTCCCGAAATCATTAGCCGTCCAAACGACTTTGTCTAATTTGGTTTTGTTTTTATCGATAATAGAATTCGCTGCTTCTACAATGTTTTTGGTCGAACGGTAATTTTGCTCCAAACGATAGGTTTTCACATTCTCATAATCTTTTTGGAAATTCAGAATGTTGTTGATATTGGCGCCCCGAAACGCATAAATACTTTGCGCATCATCCCCTACTACGCAGATGTTTTGAAACCGATCTGACAAAGCGCGCACAATTAAATACTGTGAGTGATTGGTGTCTTGGTACTCATCGACCAAAATATAACGAAAGCGATCTTGGTACTTCGCCAACACATCGGGAAAGCGGTTTAGCAATTCATTCGTTTTTAAAAGCAAATCATCAAAATCCATGGCGCCGGCTTTAAAACAGCGGTCGACATAGTTCTGATAAATATCTCCCAACCGTGGTTTCTTGCTCATGGCGTCAGCTTCCTGCAATTCGGGATTATTGAAATAAGCTTTCACGGTAATGAGCGAGTTTTTATACGAGGAAATTCGACCTAAAACTTGCTTTGGTTTGTAGATGTCTCTGTCCAATTGCATTTCTTTGATAATCGCCGAAATCAAACGAACACTATCTTGCGTGTCATAAATCGTAAAGTTCGAAGGATAGCCTAATTTATCCGCTTCAGAACGCAAGATTCTTGCAAATACCGAGTGAAAAGTACCCATCCATAAGTTTTTGGCTTCGCCAGTTCCTACGATTTGTGCAATCCGACTTTTCATTTCTCGCGCCGCTTTGTTGGTAAACGTCAACGCCAAAATACTAAATGAATCCACACCCAAACTCATCAAATAAGCGATTCTAACGGTAAGTACGCGCGTCTTTCCAGAACCAGCGCCAGCGATAATAATCATTGGGCCGTCTTTTTGGAGAACGGGTTCTTGTTGGGCTTCGTTAAGTTGGCTGATGTATTTTTGCATGCGTTTTTAGACTGCTTTAGGGCTATAAGGCTCGGAATAGGTGCTTTGAATCCGACGGAAACAAAAATACGTTTCCAAATGCGTTATTACAATTAAATTGATAGGGAATTATCAACTAAAATGATATTTTTGTTCAAAAAAATAAAAGTATGAATACCGATAAAATCATTGAACTATTGTTTTTTACTTTACCCGCCTTAATTACTGGAGGTGTTGCTTACTATTTGTTTGATGCCTATTTCAAAGACCAACAAAACACACGACGTTGGTTGCTTCAAAAAGAAAATCAAAAAGACGCTTTACCACTACGTTTACAAGCGTTCGAACGTATGGCTTTGTTTTTAGAGCGCATCAACCCAACGAAATTATTGATTCGCATCACGCCACTTTCTTCGGATAAAAACGATTATGAGAATTTGGTGATTGCACAGATTGAACAAGAATTTGAGCACAATTTGACGCAACAAATTTACATGACCGATGAATGTTGGACGATCATTATCACCGCCAAAAACGCCACGATTCAAATGATTCGCAAAGCCAACATGAGCGAGCGAGTAGACAGCGCTGACAAATTGCGCGAAGTGATCCTAAGTGATTTAATGGAAAAAGCAACACCGAGCAGCGCTGCTTTGAGTTATTTGAAGAACGAATTGAATCAGTTCTTGTAGCATAGGAAAAGTAACTATCTTGATTATCTAAAAGCCTCCAAATAGAAATTAATTTTCTTTGGAGGCTTTTAAATTTATAAGCTTTTTGAATAACCTATCTTGAATAATTAGGAGCTTCTTTGGTAATGGTTACATTGTGGGGATGGCTTTCGTTGATGCCACTGGTGGTGATGCGTACAAAGCGTCCAGTCTCTTGCAACGTCGGAATATCTTTGGAACCGCAATAGCCCATACCGGCGCGGAGCCCACCAATGAATTGTTGCATGCTTTCATTTAATTCGCCTTTATACGGTACTCGACCTACAATTCCTTCCGGCACTAATTTCTTCACATCGTCTTCCACATCTTGGAAGTACCGGTCTTTGGACCCTTCTTGCATGGCTTCTACGGAGCCCATTCCGCGGTAGGACTTAAACTTTCGACCTTCAAAAATGATGGTTTCTCCGGGCGATTCTTTGGTACCCGCCAGCAATGATCCTAACATAACACTATCAGCG
>Ga0208888_100850_pt1 | contig 12304 bp, 10 predicted proteins | sample LakWasM115_HOW13_2_FD_183929 | JGI IMG/M metagenome (GOLD analysis project Ga0208888, IMG submission 183929) | Freshwater sediment methanotrophic microbial communities from Lake Washington under simulated oxygen tension - Sediment Metagenome... | ecosystem: Environmental > Aquatic > Freshwater >...
GAAACAGGGGCGCCAATAATAATGACTTCCTTGCCCGCAATGCGGCCGTTTTACAATACATTGGTGCTGCCAAGGCGATTGAAGAATCCGAGAAGGCCGACACCCGGTTTTGGTCAACTTTACCCAATGAAATAAGACTTGTTGACCTCGACATCAATCCCGGGTTGTATCATCTGGAAATCCGTCAAAGCCCGACTGAAAAAATCACCCTTGGGGATGTAGAAGTTCCCGCGCAGGATTCTCCTCTTTTGGTTAACATACGTAAAAATTAAGCCGATAGGTTTCAAATGAAAATGAAACCAAATCAACTAATTCTCCTTTCCGCTTTATCTGCGGTTTTATTATTTAACTCGTGCGCAACACCCGTTCCACATCATTACGGAAGGGCGGTCGCTAATTCACAGCTTGAAAGTATTTTTGAAGAATTCAAGTCGAGTTACGACAATCAATTAAGCGCTGAACGCAAATCAGAAATCAGGACTGTTCAAGAAAACCTGGTGAAGTATCTGATTGAGGCCACGCATTCAGAGAATGAAAGAAAAATAAAAATTTATAATCAAGCAACTGAATATTTCAACAAAGTTTATCCGCTCATTCTGCAAAACATCCGCAATGAAAAGAGTGGAGTGAATAAATTTGCTCCGATTGCCAAAGCGCCGCTTTGGACATTGAAGGATGAACTGGATTACCTGAACAAGTCTGTGAAAGATCTTCCATCTCCAAAAGTTCAGATTGATTTAGTTGAGGGGATGAAACTTCTTGCGCCATTTTACAAAAATCTCACAGCTGAAAATAAAGCAGCAGCTCAGGCAAAGTATGATGAAGCTGCCCTGAAAATCCTGGGCGATAAAATAGATCTTCAACCTGGTTATAAAGAGCTAGAGGCCATTCTGGATTACAACGGAAGCGATGAAGATCGCATTTTGAAAATGGTTTCGCTTGTCGAATCAAAGCTTGAGAAACATGAAGCGTCCATTCGCCATATCGGAACAGAAATCGCTAAATCTGGTCAGGTCGATTTAAAAAATCCACAGATCAGAATGGTTGTGAAGTTCATGGATTACTACTTCACGAAACTTCCCGATGATGTCATCAAAACGATAATGTCTGAGATGGTTACCGGTGGTCCAAAGTTCACAGAAGAAACTGTACTGAAAGTCATTTTTCAAAACACGGGGCCTGGTCTTGGAAAAGTGTTGCAACAAATCGGTAAAGAAAAAGGAATGGGAGAAAAATTCTCTCAATTGATGGGGATTCTCGAGTCTTCCGGAAAACCTGTGCCGATTCACCTGGTAAACAATGTTGTTCTTACTGATAAAGGTGGATTTGAAATCAAATCCATTGTCGAAAAACCACTTGGGACTGGAACGATCGCTCAGGTTAACAAGGCCGTTCTGGTTGAAGAGGGAATTGAAAAAGAAGTGGCCCTGCGTTTTTTAAAACCAGGTGTCGCAAAAAGATGCAAAGAAGATGTGGCAGTCTTGAGACGTTTTGTTCCAGACAGTGAAGCTCTTTTGAAGGCCGAAGGTTTCCAGGATATGAAAGTTTTTACAACATTAATTGATAGTGTTGAAAAATTTCTTGATGAAGAAGTCGATCTGTCGATTGCGGTTGAAAGACAAAAAACGGCCAATGAGATTTATAACCGCGCCGTTAAAGTCAGTGCAAATCAAAATTATAAGATGCTTGAGATGAAAGTTCCTGCCGTGTATCTACCACCACATGGGAAATCGAATCTTCATATTCAGGAATTTGCCAGCGGGGGAGTCAAGTTCAATGACCTTGAAGACAATGCTGCCAAAAAAATTGTGGCCGAAGAAATGCTTCGTATGTGGTTTGAAGAAGCGCTCTTTAGAAGTGGTTTTTTAAACGCCGATCTTCACCAGGGAAATTTCAGAGTTGTTCTGGTTGAAGAAGATAACAAAATAAAAATTCTCTTATATGACTTTGGTCTTTCAAGCACGCTTTCCAAAGAAGATCAGCGCGCCTTTATCCTCGTAGGGGCCGGAGCTTTCCAGAATTCACCTGTGACGATTGCCGATGGACTGATGGCCTCAATGAACTCGACAGACAAGGCCCTCAAAGCAAGATTGCTTAAAGACATTGAAGAAGAGATGAAGAGAAGCCCGAAAAAACCTGCCGAAGCCTGGGTTGCCTGGTGTGTACAAAAAAATTATTTTGTTTCAGATAAGCTCGGAGCATTTGCAAGAGGATCACTTCTTTTAAAACAATTGCCTGAGTCCATTGGTGAAACAACTATGTTCAAAGATGTGATTGTGAAATCGGCCGTGAAAAATTTAGCACACGCGATTGCCGACCGCGATTATCAATATCCACTCACGAAAATTGATATGCTCAAGCTTGGTTACCAGCAGGTAAAGAGCACGTGTGTAAATCTCATTAAATCTTTTTTTAAAAAATAGTCCAGAGACTGCTTATAAAGCAGTCTCTGTTACTGTTTCGGCCTGAGTCGCCGGTTTAGAATTGTATTTGATAAGAGCAAAAACAAGAATCAAAGTCAGTGCCTGGGCCAGAATTGTCTGATAAGTCGGGAAGAGCCCGATAGTATCAAAGCGAAGATTAAGCGGCATAGAAGTCGAACCTAAAATTCCAGCTTCCTGAAGCGAATGAACTGCTTTTCCTGCAAGGATGAAAGCAAGGAAACTTGTCAGAACTGAAGAGACTTTGAAAAGTTCACGCACTGGAATTTTCTTAGAGTACTTAAGCGCAACAAACGAGAAAGCAAAGATCAGACCAAGGGCCGCAATAAGACCTAAACCGATTGCACTTTTTCCGTCTGCATTCGTCTGGAACCAGAGTGCTCTGATGAAAAGAACAGTTTCGAAAGCTTCTCTGAAAACAGATATGAAAGAAATACTTGCAAGGGCCCACAGGTTTTTATTATCGAGTGCGCCTTGAACTTTTTCATGGATAAATTTTTTCCAACGGCCGATTTCAGTTTGTCTGTGCAGCCAGAAACCAAAGTAAAGAAGGATGACGACAGCAAGAGATGAAGTTACAGCTTCCATTACTTCACGGCTAGCTCCACTCATCTTCATCAGAAATCCAGAAAGGAACCAGGCCACAAAGCCTAATCCAAGGGCCGAACTCCATCCTGCGTGAACATAAAGAGCAGCCCTTCTATTGCCGAAAGCTTTAATGACTGAAAGGAGAGTGAGGACGATAAGGACAGCTTCAAATCCTTCGCGCAGAATAATCGCGAAAGCGCCAGAGAACGCTACACCGAAGCTCAGCTCTTTAGCCTGTATTGAAGATTCAACTTCACCAAAAACAAGTTTCGTTGCTGCAATTTGCGCTTCCAGGGCCTGTGAAGTTCCTTTTTCATCTTCAATCAAGCGTCTGACTTTGTTCATTTCAGTTTCAATTTTAATAACAAGCTCAGGATCGTTTGCCTTGATCATTGGTTCGATCGGCTCAATTCCTTCAAGGTAAGAACGAAGCGCAAGTGTTTTTGCTTCTTCTCTTCCTGCTGCTGTATTCTTGTTGTAAGAGCGAAGAGAATCATCAAGTAAGTCTTTTGCTTTTCCGATGTAATCGCCGCCAGTAGGATTGTTGTCTTTCGTTCTGAGGACGGCCACAGCAAGAGTTTTTTCTTTATCCTCTTTTGCTGTCGTCATTTTCGCCTGAAGTTCTGTATCAGAAAGCTGAGCAGCTTCTTCCAGCGTAATAGTTCCAGCAGCAGATTGGGCCGTTGCAAGTCCTGTCGAATTTAATTTTTCTTCATGTCTCATCGCCATCAGATAAAAAGAAAGATCCCAGACTTCTTTATCAGTGAAGTTAGTCCACGAGGCCATCCCTGTTCCGGGAACTCCAAGACGAATCGTATTGTAGCAATGGAAAGCTGAGATTTGAGACATACGCTCAGGTTCATGAAAGTTTGCCGGAGCAGGATCCATTCCTTTTCCTGAAGCGCCATCACCACGTCCTTCAGCTCCGTGACAAGCGACACAGTTTTGTTGGAACAATTTTTTTCCGTTAGTGATTGATGGCCACGATTCCGGAGCGAGAGCTACTTTCGCTACCGTGATCATATCTTTTTGAATATCGCGTGCCATGAGTGCAACGTCTTTGGCATCCGCTTTTGTCTCGATGAGCTTTTTTAATTTATTAATTTTTTCTGAAACAACTTGGTTTGATTTTACTTCCGGTAGAGCAGCGGCAATTTCACTGACCTTGTGAGCGAATTCAATTTGCTCATCGTACTCTGATGGAGAAACAACTTTTCCATTCTGAACAGCTCCGCCGTAATCGTGGGCCAGGTAATCCAAAAGGTGAATAATGAAGCGAGGAGTTTTGTCGTCAGCAGCCGTTGTATCGGTGTTGGCGAAAGTTGATGTCATGGAAACAAGGAGGGTGAAGATTAAAATAAATTTTTTCATGTGTAGTATGACTCTGTTTAAGTAGACCTTATTTAATTAACTATTTACTACAAAAGTTTGAATAGTCAAACAACTTATTTGTCAGGTTGTAAAAAAAACAACTGCTGATAGAATAATTTCATGAGTTTAAAAGAGAAGCCGAATCCAACGATTTTGATTGTCGACGATGATCCTAATATCTTGGAATTGCTGCAGGAAAGCCTGGAAGACTTGTCTTTTAAGGTAGTTAAAGCAACTCAAGGCATTGAGGCCCTAAAAGTTGTCAGGACCCAGAATGTGGACTGCCTCATCACCGATATTTCCATGCCTGAAATGGATGGCCCGGAGCTGATTCGCACGCTTCATAATGAAGGCCGGCACATTCCTTTTTTCTTCATTACTGCTTATCAGGATTATCCTCGCGAGAATCTCAATCTTTATAAACCGCGCGCGATTATTTTCAAGCCTTTTGATTTTGAAGAGCTCGCTCTTCTCGTCAAGAATCACATGATGAGATTGTAGAATTATTTCCAGAAGTCAGCGTGGTAATCAAAGCGTGCTGATTTTTTTACTTCCTGAAGATATTGATGAATGCCCGGATCAAACTGGTACTCCGGAAAAATATACATTCCCCACAAATGAGCAGCGATCATGACATCCACAATAGTGAGAGTAGAGCTTTTATAAAACGGCTCGAGATTGGGTTCAATTTTTTCTTCAATCAGATTGTTCAGTTCTTTAATGTATTTTTCTTTGTCGTGAATCAGATTTTTAAAGGGACCGCGTTTGACTTCTTTTTTTTGTTGAAAATAAAGGCGTGACTCATCGTTAAATTCAGGAGTCCAGATCCAGTAGGGCATACACAATGAATGGACCGGACTGCCGATCGCATTGATGAGGGCGTCCACTTCTTCTTTGTGAGTTTCATAAGTCGACCACGACAAGATGCCCGCAGTATCAAAACGCTTCAGGATATCAAGGCTTTCATTTTGAGCTTTGCCAGTATCATCAACAATGATCGGAAGCATTTTTACTCCCGTGAGCTCTAAAGGTGTTTTCTCATCGTTGTAAGGAACAACGTGAGATTCGTAGGGAAGTCGTAACAGGCCCAGACCAATGCGGACGCGAACACAAAAAGGGCAATGAACGTAATGATACAGTTTCATAAGATTTTCCTTGGGAGAAATCCTATCATTTTTAAGTATTGCTTGCTAATTTATTTTTATGAACAAATCTGCAGCAAAAATCCCATCAGAACTCTGGTCTCTTTTCTGGACGCAATTCTTTGGCGCACTCAATGATAACGTTTTTAAAAATGCGCTGGTGATTCTTATTACGTATCAAGGTGTCACTCTGTTTGGAATTAATTCCGGAGCACTTGTCGCGCTTTCCGGGGGCGTTTTTATTTCTTCCTTCTTTTTTCTGTCGGCCACTTCAGGGCAGCTCGCTGACAAACTGGAAAAAACTCAGCTCGTCAGATGGATCAAGCAATTTGAAATCGTCATTGCTCTTCTGGCCGGCATCGGACTTTTTATCAGTCATTATCCACTTTTGCTTTTTGTCCTTTTTCTTTTCGGATTGCATTCCACATTCTTCGGGCCTTTGAAATATTCTCTCATTCCTCATTATTCAAAAAAAGAAAATCTGGTTTTTTCGAATGCCCTCATCAGTTCTGGAACATTTATCGCAATTCTTGTCGGAACAATTCTCGGAGGGATTGCTGCTTCGTCTTCAGGCAATTTGTGGGGATTAAAATTTCTTCTTATTCTCTTTGCCGGGCTCGGCTATTTTTATGCCAAACGCCTGCCTGCAGTCGAAATCCATCACGAATCAACTCATATTGATTTTAATTTTTTCACTTCGACCCGCGATATTCTGAAGTTGGTTTTTAAAAATCCTTTAATCGCAGTGCTCATTATCGGTCTCTCCTGGTTCTGGTTTTTAGGTGCAGGATTGTTGTCTCTTCTTCCTTTGTTGTCCAAAAATATTTTTCATGGCAATGAGCAGGTCGCGACCTTAATGTTGTTTACTTTCACTATCGGCATGGGCGTCGGTCCTTTTTTTCTTGAACGGGCGACTAGAGGAAGAGTCGTACGGGCGCTGATTCCGCTTTCACTTGTGGGGATGTCTTTCTTTATTTTTGATATCGCTCTGGTCATCAATCAGGTTTCAAAGCAAAGTTCATTTCTGACGGTTCTGACAACGATAAAAGGCGATCTTTCCATCAAAGAATTTTTCTCGGTCAACAGAAGCTCCAGAGTTGTATTCGATTTGTTTTTTCTTTCTTTTTTTGGCGGGGTCTTTACTGTTCCGCAATTTGCAGAGCTTCAGAGAGTTACCGGGGCACATGAATTATCCCGAATCATAGCCGGAAACAATATTATTAATGCACTCGCGATGGTGAGTGTTTCGGTGATGCTGATGATTCTTCATCAGATGCATGTTTCTCTTGCTGTTATCTTTGGAATCCTGGGCATTTTGAATATACTAATGAGCGTAGGATTGATTTTCTTCTACAGACACGAGTTTAATAAGTTCTGGAGATTTTAAAATGCAGGAAAAAGCAGTTAAAGAAAAGGCCATCATTGTCGATCTCGACGGCACACTTTGCGATGTCGAACACAGAGTTCATCACGTCAAAGGAAAGAAGAAAGATTTTCACGCTTTCAATGCTCTTCTCAGTCACGATGAACTTAATCACTGGTGTTTCGAACTCATTCATGCGATGGCCGCCCGTGGGTATAAAGTTCTGTTTGTGACCGGAAGAGGTGAGACCAACAGAAGGCCCACAGAAGAGTGGTTGCACAAACATAAGGTTCCCTATGATTTTCTCTTCATGAGAGGCGAAATTGATTTCCGCGAAGATTCTGATGTCAAAGAAGAAATCTATCGCGAGAAAATCGAGGAAAATTATCAGGTATTGTTCGTTGTAGATGACCGTAAATCCGTGGTCGATCGTTGGCGAAAGATGGAATTAGTTTGTCTTCAATGTGCTCCAGGTAACTTTTAAAAATTAAAAATTTTCCGCCTTTACTCGATCTCATTCTCCGTGATAAAAATTTCACGCTTACCGCTTACGAACTTCCTCATAAAAAGGATTTTATGATGATCGTGGAAATCCCAAACTGGCCTCTCTCTTCAATGGAAAAATTTTCTGTTTCAAGAATATTAGGACAAATTATAACGAATTGGGTCTTCTCTTTTTTCAAATCTGAGCGACAATCTATGTATACATTAATTCCCCACGAAACTTTATTTCGTGAAGCTTAATGCACACAGTGAGCTGAGATATTTGTAGAGGAGATCCTGTCTGTGAAAAAAACTCTTGGTTTTTGCCTTGTCGTCGCCGCACTTTCATCAAGCTGTAAAATCAGCGAACAAACACCACCGAAAAATTCTAACGATAATATTGCCGGCATGAACGTCCCTGCACCGAGAGCAATGACCATTTCTGAACTCGATATCGGAAAACGCATTTGCAGCAATCTGAAAAAGAAACGCGAATTTTTTGAAACTCTCAATAACGAAAAAGAACAATTCAGATTTAAGGCAGAGCTTCGCAATTGCGATAATGATGTTTATAACCACGACCTGTTTATCGCATCCATCAGCAATGCCAACTCGACCGACCTTGAATACATTGCCGCTCGCAATACATATTTTAAAGATGTCGTTACTGATTTAAGCGGTGTGCTCAAAGATATGTGTTCTGCTCTCAATACGACAGATAAAGTTTCCAATACTGCCGTCAGCGGTAATTTTAAATACTCTTTCAATTTTCTGATTGCTGATAATTATGATCGTTACGAGATTTATAAGTCTCGCAAAAAAACAGATGGAACTTTTGAGCCCGTCAGTGCTGAAGCCGTTTCTGTTATCGGCCAGAAAATCCAGGCACCCACAAAATTTTTCGGAGTAGAGAAGGATCGCATTCGCTACACTGTCTGCGACGGAAAACGCTTTTCGACAATGAAGCAGACTTGGGTTGAGGCCATTACGACTTTCTAAAATTTAGACTGCCACATAAGCGTGAAGCTTTTATCATCCCGTCCAATTTTTGATCCGACGACAAGTGATGTTGTTTCACTGATTTTTTTCTCAAATTGAGTTTCGGCAAAATATTTATTGTCAGAAGCGACACCGAAAGAAGTGGTCAGCTTTCCATAGGTGCTCACGTTCGTGACATTATTTACACTGAAGCTTTTATTTCCTGCGCGATCCATGGTGACTGAACTTCCGATACTGCTGTTTTCTCCCAGAGAGAATTTGTTCTGGAGAGTGGTCTTGGAGAGTCCTTCGGCATCGACTTCAGCTTTGATATTGAAATATTCATTGTCGTGATCGGTTAGTCCAAGCTTGATCGTTTGCGTGGCGGAGATGTTGCCCTTTTTTGCGTCGGCAATACTGTTCACACTAAGTGTGTTTTCAAGACTCGCATTGATTTTTAATTTTGATTCTTCCACAAGTTCAATTTCAACCGGAACGAGAGTCTTAAGTGATTTTCCGCCATCAGTGATGTTCTTGCCTTCAACCACGATCCATTTTTGTCCGTTGTCTTTTTCAAAGGCAAAGCTCGCCGATTGTTCATTGACGCTGGCCTGATGGTCGAGTTTCACATTGAGATCTTCGGCAATCTGAGTTTTGGCCCCGGCCTTTAAAAGAGTGATATCGGAAGGAATGAGCGTGTCGCCCGTTTTTACTTCGAGCGTAGGCTGGAAAAAATTATCTTTGGGTTTGTCGTCTTTTTTGCCCGCGAATTTTTTCTCGCGCTGGAGTTGTTTCATATAAAGTGTGCTTCCATCCGAAGCCTCAAATTCGTAATAGCGAAGATTGGCACTACCATCTTTGTTCATAACGACTTCGATGAGAATGTTCGCGTTCGCGCCTTCACCTCGATAGTAGTAGTAAACTTCTTCCTGGCCGCGAGGGTAATATTGAAAATCGGTCATCTCTGGCATTTTCACCATCGTTTCTTTGATCATTTTAAAATTGCCGTCGAGCTTGACCGGCTGAAGAGTCTGTTGACCGAGTTGCTGACATTCAATTCCGCCCTGTTCAGATTCACTGCGAACGACGTAGTAGAGGAATTTCAATTTAGAGAGCTGGATGAAGGCATCGTTTTCAAGTGCAGTATCTTTATCTTCTTTGGCCTTTTCGACGATCTTATTTATTTCAAGCGTGAGATTGAGATATTTCGGACAATGAGAACACGGCTTGGATTCCACGTTCGATGTGTAATAAAGTCGCGCTTCCTTGTTTGGATCTTCCGGAGCATTTCGCTGGTCCCAAAGCTGTTTTAAGGCCTGACCTGCTTTCTTGGCGTCTTCATTATTTTCAGTGGTAGTAGATAAAGAATTAAATAAGGGAATTTTTTTGAGCTGTGTTTCGAGTTCGGCCGAAAAAGCTGAAGTCGACAACAAAATAAAGAAGCAGAGTGTTTTAGTAAGATAAACAGGCATGGATTCCCCCATGCCTGTTTCGAATTTTTTGTGTGAACTCTTTAGCGATTACTTCAAAGTTTCGTATGCTTTGACAATTCCTTCCGTAGAAAGATCGAAGCGTGCATACAATTGATCCGCTTTATAGGCAGATTGACCGAATTCACCCTGAATCCCCAGCGTTTTTGCCTGGAAAGGAATTCCGTTGAGGTGAAGAGCGTGAAGGATAATTGAACCCATTCCGCCAACAACCTGATGATCTTCAATCGTAATTAATTTCCCTTTAGTTTTTGCAAGGGCAGTTTTGAAAGTCTCAACATCAACATGGTTAATAAACGAATTATTGATTACGGTTGCGCTGATATTTTTTTCTTTAAGAAGCTTGGCCGCTTGTAGCGCTTTTCCTACCATTGGTCCCGCTGCCGCAATCGTCACATCCGTTCCTTCAGTCAGAACATTGGCCTTATTCCATTCGTACTTCATTCCTTCCACGTAACTTACCGGATGATTTTCTCTTCCAAGGAAGAAAACAACTGAATTAGGAACGCGGCCGGCCTCTCTTTCCTTTGCAAAAGTTTTAATTGCATCGTACATCAACGTTTCAGCTTCACTTGAACACGCACAGTTGATCACAGTGATGTGCGGAATGCTGGAAAGGGCCGCAAAATAAGTTGTGGCCTGGTGGCTGGCACCATCAGCTGCATCCTGAAAACCTGTATGAGAGAAAAGAGCAATGACTGGTCCTTCTGAAAGACCTGCCATGATGAAAGGAAGATTTCCTTTTGTGATTCCGAATTGCGCGAAAGTATCTACGATTGGAATCAATCCTTGTTTTGAAAGACCGATGGCACTTGAAACCATATTTGATTCTGCAATTCCCAGATCGATGTAGTGATCAGGAAATTCTTTATGGAATGCTTTGATCCCTGTTGAACTTTGAAGATCTGATGAAAGAGAGAAAACCGGCAAGCCTTCCTTCGCCGCTTTGATCGCCGCTCTGGCGAAACCATCCTGAACTTTTTCCGTCTTTGCAGCTCCAGCTGTGGCGGCTTTCGGTTCTGGTTTTGCTTTTAAAATTTCTTCTGCCCACGTTGTGAATTCAGCAGGAGCTTCACCGTTATAAATTTCTTTGACGAAAGCAGAGAGTTTTTCATCATAAGATGAAAGAGGGTAGCCGTGGCCGCCGCTTGCAGAATCCATTGTCGATTTTACACCGTAGCCTTTGATTGTTTTGAAAACGATGGCTACCGGTTGCGCAGGATTTTTCTCAGCTTCTTCAATCGCTTTTTCGATTGAAGTGAACACTGTCTGAAGGTTGTGTCCGTCCTGAACTTTTTCAACTTTCCATCCAAGAGCAGAAAGTGAATCAAACGTTGGGGTCATTGAAAAAGAATCGTCATCAATTCTTCCGCCAAGTTTTGTGTTGTTGTCTGAGATCAAAAGAACAAAAGGATTCAGTTTATTTTTCTTGGCAAGTCCTGGAATGGCCGCGAATGATTCTTTCGCTTCACCTTCCATGGCACCACCATCTGAAAGAACACAAAGAGTCGTTCTTTTGTTTCCTAAAATTTTATCGGCCATCGCCAGACCTTGAGCCTGCGGAATGCCTGAGCCGAGCGGACCGTTTGAAATAAAAACTCCTTCAGGATTCAGGTGAGCTTCACCATGGCCAGTCAGTTTACTTTCAATGGATCTGAATTTTCTGAGATCGTTGAAAGTCAGATTATCGAAGCCGTAGTTCGCGCGAAGAGCATAGATACCGTTTTCTGCGTGGCCGGCGTCGTTGACGAAATTGTATTGGTCGTACCAATTTTTTGATTTGTCTTTAAACATGATTCCATGAAGGGCAGACATCATTTCAGCAAAAGCAGCAGGGCCGCCCCAGTGAGCAGCAGCTCCACCGATCGTTGCGTGTTGGTTCATCAAAGCAACGAGAGCGCGTGTAGCGCGGGGATCGCCGACAATAACTTCAGAGCCAGCGCGGTCTTTTACCGAAAGAGCATACTTCGGATTGTTCTTGGGTGTAGGAGCAAGTTTGTTTTTAAGATTCAGTGCTTTCATTGACATAATCCTTGATGAGAAGGTTTAACGTTGAAACTAATATTAAGGCGAGAAACATTGTTGTCAGTTGGTGGCTCAAAAAGTGAGCTCCGCGAATCATTTGATAAACGGACATCGTCCATCCATAAATCATCGCGAATAAAAACAGTAAAAATTTATTTCTTCTTGTTCTCACTGTTGTGACTAGTGCAAAAAGGGCAAAGCCGCCTGAGGCGTGTCCGGCAGGAAAACATTTTCCGCGAGGCCATGTTCCATCCGGAGAGTTGGGATTGACCGGATATTTTTCAAACAACTTCACGTAAGGAATTTGTCCGCTGTATTCTTTCAGATCGTAAGGACACTGCACGTTGGTGGAATATTTTCCGATCGTCGCAATTGTCGTTGGCAGAATAATCAGCGTCAGTGTGATGATGAGAAGACCTTTTC
>Ga0208888_100855_pt1 | contig 12246 bp, 9 predicted proteins | sample LakWasM115_HOW13_2_FD_183929 | JGI IMG/M metagenome (GOLD analysis project Ga0208888, IMG submission 183929) | Freshwater sediment methanotrophic microbial communities from Lake Washington under simulated oxygen tension - Sediment Metagenome... | ecosystem: Environmental > Aquatic > Freshwater >...
TTCCACCAGCCACAGGCCATGCGCCTGGGCAAAGGCACACACGGCATCCAGATCGAAGGGGTTGCCCAGGGTGTGGGCAATCATGATGGCCTTGGTGCGGGGCGACAGGGCCGCCTCCAGCTGCGACACGTCGATGTTGTAGGTCGGCAGCACGGCATCGACGAACACCGGCACGGCACCGTTCTGGATGATGGGGTTGACGGTGGTCGGAAAGCCGGCTGCCACGGTGATCACCTCGTCACCCGGACGGATGGCGCGGATCCCCAGGCGCGGCGAGGTCAGGGTGGAGAAGGCGACCAGATTGGCCGAGGATCCCGAGTTGACGGTCAGCGCGTGCTTGACGCCCACAAAATCGGCCAGGCGTTTCTCGAAGGCGTCGTTGAATCGGCCCGTGGTCAGCCAGGCGTCGAGCGCGGCATCGATCATGGCGTTTTTCTCGGGGTCGCCCACCACCTTGCCCGAGGGCGGGATGGCGTCGATGCCGGCGCGCCAGGCCGGGGCCGTGGTGGCGGCGCGGGCCGGGCGCACGATGATTTCGAGCTCCTGGCCGGCCAGTTCCGGCAGGTTGAGGTGGACCAGGCCATCGGCGGTGGCGGTCAACTGGTGTCGGGTCAGGCTCATGCGGCGCTTTCGAATTCGGTGATTTGGTCCAGGGTCTGCTGGCGCATGTCGGCACCCGCCTGCCAGGCGCGGTGCCAGTCCAGGGTGCGTTGCAAGGCGGTGTCGGCGCGCCAGCGGGGTTGCCAGCCCAGGCGGCTGTGGGCCTTGCTGCAGTCCAGTTTCAGGGTGTGGGCTTCATGGGGCTGGGCCTGGGTCTCGGTTTGCCAGCGCGCATCCGGGCCCCAGCGGCGCGCCAGTTCTTGCACCACCCAGCCCACGGTGCGGGCGTCGGATTCGTGCGGGCCGAAGTTCCAGCCTTCGGCCCAGGCCATGCCTTGCTCGTGCAGGCGTTGGGCCAGGGCCAGGTAACCGCTCAGGGGCTCCAGCACATGTTGCCAGGGCCGGATCGCACCGGGCTGGCGCAGGGTGACGGCCTGTTGTGCCGAGAAGGCGGCGAGCACGTCGGGCACCAGGCGCGTCGGCGTCCAGTCACCACCGCCGATCACATTGCCGGCGCGGGCACTGGCCACAGGCACGTTGGCCGCGTTCAGGAAGGAGCGGCGGTACGAGGCCACCACCAGCTCGGTGCAGCCCTTGCTGGCCGAGTAAGGGTCGTACCCGCCCATGGGGTCGGTTTCACGGTAGCCCCACACCCACTCCTGGTTTTCGTAGCATTTGTCGCTGCTGATGGCCACCACCGCGCGCACGCCGGGGGTGCGGCGCACGGCTTCCAGCACGTTGGCGGTGCCCATCACATTGGTGGCGAAGGTGTCCAGGGGCTGCTCGTACGACAGAGGCACCAGGGCCTGGGCGGCCAGGTGCAGCACCACCTCCGGTCGGGCCTGGTTCATGGCCTGGCTCAGGGCCTCGAGGTCGCGGATGTCGCCCAAGCGGGACTGCATGCCCTGGGCCACCGAGCCCACTTCGAACAGGTTGACGGGGGTGCTGGGCGGCAGGGCAAAGCCCCAGACTTCGGCCCCCATGGCCTGCAGCCACAGGCTCAGCCAGCTGCCCTTGAAGCCCGTGTGTCCGGTCAGAAAGACGCGCTTGCCGGCCCAGAAGCGGCGGTTCACCAGTTCTTCCACGGTGCGGCTCCACTGGCCCAGAGTTCTTCGAGGTAGGTCTTGTCGCGCAAGGTGTCCATGGGGCGCCAGAAGCCGGTGTGCTGGTAGGCCGCGAGCTGCTGCTCGCGCACCAGGGCGTGCACGGGCTTGTCTTCCCAGATGCTGTCATCGCCCTCGATCAGGTCCAGCACCTGGGGCGACAGCACAAAAAAGCCGCCATTGATCAGGTTGCCATCGCCCAGGGGCTTTTCGGTGAAGGCCTGCACCTGACCCTCGGCGATCTCCAGCGTGCCGAAGCGACCTGGTGGCGCCACGGCGGCGACCGTGGCCAGCTTGCCGTGGCTGCGGTGAAAGGCGATCTCGGCGCTGATGTCGATGTCGGACACCCCGTCGCCGTAGGTCATGCAAAAGAAGGGCTCGTTCTCGACATAGCGGCGGATGCGCCGGATACGCCCCCCGGTCTGGGTGCTGTCACCCGTATCCACCAGGGTCACGCGCCAGGGTTCGGCATGGTGCTCGTGGATCTCCATCTGGTTGGTCGTCATGTCGAAGGTGACGTCCGAGGTGTGCAGGAAGTAGTTGGCGAAGTACTCCTTGATCACATAACCCATGTAGCCGCAGCAGATCACGAAGTCGTTGATGCCGTGGCTGGAGTACATCTTCATGATGTGCCAGAGGATGGGTTTGCCGCCAATGCTGATCATCGGCTTGGGGCGGGTCAGGGTTTCTTCGCTGATGCGGGTGCCCAACCCGCCGGCCAGGATGACTGCTTTCATGTCGGGTGCTCCAGGCAGATGGAAATTGATGTGCGCTGTCACCACAGCGCTTTGATCAATTCTAGGGGCCCCGTCCTGACTTCGCTCCGAGTGGAAGGGCTGATTCCCGGTGCAAATGACTCAATCAAAAATGGCTGAAAACCATTTGCCCGTGTTCTTGGACAAGTAGAAGTTGTCGCTGACCCACTGATTCAATTGCTGGCCCATCTGATGGCGCAAGGCGCTGTCGTCGATCAGGCGCCGCACCGATTCGATCCAGGCCTCTTTTTCGTTGGGCACGCGCAGCACGGGCGGGTTCTCGGTGCGGAAGGGATACACGTCCGAGCACACCACCGGCCAGCCCATGGCGCCGTACTCCAGCAGGCGCAGATTGCTCTTGCAGCGGTTGAAGGGGTTGTCTTCCAGCGGGGCGATGGCAATGTCGAGGTCCAGCGAAGCCAGTTTGGCCGGGTAGTCCACATACGACACGAAGGGGTGGTATTCCTTGATGTAGGGGCGCAGGCTGTCGGGGCACATGCCCATGAAGATCCAGTCGACTTCGTCCTTGAATCGGGCTACCACCTCGCCGATCATCTCCAGATCGCCCAGGTGCTGGGCCGCGCCGGCCCAGCCCACGCGCAGGCGTGACCGAGGTGTCGGTGCCTTGTAGAACTGGCCCCAGACCCGGTCATCGAGGCAGTTGGGCATCACGCGAACGTCGCGGCAGTAGTCCCCATAGACCTCGACCAGGGGCTGGGTGGAGACGATCACGCGGTCGCACAGGCTCATGGCCTCGCGCATGCGCACATAGCCTTCACGCTGGTGGTAGTTGTGCAGGTGATGCTTTTGCGGCAGGTCGTGGAACAGGTCGTCCACGGTCTGGATGGTGAACAGGTTCGGGTTGGTCTTGCGGTAGGCCCGCAGCAGTTGCAGGTGGGCGTCGCCAATCGAGTGCTGCACGATCATGCGGTCCGGGTCGGCCCGTGTGATCTCGAGTGCCGTCGGGGTGCGGTACAGGCTGTGGGTGACCGGGAACACGATGCACGACTGCGCCAAGCCAGCGTGCTGCAGTGCGTTCAAGGGTTCAACCACGCGGTATTGGCCCGAGCCGCTCGAGATGGGGAAAGCCATGGCCCGCGGTCGGTCCTTGCGCGAGCTCATCCAGTCGACCACCAGATCCGCTTCGACGTCGTAGGGGGTCTGCAGCGACAGGTGCCGGTTGTAGCTTCGGTCGTGGGCAATGTGCTGGACCCAGCGGGTCAGGAAGGACTGCTTTTCGCGCAGCGCCGCCGACTTGATCTCGTAAGAGCGCCCCGCTTCACGGCCCAGGGCCTCTACCGTCTTGCCGCCCTGGTGCAGCACGCTGCTGACTGGGGTCCAGATGTGCCGACGCCCGGCCTGGCTGGCCCGGATGCAGAAATCATGCACCGTGGTGAAGGTGTGGCAGTCGTCGGTGTTGAAGCCGCCGAGCTGTTGCCACAGCCCGCGATCCATCAGAAAGAAGTGGCCCGCCACGGTGGACACGTCCTGCGATGTCTGCAGGCGTGAGAAGACGCCTTGCTCGTCGAGCAGCCGGCGCTCGCCGTTGTAGCTGGCCGCCCAGTCCCCGATGCCCAGGGTCATGGGGCCGCTTTGCAAGGTGGGTTTGTCGCCCACCTGCAGCACCAGACGCGGGGCCACACAGCCCACGTCGGTTTGATCCAGGTAGGCCGTGAGGCTGCTCAGCCAGGGGCGCTGGATGGCCTCGGTGTCGTCGTCGGCGAACAGCAACACGTCGCCGGTGGCCACTGCGGCCCCGGTGTTCAGGGCCAGACCGTGTTGGTAGGGGCCCGCCGGGGTGGACACGATGTGCAGCGGGACGGGCAAGGTGACGGAGGTGGCCGCGTTGTGGGCGGCCGCCTCGTGTTCCGGCTGAGTGACCAGGATGATCTCGTGCAACTCAGGCTCGGCAAAGAGTTGCAGCGAGCTCAGCAGGCAGCGCAGGTAGCCGAGTTGGTAGCCCGTCGGGATGATCACCGAGACGCGCCGTGCTTGGGCGCCCTGGTAGTCGAGTTGCCGGCAACCGGCAATCTTCTGGGCCTGCACACGGGCGGGCAGGGCTCGGCTGCTCAGGTGCGCCTGAAGTTGCTGCAGCTCTGCCAGCTCACGGGCCGGGGAGACATGCCCGTCGCTCTTGAACAGCACCGTGTCGACATGGCGGATGCTGGGTTTGTTCTGCGACAGGTTCAGCGCCAGGCCGTAGAGTCGATCGAAATCCGGTGTCTGGCCCTGTTGGCGCCAGTCCGCCGTGCGAACCGCCACGGCCGAGCCCAGGTAATTGGTGCTGCGCAGCCACTCGATGTTCAGGTCGGGCTTGAAATGAGGGGTTTCCAGGCCATTGCGCGCGATGAGGGCCTCGTCGGCATACACCAGGCGAGCCGCCGGATCTTTGGCGGCCAGGGCGAATTCGACCAGGGCCTGGGGGGCCAGCGTGGTGCCTGACTCGATCAGCAGCAGCCATTGCGGCAGGGTGTGCGCAAAGGGGTCCTGCGCGGTGGGCAGGGTGTGCCAAACGCACTGAGGCCCCAACTCTGCCGGGTCGATCGGGCAGTCGAAGCCCGCCAGGATGTGCAGCTGGCTGGCCTGGTAGAGGTTCTGCTCCAGGCTGTCCAGGGTCTGGGCCAGGCCATCGAGGTCGCCCTCGCGAACGTAGACATAGACCGCCAGCGCCGGCAGGTCACCACGGGCCACATGTTCGCCGTAGATCTCGCCATCGATTTCGCGCAGGGTGCTGCGCTTGTTCCAGGTTTGGAACTGTCGCTGCAGCCGGGTGTATTTCGCCTGATCCGCGTGGGAGGCCAGGTCTTTGCCATCAATCACGAGTTCGCCCATCAGCGTGACGGACTCGTGGGACCAGGCGTCTTCGAAGGTCATTTCCCGGAGTGCACGCTGGGTCGCCTCAATGAACTGGTCCAGTTCGGCCGCGCTGTCGCGGAAATTGGCGATGTGCTGTTGTTGGTAGCTCGCGAGTTCGCGGCGGGCTTTGGCCAACTCGGCCGGGTCGTCGCCCCAGGCCGTGGCCAGGCTCAACCAGGGCGAGGCCGCAGGCAGAGCCAGGGTGCGGTCGTTCTGGATGTAGACCACAGGGCAGCCGCACAGCAGGGCCTCAGCGGTGATGACGCCCGCCTCATAGCAGTAGATCAGGCTGGCCGAACGCAGGGCCTCGGCACGGTCTTCGGCCTTGGTGAAGGCGTTGGACGGCGCGCCCAGGTTCACCAGCTCGGCGTGGCTGGCTTGCAGGCTGCCTCCTGCTTTCAGGTATTTGTCGGCGTAGACCAGGGCCGGGCCATCGGGTCTCGTCGATGAAGGGCTGAACACGGTGCTGTCCACCCAGGGCAGGGCCAGGGGCAGGCTGAGGCTGGCAGCCTTGTCGCCTTGGGCCAATTCGATCCGCCCTTTGCCCAATTGCGATTTGTCGCTGGCATGGATTTCAGGGCTGTAGGCCAGTGTCCAGTGGGATTGCTGGCGCAGTACCCCGTCGAGGGCAAGATGGATCCAGACCGGCTTCTTGCCCGCCTTGTAGTGTGCGGCCCGCTGCTCCAGCGACAGCTGAGGTGTCCACAAATGGCCATTGAGGGTTCTCGCGCCCCAGACAAAGGCCTCTAAACCTCGGGTGTTCAGCTCATGGCACAACTGATGCAGTTGCCGGATGTGGATCTGGCTGCCGTCGTAGTCAGCGGTGGCAATGTAATAGGGGTGCTTCTCGGCGGTGCGTGAGGTTCCGTGCGCATGCATGGTGGGTGAACACTTTCTGCTTGAGCCCATGTGCAGCCTGGGCAAGGAGTTCGTCGAGGCAAGGGGCTGACATCCATGAGACCGTGAGCCGGCCCGAGGGTGGCCTGGCAGTACTCGCAGCCTCGGCTGGTGAGTTTAAGCTTGCCTGAGGGCACCGGCGGTCAGGGGCGTGGCGTAGGGTGTTCTGGACAGGGCAGGGGGATCCGGTGGATCCAGGCTTCAATCACCCTGAGGGTGATTGAGCCTCAGCCCTTCAGCAGCGACAGCACCTGTTGCGGCAACTGGTTGGCCTGGGCGATCATGGCGGTGCCAGCCTGCTGCAGGATCTGGGCGCGGCTCAGGTTCGAGGTTTCCGTCGCGAAGTCAGCGTCCATGATGCGGCCCTTGGCAGCAGTCTGGTTTTCCACCGCGCTTTGCAGGAAGGTGATGGTGTTCTGGAAGCGGCTTTGTGCGGCACCGAGTTGGGCGCGGCTGTCGTTGATGGTCTGCAGGGCCTTGTCGATGGCGTCGATGTTGGCGGCATTGGAGCTGTTGCTGCCGGCGGCCGTGGTGAGCGCACTGGTGGTGCCCCCGAAGACGGCAGACACATTGCCGGCCTGGTCCAGGTTGAGCGTGCCCGACGCGACGGTGATGGTCTGGCCAGAGTTGGCACCCACCTGGAAGTCGTAGCTGGCGGTGGTGGTCAGGATCGAGGTGCCGTTGAATTGCACGGCGCTGATGGTTCGGCCGATTTCCGAAGCCAGCTGGGTGTATTCCTGGTTCAGCGAGGCCACGTCGGACGAGGTGTTGGTCGAGTTGGTGGCCTGCACGGCCAGTTCACGCATGCGTTGCAGCATGTCGGACACGGTCTGCATGCCGCTTTCAGCGGTCTGCAGCATCGAGATGCCGTCGTTGGCGTTGCGGATGGCCACGCTCATGCCGCGGGCCTGGGCGTCCATGCGGGTGGCGATGGCCAGGCCGGCGGCGTCGTCCTTGGCGCTGTTGACGCGCAGGCCGGAGGACAGGCGCTGGATCGAGGTGGACAGGCTCATCTGGGTGGCCTGCGCATTGCGCTGGGCGTTCAGTGAGTTGATGTTGGTGTTGATGGTCATTGCCATGGGACGGCTCCTTCAATGAATGCAAGATGAACGATCCACACGGTGCGATGTCTGTACGAAATACAGCGACCGATCCCAGCCGAGTGTTAGGAAAATTATTCGGCTTGGGAGAAAAACAGAAGCTTGGAAAAGCGGGCTTCTGGCCGTTCAGTTCAGGACTTTTACCGGATGTCGGCGTCTGCTGAGGGCATGGCCCGGGCCTTGCCCGGGGTAGATCGGGCGATCGGGCTGAAGAAGCGAGGTGCAGGCGGGCTGTTGGCGCCTTGGCTGCATGAAGAGGGCTGAGTCGGGGTCAGCTGGACGATTTGTTCCAGGTGGTGATCTGCTGGTTCACCAGGCTGCTGAGGCTGTTGAGGCTGGTCAGGTTGCTGTCCAGTGCGTTGTACTGTTTGTACAGGCGGGCCTGGATGACGGCAATCCGGTCCTGCATCTTGGTCACGTCGGTCTTGTTATGGGTCAGCGCGGTTTGCAGGGCCGTGGTTCGGTTCGAGACGCTGCCGCCTGTGTTGTTGGCCGCCAAGGCGAAGTCTCGGATGCGGCGTGCGATCCCGTTGGTGCTGCTGCTGCCCCCATTGGCGTCAAACAGGGACTCCAGGTTGCTGGGGTTGGTGGTGATGGCGGTGCTCAGTTTGGCGCTGTTGACCGACAACGTGCCGTCTTGCTGCATGGAGATGCCCACGGCACTGAGGCTGCTGAAGCTGCTGCTGGCGGGGCCGTTGCTCACCACCATCTGGCGCAGGGCGTTTTGCAGCCCGATGGCCGTGCTGTCGCCTTGCAGCGCCGAGGCTGTCTTGGTGCTGGGATCGTATTTGGTGAGGTTGCGCATGGTCGCGATCGCCTGGTTGTAGGCGGTCACGAAGGCATTGACCTTGTTGGTGGTCGTCGTGGTGTCTGCCGCCACGCTCATTGTGACGGGCGAGGTGGTGACCTGCTGCAGATTGAGGGTCAGCCCGGAGACTGCGCCGGTGATCTGGTTGTTGGCCGAACTCACAGCCACACCATCGACGGTGGCGGCTGAATTCTTGGCCGCCTGGGAGAGTCCCATGCCGACGATGGCACTGCCAGTGCTGGCATAGGCCAGCTTGCCCGTACCTGTGCTGCCATCGGTGATGGCCGTGCCGGTGCTGTCAAAGGCCTGAATTTGAAAACCATTGCTCTCGCCGGTGTTCGCACCTCGCACAACCAGCTTGTCCTGGCCACCCGAGGTGACGACCGAGGCGCTGACGCCTGAGTTGGAGCCATTGATGCGTGTGGCGATGTCGCTCAGGGTGTCGGTGGCGTTCACTGTGACGCTCACCGTGGAGCCGCTGCCCTGGGTGAAGGTGTTGCCACTCCATGTTCCGACCTGGATGTCCAGGCGTCCGTCCGAGCCGAAGGCACTGCCGGAGGTGATGCCGCTGGACAGCGTGGTTTGCGATTGCGCCAGTTGGGTCACCGACACACTGTAGTTGCCGGCCAGTGCGCCAGTGGTCACGGACCCGGTCACGGCGCTGCTGTTGCTGGAGCTGAGCGTGCGCGAGGCCCATGTGGTCTTGTCCAGCAAGGCCGACGCGGCATCCTGGATGGCCGACAGTTGCGATTTGACGGAACCCCAGGACGAGATCGTGCTCTGAATCTTGGTTCCCTTTTGCTGCATCAGGGTGACGGGCTGACTCTCGACGGCCACCAGCTTGGTGACAATCGCATTGATGTCAAGGCCATTGCTGCCAATGCCGGGTGAAGAAATGGTCATGTTGGTATCCCCTGGTGCAGACAGAGAGCCTGCGCTCTTCTACTCTAGCAAGCGAACCTCCAAATGAAAAGCCACAACTCCAGTAGAAAACCCCGGCTTATGCCGGGGTTCGAAGGTTCAACTTGAAGCGGGCGATGGCTTAGCGCAGCAGAGACAGCACACCCTGCGGCAACTGGTTGGCCTGGGCAATCATGGCGGTGCCAGCCTGCTGCAGGATCTGGGCGCGGCTCAGGTTGGCCGTTTCAGAGGCGAAGTCTGCGTCCATGATGCGGCCCTTGGCAGCGGTCTGGTTTTCCACGGCGCTCTGCAGGAAGTTCACCGTGTTCTGGAAGCGGCTTTGCGCAGCACCGAGTTGGGCGCGGCTGTCGTTGATCGATTGCAGAGCCTTGTCGATGGCGTCGATGTTGGCGGCGTTGGAACTGTTGCTGCCGGCAGCCGTGGTCAGGGCGCTGGTGGTTCCACCCACGACGGCCGACACGTTGGAGCTTTGATCCAGGTTCAGCGTGCCCGAGGCGATGGTGATGGTCTGGCCTGAGTTGGCACCCACCTGGTGGTGGTCAGCACCGAGGTGCCGTTGAACTGCACGGCGCTGATGGTCCGGCCGATTTCCGAAGCCAGCTGGGTGTATTCCTGGTTCAGCGAGGCGACGTCGGACGAGGTATTGGTCGAGTTGGTGGCCTGCACGGCCAGCTCACGCATGCGTTGCAGCATGTCGGACACGGTCTGCATGCCGCTTTCAGCGGTCTGCAGCATCGAGATGCCGTCGTTGGCATTGCGGATGGCAACCGTCATGCCTCGGGCCTGGGCGTCCATGCGGGTGGCGATGGCCAGGCCGGCAGCGTCGTCCTTGGCGCTGTTGACGCGCAGACCCGAAGACAGGCGTGCGATGGAGGTAGACAGGCTCGACTGATTGGTGGCTGCGTTGCGTTGCGCCGTCAGCGAGTTGACGTTGGTGTTGATGGTCATTGCCATTTTGAAGCTCCTTCAAGTTAAAAATCAGCCTATCGCTGATGTCAAACCTGCGGTGTCGCAGGCTTGGCAACGAACCCTTCTTGAAGCCCGTTGCTTTGTTTTTCGGGTCGGGCGCAGAAAACTTTAGGTTTACTTGTGAGCGAGAGTGCAAACAAGTTGGCAATCGGGATGCTGGCGGGTCTCGCCCAGGGGGGGGGCGTGTGGGATCTGGGGCGTTCTCGATCCTTCTATATAGAGCGTGAATCCGGCTTGTTCAGGGGTTTGCGGGAACCTCTGGGAATAGCCTGCCAAATGTCTTGCTATTGAGGCCTTCAGAACCGGACCGGGCTGCCGATACACCAGTTGTACCGTGCGACAATTTGCGAGGCCAAAAGAATGTTTACACCCGTGAGTACCCGAGCTGCATCTGCCTATCAACGCGTTGGCGTCGAAACCAGTATCACTGGAGCGGACCCCCATCAGTTGGTGGTTCTGTTGTTCGACGGCTTGCTGGACAGCCTCTCGAAGGTGTCGGGTGCCATGAGCCGCGGCGATATCCAGGAGAAGTCCCGGTATCTCAACAAGGCCATCCAGATTCTTCAGGATGGCCTGCGGGGTGTTCTCAACGAAAAGGAAGGGGGCGATGTGGCCAAGAACCTCGATTCGCTCTACAGCTACGCGGTGTTTGAACTGACCAAGGCCAATTTGAGCAACAGTCCCGAGGCTGTCCAATCCGTGATCGAACTGATCCGACCCGTCGCTGAGGCCTGGAAGGCCATCAGACCTCAAACACGTTGAATAGCAAGGGGGCATAACGTGCAGCAACAATCTCTGCTTGATTACTACAAAGCCATCGAAGGCGCCAGCCAGCGCATGTTGATGGCCGCACAACGTGAAGACTGGGAGCAGGTCATGCAACTCGAGGGTGCCTGTGCGGTGCTGATCGAACAATTGCACCACCAGTCCCAGGTGGAGCCTCTGGCCAGCGAGGATCGCAGCGAGAAGGGCAAGATCATGTTGCGCATCCTGCGCAATGACGCCCTGATCCGCAATCTGGCCGAGCCTCGGCTCTCTGATATCCAGCGTCTGCTGGACGGCGGCTCCCGACTGCTCCACTGATGGGGTGGGCCTGCTTCGGCGGGCTTCTCCGATGCTTCTGGGCTTTGAAACAAGGCCCGCGATGACAAAAAAGCCCGCTTCGGTCAACGAAGCGGGCTTTTTGCTTGGGGCTGAGGTGGCCTGAGGTGGCGTTTGACGGCGCTTTGCCGGGGTCAGACCTGCATGTTCATGATGTCGGTGTAAGCCTGCACCATGCGGTTGCGCACATGCAGGGTGGCCTGAAAGCCGATCTGGGCTTTCTGGATGGCGATCATGGTGTCTTCCAGGCTGACGTTGGGGTTCTCCATCTGCACTTCCTGCTGCATCTGGGTGGCTTTGTTCTGGGCGGCACTCACGGATTTGAGGGCGTTGCTCAACTCACCCGAAAAGCCGGCGCTGCCGGTGGACGAGGTCTGCCCGGCCGTGCCGGTGCTGGCCTTGCCGATTTGCGGGGTGCGGGTGCTGAGTGGGCTGAGGGTGGCGGTCGAGGGGAATCGCAGATCCATGGCGCTTCTCCGGTGAGATCATTGGCGCCGATGTTAGGGACTTGGCTGGGCGGCAGACCTTTGAATTGAGGTCCAAAGAGCTGGTTTATCCCGGCGATGGCGTGGCGGTCTGGTTGAATAATCGGTTCCAACCTGAGGTGTATTGCCACCCCTTTGATCTGGAAACAAGATGTCTGCCGTCGCTGAAATTACCGCTACCCCAGTGGCCCCATCGTGGACACAAAAGCTCGCCGAGCTGGATCGGTCGCAGAAGATCAAGCTTGCGCTGGGCATCGCCTTGCTGGTGGTGGTGGCCCTCGCCGGCACCTTCATGACGCGCCAGGCTGATTGGAAGGTGCTCTATGCCAACCTCAGCGACAAGGATGGTGGGGCGGTGGTGGCGCAACTGGCCCAGATGAATGTGCCCTACAAGTACTCCGAGGGCGGTGGCGCGATCATGGTGCCGTCAGAGCGCGTGCATGACCTGCGCCTGCGCCTGGCCTCCCAGGGCCTGCCCAAGGGTTCGGTGACCGGCTTTGAGTTGATGGAGGGCAACCGCTTTGGCGTGACCCAGTTCCAGGAGCGGCTGAACTTCCAGCGTGGGCTGGAAGGCGAGCTGACCCGCTCCATTCAGGCGGTGGCGGCCATCCAGAGCGCCCGTGTGCACCTGGCACTGCCCAATCAGAACGG
>Ga0208888_100861_pt1 | contig 12204 bp, 8 predicted proteins | sample LakWasM115_HOW13_2_FD_183929 | JGI IMG/M metagenome (GOLD analysis project Ga0208888, IMG submission 183929) | Freshwater sediment methanotrophic microbial communities from Lake Washington under simulated oxygen tension - Sediment Metagenome... | ecosystem: Environmental > Aquatic > Freshwater >...
CCGTTGAAAAGGGCGCCGCCCTGGTGCCCTCGGCCAAGAAGCTGGGCGGCCTGGGCACGGCCATCGACGTGCCCCTGGGCCACAAGGATGCCGCCTACGTGCGCAGCCATTTCGACGCCATGGAGGCCCGTGTGGCCGATGCCCCGCGGGCCAACGAGATCGTGGTGGCCGTGGTGGTCACCGACAGTGGTCGCCCGCTGGCCCGCATCGGTGGCCTGCAGGCCCATGAGATCAAGGGCCAGGACGGCTTGCGCTGACCTTGCCCACCCTGGCCACCCCTTCCCCCGCTTGTTCTGCTTTTCCGCTCATCTCACCCCCACCCCCAGGAGAGCCTCCACCATGAAGCTGACCCCCCACCTCATCCGCACCACCGCCTTGTTCACCCTGACCGGCGTGCTGGGCACCGTCCACGCGGCCGACGTCATCAAGATCGGTGAAATCAACAGCTACAAGGCCCAGCCCGCCTTCCTCGAGCCCTACAAGAAAGGCATGGAACTCGCGATCGCCGAGATCAACGCCGGTGGCGGTCTGCTGGGCAAGAAGGTCGAGCTGATCAGCCGCGACGACAACGCCAGCCCGGGCGACGCCGTGCGCGCCGCTGAAGAGCTGCTCTCGCGCGAGAAGGTGGACGTGCTGACCGGCTCCTTCCTGTCGCACATCGGCCTGGCGCTGACCGATTTCGCCAAGCAGAAGAAGGTGTTCTTCCTGGCCGGCGAGCCGCTGACCGACAAGATCGTCTGGCAGAACGGCAACCGCTACACCTACCGCCTGCGCCCCTCCACCTACATGCAGGTGGCCATGATGGTGCCCGAGGCCGCCGCCCTCAAGAAAAAGCGCTGGGCCCTGGTGTTCCCCAACTACGAATACGGCCAGTCGGCCGCCGCCACTTTCAAGCAACTGCTCAAGGCCGCGCAGCCCGATGTCGAGTTTGTCGCCGAGCAGGCGCCCCCGCTGGGCAAGGTCGATGCCGGCTCGGTGGTGCAGGCCCTGGCCGATGCCAAGCCCGATGCGGTGTTCAACGTGCTGTTCGGGGCCGACCTGTCGAAGTTCGTGCGCGAGGGCAACACCCGCGGCCTGTTCGAAGGCCGCTCGGTGGTCAGCCTGCTGACCGGCGAGCCCGAGTACCTCGACCCGCTCAAGGACGAAGCCCCCAACGGCTGGATCGTCACCGGCTACCCCTGGTACGGCCTGCAGACGCCTGAGCACAAGGCCTTTCTGAGCGCCTACCAGGCCAAGTTCAACGACTACCCGCGCCTGGGCTCCATCGTGGGTTACAGCGCCATCAAGTCGCTGGCCGAAGGCATCAAGAAGGCGGGCAGCACCGACACCGAAAAGCTGGTGGTCTCGTTCAAGGGCCTGCAGGTGCCCACCCCCTTCGGCCGCATCACCTACCGCACGGAAGACAACCAGTCCACCATGGGCGGCTTCATCGGCCGCACCAAGAACGAAGGCGGCAAGGGCGTGATGGTGGACTACCGTTACCTCGATGGCGCCAAGTTCCAGCCCAGCGCTGACGAAGTCAAGAAAATGCGTCCGGCCGACTGAGGTCGGTTCACGGTCCACTGGCGGTTGACTAACGGTTGACTAACGGTTGACCAACGGTGGACTGACGGTCGAGTGAAGATCGGGTGATCAACGCGGCGCCGCTGGCGCCGCCGTCCCCTGGCGGGCAGAGCCGCCGGAGGTGACACGTCCTGAGGGTTTTGGCATGGGCTTTTCGAGTTTCGTGGTGCAGCTGCTCAACGGTTTGGCGGGGGCGTCCTCGCTGTTCCTGGTGGCTGCAGGTTTGTCGCTGATCTTCGGGGTCACGCGCATCGTCAATTTTGCGCACGGCTCCTTCTTCATGCTGGGCATCTACCTGGCCTACAGCCTGGTGGGGGCGCTGGGCAACAGCCTGGGCTTCTGGCCGGCGCTGTTGCTGGCGGCGCTGGGGGCCGGTGTGATCGGCGCCGCGGTCGAGATGCTGCTGCTGCGCCGCATCTACAAGGCGCCCGAGCTGTTCCAGCTGCTGGCCACCTTCGCCCTGGTGCTGGTCATCAAAGATGCCGCGCTGTGGATCTGGGGCCCCGAAGAACTGCTGGGCCCACGGGCCCCGGGCCTGGCCGGCTCGGTGAGCATCCTGGGGCGCAACTTCCCGGCCTATGACCTGTTCCTGATCGTGGTCGGCCCGGTGGTGCTGGGCTTGCTCACCCTGCTGCTCACCCGCACCCGCTGGGGCACCCTGGTGCGCGCGGCCACGCAAGACCGCGAGATGGTCAGCGCCCTGGGCGTGAACCAGGCCTGGCTGTTCACCGCGGTGTTCGCCCTCGGGGCCCTGCTGGCCGGCCTGGGCGGTGCCCTGCAACTGCCGCGCGAGCCCGCCACCCTGGAGATGGACCTCAACACCATCGGTGCCGCTTTCGTGGTGGTGGTGGTGGGCGGCATGGGCTCGATCCCGGGCGCCTACGCCGCCGCCTTGCTGATTGCCGAGATCAAGGCCGTGTGCATCTGGCTGGGCGTGGTCGAGCTGTTCGGCTACAGCGTGTCGTTTTCCAAGCTCACCCTGGTGGTCGAGTTCCTGGTCATGGCCGTGGTGCTGGTGGTGCGCCCCTGGGGCCTGATGGGCAAGCCCCAGGCCAACAGCCGCAACGTGGGCCTGCCTGAGGCGCCGCTGCGCCACCCCGGCAGCTGGTTCAAGCTGGGTGGGGCCTTGCTGATGGCGCTGCTGGTGCTGCTGCCCTGGCTCACCGCCGATTCGCCCTACCTGTCGGTGCTGGCCATCGACCTGATGATCGCGGCTCTGTTCGCGGCCAGCCTGCACTTCATCATGGGGCCGGCCGGCATGCACTCGTTCGGCCATGCTGCCTACTTCGGCATCGGGGCCTATGCCGCCGCGCTGCTGGTGCGCAGCGCGGGCCTGCCCATGGAGCTGACCCTGCTGCTGGCGCCCCTGGTGGCCGCGGCCGGGGCCTTTCTGTATGGCTGGTTCTGCGTGCGCCTGTCGGGCGTCTACCTGGCCATGCTGACCCTGGCCTTTGCCCAGATCACCTGGGCCATCTGCTACCAGTGGGATGGTTTCACCGGCGGCAGCAACGGCCTCACCGGGGTGTGGCCGGCCGAGTGGCTGTCAGACAAAACCCACTACTACTACCTGACGCTGGCCCTGGTCACCGCGGGGGTGCTGTTGCTGCGCCGCGTGCTGTTCTCGCCCTTCGGCTATGCCTTGCGCGCCGGGCGCGACTCGTCCTTGCGGGCCGACGCCATCGGCATCGACGTCAAGCGCATGCAGTGGGTGGCCTTCATCATTGCCGGGGGCTTTGCCGGCCTGGGCGGGGCGCTGTTCGCCTTCTCCAAGGGCAGCATCTCGCCCGAGAGCCTGGCCGTGGGCAAATCGGTCGATGGCCTGGTGATGGTCTTGCTGGGGGGGCTGCAGACCCTGTCGGGACCGGTGGTGGGTGCCGTCACCTTCACCTGGCTGCACGACACCGTGGCGCGCAACACCGACTACTGGCGCGCCATGCTGGGCGGCATCATCTTGCTGCTGGTGCTGCTGTTCCCGCAGGGCATCGCAGGCTCGATCAAGCACGCGGTGGAGCATTGGCGCGAGGGGCGAAAGCCTCGCGTGCCAAGGGATGCCGCAACCCCTGTTTCTGCATCCAAGGAGGCCGCATGAGCCTGCTCAAAGTGTCCGGCCTGGGCAAGGCCTTTGGCGGCGTCAAGGCCGTGGACGGCATCCATTTCGAACTGGCCGCCGGCGAGTTGCTGGCCCTGATCGGCCCCAATGGGGCCGGCAAGTCCACCACCTTCAACATGGTCAACGGCCAGTTGCCGGCCGACAGCGGCTCCATCGTGCTCGACGGCCACGAGCTGGTGGGTCGCAAGCCGCGTGACATCTGGCGCCTGGGCGTGGGCCGCACCTTCCAGATCGCCGAAACCTTCGCCTCGCTCACCGTGGTCGAGAACGTGCAGATGGCCTTGATCTCGGTGGACGACCGGCTGTTCTCGTTCTGGCGCAAGGCCTCCGACCACAAGCGCGACGAGGCCCTGGCCCTGCTCGATCAGGTGGGCATGAAGGCGCAGGCCGACCGGCCCTGCAGCGAGCTGGCCTACGGTGACGTCAAACGTGTCGAGCTGGCGATCGCCATGGCCAACTCGCCCAAGCTGCTGCTGATGGACGAGCCCACCGCGGGCATGGCGCCCAAAGAGCGCAACGACCTGATGGCCCTGACCAAGCAGTTGGTGATCGACCGCGGCATGGCCGTGCTGTTCACCGAGCACAGCATGGACGTGGTGTTCGCCTACGCCGACCGCATGATCGTGCTGGCCCGCGGTCGCCTGATCGCCGAGGGCAAACCCCTCGAACTGCGCGATCACCCCAAGGTGCAGGAGGTGTACTTCGGCTCCGGCAAGACCTTCGAAAAGAAAGAGACGGCCCTGGCATGAGCAGCCCCAGCAGCCCTTCCACCGCCCCCTCCCTGTTGCAGGCCCGTGGCCTGGCCGCCTGGTATGGCGCCGCGCAGATCCTCTACGACATCGACCTCGACGTGAAGCGCGGCGAGGTGGTGGCCCTGATGGGCCGCAACGGGGCCGGCAAGTCGACCACCCTCAAGGCCTTGATGGGCATGCTGGCCAAGCGCCGCGGCCAGATCGAGTTCATGGGCCAGGACATCTCGCGCAGCGAGCCCCATGTGGCGGCCCGCCTGGGCCTGGGCTTTGTGCCCGAGGACCGGCGTGTCTTCACCGACCTCAGCGTGACCGAAAACCTGGAGGTGGGGCGCCAGCCGCCGCGCCGTTGGCCCGATGGCAGTGCCGCCCCCGAGTGGACGCCCGAGCGCCTGTACACCCTGTTCCCCAACCTGGGCGAGATGCGCCAGCGCGCCGGTGGACGCATGAGCGGCGGTGAGCAGCAGATGCTGACGGTGGCGCGCACCCTGATGGGCAACCCCTACCTGGTGCTGCTCGATGAGCCCAGCGAAGGCGTAGCCCCGGTCATCGTCGAGCAGATGGCGCACATGATCCTCGAGCTCAAGGCCCAGGGCGTGAGCATCCTGCTGTCCGAGCAGAACATGCACTTTGCCGAGCTGGTTTCCGACCGCGCCTATGTGCTTGAAAAAGGCCAGATCCGCTACCAGGCTTCGATGGCCGAGCTGGCCGCCAACGAAGAGGTGCGCCGGGCCTACCTCAGTGTGTAAAAGCCCGCGGGGCGGCACGGCTCCTGCTTGCCCTTGTGGTCGTGCTTGTGCTTGTGCTTTTGCATGTGCCGTGTGTTGTTGTCCCCTTCATCCCAACCCCCAGGAGTGATGCCATGTCTTCTCAGTCTTCGATGTCCCAACGCCGCCAGTTCCTCCAGTCTGCTGCCCTGCTCGGGCTGGCGGGCGCGGGCCTGACGCAACGCGCCTTCGCGGCGGCCATCAAGCCCGGTGCCGACAGCGCCCTGATCGTGGTCGATGTGCAGAACTGCTTTGTGCCCGGTGGCACGCTGCCCGTGGCCAAGGGCGACGAGGTGGTGCCCGTGATCAACCGCATCGCCCCTGCCTTCGAGAACGTGGTGGTCACGCAAGATTGGCACACCCAGGCCCACGCCTCGTTTGCCAGCAGCTACCCCGGCAAGAAGCCTTTTGAGAGCACCAAGCTGAGCTACGGCCAGCAGGTGCTGTGGCCGGACCATTGCGTGCAAGGCACCGACGACGCCGCGCTGCACAAAGACCTCAAGGTGCCGCAGGCCCAGATCATCCTGCGCAAGGGCTTCCACCAGCATGTCGACAGCTACTCGGCCTTCGAAGAGGCCGACCGCAAGACCGCCACCGGCCTGGCCGGTTACCTCAAGGCCCGGGGCATCAAGACCGTGTTCGTGACCGGCCTGGCCACCGACTTCTGCGTGGCCTGGACCGCCCTCGATGCGCGCCGCCTGGGCTTCAACACCTATGTGATCGAAGACGCCTGCCGCGGCATCGACCTCAATGGCTCGCTCGAGGCCGCCTGGAAGCAGATGAGCGCCAAGGGCGTCAAGCGCATCCAGTCCAGCGATCTCGCGCTGGCCTGAGCGCGGGGCGGCCCCGCCATCACCCCCACCACCTGCTGAAAACACCCTGTTCATGGCCCAGCAGCCCTGCAACACTGGCCGGCCGGACTTTTCCGGTTCAGGGAGCGCCGAATGAATGTTCCGCTTTTGGGCAGTCTTGGCCGCGTGCGGCGCCGGGCTGTGCTGGCCTGGCCCCTGTGGGGCGCGGCGGCCGCTGTGCAGGCCGAGACAGGTGTCAGCGAGAACACGCTGCGCGTGGGGCAGTCGGCCGTGTTCAGTGGGCCGGCCAAGGATTTCGGGGTCGACTACCGGGCGGGTATCGCGCTGGGTTTCGAGCAGGCCAACCGGGCCGGTGGCGTGCACGGGCGCACCCTGGAGCTGGTCTCGCTCGATGATGCCTACGAGCCCCAGCGCACGGCCGAGAACACCCGGCGCCTGATCGAAGACGACAAGGTCTTCGCCCTGATCGGCTACGTGGCCACCGGCAATCTGATCGCAGCCCTGCCGCTGGCCGAGAAGGCCGGTGTGCCGATGTTTGCCCCATTGGTGGGCACTACTTCGTTCCGCACCCAGCAGCACCACCAGCTGTTCCATGTGCGCGCCAGTTACGAGGCCGAGTTGCGCAAGATCGTGAGCCACCTGGCCACCCTGGGCATCAGCAAGATCAGCGTGGTCTACCAGGACAGTGCCTTTGGCAAAGCCAACCTCGAGACCTGCCTGCAGATCGCCCGCGAGTTGCAGGTCGAGGTGCTGGGCTCGCTGCCCATGCAGATCGCCGCCAGCGACGCCAAGGCCCAGTCCGCTGCGCTGGTCCAGGCCCGCCCGGGTGCGGTGGTGATGATCATGGCTGGCCAGATGGTCGAGGTGTTCCTGCGCGACTACCGGGGCAGCGGCAATGGCGCGCCGCTCTACACCCTGTCCGTGGGCATCACCGATGCCGCGGGTTCGGCCGCCCGGCTCAAGGGGGGGCTGGAGGGGCTGGTCACGGCCAGCATCGTGCCCTCGCCCCAGTCGAACCGCCATGCCATCGTGGCCGACTACCGCCGCCAGCGCAACGAGACCGGTCTGAAGACCGACAGCTACACACAGCTCGAGGGCTATATCGTGGCCCGTGTGTTCATCGAGGGCCTGCGCCGCGCCGGCCGCAACCTCACGCGAGAGGGCTTCATCCGGGCCCTGGAAGACCTGGGCAACACCAAGATCGGTGACTTTCCGCTGCAGTACGGCCCCAAGAACCACAACGGGTCCAGCTATGTCGATCTCGAGATGTACACCCGCACCGGCAGCCTGATGCGCTAGCCGCGCCGCGCGCCCCCTGTCCTTGCTTCTGCCCAGAATCGCCCCGCCATGCTCGCTCCCCCTGCTCCCACTCTTGAGGTCAACGGCCAGGCCGTGACCCTGCCCGACTCGGCCCAGGCCACTCTGCTGCACGTGCTGCGCAACGACCTGGGGCTGAACGGGCCCAAGTACGGCTGCGGCCTGGGGCAGTGCGGGGCCTGCACCGTGTGGGTGGACGGCGTGCCGGCGCGGGCCTGCGTGATCCCGGCCCAAGGGGTGGCCGGGCGCTGCATCACCACGCTCGAAGGCCTGGCCGGCTTGTCCACGCAGCCCGGCTTGCACCCGGTGCAGCAGGCCTTCATCGACGAGCAGGCCGCCCAATGCGGCTACTGCCTCAACGGCATGGTCATGATGGCGGCGGCCCTGCTGGCGCGCGACCCCGAAGCGGATGAGGCTGCGATCCGGCGCGAGCTCTCGCGCAACCTGTGCCGCTGCGGCACTCATGTCGAGATCGTGCGCGCCGTGCAGCGTGCCGCCGTGCTGCTGCGCAGCGCAGGGGAGGGCGCATGAGTCAGACCCACCCTCAGCCCAACACAACGTCCACCACCCAGCCCACCACTCAGTCTGGGATTCGGCGGGCCGAAATCCCCCAGCACCGCGCCGACTACTTTGCCGCCCAAGGCGTGCTGCTGGTCTGGCGCGACCCGCCGCCGCCCCGGGCGCCCACACCGGGCCAGCCCCTGGCCGTGCCCAGCAACCCGGCCGAAGGCCCCGAGTTGCTGCTGGCGGTGTGGGACGACGGCTCGGTCACCGGCCTCAATGGCCACGTCGATCTGGGCACCGGCATCGGCACGGCGCTGGCGCAGATTGTGGCCGAAGAACTCGACGTGCCCATGGCCGCCGTGCACATGGTGCTGGGCGACACCACGCGTGCGCCCAACCAGGGCGCCACCATCGCCAGCGCCACGTTGCAAATCCATGCCCAGCCGCTGCGCCTGGCCGCCGCCCAGGCCCGCCATTGGCTGCTGGCCGAGGCCGCGGCCCAAGCGGGCTGCCCGCCCGAAGCCATCACCCTGCGCGACGGCCTGTTGCAAGGGCCCGGCCTCACCGAGCCCTGGCCCCTGGGCCGGCTGCTGCAAGGCCGCCAGGCCTCGCTGCGACTCGACCCGGCCACCCCCACCAAGCCTGCGGCCGACTACCGCGTGGTGGGCCAGTCGGTGCCGCGCGTGGACATTCCGGCCAAGGTCCGGGGTGAGGGGGATTTCGTCCACGACTTCCGCCTGCCCGGCATGCTGCATGGGCGTGTCGTCCGCCCGCCGTACGCCGGGGCCGACCATGGCGACTTCATCGGCAACACGCTCGAGTCGGTCGACGAGGCCTCGGTGGCCCACATCCCTGGCCTGCGCGCGGTGGTGGTGATCCGCGATTTCGTGGGCGTGGTGGCCGAGCGTGAAGAGCATGCCGAGCAGGCCCTGCGCGAGCTGCGCGTGCGCTGGAAGCCCTGGCCCGGCCTGCCCGACCTGGGCCAGCCTGAGGGCATCACCCAGGCCCTGCGCGACAACCCCGCCACCCAGCGCCGCCTGGTCGACGAGGGCGATGTGGACGCGGCCCTGGCGCAGGCTTCCCAGCCCATGCCGCGCACCTACGTCTGGCCGTATCAGCTGCACGCCTCGCTGGGCCCTTCGTGCGCAGTGGCCCATTGGCAACAACAGGATCAAAACCCCCGCCTGGCCGTGTGGGCCGGCACCCAGAACCCGCATGTGCTGCGTGCCGATCTGGCCCGGCTGATGGGTCTGCCCGATGTCGCCATCGACCTGGTGCGCCTCGAGGCCTCTGGCTGCTACGGCCGCAATGGCGCCGACGACGTGGCCGCCGATGCGGCCCTGCTGTCGCGGGCGGTGGGCGCGCCGGTGCGCGTGCAACTCACCCGCGAACAAGAGCACCTGTGGGAGCCCAAGGGCACGGCCCAGCTCATGCAGGTGCGCGGTGGCCTGAACGCCGATGGCTCGGTGGCCGGCTACGACTTCGAAACCTCCTACCCCAGCAACGGCGCCCCCACGCTGGCGCTGCTGCTCACCCGCAGCATCGAGCCCAACGCGCAGGCCTACGAGATGGGCGACCGCACGGCCCGCCCGCCCTACGACTACGACAACCTGCGCGTGGCGGTGAACGACATGCCGCCCGTGATTCGCGCCTCGTGGCTGCGTGGCGTGTCGGCCCTGCCCAACTCCTTTGCCCACGAAAGCTACATCGACGAGCTGGCCACCGCGGCCGGCGTCGACCCGGTGGCCTTCCGCCTGCAGCACCTGAGCGACCCGCGCGCCATCGAGCTGGTGCAGGCCACGGCGCAAAAAGCCGGCTGGCAGCCCCACACCGCCCCCCGCCTGCAGGCCGACCCCGAGCAGCCCGACTGGCTGCACGGCCAGGGCTTTGCCTACGCGCGCTATGTGCACAGCCAATGGCCCGGCTTCGGCGCCGCCTGGGCCGCCTGGGTGGCCGATGTGGACGTGAACCGCAAGACCGGCGAGGTGCATGTGCGCCGCGTGGTGGTGGGGCACGACGCGGGCCTCATGGTCAACCCCGCCGGCATCGAGCGCCAGGTGCATGGCAACGTGGTGCAGACCACCAGCCGGGCCCTGAAAGAGCAGCTGCAGTTCGAGACCCCGCTGCCCCCGCAGGGCACACCGACCCCGGCGCAGGGGCAGGTCCTGGCGCCGGCGCCGGTGCTCTCCAGCCGCGACTGGGGCAGCTACCCCATCCTGAGCTTTCGCGAGGTGCCGGTGGTCGAGATCGTGCACATGCCGCGCCCGGGCGAAGCCCCGCTGGGCGCCGGTGAGTCGTCGTCGGTGCCCGGCACCGCGGCGATTGCCAATGCCATCTTCGATGCCACCGGCGTGCGCTTGCGGGCGCCACCCTTCACGCCCGAGGTGGTGCGCGCTGCGCTCAACCCCTTGCCGTCCCAACCCTCTGTCGCGCCTGGGGCGGGCGCCGAAGCGCCGTCCCAGGCCTTGCTGGCGCCCGTGCCCCCTGGTTTGCCGCCGCACGCGCAGCTGCCGCGCCCGCGTCGCCCCTGGGCCCGTGTGGGGGCGTTGTTGGCGGCGGGCGTGGGCATCGGCCTCGGTGTGCTGGGCTGGCGCCCGGCCATCGCGCCGGTGCAGAGCGCAGGTGGGGCTTCGGTCTACAACGCCGCCACGCTGGAGCGCGGGCGGCTGCTGGCCGCGGCGGGCGACTGCGCGGTGTGCCACACCGCGCCCGGCGGGGCCATCAACGCGGGCGGCCGCGCCATGGACACGCCCTTTGGCCGCCTCTACACCAGCAACCTCACGCCCGACCCCGAGACCGGTCTGGGCCGCTGGTCCTTCAGCGCCTTCCAGCGCGCCATGCGCGAGGGCCTGTCGCGCGATGGCCATCACCTGTACCCGGCCTTCCCCTACACCGCCTTCGCCAAGATGAGCGACGACGACCTCACCGCGCTCTACGCCTGGCTGATGTCGCAGCCCCCGGTGCGGGCCGAAACCCCGGCGCCCGAGATGCGCTTTCCCTTCAACCAGCGCTGGCTGATGGCGGGCTGGAACGCGCTCTACCACGACCCCAGCCCCTGGAAGCCTGAGTCCACCCAGAGCCCAGAGTGGAACCGCGGCGCCTACCTGGTGCAGGGCCTGGGCCATTGCGGCGCCTGCCACACCCCGCGCAACGCGCTGGGCGCTGAGCAGGGTGGGGCGGCCTTTTTGTCGGGCGCGCTGATCGATGGCTGGGAGGCCCCCGCGCTCACCGGCCTGTCGCGCGCCCCCGTGCCCTGGACGGCCCAGGCCCTGTACCACTACCTGCGCCACGGCCACAGCGCCCAGCACGGCGCCGCCCTGGGCCCCATGGCCCCGGTGGTGCGCGAGCTGCAGGCCCTGCCCGACAGCGACATCCAGGCCATGGCCATCTACCTGGCCAGCTTCAACCCCGCCACCCCCGACGCCCCCGAGCGCGCCGCCCGCCAGGTGGTCACCGCGGCCGCCCAGGCACCGGCACCCGGTCGGGTTCAACGCCTCTTCGAAGGCGCCTGCGCCGCCTGCCACCACGACGGCGACGGCCCGCGCCTGCTCGGCGCCAACGTGCCCCTGGCCCTGAGCAGCAAGCTGCACAGCGAACGGCCCGACAACCTGCTGCGCACCCTGCTGCACGGCGTGCGCGAGCCCGCCACCGCCGAGCTGGGCTTCATGCCCGCCTTCGACCAGGCCCTCAGCGACCCCCAGATCGTCGAGTTGGCCGGCTGGCTGCGCCAGCGCTACGCGCCGGGCCAGCCCGCCTGGGCTGATCTGCCGGGGGCGCTGGCGCGGCTGCGGGCGGCGCCGGCCCACCCGTGACGGCTCAGGGCTTCTCCTCCACCGTCACCAGCACCGCCCCGTAGGCATCCGAGCAGGCCGGACCGGTGTTGGGCCGGCAGGTGCCCGGCTGCGGGGTCATGGCGTTGCCCAGCAACAGGCCCAGGCGGGCGCGGCCCTGCAGGTCATTGAGGCTGCGCGCAAAGGGGCTGCCGGGGTCTTTGGGCAGGGCTTTCCATTGGCGTGGGGCATCGGCCACCATCACCAGCAGGGTGTCGGTGCCGGCCGGGCCGGCGGCCTTCACAGGCCAGTGCGGGCGGGGCAGCAGCAGCTGCTGGTCTTTCTCGATCCGGTTGTTGCTGTCGAGCTCGTTGGGGAAGAGCAGGGTCAGCGACTGGTTGTCCGAGCCCGCGAGCGCCACATACACGTAGCCGCTGCGATCGGACAGCACGGACAGGTCCAGCGCGTCCTGGCCGATGCGCAGACTGCTGCGCCCGAGCCGGGCCTGCACCTGACGCTTGCCGTCGCGCTGTTCGAACAGCTGGGCCAGGGCCTGGGCGCCGGTCAGACGTGGTGGGGCGGGGGGCTGGACGGCGGTTGGGGGAGGTGGTG
>Ga0208888_100865_pt1 | contig 12150 bp, 10 predicted proteins | sample LakWasM115_HOW13_2_FD_183929 | JGI IMG/M metagenome (GOLD analysis project Ga0208888, IMG submission 183929) | Freshwater sediment methanotrophic microbial communities from Lake Washington under simulated oxygen tension - Sediment Metagenome... | ecosystem: Environmental > Aquatic > Freshwater >...
ATGAATCGTAGGCATATTTATCAGATGGATGATGAATTGACCTGAGCCTCATTGAGATCAAAGGTCATTTTTGAATTTTCTGGCGACGATTGCCAACGGCCTCTGTTTTGTATTTTCATAGGCACGCCAAGCATAATTACCGACAACCCCGATCCCGAGAAGGTTGAGCCCTCCCAAAAAGAGCACGGTCAGCATCGTTGCAGCGTAGCCTGGCACCGGAATCAGGCCAAAGATCTTGGCAAACACCACCAGGACACTGAGCAACAATGAAACAGCAACCCCCAAGACCCCAAGGCGGATCAACAGCCGGATGGGATAGTCGGTGAAAGCAAAAACGCTGTCCAGCATGTACTCAGCCTTCTTGCGAAAACTCCAGGCTGATTTACCATGCACTCGCTCTCTGCGCTCATAACCAACCAATTCGCGTCGAAAGCCAAGCCAGAATATCAATGCGATCAACGAAGACCGAGACTCCTCCAGTCTGAGAAGCTGCTCTCTGAAGTCCTGGTTGCAGCCAAAAATATCGACCCCTCCTGGGGGCATTTCCGGCACGATCCAGCGTCGATACAGAGCCCAAAACAGGCCCGACGTCATGCGGCTCAGCAAGGGGTCTTTGCGGGACACGCGGGTGCCCAGAGCCACATCGCAAACGTCACGCTCCAGCAGATCAAAGAAATCAAGCAGCAATTGCGGCGGTTCCTGGAGGTCGGCCGCCATGACGCCAAAGTAAGCGCCGCGCGCTGCCGCCAAGCCTGTGCGGATGGCCGCAAAGGAGCCGAAATTCCGCGAGTGGACCAGCAACTGAGCTGCAAAAGTGAAGCGAGGCAAGGCCTCCCGCACTCGTTCGAAACTGCGATCAGGACTGCCATCGATGACAAACACGGCTTCCAACAAGCCATTCAATGACGTGTTCAGGTGCGACAGGATCTCAAACAGATCCGGCAGGGATTCCTCATTGCCGTAGATCGGTATCACCACGGAATATTTCATGGGCGCCAACTGTTGACTGACTCAACGACATGCGCCACGTCCTGCTCCGTCATTTCCGGATAGCAAGGCAGGGTCAGAACCTGCTTGGCCAAAAGCTCGGTGCAGGGCAGGTCTCTGTCTGCCCTCCCCACCAGAACGGGTTGTCGATGGTCGGGAACCGGATAGTGCACATCCGTGGCCACGCTCCGCTCCAGCAGATGCGCCGCCAGAGATGCCCGCGCCTCAACGCGGATCACGAAAAGGTGCATCACGTGGTTTTCGCCAACATCACGCGGCACCTTGACCAAGGGGTGGACCAGGCCACGAACATAGCCTTGGGCCAGATGACGGCGCCTGGCATTGTCCTGGTCCAGGAAGGGTAGAAAGATCCTCAAATAGGCGGACTGCAGTTCATCGAGGCGACTGTTGCGACCGCCTGGATAAGTGACGGTGTACTTCTGGCTCCAGCCATATTGGCGCAATTGACCCAGGGCCTGCGCTGTCTTCGGATCACGGCAAACCACGGCGCCACCGTCTCCCAACCCACCCAGATTCTTGGTGGGGTAGAAACTGAAACAGGCGGCATCTCCAAAAGCCCCCACGCGGCGCCCAGCCACCCTTGCGCCATGCGCCTGTGCACAGTCCTCGATCAAGGGCACACCGCGTTCGGCGCACAGTTTGGCCATCACATCGATACCAGGCGCAGCGCGGCCGTACAAGTGAGTGACCACAACGGCCTGCACCCCTGCCTCCAGCGCCTTTTGCACCTCAGCAACCGACACACACTGGGTCTGCAGCTCGACATCCATGAAATAGGGAGTCGCCCCCAGATGTAAAAGGCTGCCACAGGTGTACATGCCGGCATTGGCAACGGTGGCCACCACATCGCCGGCCGCGACCCCGAGCGCACGCAGGGCCAACTCAATGGCATCGCTGCCGTTGGCCACACCGACTGCAAAATCGACGCCGACGAAAGCAGCAAACTCTTTTTCAAACGCCGCGGTCTCGGGCCCCAACACCAACCACCCGCTGTCCAGGACACGTTGCGTGGCCTGCTCCAGCAGGGGGCGATAGCGGGCTAACCGGCTTGAAAGATTGTTGATCTTTTGCACAACTCAAAACAATAAATGATTCACACCCAGGCGAACCGATTCAAAAAATAAACACAACGCCATCAAGAGGGCACTCTGAGCTTGCAGCGCAGTTCGATGTCTTTCAAGCGCATGGTGGTGTTCGAAGCAGCCAGGTCAATTCGCAATTGATGACCGAAACCCATTGCATTCTCCAGCATAAAACTCAAGGTTTCGAACCTACCATCCTCCAGTGCATGCACAGGCTGAGCCAACGACCGCCCTACCTCGAATTGATCTTGCGCCCCGACCGGGGCATAGACCCGCACCATATCCGCTTGCGGGCTTTGCATCTGAATGACAACTTCCAGAATCCTGCAGGCGCTCATGGGCAACACTTCTGGCAATTGCAACCACCACTGGGGATTCTGGCCATTGATTGTTTCAATGCCCTGCAGGCTGCTGTGCGAGATGACATTGCGCCACGCTGGTTGCACCTGTGCCCGATCCCGACTCAGTTTATACAGACTCGTCTCTGAATTCGAACCATCCATGGATGGCAAAACAGGTACGGAGCGGATAAATGAGGCATGAATCGAACGTGCATAGGCATACGACCTAGAAAGGTCTGGCAAAAAGTCGACCTGCGGGCATTTCAGTGGACGCCCCGCCTGAAGGCGTTCAATCAAACAATCACGGAGTGCCAACTGAGAACCGCTGACATCTCTAAAATATCGATTATGTTGCAGTGCCCCTGCGCCAACAGCATAAAAAATGGCCAATGAAGCCAAAAGCACGCTCATTCGACGGACCCACGTCATCGACGCTGGCCGAGTTCGCATCAAAATAAAGCAAACCGCACCGGCACACCAAGGCCACCACAGCGTCACCCAGAAATAATGAAATCGCTCCATGCCAAAGTTGAAGATCTCCAAAGGCAGGCGAACCCCTTCCGGGCGCCAATGGGTCCGCCCGGCAGCCACGATCAACAAGTACACCGCCACCGCAGAAAACAGCGGCCCGATGACACTCATCAAATGAACCCAACGATCATCGACATGCGCTGAACGCACCAGGTACCTCACGGCCCAGCACATGCCAAGAAGCACAGTGGCGCCAACAAGCAGTGAAAGGCCGAGAGAAAAGCCCGGGGATCCACCCGGCAGTAACAATGCCCGCCCCAGTTTACCGAGCAGATACCACCAGAAGTCCAACTCGTAGGGCCAAGCTTTGGGTACGGGATGCGGATCCACGCCATTGCGCGGAAGCAATGCCCAGTAGACATGCTGGAAAGCAGTGAACAGCCCAACCAGGGTCAGCGTGATCCCCGCCCTGGACAGCGGGACCCCTGACGGATTGGCCTTGCGAAGCAGCACCCTTGAGAAGCCAACAAGAAAAACACCCGTCGCCAACATGGCGAAAGCACCGGATATGTAAGCTATTCCGCCAAGAAGCCCCAAAATAAAAACAAGGGGTTGCCGGTAGCGGTCCCGCAAGGAATCCGCCAGCATCAGGCGAATAATCCCCAAGAGGAATATCAACGGAAGCGCCTGATGGTAGGCCAAATTCTGCGCCCCCCAATAAGATCCCGGCTGCAGCATGAACAGAGTCAGAGAAAAGCAGGCCGCGCACAAAACAAAATCGCGCAACACTTTTCTCAAAATGGCCCATTGAAGGCAAAGCAAAGCGCCCATCACGACCGAATAACTGAGCGCCTGATATGCAATGGAATTTCCGTGAAGGAATTTCTGTGCAAGATCATCCAAAAAATAGCCAACCGGCGCAAGGGTTCCCCCACCGATGGTCAATAACCTAGGAAGACTGAATGCACCTAGGTTTTCATTATCAAGAAAGCGCCAATCGTCATAATTGGGAAGGTCAACACCATGGGACAGCCAGGCGATCAGACTCAACCCAAAGCTGATCACCGGCACGGCACATAGGAAAACAGGCCATAGCAAAAATAGCTTTGACAGCTTCGCCTGCGGATGAGTCGAATATTGGGCTTGCTCGATCCGCTTCAATTGAATTCACCGCCATGAAAACAGCGAACACACGGAGTACATGCCTCCGCCCTCCGACGTAAAACGCCATACTCTGCATGCATGGCATGACACAAGCCGATGATCTGCACAAGCCCTCCTCAAGAAATCAATCCAAAGCTGAAACTGGGTGGGTGCAGCCAGAAATCCACTCACACGAGTCACCCGCCATCGGCTCATCAATGAGCGTGAAGCCTCAAACGAACTGCTTAATACTGGTAACTCAGTTGCCCGCCGCCAAAATCCAGCGATCTCAGTCTAACAGGCAAAAAATCAAGACCTTCGGCAAGGCCTGCGAGCGTGGCCCATCCCTGCATTTGCAATGACCACCAGGCAGCCCCTCATTGGCGATCGTGATGCACGCTTCAGAATGGCGATTCTCCGTTTGGGCGTTCGATGAACTCAAACCAGACGTCTGATCTGCTGCAAAGGCCATTCATCGAGTCGGCACTTGCTCGTCCGTGACCTTCAGATCCTTCTTCGTCCGCGACGCAAGTCCTTCGCACTCGACGAGACGGCTGCCGAGGCCCGGCAGTACGGGCACAGATACGCAGACTTGGTGGATGCCACGCCGGCACATTGCGAGGGAGTGCTGGTGAAAAGGGGCGCTGACCTGCGCTCTTGAGCGACGCCCACAGACCAGGGCGCTCATCAGCTCAACCAGGGCCCCATTCAGAGACCTCCGATGGAATCAAGGCCGGAAAGAGGTCGATCCGGCGTCTTTCGAGGCCCGGGGGCCAACAGGCTCAAGCGCCATCCACGGCCATGGCCACCCGCGGCGCCACCGCACACATCAGCTCGTAACCCACGGTGCCGGCGGCATGGGCCACCTCGTCGATGGGCAGCACCGCGCCCTTGGACGAGCGGCCCCACAGCGTGACTTCGCTGCCGAAGCCAAAGGGCACGCCGGCCTGCTCCAGCGGTGTGAGGTCGAGCATCAGCATGTCCATGCTGACGCGGCCCACCAGGCGGGTGCGCACGCCATTCACCAGAATGGGGGTGCCGGTGTCAGCATGACGGGGGTAGCCGTCGGCGTAGCCGCAGGCGGCAATGCCCACACGCATGGGCACCTCGGCCTGGAATCGCGAGCCATAGCCCACGGTGGCGCCCGGCGCCAGCTCCTGCACGGCCAGCAGGCGGGTGTTCAGGCTCAGGGTGGGCTGCAGGCCCCAATGGGCCGCACTGTGCTCCGGAAAATCAGGCGCACTGCCATACAGCACGATGCCGGGGCGGGCCCAGTCACTCTTGATGCGGGGCTGGGCGCTGTGGCGCAGCGTGGCCGCGCTGTTGGCCAGGCTGCGTTCGCCCGGCAGGTCGGCGGTGGCGGCGAGAAAGGCCTCTTCTTGATGGGCGATGCCACGCGGGCCATCGGCGTCGCTGAAGTGGGTCATCAGCGAAATCTCGTCCACCTGGGGCAGGGCATTGAGCCGAGTCCAGGCCGAGCGGTAGCGCTCGGGGGTGAAGCCCAGCCGGTTCATGCCCGAGTTCATTTTCAGGAACACCCGGTGCGGCACCTGGGTCTTGTGGGCGGCCAGCATGTCGATCTGCTCGTCGCAGTGCACCGCATGCCACAGGTCCAGGCGCGAGCACAGCTCCAGGTCGCGCGCCTCGAACACGCCTTCGAGCAGCAGGATGGGGCCGCGCCAGCCCAGTCGGCGCACGCGCTCGGCCTCGGCCAGGTCCAGCAGGGCGAAGCCGTCGGCACCGCGCAGGCCTTCGAAGGCCCGCTCGATGCCGTGGCCGTAGGCATTGGCCTTGACCACCGCCCACACGCGGGCGTCCGGCACCCGACGACGCACCTGCGCCAGATTTTGCTGCAATGCAGCAGTATGAACAGTGGCTTGGATCGGACGCGGCATGGCTGGAAGCTGAAGTCGAAGTAAGGGGATTTTGGCACTTCAGCCCTGGGGGCCCGTGATATAACCGATTGCCTTTTTGAGGCCTCGTTCAACATTACAAAAGTATCAGTTTTGCTGATGCACGAATCAGCCACTCCATGAAGCGCGGTTTCTACACCATCATGTCGGCGCAGTTTTTCAGCTCGCTGGCCGACAACGCCATATTCGTGGCCGCGGTTGAACTGCTCAAGAGCGAAGGCGCCCCCGAGTGGCAGCGCGCGGCCCTGGTGCCCATGTTCGCCCTGTTCTACGTGATCCTGGCGCCCTTTGTCGGGGCCTTTGCTGACGCCCAGCCCAAGGGCAAGGTGATGTTCATCAGCAATGCGATCAAGGTGCTGGGCTGCATGCTGATGCTGTTCGGAACCCACCCGCTGATGGCCTATGCCGTGGTGGGCCTGGGAGCGGCAGCCTACTCGCCGGCCAAGTACGGCATCCTCACCGAGCTGCTGCCGGCCTCGCAACTGGTCAAGGCCAACGGCTGGATCGAGGGGCTGACCATCGCCTCCATCATTTTGGGTGTGCTGGTGGGCGGCCAATTGGTGGGGCATTCGGTGTCGGGCCTGCTGCTGTCGTTTGACTTCCCGGTGTTCGACACCGGGGTCGACACCCCGCCCGAGGCCGCCATCTTCGTGCTGATCTTCGTCTACGCGCTGGCCGCCTGGTTCAACACCCGCATCCCGCACACCGGCGTGACCATGCGCCCGCTGCGTCAGAACCCCGAGCAGAGCGTGCTGCGCAACGCCTTGAACCTGGTGCCTGATTTCTGGAACTGCAACTCGCGCCTGTGGCACGACCGGCTGGGCCAGATCTCGCTGGCCACCACCACCTTGTTCTGGGGCGTCAGCGGCAACCTGCGCTACATCGTGCTGGCCTGGAGCGCCGCCGCGCTGGGCTACAGCACCACCCAGGCCTCGTCCCTGGTCGGGGTGGTGGCCATCGGCACGGCCGTGGGCGCCGTGGTGGCGTCGATGCGCATGCGCCTGGAACACGCCACCCGAGTCATGCCCCTGGGCATCGCCATGGGCGTGCTGGTGGTGCTGATGAATTACATCGACAACGTGTGGCTGGCCGCGCCCTTCCTGATCCTGCTGGGGGGGCTGGGTGGCTTCCTGGTGGTGCCCATGAATGCGCTGCTGCAGCACCGCGGCCACAACCTGATGGGCGCGGGCCGTTCGATTGCCGTGCAGAACTTCAACGAACAGGCCTGCATCCTGGCCCTGGGCGCCTTCTACAGCCTGTCGACCAAGTTCGGCCTGTCGGCCTTCGGCGCCATCACCGCCTTCGGTCTGGTGGTGGCGGTGGCCATGTGGCTGATCAAACGCTGGCACCAGCGCAACTGCGTGCAGCACGCCGACGAGCTTCACGCGCTGATCACCCTGGCACGCAACGATCAGGGGCATTGACCCCTCATCCTGGTGATCAGCCCCGCCTTGCCGGGCTGGTTTTCACTCTGTCATGCACGCCCACTCCGTCCCACGCCTGCCTGTCCAAGCCCTGCCCTGCGTGCTGGCCCTGATGTTCAACGCCTTTGTCTGGGGCGTGTCATGGTGGCCGCTGCGCCAACTGGAGCAGGCGGGCCTGCACCCGCTGTGGGCCACCGCGCTGATCTACCTGCTGTCGCTGAGCGTCACGCTGCTGCTGCGGCCCGGGGCACTGGGCGGCTTGCTGCGCCACCGCGGGCTGTGGCTGCTGTCGCTGGGGGCGGGCATGACCAATGTGTGCTTCAACTGGGCCGTGACGGTGGGCGATGTGGTGCGGGTGGTGCTGCTGTTCTACCTGATGCCGGTGTGGTCCACCCTGCTGGCGTGGTGGCTGCTGGGCGAGCGCCCGCGCCTGGCCTCGCTGCTGCGCATGGCCCTGGCCCTGGCCGGGGTGGCGGTGGTGCTGAAGGCGCCGGGGGTGGACTGGCCGGTGCCCGAATCGATGGCCGACTGGCTGGCCCTGGGCGGCGGCGCCAGTTTTGCACTGACCAATGTGCTGCTCAAACGCTTCAGCAACGCCCCGGCCGAATCGCGGGTGCTGGCCATGTTCGGCGGCGGCTCGGTGCTCTCGTGCGCCACGGCGGCGCTGGGGGTGGCCCAGGGCCACGTCAGCCCCCTGCCCGCGGCCGCGCCCGGCTGGCTGCTGCTGGCCGCCGGCCTGAGCCTGGCCTACCTGCTGGGCAATGTGGCGCTGCAGTACGGCGCCTCGCGCCTGGCGGCCAGCACCACCTCGCTGGTGATGCTGTCGGAGGTGCTGTTTGCCAGCGCCTCGTCGGTATTGCTGGGGGCAGCCGAACTGCCGCTGCGGGTGTGGCTGGGCGGCGCCTTGATTGTGGCGGCGGCGGCCTGGCAGGCGCTGACGCCGGGTGCCAACGCGGGCGATTCAGACCACTGAGCCCGCCCGCGATCGCTTCCCCCCAACCCGGCGGAGCCGGCGACGAGGCCGGACACCCGGAATGTCGCACTTCTGACGGTGTGGCTTCTGGGCCACCGCTAGCATGGCCCACCCCACAACCACCGATTGGAGCCCTGCATGCCCAGCGTTTACGATTTCGAAGCCCAGCAGATCAATGGCCAGACCGTGCCCTTGAAACAATTCGAGGGGCAGGTGTTGCTGATCGTGAACACCGCCAGCGCCTGTGGCTTCACACCGCAGTTTGCCGGGCTCGAGACGCTGCACCAGAGCTATGGCGAGCGGGGCCTGGTGGTGCTGGGCTTTCCATGCAACCAGTTCGGCCACCAGGACCCGGGCAGCGACGAGCAGATTGCCAGCTTCTGCCAGCTCAACTACGGCGTGAGCTTTCCGATGATGAGCAAGATCGAGGTCAACGGCGCCGACGCCCATCCGCTGTACCGCTGGCTGACCGCTGAAGCCCCGGGCCTGCTGGGCAGCAAGATGATCAAGTGGAACTTCACCAAGTTCCTGGTGGGCAAGGACGGCCGCGTGATCCGCCGCTACGCACCGCAGGATGCCCCCGCCAAACTGGCCGGCGACATCGAACAGGCCCTGGCGGCCTGAGCCCGGGGCCAGGGCCTCAGTGCGGCGCGGGCCGCTGGAACGCCCGCACGCCCATCATCACCCCGCCCATCAGCAAGCCGATGCCGGCCCCGGTGAGCCAGCCGGGCCACTGGCCGCGGTGCAGAAAGCCGTAGGCCAGGGCCGACAGGGTCTCGAACACGATCAACTGGCCCGTCAGCGAGGTGGGCAGCAGCTTGCTGGCACGGCTCCAGGCCATGGTGCCGGCCCAGGAGGCAAACAGGCCCATGGCCAGCATCAGCAGCACAAAGCGGCCCGGCTGCGCGCCCAGGCCCATCCACCAACTGTGCCCAGGCAGGCGACCCTGCCACAGGCCCCAGACCAGCCAGCCCAGCGCCGCCAGCGGCAGCGTGGTCAGGCCTTGCGCGGTGGTCCAGGTGGTGGCCGACAGGCCTGGGTGTGCCTTGAGCCAGCGGGCGTTGCGGATGGGGTACCAGGTCCAGGCGGCCACAGCCACCACGGTGAGGGCGGCGCCCAGCCCGTAGGCCTGTCCCAAGCCTTCGCCCAGGCGCGTCATCTCCGACTGGTTGACGCAGGCAATGCCCGCCGCGATCAGCAGCAAGGACGGCATCAGCCGCGCCCAGGGCAGCGAGCGGTCGTGCCAGTTGGCGCACACCGCGATCACCACCGGCAGGGTGCCGATCAGCACGCTGGCCAGGGGCACGCCCGCCGCCTGGATGCCGGCCGACAGGAACAGGTAGTACAGGATGTTGCCCACCAGGGACAGCTTGAAGGCCTCCACCCAGTCGGCCCGGCGCAGCGCCGCCAGGCGGCTGCGGTCGGGCCAGGCCAGCAGCACGGCCACGCCGCCGAAGGCGATGTAGCGCCCGAAGGCCAGGGCGGCCGGCGGGTAGTCGGGCAGCAGGGCCGGGGCCACGAACACCAGCCCCCACATGAGGCCGGCGGCCAGGGCATAGGCCACCCCTCGGATCAGATCTGCTGCGGCCATGGAACGTGAAAGCGGGTGACTTCGGGGGTGGAGGAGGCCTGCAGTGTGCCCCAGGGGGGCTGACCGGTCTTGTACCGGATTGCGCCTTTCAGGAACGCAAAGGCACCCGGCCCAGTTGCCGCTGGTAGGCCCCGGGCGTGATGCCATACAGGCGGCGCATCAGCCGGTTCAGGTGCGACTGGTCCACCAGCCCCACGCTGGCCGCCACCTCGGCCGGCGCCTCGCCCTGGGCCAGCAAGGCCTTGGCGCGTGCGCCTCGGCGCGCCTGCAGGAAGACCTGGGGCGTGTGGCCGGTGCTTTGCCGGAAGCGGCGCAGAAAATGAAAGGGCGACAACCCCGCCTCACGGGCCAGGTCTTCCAGCCGCAGGGTCTGGTGCAGATGGGCTTCGAGGTAGTCACGCACCCGCGCCAGCACCGGGGGCGCCAGGCCGGGCGTTGGGGCCTCAGCCGCCCGGCCCCGGCCGTGGCGCCGCACCAGCTCGCTGGCCAGTGTGGCCAGCAGGCTGTCAAAGGCCAGCGGCTGATCGGCGCAGGCCCACAGTCCATCGAGCGCAGCGGTGACGCGCCGGCCCAGGGCCGGGTCATCCACCGCGGGCTGGGCAAAGCGCTGCACGGGCTGGCCGCACAGATCGGCCAGCAGGGGGGCATCGACGTAGACCATGCGGTAGCGCCAGCCCTGGTCGGTGTCGGCGCGGCCGGTGTGCAGCTCGTCGTCGTCCATCAACACCAGCGAACCCGGGCCGGCCAGGTGGTCGCTGCCGCGGTAGCGAAAGCGCTCCACCCCCCACTCGACGGCACCGATGCCAAAGGCATCGTGGGCATGCGGTGCGAAAGCGTGGTCAACGATCTCGGCCCGGTACAGCTCCACCCCGGCCCGGTGCGGCACGCGCCGGTACAGGGCCCGGTCGCGCGGCGAATCAAAGGCCTGCGGCACGCCACTGGGGCGCACCAGAGGCTCGGCGGCGGGCACAGGCGCGTTCGTCAAGGCTCAGGACCGGCTGGACTGGCGCCAGGCGTGCTGTTGCAGCGATTCGAGCGTCACGAACTGCAGCGCGCTTTCATGGGTGGCCTCCAGCACCACCGGCGGGGCCACGCCGGCCTCCAGCGCCTCGCGCCAGCGCAAGGCGCACAGGCACCAGCGATCGCCCGGTTTGAGGCCGGTGAAGCGGTATTCGGGGCGAGGGGTGCTGAGGTCGTTGCCCACGCTCAGCGAGAAGGCCAGGAAGTCGGCCGTGACGCGGGCACAGATCAGGTGGCTGCCGGCATCGCTGGCGTCGGTCTGGCAGCAGCCGTCGCGGTAATAACCGGTCAAAGGGTCGTAGGAGCAGGCCATCAGCTCCGTGCCCAGCACGTTTTTCGCAGGAGACAAGGTGGTCATGGGGAAACTGCGCCAAGGCGCCGGATTGCAAAACCCCCAGTGTGCGACAAGCTGCTTTGCACTTTGTGAAATATGAACAAAAACCCCGCCTGCCCAAAGTGCATCAGGCGCGCCCGCGGCGGGTCTGCGCCCCCACCTCGCGCAACAGGTCGGCCAGGGTCTTGCCGGCTTCGTCGCGAAAACGATCGTCCAGGCGTTCGAGCTGCGTCATGCGGTCCAGCCGGAAGCTGCGAAAAGCCTGCCGGGTTTCACACCAGGCGGCCAGCGTCCAGACCTGGCCCCAGAAGAAGCAGCCCAGGGGGCGCAGCGTGCGCTCGCTGTGCTCGCCCGACAGCGCGTGGTAGCGCAGCTGCACCTTGTGGCGCGTCTGGGCCGCCTCGCGCAGTTGCTGCAGGTGCTGCTGCACCTGCGGGTCCTGCCCCAGGGTGGGGGCGTAGACAGCCTGCGACTCGGCCGCCGCGCGGGCACCGGCCGGCAGCACCGACAGGATCTTGCCCAGGGCCTGCTCGGCCTCGCGCGCCAGTGCCGGGTCGAACCAGGCCTGGGCCAGGCGCACCGCCGCCAGCAGGGCGCCGGCCTCGGCCTGGGTGAACATCAGGGGCGGCAGCTCAAAGCCGGCCCCCATGCGGTAGCCCACGCCGGCCTCGCCCTCGATGGGCACGCCCTGGTGCTGCAGGTCGGCCACATCGCGGTAGATGGTGCGCTCGGACACCTCCAGCCGCTCGGCCAGGAAGGCGGCCGTGCTGAGGCGGCGCCCGCGGATCAGCTGGACGATGTGGAACAAGCGGTCGGCGCGGCGCATGGGCTTGGGGGTGTGAGACAGGAC
>Ga0208888_100877_pt1 | contig 12058 bp, 1 predicted proteins | sample LakWasM115_HOW13_2_FD_183929 | JGI IMG/M metagenome (GOLD analysis project Ga0208888, IMG submission 183929) | Freshwater sediment methanotrophic microbial communities from Lake Washington under simulated oxygen tension - Sediment Metagenome... | ecosystem: Environmental > Aquatic > Freshwater >...
CAGATGCGGGTGGCCAGTTGGGTGGCCTTGAGGGAGTGGCCGCCCAGGGCAAAGAAGTCGTCCTCGCGGGCGATCTGAGGCAGGGGCAGCTCGAGCAAGGCGGCCCACAGGGCGGCGAGGGCGAGTTCGCTGGGGGTGGAGGGGGGCGTGCGCTCGCTGGCCGAGGAGGGGGCGGTGTGGTGAGAGAGGGGAGAAAGGGGTGAGAGAGCCGAGGCGGAAGAGGCCGGCGGTGCGGGCAGTGCCCGGCGGTCCAGCTTGCCGTGGGCGTTGCGAGGCAGCGCGGGCAGCGAGACCCAGCGGGTGGGCACCATGTACTCGGGCAGCAGCAGGCGCAGCTGCTGGCGCAGGGCCTGGAGAAAGTCATGCTGAGGCTCGGGAGCCGGGGCGAGAGGCTCGATCCATGCGGTGAGCGAGCCCTCGTGCAAGACGACCAAAGCCTGGCGCACGCCGGTGAGGCGGCGCAACTGGGCCTCGACCTCGGCGAGCTCGACGCGGTGACCACGCACCTTGACCTGGTGATCGGAGCGGCCCATGTAATGCAACTGGCCGGACTCGTCCCAGCGAGCGCGGTCGCCGCTGCGGTAGGCCCGAGCACCGGAGAGAGCGGGCACAAAGCGCTCGGCGCTGAGGCCGGGCTGGCGGTGGTAGCCCCGTGCGAGCACGGTGCCGTCAATCCAAAGCTCGCCGGGCACGCCGATGGGTGCGGTGTGGCCGGCGCTGTCGAGCACCCGCAGCCCGGCATTGGGCAAGGGCTGGCCGATGGGGGGCCGCTCGGGCCACAGTGCGGGGTCGCCGTGCAGGCGAAAGGCGCTGACCACGTGGGTCTCGGTGGGGCCGTACTGGTTGTCCAGCACGAAGTGATCGCGCATGGCCCACTGGCGCACGGCAGGGGTGATGCGCAGGGCCTCGCCGGCGGTGATGATCTCGCGCACGGGGGTGGGCTCGGCGCTGAGCAAGGCGCTGTCGGCGATCTCGTGGAGCATCACCACGGGCAGGAACAGGCGCTGCACGTGGTGGCGGCGGATGGTGTGCAGCACGGCGCGGGCGTCGCTGCGGGTGTGGGGGTCCAAGCCCACGAGAGGGGCGCCCTGGGTCCAGGTGCAAAGCATCTCCTGGATGGAGACATCAAAGCTCAGGGCGGCAAACTGCAGCGTGACGGCGGGTGCGCTGCGATCGGCCTGCCAGGCGCTGAGGTTGTCGATGACCCGATCGGGCACGAGCACGCCCTTGGGAGTGCCGGTGGAGCCGGAGGTGAACAGCAGGTACAGGGCCTGCTGGGGGAGCCGGGGAGCGAGGGGCAGACCGTCGTGGGGCAGCTGCAGGGCGATGGAGGCGATGTCCCACAGGAGCGGGGGCGGCACCTCAAGCGCGTCCAAGGCCGCCAGCAGGGCGGGCTGAGGCCCGCTGGCGAGCACCAGGTGCAGCCCGGTGGCGTCCACGAGCTGAGCCAGTCGCGCGGGTGGGGAGTGCACATCCAGGGGCACATACAGGCCGCCGGCCCACCAGACGGCCAGGGTGAGCAGGGCGTGCTCGGGCCCGCGCTCGAGCATCACCCCCACCGGCACCTCGGGGCCGACGCCGGCCTGGCGCAGTGCGCGAGCCCATCGGGCGGCCTGGGCCACGAGGGCGGCGTAGCTCAGGGTGGAAGTGTCGGTGATGTAGGCGGGGGCCTCGGGATGGGCGTGGGCCTGCTCGCTCAGGCGCTGCAGCCAGCTGCTGCAGGGCTGGGAGCGCACGCGCTGCCATGGCTCCAACTGGCGGGCCTGGGCGGGGTCGAGGAGATCCAGGCTGTCCCAGCGAGCGAGGGGCTGGGCGAGCATGCGCTCGAGCACGTGCTCGATCTGAGCGAGCAGGCGCTGGCAGGCGGACGAGCCCATGACGGAGCTGCGAGCGGTGGCCACAAGACTCCACTGGCCCTGGGCGGAGGGCAGTGCGTGGATCTCCAGATCGAGCCGGGTGGAGGCGATGGGGTTGGGCAGGGGGCGCACGCTCAGGCCGGGCAAGGCCAGCTCGGGCAGAGGGGCGTTCTGGACGGCGAAGAGGACGTTGAAGAAGGGGTTGCGCAGGCCCATGCGCTCGGGCTGCAGTGCCTCGACCAGGCGATCGAAGGGGGTGTCCTGGTGAGCGAGAGAGTCCAGGGTGAGGCTGCGCACGGTGTGCCAGAGGTCGCAGACGCGGGGGCCGGCCTGGGGCAGGGGGCTGCGCAGCACGACGGTGTTGACGAAGAAGCCGACGAGGGCCTCCCACTCGGGGCGCATGCGGTTGGCCACGGGGGTGCCCAGGGCGAAGTCGGACTGGCCGCTGATGCGGGCGAGCACGAGCCAGAGTGCGCTCTGAAAGAGCATGAAGGGGGTGAGGCCTTCGCGTGCGTGCTGGTCCAGGAGCGGGGCGATCTGGGGGGCCAGGGGGTGCACGCAGGTGGTGATGGGGTCCTGGGCAGGCCGGGGCTCGGGCAGGGGCTCGGGCAGAGGGGCGGGGAGCTCAAGGGAGGGCAGGGCGTGCAGGCGTTGGCGCCACCAGAGCAGCGCGTGGGCGTCGTCGCTGAGCTGCTGGGTCAGTGCGAACTGGCTGTAGCGCAGGGGCAGGGGAGGCAGGGATGAGCCGGCATAGAGGGTGCTGAGTTCGCGCACGAGCACGCCCAGGGACCAACCGTCGGCGGCGATGTGGTGGACGGTGACGATGAGGTGGTGAACAGGGGGTGCGGAGGCGGGGCCGAGCAGGCGCAGGAGGCGGGTGCGCAGGAGGGGGCCGTGGGCGAGGTCAAAGGGCAGAGCGGCTTCGAGGGCGGCGTGTTGGGCGGCGAGGGTGCTGGGAAGCGCGGGGGTGAGGGGCAAGGGCCAGGACAGGGGGGCGGGCAGGAGCATGCCCTGGGGTTGTCCGCTGGGGTCGGGTTGGATGACGGTGCGCAGGGGTTCGTGGCGGGTGACGAGCTCGCGCAGAGCGAGTGCGAGGCGAGGGATGTCGAGTGGGCCGAGGAGTTCGATGACGCAGGCGATGTGGGAGCCGAGGTCGGGGGCGTGCGGGGCGGTGGAGTGCGGAAGCGGGGAGGGCTGAGCGAGGCGGTCGATGAACCACCAGCGGCGCTGGCCTGCGGAGAGGACGACCTCCTGGTTGGCCAGCTCCGGCGTGGCCGGTGACACGGCCTCAGATTCCAGTTGGGCCACAGCGAGCACAAAATCCGCCAGCCGTGGGGCGGCGAACAGGGTGGCCAAGGGCACATGGATGTTCAGCCGCTCACGCAGCCGCGCCACCACCTGGGCCGCCAGCAAGGAATGGCCGCCGAGTTCGAAAAAGCTGTCCCAGCGGCCCACGGCGGTGCGGTTCAGCACCTCCTGCCAGACCTGGGCCATGGCGATTTCGTCGGGCGTCTGGGGCTCTGGCGCCGGCGCCTGCTGTGGGTCGAGCAGGGGCAGGGCAGACCGATCCAGTTTGCCGTTGGGGGTCAGGGGAAAGGTGTCCAGGGCCGTCAAGGTGGCCGGCACCATGTAGGCGGGCAAACCTTGGGTCAAGGCCTTGCGCAGGTCCTGCACATCCACGCTCTGGCCAGGGTGTGGCACAAAGTACGCCGCGAGCTGATGCCCCCCGCCTGGCGCCGGCACCGGGATCACCTCGGCGTCTTGAATGGCGGGATAGCGGACGAGGGCAGCCCGGATCTCCCCGGGCTCGATGCGGTAACCGCGCAGCTTGATCTGGGCATCCATGCGGCCCAGAAACAGCAACTGGCCGTCCTCACGCCAGCAGACCCGGTCGCCGGTTCGGTACAGTCGGCCCTGAGGGTTGAAGGGATCGGCGACAAATCGCTCCGCCGTCAGCTCCGGCTGGTTCAGGTAAGCCATGGCCAGGCCGTCTCCCCCGATGTACAGCTCACCGGGCTCGTCGATGCCGAGCAATTGGCGCGACGGGTTCAACACATGGCATCGCGTGTTGCGAATGGGACGACCGATGGGCAGGGCATGGCTTGGCTGGCCGGCCTCGATCACCGTGGAGGTGGTCACCACGGTGGATTCGGTGGGGCCGTAGTTGTTGACCAGTGCGAACGGCAGGCCCGCGGGAGGGCTGACCGCCAGGCGGTCACCGCCCACCAGCAGCCAGCGCAGGGGGCTCTGTGAGGGCCAGTGCTGTTGCAGCAGCGGCGCCACCAGCACGGTGGGAACAAAGCTGTGGGTGATGCCGTCACGCAGCCATTGCGACAGCAGAGCGGGGGGATGGGGCACGGTTTCCGCACTGACCACCACCACGCGGGCACCGGCACACAGGTAAGGCCAGATCTCCCAGATCGAGGCGTCGAACGCCGGACTCGCGATCCAGGTGGCTCGGCTGTGCTCATCAACGGCAAACCGAGCCTGGTGCCAGGCACACAGGTTGGCCAGCGCAGCGTGCGAGATGGCCACGCCCTTGGGTTGGCCGGTCGAGCCCGAGGTGTAGATGACATAGGACATCGCGCCGGCTTCGGCTGGGGCGTCGTCCCAGGACCTGCCGGTCAACGGTGTTGCGCTGCCGGGCTCCACGACCCTGAACCCCAGGTTGACCAAGGCCAGGGCGGTTTCGCCGCTGGCGATCACCGTGGTGCACCCGGCATCCGCCAGCAGGCTGCCAAGGCGTTGTGGGGGGTGTTGCGGATCGAGTGGCAGGAAGGCCGCTGCGCAACGCCAGACAGCCAACTGGCTGATCACGGCGTCAACTGACCGGTCCAGGCAGATGCCGACCCGCTCGCCGCGCTCTGTGCCTGCGGCACGCAGGTGGGCGGCCAGTGCCGAAGCCGCTTCGTCCAGCGCCCGGAAACTCAGACAGCGCCCCGGCTCCTGCACGGCAATCGCATCCGGGCGGGCTTCGATCTGCCGCGCCACGGCCACGGGCACCGACAGGGCTTGGGGCGCCGCGGTGGCGTTCCATGCCTGCTGCACCAACTGTCTTTCCGGCTCGGGCAGGGCATTGAGCGATTCGATCGGCACATCGGGGCGCAGCACGATGTCCTGCAGCAAGGTCTCAAAATGGCTCAACAGGCGGGTGGCCTGCGCATGGCTGAACAGCGCAGTGTCATATTGCAGGAGCATTTGCAGGGCCCCCTGGTGACGCGCCACGTGCAGCTCCAGGTCGAAGCGTGCAATCGGCGGGCCGTCGCCGAAAGGCAGCACGCTGAGTTGGCCCAGTTCCGTCGCCGGTGTGGGGGCGTTCTGCAGTGCCAGCACCACCTGGAACACCGGGTTGCGCGACAGGTCGCGCGTCCATTGCAGCTCTTCCACCAGCTTTTCGAAGGGCAGGTCCTGGTGAGCGAAGGCCTGCAGCGCGGTGCTGCGCACCCGGGCCAGCAATTCATGAAAGCTCGGCTTGCCTTCGAGTCGGGCACGCAGCGCCAGCATGTTGATGAAGAAGCCGATCATGGGCTCCAGCTCGCGGCGGGTGCGGTTGGCCACGGGTGAGCCCACCGCGAAGTCGGTTTGTCCCGAGTAGCGGTAGAGCAGCACCTGAAACGCGGCCATCAGCGTCATGAACAACGATGCACCGGCACCTGTACCCAGTTGCTCCACAGACTGGCTCAGTGCGACAGGCAGGCTTGCCCGCACGGCGCCACCCCGCAGCGTCTGCACCGGTGGGCGCGGGGCAGCCATGGGCAGATCAAGGGGGGGCACGTCGGCCAGTTCCTGTCGCCAGACCGACAGGTGCTGCTGCAGCCGGTCACCGGCCAGCCATTGGCGTTGCCAGACGGCGAAGTCGGCATATTGCAGGGGCAGCGGCGACAAGGCAGCGCTGTCAGCACCGTTGCCATAGAGCTGGGCCACTTCAGCGATCAGCAGGCCGAGTGACCAGGCATCGGCCGCGATGTGATGCACCACCAGCACCAGCACATGGTCCTGGGCCGAAATCCGCAACAGACGCAGGCGCAGCGGTGAGCCGTTCACCAGGTCGAACGATTCGGTGGCTGCCTGGTTGGCAGCGTCCAGTGCAGCGGCCTCGTCGGCGACATCGATCCGAGGCAGCGGTACGGCCTCGGCGGGCAGCACCTGCTGCCAGGGCACGCCATCCTGTTCGCGGTAGACCGTGCGCAGGATCTCATGGCGCTCCACCAGTCGGGTGAAGGCGGCCGCCAGGGCACCAAGGTCCAGCGGTCCGACCAGGCGTTGGGTGGCGGTGATGTTGTAGGCAGGCGTGCCGGGCTGCAACTGCTCAACCAACCACAGGCGCGACTGTGCAAACGACAGGGGCGCCCGTTCCGTGGGCTGGCGTGGCGCGAGGCCGGCGGGGTCCGAGGCGGCCTGCGCCTGGCGCAGGCGCGCCTCGAACAGGGCACGTTGACGGGGGCTGAGCGCTTCCAGGCGGGCCTGCAGCTGGGTCATGGTTGGGATCCTGTGTGTTGCAGTGCGGCTTCGAGTTCGGCGTCGGTCATGGCTTCGATTTCAGCCAGCAAGGCGGCTTCGGCGCTCGCCGCGTCGGGCGCGGCCTTCGCCAGGGCCTGGGCCAGGGCGTCGGCCATGGCGTTGATGGTGGTGGCGTTGAAGAACTGGTCCACCGGCAAGTCCACCCGGTAGCGCTGCTCCAGCAAGGTGATGACGCGGGTGGTCAGCAGCGAATCGCCGCCCAACGCGTACCAGTCGTCATCCGGGGCCACCTGGTCCACCCCCAGCAGGTCTCGCCACAGCTGGGTGACCACGGCCTGGGCCGACTCGTCGCTGGTCGGGCCGGCAGGTTCAGGGGTTCCCACGGCGAGCTTGGCAAGTGCTTCCCCGGCAATCACGGCGACACCCGCCTGGAGCACGGTGTTCAACCGGGGTGCATCGATGTGGCTGACCTGCGACCAGGCCACGGTGCCGGCTTGTCGTTCGGCCATGGCGGCATGCCACGCGGCCAAGGGCAGGTTGTTGGGCCCGGACACCAGCAGCAACGGGGGTCTGGGCGTGCCCAGGGCCTGCGCAAAAGCTTCGGCTGCCGGTCCGTCGTCGCTGCTGGTCCCCACATGGACGGCCAATGCCACGGCCTGACCGGTCTGACGACCCAGCTCGGCGGGTGGCAGCAGCGTGGTCTCGACGCCCCGCTGCCGGCATTCGGCCTGCCACGACTGGAACAGCTCGCGGCGCTGGGCCTGGTGCTGCGCCAATTGATCGAGCAGGCTGCGCTGCGTGGCCGTCGCCGGGCGTTGTGCCAGCAGCCAGTCGGTGTCATGCGCCGGTGCCGTGGTCGCCTGGAGTGGCCATGGGCTCAGTCCGGCGGTCTGCATGGCCGCATGCCATGAAGCCAGATCGGTGAGCGGCGAGTGCCTGCGCCAGGCATCCTGGAAAAGCCACCAGCCGGTCTCCAGTCCCCACACCTGTTCGACCCAGCGTTTCACCTGGGTGCGCTCCACCAGGCAGACCAGGCCGCCTGGACGCAGCAGTTCGCGCAGGTGAGACAGGCTGCGCGCCAGGTCGGGCGTGGCATGCACCACATCCAGCCCCAGCACCAGGTCAAAGCTTGCGGGCTCGAGGCCTTGTGTGTGCGGGTCTGCATCAAGGTCGAAGCGCTGGGTGCGAAAGCCCTGCAGCCCACGGCGCTCGGCTTCCTGCTGCGCGGCACGCACAAACGCCGTGCCGATGTCTGTGAAACAGTAGTCGACCCGGGTCGTCCCCAGTCGGGTCAGCACGGCGCGGGTCAGCCCGCCGCGCCCACCACCCACTTCCAGGATGCGCAGGGTTTGGGGGCTGGCCTCGGCCAGGTCGCGCACCAGTGTCGACACCGCACGCAGGCAATGGCCGCGCGATGAGTCGTGGTCGATCACCTTGGAACAGGCTGCCAGGCGCTGTGCGCCTTGCGGCGAAGCCACCACGGCGGTGCCGGGCAGCCGTCCGGCAAACACGGCTGCGTGCTGTCGGGCGCAATGTTCGAGCAGTTCGGCCACTGGCCGGTGCGCCGGATGGTGGGAGCCGATGTGGCTCAGCCAGTCCTGCATCGGGCGCACTTGCGACATCGCTGGCAGGACCTCCAGCTGCCCACCATCGAGGCGGATCAGGCCATCGGTGGCCAGGTCTTCCAGCTGGGCACGCAGCATGCGTGGGTAAGGTGCCTGGGGCGCGACGTGGGCCAGCAGTTCGGACACGGTATGGCGCTCTCCCGGCGCCAGTGCGTAACCGGCCTGGCGCAACAGCGCGCAGGTGCTGGCCGCAGACATGCGGTCCAGCGCCTGTTGTGCGGCCACATCGGGCTCGCCCTCGTGCAGGGGCCCTGAGCGGGCTTGCAGCGCCGCCAGGTAGGGCCCGGCTGACTCTGCGGCGGGCGGCAGCTCATCCACCAGTGTGATCTGGCGCGCGCCGGCTTCCACCAGGGCGCGGGCAGCCTGCAGCCCCAGCGGGCTCAGCCCGGGTTGGATGAGGTGGTTTCCGGTGCTGGGGCGAGGGCTGGGGTTGCTCACGCCCGGCAAGGGCTGCAGGGTCTGCACGAAGCAGCGTTGACCCCGCCAGGCCAGGTGTGCCGGGCCCAGCGCAGCCAGTCGGGCCATCGGCAGCTTTGCGGCACGCCCTTCGGGCACATCGAGGGTGGTGACACTGATATGAGGGTGCCGCCAGGCCCTGGCTTCGGCCAGACCCGCTGTCTGGGCGGCGTCGATGGTTTCGTCCCCCACGACAGACGCCGTGTCTTGGCCCAGCAGCCACACACGCACGGGGCCGGCCGGGTTGGCCTGGGCCCACTGGGTCAAGAGACTCAAGGGTTCGGCCACGCCAGGCCAGACCAAGACGCCCACGGGCCCGCCTTTCGACAGCGCGTGTGCCAGGTCGTCGGCGTTGCCGATCTGCACCGTTTGCCCCGTGGCCCGCAGGCGGCTGGCCACCTGCTCGGCATCATCGGTCTGGGTGGGCTGGGCCAGCAGCCACCAGCTGCCCTGGGCCGGTGCTGCAGGAGGCAGCGGTTGCTGGGACCAGATGGGTGTGGTGCAGCCGCCTTGTTCTCTGGGGCTGTCCACCCAATGGCGTTTGCGCTGGAAGGGGTAGCCTGGCAGGTGCACATGGCGGGTGGACCGAGCGCCCGGCAGGGCCAGCCAGTCGACTTCGGCCCCGCTGCACCATTGGTGGCCCACGGCCTGCAGGGGGTGGTCGGCGAGCCCGGCGGAGCCGTTGCGCAGGGCACTCACCGCTTCGGCCAAGGTGCCGGCAACGACATGGCGTCGCACGGACCAGTGCCGCCGGCCGGTCTGCAAGGTTCTGGCCACATTGGCCAGTGCCAGCGCAGGCTGCTCTTCCAGGGCCTGTGCCAGGGCCTGTGCCATGGCTTGAAGTGCCTCGGGGCTGCGGGCCGACAGCACCAGCAGGACAGGCCCGTGCGCCAGGGCGGCTGGCGGGCTGGGCGGGGTTTGCACGATCGCATGGACATTCGTGCCCCCCATGCCAAACGAACTCACGCCGGCCCGGGGTGTCTCGCCGTGCCAGGTCTGGAGGTTCCTGGCCACATAAAAGGGGCTCGCGTCGAAATGAATTTCGGGGTTGGGCGCGCTGAAATGCAGCGTGGGGTAGATCTCCCGGTGGCTGACCATGAGCACGGCCTTGATCAGGCTGGCGATGCCGGCCGCGGCGTCCAGGTGCCCGAGGTTGGACTTGACCGAGCCGATGGCGCAGAAACCACGCTGGGTCTGTGGCCCGAAGGCGCGCTGGAGAGCCGCCACCTCGATCGGGTCTCCCAGGGCGGTGCCGGTACCATGCGCCTCGATGCAGCCGATGGCCTCGGCACCGAGGCCGGCCAGTGCCAGGGCCTCGGCGATCACCGCGGCCTGGCCCATTTCGCTGGGCGCGGTCATGCCCATCTTGTCGGCACCATCGTTGTTGGTGGCCGTGGCCTTGATCACGGCATGGATCGGGTCCCCATCGGCCAGCGCATCCGCCAGTCGCTTGAGCACCACCACGCCAGCGCCGCTGCCGCGGGTGGTGCCCGCTGCCTGGGCGTCGAATGCTCGGCAGTGTCCGTCGGGTGATTCGATCGATCCCGGCTGGTACAGGTAGCCCCCGGGCTGCAACTGGGTCAGGCAGGCGGCGCCGGCCAGCGCCATGCGGCACTCTCCGGCCAGCAGGCTCTGCACGGCGCTGTGCACGGCCACCAGACCCGTCGAGCAGCCCGACTGCACATTGAAGCTCGGACCACGCAGGTCCAGCTTGTGTGACACACGCAGTGTCAGAAAATCGGCCTTGTTGCCCAGCGTGGCGCCCAGCCCGCCGACAGAGGCCATCAGGGCTTGGGCGTGCTGAAGGTTCTGCAGCAGGTACAGGCTGGTGCCGGTCCCCCCCCAGACGCCCACGGCCTGGCCGGCCACCGCGGCAATCTGTCCCGCATCCTCCAGGGCTTGCCATGCGCACTCCAGAAACAGCCTGTGCTGCGGGTCGGTGATCTCGGCCTCTCGGGGTGACATGCCGAAGAACTCGGCGTCGAAGTCGGCCAGGCCCTCGAGTGGGGCGCCGGCATAGACATAGTTCGGATCGTCGAGCAAGGCGGCAGGCACGCCCGCGGCCAGCAGTGCAGCGCGGGTCGGCCGACCCACCGACTCGCGCCCGGCGCTGAGGTTGCGGCGAAACTGACGGTAGTCGGGCGCGTCGGCAAAGCGGCAGGCCATGCCGATGATGGCAACGTCGGACAGAGCGGTGTCAGAGGTAGAGGTCATGGTGTCGCTTTCAGCCGTGTGGCGCACGTCCTGCGCGGCGGCGTTGTTGTTCGAGCAGGGCCTGTTGGCGTTGGCTGGCAATGGGTGGGGTGGCCGCGGCGGGGGCGGGCTCGGGCTCCCCTTGCTCCAGGTACTGCGCCAGGCGTGCGATGCTGGATTGGCGGAACAAGTCCACCATGGGCAGCTCGCGTCCGGCCAGGGCGCTCAGTCGGGCTCGCGCCCGTGTGAGCAGCATGGAATGCCCCCCGATCTCGAAAAAGTTGTCGTGAATGCTGATCGCGGGCAAGCCCAGAAGCTCACTCCAGACCGCATGCACGCGGTGTTGCCAGTCGGTCTGAGGTGCCTCACGCGGAGGACCGGAGCGGGCCGATCCCCCATGCAAGGCTGCCAGTGCGGCCCGGTCGATCTGGCCATCGCGCTGCGGCAGTTCGGGCAGCCGGACCAGGCTGGCCTGCAGCGTTCGCTTGTCCCGCTCGGCCTGGGGCAGCGGCAGCTTCTCCGGCGCGACCACAAAAGCGCTGAGCCCGCACAGCAGGGTGCTGGGGCCCGCGCCGCGGGCACGCCATGCAGGGTGCTGGGGCCGGATGCCCACCAGCAGACGTGGCAGGCCCAGGCTGGCAGCGATCTGCAAGGCGTCCCCCCCCTGGCGGGCAGTGAGCACGTCGTAACCCTGGGCCAGGGTGCGTTCCCGCAAGGCCTCGGGCGCACCTGCGGACAGGCCCAGGCTGGCCCACATGGACCATTCCAATGCGCTGGCAGGATGTCCTTGGCGCTGCAAGTCGACACACAGTGCCGACAGGAAAGCGTTGGCGGCGGCGTAGCCGGCCAGTGTCGCGGCGCCAAACGTGGCCGTGACCGACGAAAAGCCAACGAATGCGGCACCCGGGTGCGACTGCAGCAAAGCCGCCAGCCCGAGGCTGCCCGCCACCTTGGCCTTGAATTGCTGGTTGATCTGGGCTTGCGCCGGTGAGGTGGTCGGGTCGCCAGCCCACTGGGCTGCCAGACTGCCATCGGCAGCGGCCTGGATCACGCCCGCCAGGCGACGTGAACCCAGCGCTTCGGCCACCTGCCGGGTCAGGTCGGCGCTGTCACTGATGTCCACACTCAGGTACTGGGCCGCCACGCCCTCACTTTGCAGCCGCGCCAGCGCCTGGACCACTTCTGGGTGGCTCGGCGGGCGGCGCCCCGCGATCAGCCATTGAATCCCGCAGTCCTTGCTCAGCCGCTGCGCCACGGCCTGACCGACCCCGCCCAGGCCGCCAGCCATCAGCCAGGTGCTGCCCTGCTCGAAGCGCCATGGGCGCACAGCAACCGACTTCGGCGTGACCGGCTCCAGCCGTGGCACCCAACGTTTGCCGCGGCGCCAGGCGACCAGGGGCTCGCCGTCGTCGAGCAGCCAGGCCATCTGGCCGCTCGGGGTGCTCTCGCTGCTGTGGGCTTGGCTGT
>Ga0208888_100884_pt1 | contig 11977 bp, 5 predicted proteins | sample LakWasM115_HOW13_2_FD_183929 | JGI IMG/M metagenome (GOLD analysis project Ga0208888, IMG submission 183929) | Freshwater sediment methanotrophic microbial communities from Lake Washington under simulated oxygen tension - Sediment Metagenome... | ecosystem: Environmental > Aquatic > Freshwater >...
CCTCGGCCGGCAGCTCGGCCACGGTCTGCCAGGCGCCCTGGGCATCCAGCAGATCGCTCAGGGCCTGCAGGTGCGGGGCCAGCTGTTCGGCGCGCAGGGGCGTGAGCTTGGGCACCTTCAAGGCCCCCAGCAGGCTGGGCAGGCTGAGCTTGTCGGCCAGCGCCGGGTTGGGCAGGCCGGTATCGGGCGGCACCACGCCTTGGTCGATCAGGGTGTCGATGACCTTGCGGTTGTGGTCTTCCTGCAAGAACTCATAGATCGAGGTGGCCACCACATCGCCCACATCGGGTAGCACGCGCAGCAGTGGCAAGGGCGCGCGGCGCACCCAGGCCAGGCGCCCCAGCCAGTCGGCCAGGGTCTTGCCGGTGGATTCGCCCACGTGGCGGATGCCCAGGGCAAACAGAAAGCGGCCCAGCGGGCGCTGCTTGCTGGCGGCAATGCCGTCGAGGATGTTCTGCGCCCACTTGGTGGGCACCTCGTCACGGCCTTGCAGCTCGGCAGCCACGCCGTCGCGCTCGTCCACCCGGCGCTTCACGTCGAGAAACTGCTGCAGCGTGAGGCTGTACAGGTCGGCCACGCTGTGAATCTGGTCGTACTCGACCAGGTTGTCGATGTGGCGCTCGCCCAGGCCCTCGATGTCCATGGCGCGGCGGCTGGCAAAGTGGCGGATCGACTCCTTGCGCTGGGCCTTGCAGAACAGGCCGCCGGTGCAGCGGGCCACCACCTCGCCCTCGTCGCGCATCACGTGCGAGCCGCACACGGGGCACTGGGTGGGCATCACAAAGCGTTTGTAGGGTTCGGGCAGCGGCTCGGCGGCCACATCCAGCTCGGCCGGGCGGCGCTCGGCCACCACCGCCACCACCTGCGGAATCACATCGCCGGCCCGGCGCACGATCACCGTGTCGCCCACCAGCAGGCCCAGGCGGGCGATCTCGTCCTGGTTGTGCAGGGTGACGTTGGACACCATCACGCCGCCCACAAACACCGGCTCCAGCCGGGCTACGGGGGTGATGGCCCCCGTGCGCCCCACCTGCACGTCGATGCCCAGCACGGTGGTCAGCTGCTCTTGCGCCGGGTACTTGTGGGCCACGGCCCAGCGGGGCTCGCGGGTGACAAAGCCCAGTCGGCGCTGCAGGGCCAGGCTGTTGACCTTGTAGACCACGCCGTCGATGTCGTAGGGCAAGCTGTCGCGCAAGGCTCCGATCTTCTGGTGGTAGGCCACCAGTTCGGCCGCGCCACGGGCCGTCTGGTCCAGTGCCTCGACCGGAAACCCCCAGGATTTCAGGGTTTGCAGAATCTCGAAATGGGTCTGCCAGGCCGGCCCGCCCTGCTCCGGCGGCGTGACCTCGCCCAGGCCATAGGCAAAAAAGCTCAGCGGCCGCTGGGCCGCGATGTTCGAATCCAGTTGGCGCACAGCCCCGGCCGCGGCATTGCGTGGGTTGACGAACAGCTTGTCGCCCCGGGAGCGCTGCGCCTCGTTCAGGCGCTCAAAGTCGGCGCGCCGCATGTAGACCTCACCGCGCACCTCGAGCACGGCAGGGGCGCTGGCCGGCAGACGCAGCGGAATCTGGCCAATGGTGCGGATGTTGCTGGTCACGTCTTCACCCAGCTCGCCATCGCCCCGGGTGGCGGCCTGCACCAGCACGCCACCTTCGTAGCGCAGGTTCATGGCCAGGCCATCGAACTTGAGTTCGGCCACGTACTCGACCGGCTCGCCGCCCTCCCCCAGGCCCAGCTCGCGCCGGATGCGGGCGTCAAAGGCTTCGGCGCCGCTGGCTTCGGTGTCGGTCTCGGTGCGGATGCTGAGCATGGGCACGGCATGGCGCACGCTGGCAAAGGCATCGAGCACACGCCCGCCCACGCGTTGGGTGGGCGAATCGGGCGTCAGCAGCTCGGGGTGGGCCGCCTCCAGGGCTTGCAGGGCACGGAACAGGCGGTCGTACTCGGCATCCGGGATCTCGGGTGCATCGAGCACGTAATAGCGGTGGGCATGGTGGTGCAGCTGCTCGCGCAAGGCCTGGGCCTGCGCCACGGTGGCGGCGTCCGCGGGCGCCGAGGCAGCCCCGTTCGGGTCAAGGGTGGTCATGAAAAACGTCCGGCGGCGGGCCCAGACGCTGGGCCGCATGCGGCAAAAATTCTATACAAGATGGGGGCGGCTCAAGGCTTGGTGCCGGCTTGCCCGGCCATGGCTCAGGCCATCGCGCAAGCGGCCACCCATCCTAACGCAGCGGCAGGGCCTGGGCGGGCAGACGGAATTCAAATCGACTGGTGCTGCGCAAGCTGCAAGCGCGCTTGCTGCGCGGCCTTTTGCAGCCGTTCAGTCAGCAGGGCACGGGGCGGCAGGCTAGTCAGGTACTCGGCCACATGGATGCCTGATTTGCCCAGCTCTAGCAGTTCGATCTGCTCAGCCTTTTTGCCGGTACACAACAAAATGCCCAACGGGGGCTCCTCGCCGGGCTCGCGCTCATGCCGGTCCAGCCAGCGAAGGTACAGCTCCATCTGGCCCTTGTCCGCCGCCTTGAAATCACCCACTTTTAATTCGACGGCCACCAAGCGCCGCAAGCGGCGGTTGTAGAACAGCAGGTCCAAGTAGAAATCGTCTCCATCGAGCTGAATGCGCTTTTGCCGGGCCACAAAGCTGAAGCCAGCCCCCAGCTCCAACAGAAACGACTCCATCTCACGCACGATGGCGGCCTCCAGGTCACGTTCCTGCCAGCTGTCTTTCAAGCCCAGAAAATCAAGCACATAGGGGTCGCGCATCAGCAGCTCTGGCGACGGGGTCTGCTCCTGACGCAGGCTTGTCAGCTCCTGTTCGATCAGCGCTGCCGGCTGCTGAGACAAGGCCGTGCGCTCATAAAGCATCGAATCGATGCGCCCCCGCAAGGTGCGCACGCTCCAACGTTCGGTGCTGGCCATCTGGGCGTAGAAATCGCGTTGCAGCGGGTCTTTGAGGGGCAGCAAGGCCAGAAAATGAGACCAAGTCAATTGTCGTGACAGCGTCGCGACAATCTCGGCCGTCGGGAAAAGGCGTGCAAACAGAACCATGCGCCGCAGATTCTTCTCGGCAAATCCACGGCCGTACTCTTGCTCCAGATGGTGGGACACAGTGACCAGCACCTCCTGCCCATAGTCCGCGCGTCGTCCTTGCAAGATCTGGTTGTGGATGCGTTGACCGATAGACCAATACAACAAGGTCAATTCACTGTTGACTGCCGCCACGGTGCGTTGCCGGGCACCGTCAATCAAGCGTTTCAAGTCAACGAGCAGGCCATCCGGCAGATCGGCCGGTGCGGCGGAGGGGATGGGCAAAGGCATGGAATGCGTCCTTCGGCAGGCGCCGCGGGCGCGGCGGGAAGAACAGCATGCAAGCCATCAGAGACCGGTGGGGGCCGGCCTGGCCAGAAGCTGCATCAATGCAGCCCTGAAACAGCCCGGCGGCAGGGCTGATCGGCTCAGCTGAACAGACTCAGCTGAAAGGACTTAGCTGAAAAGACGCCGCGCCTGGGGCGAGCCGGCGGCCAGGTCGCGGCTGTCGAGGGCGTCGTACAGCTGCTCCAGATCGACGCCGATGGCGTCCATGGCCTGGTCGGGGATCAGGTTGCCGTTCTGGTCGGTGACCACGCCGTCCATGGCCTCGGCCAGGGCCTGGGCCACCTGGCGCAGTTGGCGGAAAGGCTGCTCGCTGCGCGGCACCTGGGGCACGTCCAGGTGCAGCGAGATGTCACGCAGGGCCGATTGTTCAGGGTCGTCGGCCATGGCGGCCTGGGCGTCGTAGGTCAGGCCCAGAATGGGCGGCAGGCCGGGCACGGTCGAGGGCAGCACCATGCGCCCCGGGATCACGCCGGGCACAAAGCCCAGGCGGGCCGCGTTCTGCTGCACATAGCCGGGGCTCCAGGCGGCCTGGCGGGCGCGCAGACTGAAGGTCAGCTGGGCGTCGTGGTCGCTGGCGAACTGGTCCAGTTCGCGCCCGCGGGCCACCTCGTGCAGCATGTCGGGGAACTCGGGCAAGGCGTTCACCGCGTCGGCAAAGGCCTGCGCCTTCATCACGAACTCGGAGAACTCGATCTCATTGAGCGCCCCCGTGCGGTTGGCCAGTTGCACGCCGGCCTGGAAGGCGCCATAGCGCTGGCCGGGCACGGGGGTTTCCCAGTGCTGGGTGGACTCGTTCAGGCCCTCGATGGCGAAGGGCTTGCTGCCGGCGCGGCGGGTGTGCGGCGAGGCGGCCAGGGCGGCGTCACCCGACACCACGCCTTCGAGTGTCATGGGGGCGATCACGTCGATCAGCGAATCCAGACCGGGCTTGCGCTCGGGCACGGGCAGCGGCACGCCGAGGCCGGCCGGGGCGGCACCCGCCTGGGCGGGTTGCAGCGGGTCGACCAGGGCGGCGTCCAGGCCGGGTTCGCGGCGGGCCAGCGGGTCGGTCAGGTCGGTGCCGGAATGTTGGCTGTCGGGTTCGGGCTCGGGCTTGCGCGGTTCGTTCTTGCGCGAAGTCCAGGTGTTGTAGGCCACCACCGCCGCCAGGATGGCGCCGCCGGCAATGGCCAGGCTGATTTGCAAATTGCTCATGGTTGCTTGGGGTTCCTGAGTCTCTAGGCGGGGTCAGGCGTGGTCGGCCATCGAGAGGGCCGACTCCATGTCGACCGCCACGATGCGCGAGACGCCCTGCTCCTGCATGGTCACGCCGATCAGTTGTTCGGCCATTTCCATCGCGATCTTGTTGTGGCTGATGAACAGGAACTGGGTTTCCTTGCTCATGCTGGCCACCAGTTTGGCATAGCGCTCGGTGTTGGCGTCGTCCAGCGGGGCGTCCACCTCATCGAGCAGGCAGAACGGCGCGGGGTTGAGCTGGAAGATGGCAAACACCAGGGCGATGGCCGTCAGGGCCTTCTCGCCCCCCGACAGCAGGTGGATGGTCTGGTTCTTTTTGCCCGGCGGCTGGGCCAGCACCTGCACGCCCGAGTCGAGGATCTCCTCGCCGGTCATCATCAGCTTGGCATTGCCGCCGCCGAACAGCTCGGGGAACATGCGCCCGAAATGCTGGTTGACGGTGTTGAAGGTGCCGGCCAGCAACTCGCGGGTTTCGCCGTCGATCTTGCGGATCGCGTCTTCCAGCGTGTTCATGGCCTCGGTCAGGTCGGCCGACTGGGCGTCGAGGAAGGTCTTGCGCTCGCGCGCCACCGTCAGCTCTTCGAGCGCGGCCAGGTTGACGGCGCCCAAGGCGGCGATCTCGCGGTTCAGCCGGTCGATCTCGGACTGCAGGCCGGTCAGGCGCACGGCGCCTTGCTCGATCGAGGCGGCCACGGCGGCCAGGTCTGCCCCGGCATCGGCCAGCAGGCCCTCGTACTGCTCGAAGCCCAGGCGTGCAGCCTGCTCCTTGAGCTGGAACTCGGTGATGCGTTGGCGCAGCGGCTCGAGTTCGCGCTCGAGCTTCTGGCGCATCTCGTCACTGGCGCGCAGTTTGGTGGTCAGGTCGTCGTACTCGCTGCGGCGGGCGCCCAGGTTCTTTTCGCGCTCCAGCTTGAGGTGCAGGGCATCCTGCAGCCCGCCCTGGGCGGCAGCGTCGGACAAGCGGGCCAGTTCGTCGTGGGCACGCTGCTGCTCGGCCACCAGGCTTTCGGCCTGCTGGCGAGCGGTGTCGATGGTGCGCGACAGCTCGCCGCGCCGCGCTTCGAGTGAGCGGCGGGCAAAGGTGGCTTCTTGGGCCTGGCGCTCCAGGGTGCGCTGCTGCTCGCGGCTTTCGGCCAGCTTGCGCTCGGCTTCGATCACACGCTCGTCGAGCTGGGCATGGCGCTCCTGGGTGTCGGCCAGTTGCAGGTCCAGCTCTTCGAAACGGGCCTCGGCGGTGATGCGGCGCTCTTGCAGTTCTTCCAGGGCGGCATCCACCTCGGCCAGGTCGGCCTGCAACTGCTCGCTGCGCTGGCGGGCCTGTTCGGCCTGCTGGCTCAGGCGCAGGGTCTCCACTTCGAGCTCGTGGCGGCGGCCCTGGGCCTCGGCGGCCTCGCGGCGCACGGCCACCAGGCGTTGCGAGGCATCGGCGTAGGCGGCCTCGGCGCGCACCAGGGCGCTGCGGGCTTCCTCGCCCAGCAACACCTGGGCACGCAGTTGTTTGTCGAGGTTTTCGATCTCCTGGGCCCGGGCCAGCAGGCCGGCCTGCTCGGAGTCGGGGGCATAGAAGGTCACGCCGTGCGCCGACACCGCATGGCCACCGGCCACGTAGATCACCTCGCCGGGCTGGAGGCTGGCCCGCTGGGCCAGGGCTTCGTCCAGGCTGGGGGCGGTGTAGCAGCCGTGCAGCCAGTCGGCCAGCAAGGCGCTCAGGCCGGCATCGTTAAGGCGCAGCAGATCCGACAGGCGGGGCCAGGCACCGGCGGGTGCAGGCACGGCCGCTGCCGGCGGGCTGAAGAAGGCCAGGCGGGTGGGCGGCGCATCGGCCGGGCCCTGGCCCAGAAAGCCGCGCACCAGCTCCAGGCGTGAGACCTCCAGGGCGCCCAGGCGCTCGCGCAGGGCGGCTTCCAGGGCGTTTTCCCAGCCGGCTTCGATGTGCAGCCGGTTCCACAGGCCCTGCAGGTGGTCCAGCCCGTGTTTGGCCAGCCAGGGCTTGAGCTTGCCGTCGGTGCGCACCTTCTCCTGCAGGGCCTTGAGGGCCTCCAGGCGGGCCGACAGATCGGCCTGGCGCGCGCTTTCGCTGTTCACGGCCTGCTGGCGGCTGCGCCGGTCTTCATCGAGGGCGGGCACGCTTTCCTGCAGCTCGTGCAGGCGGGCCTCGGCCTCTTCGGCCACGGCCTGGGCCTCTTCGAGTTCGGCACGGCGGCTGTTCAGCAAGGCCTCATCGGGCGCGGCCAGCGCCTTGCGGTCGGTGCTGAGCTTGTCGTGGCGCTGGTTCAGGCTGCGGCTTTGCTCATCGACGCTGCGCTGCTCTGCGGCCAGCACCTGGATCTGCTGCTGCACCTGGCTGACCAGCCCGCGTTGCTCGTTGGCGCGCTGCTGGCTCAGGCGCAGGGCGTCTTCCAGCTCGGGCAGGCGCATGGCCTGCTCCTCAACCTGGGCGGCCAGCAGTTCGGCCTTTTCTTCGGCGCTGACGTCGTCCTCGGCCAGGGTTTCCAGCTGGGCTTCGGCGTCTTCACGGCGCAGCGACCACTGGCCGATCTGCTCGCGCAGCGTGGCCAGGCGCTGCTCCACCCGCTGGCGGCCTTCGACCACGAAGCGGATCTCGGCCTCCAGGCGGCCGACTTCGGCGCTGGCTTCGTACAGCGCGCCCTGGGCCTGGTTGACCTGGTCGCCCGCGGCGTAATGGGCCTGGCGGATGGTTTCCAGGTCGGCTTCGATGTGGCGCAGGTCGGCGGTGCGCGATTCGAGGTCGTTCACGGCCTGGGCCGCGTCGGCCCGCACCTTGGCCTGATCGGCCTCGCTTTCGCGCCGCTTCAGAAACCACAGCTGGTGCTGCTTGAGCGTGACATCGCTCTGCAGCGCGTTGTATTTGCGCGCCACCTCGGCCTGCTTTTCAAGCTTGTCGAGGTTGGCATTGAGCTCGCGCAGGATGTCTTCGACCCGGGTCAGGTTCTCGCGCGTGTCAGACAGGCGGTTTTCGGTCTCGCGGCGGCGTTCCTTGTACTTGGACACCCCGGCCGCCTCTTCGAGGAACAGGCGCAGTTCCTCAGGCTTGGATTCGATGATGCGGCTGATCGTGCCCTGGCCGATGATGGCGTAGGCGCGCGGCCCCAGGCCGGTGCCCAGGAACACGTCCTGCACGTCTTTGCGGCGCACCGGCTGGTTGTTGATGTAGTAGCTGCTGTTGCCGTCGCGCGTCAGCACCCGCTTGACGGCAATCTCTTCGTACTGGTTCCACTGGCCGCCGGCGCGGTGGTCGATGTTGTCGAACACCAGCTCGACACTGGAGCGGCTGGCCGGCTTGCGCGTAGTCGTGCCGTTGAAGATCACGTCCTGCATCGATTCGCCGCGCAGCTCGCTGGCCTTGCTTTCGCCCAGCACCCAGCGCACGGCATCCATGATGTTGGATTTGCCGCAGCCGTTCGGGCCCACCACCCCCACCAACTGCCCAGGCAGCAGGAAGTTGGTCGGTTCGGCGAACGACTTGAACCCTGATAGCTTGATTGAATTGAGACGCACGAGAAACCCTGTTCGGCCTGTCGCCACGGGGGCGCCGCAGGCAGCTTGATGGCATGGGACCGACAGCAACCCGCAGGGCTTCGGTCCGGATGATCCGCGGGGCACGATGTTACCCGAGCGCACCCGTGTTCCGCGGTGCAGCAAGCCGCAGCGCCCATTTTTGCGCCCTCGCCCGCGTGATTTGGGTCACGGGCCTGCGTTTTCACCCTGGGCAAGCCCCTGAGACCTCGACCAAGGGCGCTTTGCAACAGGTCACCGGCAGGCCTAGCACGCTCAACTCATAAGCATATAAAAATTGAATGATTGACCTGTATTAATGCGCAATGTAGATTCTTGGCATGGAAACTCGCCACCTCGAGGCCTTTTCGGCCGTCATGTCCAGCGGCAGCATCACCGGTGCGGCTCGCTTGTTGGCGCGTTCGCAACCCGCGGTCACCCGGCTGATCCAGGAGCTGGAGGCCGAAATCGGCCACCCCCTGTTCCAGCGCCATGGCCCCCGCGTCACGCCCACCGAGCACGGCTTTGGCCTGCGCGGCGACGTGGAACGGGCCCTGGCCGGCCTGCGCCAGGTTGGCGAGCGGGCGCGGCAGATCGCCAGCCGCGAGCTGCCGGCCCTGGAAGTGGCCGCCACCTCGGCCCTGGCCCTGGGCCTGCTGCCCCCCGCCCTGGCCCACCTGGAGCAAGGCCAGGGCCCCAGCCCCCTGCAGTTGCGCACCACCGTGCCCGAGCAGGTGCTGCAGGCAGTGCTGGGCGGCGAGGTCGATCTCGGCCTGTGCAGCCTGCCCCTGGAGCACCGGGGCCTGCAGGTGCACTGGATCGGGCAACTGCCCTGCGTGGCGGTGTTGCCGGCCGACGATGAACTGGCCCGGCTCGCGGTGGTGCCCCTGCAGGCCCTGGGCCAGCGCCGGCTCATCACCATGGGCAACCCTTACCGACTGCGCCATCGCCTGGAACACGCGCTGGGGCCCACGCAACAGCCTGCACTCATCGAAACCAATGCCTCGGCCAGCGCGCTGGCCCTGGTGCAGGCCGGGCTGGGCGTGGCCGTGCTGGAGCCGCTGACCCCGCAAGGCCTGCAATCGGCGGGCGTGGCCGTGCGCCCTTTGGACACCGACGTGCCTTTCTACTTTGGCGTGATCACCCTGCCGACCCGGCCGGTGGCACCGGCCCAGCAGCAGCGCACCGAAGCGCTGGTGCAAGCGCTGCTGGAGCAGGCCCGGCAGTTGCCGGGCTTCCAGGAGCACCCGCCCTCGGCCCACGCCCATTTGCTGGATGCTGACCATGGCCTGCCGGCCAGGGCCTGAGCCCGCCCCCCGTTTCACTTTGACAAGAAGGTTTCAAGTATGAGCACCTCAACCCCCTCCACCGCCGGTTCCGGCGCCGCTTCGCCCACCGGCCTGGCCGCCCTGGAGGCGCGCCTGAAACAAGACCTGCAGTGGCTGTGCCTGCCGGCCAAGCCCTGGGTGCCCCAGCAGGCCGACCCCGAGGTGCTGGACGTGGCCATCATCGGCGGCGGCATGGCGGGCCTGGCCCTGTCGGCCTCGCTGCGCCACCTGGGCATCCGCAACCGCATCTACGACCAGGCACCGGCCGGCTTCGAAGGCCCCTGGGCCACCACGGCGCGCATGGAAACCCTGCGCTCACCCAAAGAGCTGACCGGCCCGGCGCTGGGCCTGCCCGCCCTGACCTTCCGCGCCTGGTTCGAGGCCCAGTTCGGCCTGGACGCCTGGAACGCGCTGGACAAGATCCCGCGCCTGCAATGGGCCGACTACCTGCGCTGGTACCGCCAGGTGCTGGACCTGGAGGTGCTCAACCAGCACCGGGTGAGCGATGTGCTGCCGCAGGCCGATGGCACGGTGCAGATCGAACTGCAGGACCAGCGCCAGACACCCGCCCGCGCCCTGACCGTGCGGGCCCGCCACCTGGTGCTGGCCACCGGGCGTGATGGCCTGGGTGGCGCCTGGGTGCCGGCCTGGGCGCACCAGGTGCCGCGCGACCGCTGGGTGCATTCCTCTGATGTGTGGGACGGCGAGCGCATGCGCGGCCTGCGCGTGGCCGTGGTGGGCGGCGGCTCATCGGCCATGGACGTGGCCGCCACGGCACTGGAATCGGGCGCGCAGCGGGTGGACCTGCTGATCCGCCGCGCTGATCTGCCCCGCATCAACAAGGGCAAGGGCGCCGGCCACCCGGGCATGGTGCATGGCTACCCCACCCTGCCGGACGAGTGGAAGTGGCGCTTTCGCCACTACATCAATGTGCAGCAGGTGCCCCCGCCGCACGGCAGCACCCTGCGGGTGTCGCGCCATGCCAACGCCCATTTCCACCTGGGCACCCCGATCCACGGCGTCACCCAGCGCAGCGATGGCTCTTTGCGCGTGGACACGGCCAAGGGCCCGTTGGCGGCCGATGTGCTGATCTTCAGCACCGGTTTCCGCACCGACTGGAGCCTGCGCCCCGAGTACGCCCGCCTGGCGCCCCATGTGCGCACCTGGCAAGACCGCTTCACCGCCCCGGCCGGGCAGGAAGACAGCGAACTCGACCAGTCGCCCGACCTGGGCCCGCTGTTCGAGTTCCAGCAGCGCACGCCGGGCAGCCTGCCGGGCCTGGAGCGGGTGCACTGCTTCTGCTATGCGGCCGCCCTGTCGCAGGGTGCCGGCGCGGGCGACATCCCGCAGATCAGCGAAGGTGCCCAGCGCCTGGCGCGCGGCTTGGCGGCCCAACTGCTGAGCGAAGACGCCGCCCAGCACTTTGCCACCATGGAGGCCTATGCCGACCCCGAGCTGGACGGCCAGGAATGGACCCCGGCCCCGGCCCTGCCCCCTTATGAAGAGGTGGACAGCGCGGCCGCCCCCAGCGCGCCTTCAGCCTCGGCGATCCCGGCATGAGCGGCTGGCTGCTGCGCCGCGTCGGTCAGGCCGCCCTGGTGGTGCTGGCCATGACGGTGATCGTGTTCGTGGGCCTGCACGCCGTGGGCAACCCCGTCGACATCCTGATCGGCGACGACCTGAACCAGCAGGAACGCCTGCAGGCCATCGCCCGCCTGGGCCTGGACCAGCCGCTGTGGCGGCAGTACCTGGCCTTTGTCGATGGCGCCCTGCATGGCAGCCTGGGGCGCAGTTTTGTGTACCAGGAAGACGCCTTTCACCTGATCCTGCAGCGCCTGCCCGCCACCCTGGAGCTGGCGGTGTCGGCCCTGTTGCTGGCGGTGCTGATCGGTGTGCCCCTGGGGCTGGTGGCCGGCATGTGGCCCGAGCACCCGATTTCCAAGGCCTTGATGGCGGGCTCGATCGTGGGCTTTTCGCTGCCCGCCTTCTGGGTGGCGCTGATGCTGATCATGGTGTTCAGCGTGCAACTGGGCTGGTTGCCGGCCAGCGGCCGCGGGGCCACCCGCGAGTGGCTGGGGGTGGCCTGGTCCTGGCTCACGCTGGACGGGCTGCAGCACCTGTTGCTGCCGGCGGTCAACCTGGCGTTGTTCAAGATCTCGCTGGTGCTGCGCCTGACCCGGGCCGGCGTGCGCGAGGTGCTGCCGCAGGATTTTGTGAAATTTGCCCGCGCCAAGGGCCTGTCGCCCACCCGGGTGCTGGTTTGGCATGTGCTGCGCAACACCCTGATCCCGCTGGTGACGGTGCTGGGCCTGGAGCTGGGCTCGACCATCGCCTACGCGGTGGTCACCGAAAGCATTTTTGCCTGGCCCGGCGCCGGCAAGCTGATCCTGGACAGCATCAACTCGCTGGACCGACCCGTGGTGGTGGCCTACCTGATGGTGGTGGTGCTTATCTTCGTCACCCTGAACCTGCTGGTGGACGTGCTCTACAAGCTGCTGGACCCGCGCGTGCGGCTGGAGGGCGCG